>Ga0209355_1000007_pt1 | contig 149527 bp, 151 predicted proteins | sample LauGreSBDMM110SN_3_FD_187563 | JGI IMG/M metagenome (GOLD analysis project Ga0209355, IMG submission 187563) | Freshwater lake microbial communities from Lake Michigan, USA - Sp13.BD.MM110.SN (SPAdes) (version 2) | ecosystem: Environmental > Aquatic > Freshwater > Lake | place: Lake Michigan... | reverse complement strand
GTTAAACAATACACCGAGCAGCAGCTTTGTTTGCGACATTCAAGAAGTTTTTGATGTCGATCTTTTCTTGCGCAATATTGCGTTGGAAATACTCATGGGGCAATGGGATGGCTATGCCTACAATAAGAATAATTTTTACTTGTATCAACGAGAAAGCGACGGCAAAATCGTTTACATCTCTTATGACCTCGACAATACTTTTGGCATTGATTGGTTTAATGTCAATTGGGCCCTGCGCAATGTATATGCTTGGGCTCCGAGTAATCAAGCCAGGCCCCTTTACACAAAATTATTAGCTGTTCCGTATTTCAAAGACCGTTTTACCTTTCATATGTTGGATATCCTGAGTTCCATTTGGAATGTAGGTGAGCTACAAATTTTACTTCAAGAAAATCAACAACTGATTGCCCCGGCAGCTATACTCGATGACTACAAAGGTTTTGATTACGGCTTTACAGACCAAGACTTTCTAAACGCCCTCCAACTTACATGGGGTGCTCATGTCAAAAGTGGTATTATCCCATATTTACAAAATAGAAAACAAAGTGCATTAAGTCAGTTGGCTCCGTATGTTGGTTTACCCAACCCATGTATCAGCAGCCTTAATGATTACGCTCAAACATCCGTCAAACTATTATTTGTAACCGATATATTGGGCAGACAAATTGACCCTAATTCAAAAAATTGCATCAAAATTTTAAACTTTGAAAATGGAATTCAAAAACGCGTTTATGAAATGGAATAGTCTTCTTGCCGTACTTTTTATTGTTTTTAATTTCCAAGCCCAGATTCTACAACATGTAGAACCTGCCAATTGGTGGGCAGGGATGCAGCAGCATCAGGTTCAGGTGTTATTACACGGTAAGGATATCGCTAAATATAAAGTAGAAGTTGCAGGGCTTGCCATCCTAGAGGAAGTTCGAACGGAAAACCCTAATTATATTTTTGTAACACTTGAAACCCAGGGAAAAGTAGCGGGGCCTTACCCAATTCGTCTTATGGACAACAAAAAAGAGGTTGCAACACATGTATTCACCTTACTTGAAAGGAAGCAGCATTCTCACTATCGAAATAGTTTCACAAGCCAAGATGTGGTTTATTTATTAATGCCTGATCGTTTTGCAAACGGAGACCCTTCCAACGACAGCCATCCATCTACCAAAGAGCAAGCCAATGTTAATTTGCCAGGCGGGCGTCATGGTGGCGATTTAAAAGGCGTGGAAGACCGCCTAGCCTACATCAAAGATTTAGGCGCAACTACTATTTGGATGACGCCATTCTTAGAAGACAACGAGCCTACTTATTCTTACCATGGTTATGCACAATCGGATCTCTACAAAGTTGATCCGCGTTACGGTACAAATGAAAGCTTTAAAACCCTTGTTCAAAAGGCACATCAGTTGGGTTTGAAAGTCATTAAAGATGAAGTGCCAAACCATTGGTCAAGCAAGCACTGGATGATTCAAGATATACCCACCAACACTTGGATCCATCAGTTTGATCAGTTTACGCGTTCAAGTTACCGCACCACAACACAATTTGACCCTTATGCGTCAAAAAGTGACCAAAAGGCATCTGCCGATGGTTGGTTTGACACTACCATGCCCGACATGAATCAAAATAATCCATTGTTGCTCACTTACCTTATCCAGAATACCATTTGGTGGATTGAATGGGCAGATCTCGACGGCTTGCGGGTAGATACCTACTCATACAATGATAAAGATGCCGCGGCAATCTGGACCAAGGCAATCATGGATGAATATCCGAATTTGAATATCGTTGGTGAGGTTTGGATGCACGACCAAGCTCAGATGGCTTATTGGCAAAAGGATAGCCCAATTGGTGCGCTACAACACTTTAACAGTTTTATGCCATCTGTTATGGATTTTACTTTGCACGATGCCATCATGCAAGCCTTCAAAGAAAAAGAACAAGGTTGGGACCAAGGCATGGTGCGTTTTTATGAGAATTTCTCCCAAGACTATTTATATGCAAATCCCAAGAATTTGTTGGTATTTATGGAAAATCACGATACCCAGCGATTCAACGAAACCTACTCCTCATTAGCTGATTACAAATTGGCATTGACTTTAGTGGCCACTACACGCGGAATTCCACAAATCTATTACGGCTCTGAAATTGGCATGCGCGGCAGCAAAGCCGTTGGTGATGCAGATATTCGTCGGGACTTCTTCAAGGGTGCAACCTCGCAAGAAAGAAATATAGAACAAGAAGCGTATTATCAATTCACAAAAAACATACTCAACTGGAGAAAAGAGCAAAAAGTCATTCATGAAGGCGCTCTGCTGCAATATGTACCTCAAAATAATGTGTACGTTTATTTTAGGTATTTGAAACCAGAAAATTCTGAAGGCAAGAACCCAGAGGTCATTATGGTCATTCTGAATAATTCTGAAAAAGAAGAAGAATTGGTTTGGGACCGATTTACCGAGGGCATACAAGGATTCAACTTCGGCACCGATGTCCTGACCAATCAAACCTTTGATTTGGAACAAAAAACAGGAAAAATTCCGGCTAAAACCGCTTACATCATTCAGCTCAAAAACAACTAATAATGGCAAAGTACTTTCTGCTATGCTGTATTTCTTTATTCGGATTACAGCTCCACGCTCAAAACCCAAACCGCAAATTTATCTCGTTCAATCCAAATGCCAAAGGTTGTGAGGTAAAGGTTTCTGATGGGACATATGTGATCCAATTTTATTCAAGAAATATCATCGAAACTACTTTTATACCGCTAGGGAAAGTTGTAAATATCGAACCCTCTCATGCCGTGATTATGAAACCGATTCTTTCGGATAAATTATATGATGAAGTCAAAGAAAACGGTAAAATTGTTGCCTATCAGTTACCATTGAACAAAGCAGCCATCTCAGCGCGCATTCAAATGGAGCCATTTCAAATTAGTTATTGGTATCAAGGCAAGCAAGTTACTTCAGAGGCCATGGGTTATCAACTCAAAGAGACGCCTCAAATTCAACTAAATCTTGACGCACAAGAGCAGCTCATGGGTGCCGGAGCTAGGGCACTTGGTATGAACCGCAGGGGTTACCGTTTGCAATTGTACAATCGCGCGCATTATGGATACGAGACCCATTCAGAACTCATGAATTTCACGATGCCTATTGTGATTTCCGATCAGTGTTATGCGATTCATTTTGATAATCCACAAATTGGCTACCTCGATTTAGATGCAAAAAAAGAGAATAAACTCACTTATGAAGTCATTGGCGGCCCGATGCGTTACCAAGTTCTTGTGGCCGATGACTGGAAACAATTGACCGAGCAACTCACTAACTTAACAGGGAAGCAGCCCTTGCCGGCGCGTTGGACACTCGGTAATTTTTCGAGTCGTTTTGGCTATCATTCTGAGCAAGAAGCCAGGGTCGTGGTGAACGAGTTCAGAAAACAACAAATTCCGCTAGACGCCATTGTTTTTGACCTCTATTGGTTTGGAAAAGACATTCAAGGTACACTTGGAAACTTTGAGTTCTTCAGAGATTCTTTTCCGAATGGAGCGCAAATGATTGCCGATTTTAGAAAGCAAAACGTAAAAACAGTTTTGATTACGGAGCCTTTTGTGCTCACTACTTCAAAAAATTGGCAAGAAGCTGATCAAAAAAAGATTTTAGGAACAGACACTTTGGGCAACTCTTTTCGTTATGATTTTTATTTTGGCAATACGGGCCTCATTGATTTATACAAACCAGAGGGCCGTGTTTGGTTTTGGCAGATTTATAAAAAACTACATAATTACGGTGCTGCAGGAGTCTGGGGAGATCTCGGAGAGCCCGAAGTACATCCAACCAAACTGAAGCACGGCGATAAATGGGCTGATGAAGTTCATAATATCTACGGCCATGATTGGGCGCGTTTGCTTTACGAAGGATACCGACAAGACTACCCAACCGAGCGTCCTTTTATTTTGATGCGAGCAGGTTATTCAGGTTCGCAACGCTTCGGAATGGTGCCGTGGTCAGGAGACGTCAATAGAACTTGGGGAGGCCTGAAGCCACAAATGGAAATTTCGATGCAAATGGGTCTTCAGGGCATGGCCTACATGCACTCTGATCTCGGCGGTTTCGCAGGTGCTAACAATGACCCTGAACTTTATGTGCGGTGGTTGCAATATGGCGTTTTTCAGCCAGTTTTCAGACCACATGCGCAACAAGATGTTCCTAGCGAAGCCATTTTCAAAGACGCGCAAACCAAAGCTTTAGCAAAGGCTGCCATTGAGTTGCGTTATCAGCTGTTGCCATATAATTACAGTTTGGCTTATGAGAATGCAATCAAAGGTACCCCATTGTTGCGGCCAATTTTTATGGAGTTCCCGAATGCAAAATGGTCATTTGTTGAAGCAGAAACGTATATGTGGGGACCGGCATTTCTGGTACATGCCATAACCGATTCACTTGATTCGAGTAAAAGTAAATCCTATGAAACAAAACTGCCATCAGACGCATCTTGGTTTGAATTGGCTACTGGTCGTTTGGTTGTAAAATCCAAGGTAAATATGACCAATGAGGGTAATTTTAATGTTGTTTCTACGTCAAAAACGCTTCATCATATCCCTGTTTTCGTGCGTTCGGGTTCTTTTGTACCGATGAGTCCTGTCATACAGAGTACAGACAATTACGAAGACACCAATGTGGTTTTACATTACTACGTAGATCGTGACGCGTCTGAATTTAATTCTAGTTTTACTTGGTATGAAGACGACGGCTATACCGCTGATGCTGAATCGAAAAATTTAGCGAAAAAATTATACTGTAACTCCTTAAAATCAAAGGATCTTTGCAAGCTCGAATTCCAAGCAAGTTATGGTTCACAACTAATGGAAAAGGCTTTCCAATTTGAATTGCGCGTTCATACCAATCAAGCGCCAAAAAGTGTAAATATAGATGGTAAGAATGCCCATTTTACTTATGATGAAAACAACCAAACTTTGAAAATTCATCATTCTGTTTATCTAAATATTCAACAAACTACATCGAATATAGCGCTCAAATGGTGATAACTTTTTCTGAGTGTCAACTTGACATTAAGAAAAAATAAAATATATTTGACTGATTAATCTGTTATTAACGCAAAAACGAAAACTATGCAATTGAAAACTACTACAAGTTTTTTTGCGCTATTGGTGTTTCTTGGATTTACGGTTGGGGCACTCGCTCAAACCGGAATTAGAGGAACCATCAAAGACGCTGCAGGAATTCCACTTTTTAATGCTTCGGTATTAGTGGAAGGCCAAGGCAAGGGCGCTGTATCCGACGACAAAGGATACTATGAAATCAAAGGCCTTCAGGCAGGAACCTACAAGCTCACCTATAAATTTATGGGCTTTGCTCCACAGTCAGACGAAGTAACGGTTGTTGCTAACCAGATGGTAACCAATGATTTTCAGTTCGCATCAAAAACACAAGATATAGGCGATGTTGTCGTTATTGGTTATGGTACGCAACGCACCAAAGACCTCACTGGTTCGGCAACGGTTATCAATGAAAAGAATTTTGTACAAGGTTCTTTAGCTTCGCCAGAGCAATTGGTAATGGGTAAGGTTGCGGGTCTTAAAGTTACCTCCAATGACGGCGCCCCTGGTTCTGGAAGTACGCTACGTTTGCGCGGAGGAACTTCCATTAATGCCTCCAACGACCCACTTATCGTTGTGGACGGCGTTCCGCTAGACAACGGCGGTATTGCTGGCGCAGCTAACCCGTTATCTTTGATTAACCCTAATGACATTGCCTCCTTTGTGGTATTAAAAGATGCCTCTGCAACAGCTATCTACGGTTCTCGAGCAGCAAATGGCGTCATCCTCATTACCACAAAGCGCGGTTCGGCATCCAATGATGTTAAAGTCGTGTTGGACTCGAAAACATCAGTATCTACGATCGCTAAATATTTTGATGTCTTGAGTGCAGATTCCCTACGTAATTTAGTGAACTCAAAAGGGACGGCCCAACAAATTGCACTCCTCGGAGACTCCAGTACAGATTGGCAAAAGCAAGTATTCCGCAATGCAATCGTAACCGACAACAACGTCTCCATCACAGGTGGCATCAAGAATTTTCCTTACCGTTTATCTGTCGGAAACCGCATTGACAACGGTATTTTAAAACGCGATCAGTTTGCGCGCACCTCTGTTGGCTTAAACATGAATCCAAGCTTATTGGATAAAACCTTACAAATAGAAGCCAATGTCAAATATGTGCAAACGGCTTCTTTCTTTGCGAACAGAGGTGCTTTAGGCGCCGCTTTCTTTGATCCAACGCAGCCCATTTATTCGGGGTCTGAGGCTTACGGCGGTTATTTTGAATGGATAGACAACAACAAACCAAACACACTATCGGCACGTAATCCTTTGGGATTAATTGAGCAATCTACAGATCAAAGTAAGGTAAACCGTGCCATTGCTAATGCCAAGCTTACTTACAATCTTCCGTCCATGCCAGCGCTTAAAGCGACCGTGAACGTAGGTGGTGACTACTCCGAAGGAACAGGTTATACCATGACCCCTGCCACTTCAGCTTCTGGTTATTTTACCAACGGCCGCTACAGTAAGTACCGCACCACAAAAACCAATAAGCTCTTTGAATCTTACTTGAGTTACAACTCTGGGTCAAAGTGGGAAAACCAAACTTTGGAACTCGTTGGCGGTTACTCCTATCAAGATTGGGACACCGAGAGCCCTAATTTCCCGACTTGGAACAACGAAGCGCTAGACAGTATCATTCAGCCAGAAGCAGCATTTCCTTTCTACACTAGAAACGTTTTGATGTCTTACTATGGAAGAGCTATTTACAACTATGCCGGCAAATATATTGTCAACGTATCTGTTCGTCGCGACGGTTCTTCTCGTTTTAGTCCAGACACCCGCTGGGGTATTTTCCCTGCTGCATCAGCAGCCTGGATGATCTCCGAAGAAGACTTTCTCAAGAACAGCAAAACCATTAATATGCTCAAGCTTCGTGCAGGTTGGGGTGTAACGGGCCAGCAAGACGGAATCGGCGACTACGCCTATATAGGTAACTACTTTGAAGGTGCTACTACCGCACAATATGCTTTTGGAGGTCAGTACTATCAAGTGCTTCGCCCAGCAGGTTTTGATGCAAATTTGAAATGGGAAACCACAACTTCTTATAACGTTGGTTTAGATTTTGGATTCAAAAATGACCGTTTTTCGGGTAGCCTAGATGTGTACCAGAAAGATACCCGCGATTTATTGGCAACTGTTCCTGTGCCTGCGGGTACGAACTTCACCAATGAAATTTTAACCAATGTAGGCGCCATGCAGAACAGAGGTATTGAGGTATCAATCAATACAGGGCTTATTGCAACCAAAGACATGCGTTTAGACTGGTCTATCAACGGTACTTACAACCGAAACGAAGTTTTGAAACTTTCCCAAGTTTTAGACACCACCTCTCCAGGGGTGCTAATCGGCGGTATCGGCGGCGGTATTGGCAACACCATTCAAGCACACCAGATTGGTTATCCAACCTTCTCTTTCTTTGTACTCGAGCAACAATATGATTCTCAAGGGCGCATAATTGAAGTTGGCTCATTAGCCAATATCGACCTTAACGGAGACGGTCAAGTAACTGCACTAGACAAATGGAAAGACACCAATGCTTTTGTAGATCAAAACGGCGACGGCATTATCAATGTCAAGGACCGCTACTACAGAGGCCAGGCTGCTCCATTAATGTTCTTCGGAACAGCCTTAAACTTCCAATATAAAAAATGGTATGCAGGTTTCTCTGCCCGTGCAGAACTTGGTGCAACCATCTACAATAACATTCACTCCAACAGTGCAACTTTCCAAACAGTAGATGGAACTAAAAAATACCTCAATAATATCAGCTCGTTGTACTACCAAGACGAAGTGCAGCGCACCACACCAAATCAGCTCATGTCCGACCATTACCTAGAAAGTGCTAACTTCTTGCGCATGGACTTCATTAACGTTGGCTACAACTTTGGCAAACTCGGCTTCGCCAAAGAAAAAGTAGGCCTCAACGTCAACTTTGTAGTACAAAATGCATTTGTTGTCACTAAATATGCGGGTCAAGACCCAGAAATTGGCGGAGGTATCGACAACAATTTTTACCCTCGTCCACGCGTTTATTCTCTTAACCTCACCTTTGATTTCTAATTTTTGAACCATGAAAAGATTAGTAACTTACACCTTATTTGCCAGCGTACTTTTGTTAGGCGCTTGTGGCAAAAATCTAGATCAGAACCCTAAATACGGCCTCAATGCAGAGGCAGTCTACAGCGACCCTGACAACTACATCAAAGTACTTGCCAAGTTATATTCTGGCATGTCTATGACCGGCAACCAAGGTCCTGCCGGGCAGGCTGATATTGCGGGCATCGACGAAGGATTCTCGGCATATGTACGCGTTCTTTGGAATTTGCAAGAATTACCTACAGACGAAGCAATTTGTGGTTGGAATGACCCGGGTATTCCCGATCTGAACAAATCAGAATGGAATGCAGACAACGTTTGGGTCAAAGGAATGTACTACCGTATTTTCTATCAAATAACCCTTTGTAACGAGTTCATTTGGCAAACGCGCGATGAAAAGCTCAATGAACGTGGCTTCTCAGCAGCTCAAGTCAATCAGATCGTAACCATGCGCAATGAAGCGCGTTTCTTGCGTGCTTTGGCGTATTACCACGCTATGGATTTATTCGGTAACGTACCTTTTGTAACCGAAGAAGACCGCGTTGGTGCATTTACACCAGAGCAAATTCAGCGCGCAGCACTGTTTGAATACATCGAATCAGAAATCAAAGCCATTGAAGACGAACTTACTCCAGCATCTTCTGTAGCCTATGGCCGTGCCTCACAAAGTGCTGCTCATGCCCTGATGGCAAAAATATACCTCAATGCAGAAGTATATACTGGGACGGCTCGTTACTCCGATTGTGCTTCGTATTGTGAAAAAATCATAAATACCAACGTATTTCAACTCGATGACGTCTACCAAGATATTTTCTTAGCAGACAACCACACGTCGCCAGAAATCATTTTCCCTGTTGTATACGACGGTTTGTATGCGCAAACTTGGGGAGGCACGACCTTCTTGATTTGCTCTACACTTGGTGGTTCAATGGTTGCTGCAGACTACGGTGTCAATGGCAAGTGGGCAGGAAACCGCGCCACAAAACAGTTTATCGAGAAATTTACTGATACCACTGAAGATTCGCGCTGGATGTTCTATACCACGGGTCATCAGATGGATATCACAAGCATGAGTACCTTCATTCAAGGTTATCCAAACCCCAAATTCAAGAACAAGACAAAAGATGGCTTAAATGGCTCCAATAACGCTACTTCAGCTCATGTCGATGTCGATTTCCCAATGTTCCGCTTGGCCGATGTTTTCTTAATGTATGCCGAAGCTAAATTTAGAACCGGAGACCAAAGCACTGCGCTTGTATACATGAACAGAATTCGTGAGCGTGCTTACGGAGATGCTTCCCATAACTTTACGAGTTTGGTGACGCAAGATTTCTTAGACGAGCGCGCAAGAGAATTAAATTGGGAGTGTACACGTCGTACTGACTTGATTCGTTTCGATCAGTTTACAGGAGCTTCTTATGTTTGGGCCTTTAAAGGTGGCGATGCCACAGGATCTAGTACAGATTCAAAATACAACTTGTATCCAATCCCAACTTCAGATATCGTACTCAATCCTAATCTACAGCAGAACCCAGGATTCTAATATTTAAAATGTTGATTGATGGAAAGGGGGGAGTTTTCGGACTCTCCCTTTTTTATTGGGGTTTTTTCGGAGATGCCTCAGAGTTGATTCTTGGCTTAATTTTTAAGTACTTTTTTGTAAATGCCAAGCCCTGGTTCAGCAATAAAATAGACTCCATTTTGGAGTTGCTGAAGTGGAATGCGGACCTGTTCTGTTTGAAAGGGAACCTGTTGCACTATTTTTCCGGATAGATCAAGAATCAGTAGTTCTCCAACTCCAGTTAATCCTGAAACAAGAATTTCATTTTGAGTTGGGTTAGGAGCAATCGTGATCTCGTTATATTGTGGTTCACTGGTGCTAGCTGTGCAAGTTCCGAACATATTGGCATCCATCCAAGCCGTTCGACTCTGAATCCAGGTTTTGAGGTAATTGATTTCGTCTTGATAGTTTTGGCCAATAAAATTATTGGGCCAAACATAGGTGCCTAAAATTGGCCATTTTTGATAATGACGAACAGCAGGCGTTTGAAGCGCAGCTGCATTCGAATCAATATACGAAACAAGAGCGCTGTCACTCAAGATGGTTTGCCGTAGTGTGGTCCAGCGGCACTTGACATCATTGGCGTAAAGCGGGTCTTGAAGCAAGCGCTTCCACCAAAATGGGTTTTGCCATTGGCCACCACAAATATCATTGAAATTGATCCCCCAGCCCGTGGTTAAATCTCCTTCACAATAATTGACGTTTCCCCAAGCGATATTGTAATCCCACAGTGGCCCAGCTATTAATTTACCACCTTCACTCGTTCGCTGTTTATGTAAAAAAGTGGAAATCCGATAACCGTCAACATTCTTGGAAAGTTCTGTAATTAAAAAATAGTCGATAAATGATAATACATCAATGTATGCCTTGTATCCTGAAAAAGGGTTGGTAAAGCTGCTGATTTTTAATGCGATTTCCCAGTCAGTGATGTAATCTTGGATGTATGCTTTTTGTACGGGATGTAGTTCATTTAATGGAGGATCGTGAAGTTGAAATTCAATTTGGCCATCGCCAGGAGCCTGGCTCAAGTATGGAGATGTCCAGGCGATTTCTCCTCCACCTGTCGTTTTATCAATCTTGACAATATAGCCTCCCGTTAATTCATTCCCTAAAGTATCGTCGACATTTAATTTGTCAATATTAACGCGCCCTGGATTTTGTTTGATGCTTTCCATCAGGACATAAACGCCGATATATGTTCCGTTCAGGATTACCTCACAAAACTGTGTTCGAGGTGCCCATCGACCCAATTCATTGCCTAGTTTGTAGGTTAAAGCATTTCGCATCAAGGATTTGTCAGTGTAGGGCGCATGTAAAATAAAGTCGTTGTCGGGAGGCCAACCAAAGAGCGACACATTAAGGTTACTTGAATCTGGGTATCTGGTTTCTAAACCATAAGATTGTTGCGGAAACATATTTGAAGAGGAGCCTCTTGTTTCGATGCCGATATGACCGTTGTAAAGATTAAATGAATCAGAAAGTTGATTGATCTGCCCAGGGCCGTTGTAAATAATGCCCATATGAGCGGTAATTTTTGGTTCGTCCGGAATAGGGAGGTTGTCTGAATCAATAACAACTATTGGTAGCGAGGAATTGGTAAAATTTACTTGGGTCTTGAAAGAAGAGACGATAAGAAAAGAGCAAACACATAAAATGCAGTACCTCATACCTTCGCTTTACTTGAATGACGCGATTTCTCCATAAAAACAAAGCTCAGGACCAATAAAATCCAAGATAAGGAAAGCCCTGCGGGCCAATCACCATATTGCGTGTAAAAGGTCAAGTCGGAACGCAACGAAACGGACTCAGCAAACGCGGCTTTGGTCCAGTACGCTGTTTTTTTGATGATTTTACCCGTAGGGTCAATACTGCCACTTGTACCTGTATTGGCGCTGCGCAAGACCCATCGACGTGTTTCGATAGCGCGCAAACGTGCAAAAGAAAAATGTTGTTGGTAACCTGGAGTATCGCCCCACCAACCGTCATTGGTTATCACACATAATAATTGAGCACCTTTCTGAACTTGCTGGCGAACGAAATCACCATATATAGATTCGTAGCAAATAATGGGAGCGATCTTAGTAGGCTTGGAATCCATCGGGATTTCAAATATTTTGGGACTTTTTTCAATCCCCAAGGTACCAGAAGTACCTCCATTTTCTATGGCGAGAGCAGAAAGAAAGGGCAAATAAGCTGAAAAAGGCACGAGTTCTACACCTGGGACCAATTTAGATTTATGCACATATTTTGGCGTCGTTTTTTTGGTGACGAGTAGCGAAGAATTATAGCTTTCGTACCAACTGCCTGAATTTGGAATAGGGGGACTCGCAACAGATTGTTTGCTGTTAAAAATTCTGTGCGTCGAGGCGCCAATCAATAAATTGGCTTGTGGCCATTTAGCAACTTGCGCTTTAAGCTTTCTTCCGAACTCAAACGTGAGTAGGCGATCTTCTAAAAAGGAAAGGGGAAGCGCAGTTTCTGGCACCAATACCAAATCGGTTTGTGCCGTAACGTGCTGATTGGCGAGAATCAACAACGAATCAGTAAATGCTTCATTGTTGGCACTTGCTGCAAATTTTTCGGTATAGGGGTCAATGTTGGGTTGCAAAACGACAGCTTTGAATTCACGGATTGTTGTGGTTGATAAATGGGCAAAAGAAAGCAATATTTGACTCAAAACGATGGGGAAAATCAAGATAGATAAAATGCTGATGATGTGCCATTTCGCATTTTCTTTTCTTTGAAAACGAAGGATTAATTTGAAAATTAATAAATTGAGTAAAAGCACCCAGGCACTGCCTCCAAGTGTACCAGTCCATTCATACCACTGCACCCAACCTGTGCGCACAGAGAAGTAATTGCCCAACGTGAGCCAAGGCCACGAAAGATCCCAGCGGTGGTGACCAAATTCAAACAACAACCAAATTGGTATGAGTAGCCAAAAGGAATAATTTCTTGCTATTTTACGATCGATTAAACTCCAAAGCCCAAAGACTAAAGTCATGAGGATCGCATTGATTGTAAATGCAAAAACACCACCAGGTATGGAGGCATTAGCAACCCACCAGGTAGTGCCGATATTCCAAAGTAAAAATGCCGGAAAAGTAAAGAGGCTTAGTTTCCAAGGTTTAATTTCAGTACTCAATAGTTGATGACGCAAAAATAAGAGCGCTACAAAACCAATGAAAACAAAAGGTGTAAAGCTTCCGGTATATGGAAAACTCAAAGTGAGAAGGCAACTTGATAAGAGTACGAGAAAAAAATATTTCATCCAAAATTAATCCGTTCAAAAATACGGATTAAACTTAGTATGCGGTCTATTCAAATGATAATGGAGCCTTCATTTAATGACTAGAAAAAAGCTTATTCAAAAAAAAAGCTCCTCTGAAGGAGCTTTGGATGGGGTTGCAATTTGTATTATGCTTCTGTTGTTTCAAAAGGAACAACTGATACAAATGAACGATTGTCTTTCTTTTTGCGGAATTCGACAAGGCCATCTGAGAGCGCAAACAAGGTGTGGTCTTTGCCAATACCTACGTTGTTACCTGGATGGTGTTGCGTACCGCGCTGACGCACGATGATGTTACCTGCAATGGCAGCCTGACCACCAAAGATTTTTACACCTAAGCGCTTGCTATGCGATTCGCGACCGTTTTTCGAACTACCGACTCCTTTCTTGTGTGCCATGGTTTCTTTTATTTAAATCCTGTGAAGGAAGTTATGCTTTGATACTTTTGATTGTAATTGAAGTAAACTGTTGACGGTGGCCGTTTTTAACGCGGTATCCTTTGCGACGCTTTTTCTTAAAAATAATCACTTTGTCACCTTTGACGTGGTCAAGAACTTCTGCGGTGACTTTAGCACCTTCTATAGCTGGGGCGCCTAGAGTGATTTTGCCAGCGTCTTCGATCAACAAAACACGATCAAAATCTAATTTTTGACCTGCTTCGGCGTCTAGACGGTGTACAAAAACCTTTTGGTCTTTTTGCACTTTAAACTGCTGCCCTGCTATCTCTACAATTGCGTACATATAGCTTTAATTAATGTTAAATAATCCAAAATTGGAGTGCAAAGATAATGTTTTAAGCGCGTACTCCAAATATTTATCGCGCTTTTCTTACGCTTTTTGTCATTATTTGTTGCTTTTTCCACGTTTAATATTCACAAGTAGTACCCCGCTAATAATCACAAGCATAGATAGTAATTGTTGCCATATAAAGTGCTCGCCATTCCAAACACCAATGGCAACCGCGATAATTGGAATAAAATAGGTAACTGTACTCGCAGCTACAGCAGTGGTTTGGGCAATAATCAGATTGAAAATGATAACTGCAAAAGCAGTTCCAATTAGCCCAAGAACTGATATGTAGCCAAAGCTAGAAAGTGCATCTGGGTTGTTAAAGAAAACGCGAGGCGTGTGATAGAAAAACAAACCAATAAATGCAGGTAGAAAGGCCATAGAAAACCCACCAGTTGCCACTTGAATGGCGGTATAATTAGCGAGTTTGTGTTTGATTGTATTGAGGCTTAAACCGTACAATAAAGTGGCGAATAAAATAGCGAGTGCGGGTGTGAGTTCAAATCCGCTATGGACTGGCTTGCTCAGGAAGATAAGCCAGGTAATACCAGCAAAGCCGATAATGGTTCCAATTATTTGTTGGGTATTGATTTTTGTTCGAAAAAGGAGCATCCCCACAATGATCGTAAAGATGGGTGTAAAGCTATTCATAATACCAGCGATACCTGAATCTAAGGTTTGTTCGGCATAAGTAAATAAAAATGCTGGAATGAGGTTGCCCCCAAAACCGACAATTGCAAAGAAAAGGAGGTCTTTTTTGCGCTGAAGGTTCCGGAGTAATTTGGGAAGTAACGGCAGGAAAACAACACTAGCCAAAAAAATTCGAATACTGGCCACTTGGGCAGAAGTGAATACAGGTTGCCCATCAATTGCAAACATACCGCGCTTCATTAAAATAAATGAACTGCCCCAAATACAGGCCAGTAATGGAATGAGAAGGTAACTGATTTGTTTGTTTTGCATTTGCAAATTTAGTGTAAATGCAGTGTGAACAAGCAGCTTCAAAATCGGATATTAACAAATTGTTGAAAAGTCTCCCACAAATTCCCACTAAAACTGATTAAACACTTATAATACAACAATATTTGACTGTTTATAATTGTTAATATGTAACCTTTAACGGCGCTATACGTTAGAAGTTATCAACAAAAGAAAAGAGCTGTGGTAAAAAGTGGTAAGAATCTACTAATTTTACTCATTATAACGCTATGTCAGGACTAGTAGGTGAATTTGAGGTTAAAATGGATGAAAAGGGGCGCTTCCTCTTTCCATCTGGCTTGCGCAAACAATTGCCTGCTGTTTCCCAGCGCGATTTCATGCTCAACAAGGGCTTTGAAGATTGCTTGACTTTATTCCCACTTTCAGATTGGGAGCGCATTAGTCAAAAGCTGTCTAAAATGAACTTGTTTAAACCCAAAAACCGAATGTTTTATAGGCTGTTTCATCAGGGTGCCAAGCAGGTTGCTCTTGATAACGCAGGCCGTATTTTGGTTCCTACTACTTTAATGGAGCGGGTTGGGTTGGTTGCTGAGGTAATGCTTATTGCCTACAATGACCGCATTGAAATCTGGGATAAGTCTAAGTACTTCGAAATGATCGAAGGCAACATGGCGGATTTCGCTGATTTAGCGGATGAAGTAATGGGTGATTTAGACAATGAAAATTAATACCGACTACCACATTCCCGTCATGTTAAAACCTTGTCTTGAAGGCTTGGCTCTTCAGGCAGACGGCGTTTATGTCGATGTCACTTTTGGCGGAGGCGGTCATGCAAGGGCAATCTTTGATCACTTATCGGACAAAGGTAAATTGGTTGTCTTTGACCAAGACCCCGATGCACTCAACAACACTTGGCAAGCCTCTAATTTTCATTTTATTCCCGCAAATTTTTCATTTTTAAGAAATCACTTGCGGGCTTTGGGTTTGCCTTTAGTAGATGGCATTATTGCCGACCTCGGTGTTTCCTCTCATCAGTTCGATACTGCACAACGCGGTTTCAGTATCCGTGAAGATGCACCCCTGGACATGCGCATGAACCGCAATGGCGGCCAAACCGCAGCAACCTTAATTGCCAGTTCAGATGAACAAAAATTAGCTGCTATTTTATATGAATACGGTGAGCTCAGAAATTCAAGAGCTTTGGCAGCTGCTCTGGTGCGGCAGCGAGACAACAACCCAATTCTTACCACTTTTGACTTGATCAAAGCACTTGAGCGCTTTGCGCCCAAATTCAAAGACCATAAATTTTATGCGCAAGTTTTTCAAGCTTTTCGCATCGAAGTAAACCAAGAAATGCAGGTGCTCAAAGATTTTCTGGAGCAAGCTGCCCAAGTGCTCAAACCTGGCGGCCGCTTGGTGGTCATGTCGTATCATTCTTTAGAAGATCGCTTGGTCAAGAATTTCATGAAAAGAGGGAGTTTTTCTGGTGAAATCGAAAAAGATTTTTTCGGAAATATTCAGAAGCCATTCACAGAAGTAAATCGACATCCAATAGTTGCCGATGTACAAGAGTGTGAGCTGAACTCTAGAGCAAGAAGTGCCAAACTAAGAATTGCAGAAAGAAATGGCTAAGACTCAAGATGCTGCAGGTAAGCGACCAAAAGGTGGTAAGGCAAATGCGTTTGCACAGATCCTGAATGGAGAATTCTTAACCAAGTCTTTTGTTTTAGACAATCTGAATTACATCTTCTTTATCATGTTATTGCTACTGATCCTTATTTCAAAAGGCTATTACGGCAAACAACTCAACAAAGACACCGATGCTGCACAACGCAACTTAGATCAGCATTCGGCTGAGTTCATCGAGGCAAAAGCTAGATTGGAATTAGTGACTCGGCGCTTTAGAATGGCAGAACGCCTAGCTGAGCGGGAGTTGAAAGAAACCCAGAACGCAACCAAAGTGATTCGTATCAAAGAAAAGGTCCATGAATAAGGATAGAAAATACCTCTATTACCGCGCATACCTCATTTATTTTGGTTTTGTGTTCGTCATGTTAGGTGTACTATATTCCACACTTGACCTTCAATTGAATGGTCCGGGTTCTGCCATGGAAACTCAAGAAGGGGACTTGCCCACAAGGGTTGCTGACCGTATTCCGCGAATGGGTCAGATACTCGACCGCAATGAGGTTCCGTTGGTTACGAGCATTACTTTCTACGACATCTACATGGATCCGACTGTGGTAGAAGATCAACTTTTTGATCAAAAAGTAGGCGAGCTCAGTCAAGGTTTACATCGCCTGTATCCAGACAAATCTGAAAGCGCCTACGAAAGGCAAATCCGCAAGGCGAGAGCCAATGGGGTTCGTTACTTACTTATTCGTAGAAAGGTAACCAACGATGCCCGTAAAAAATTACGCAAGCTGCCAATTTTTGAATTGGGTCAGATGAAAGGCGGAATAATAGACAATATCGAGGTGATTATGCGTAAAAAACCTTTTGGAAACTTACTAAACAGGACGCTGGGTTATTATAAAATTGACAACCTCACAGATACGCTTAAGGTTGGCATCGAAGGAGCTTTTTATGACTATCTAAAAGGCGAGCAAGGTAAAGAGGTAGAGCAGCGCATTTCTTCTGGTTGGAAACGCACAGGAAAAATCTTAAAAGAAGCCGTTGAAGGCGCAGATGTAGTCACGACAATTGATAAAGAAATTCAAGAAGTAGCCCATTCTGAGCTCGAAAAACAAATGATTGCCATGGGCGCCGAGCACGGCAGTATCATTTTAATGGAAGTACAAACCGGTTATGTGCGTGCCATCGCAAATTTGACGAGAATTAAAGAAGGAAAGTATGAAGAGAACTTCAATTATGCCATAGGGCATTTAGAGGTTCCTGGATCAACCTTTAAGTTGGCCTCTTTAATGGCTGGGCTCGAGGACGAACGCTTTAAAATTAATGATAAAGTAAATGCCTCTGGTTTCTACAGGGTAGGAAAAGACGGGATGGCAGATGCAAACCATGGAAGAGGTTACGGTATCATTACTGTGCAAAAAGCATTTGAAAAATCATCGAATGTGATTTTGCAACTCATGAACCGCAGTTATAAAGATGATCCTGATGTTTTCATCGACAGATTAGAACAATTTGGGCTTACCGAGAAGTTGGGTATAGATCTTGAAGGTGAGCCTCGCCCAAAAGTAACAAGACCTGGAGATAGTAATTGGTCTGCATTGTCGTTGCCTTGGCAATCTGTAGGTTATGAAGTCATGCAGACGCCGCTTCAAACCCTAGCCTTTTACAATGCAGTGGCCAATCAAGGGAAATTGGTTCGACCACTGTTTGTAGAAAAAATCTTGCGACATGGCCGGGTCATTAAAAACTTTGAGCCGGTGGTGCTTAATCCAGAAATTTGCTCCTCACATACCCTAAAAATCTTACAAAACTGTTTGGAAGGCGTCATGATAAGGGGCACAGGTAAACAACTCAAAAGCTCTTTATTTACAATCGCAGGAAAGACAGGCACAGCGCAACTACGCGGTGAAACTGGCTACAGAAATGAAAAGGTCCGTGCTTACCAAGCTTCTTTTGTGGGTTATTTTCCGGCAAAAAAACCAATCTACTCTTGTATTGTCGTTATTTCTCGACCGGTAGTTGCGTATTACGGAGCAGCCGTCTCGGGGACTGTCTTTGCGGAAATCGCCAATAAAATTTACGCCTCTTCATTGCAGTACCACAGGGCCATCAATGATCCGCGCAATCCAATAGCTTCCGATGTACCTACTGTCAAAAGCGGTCAACGCAAAGAGCTCACTTCTCTTTTAAAACAACTCGACATCCGTTACCAACTCAATTCTTCCAGTGAATGGGTTCAGGCAGACACCGCTAAGCAGCGCCTACAAATCCAGCAAAAGTCGGTTTTAGAAACCAAGGTTCCGAATGTCACGGGTATGACCGCTAAAGATGCAGTGTACCTATTGGAATCTCAAGGATTAATCGTGCGCATGAGCGGAAAAGGAAAAGTGAGTACGCAATCCATCAAACCTGGTGCTGAAATCGTTAAAGGCCAATTGATTCGTATCAAATTAAATTAAATGCAACAGTTCAAAAAGTTATTGTCTTCGCTGCCTTATCAACTACTTCAAGGAAACTTGGAGCAGCCTATTGCTGAAATAGTTTTTGATTCTCGAAAGGCAAAAGATGGCGCTATTTTTTGTTGTATTGTTGGCTCTTTGACAGATGGTCATCAATTTGCTCAGAAAGCCTATGAGCAAGGTTGTCGGGTATTTATAGCAGAGCGTTCAATTGACTTGCCACAAGATGCAACTGTAGTATTGGTTAGCCAGACGAGTCATGCGCTCGCTGAGCTTTCTTGCGCGTTTTATGGAAATCCATCCAAGCAACTTACGCTCGTCGGTGTTACCGGAACTAATGGCAAAACAACTACCGCTACTTTACTCCATGATTTATATACGAATTTGGGCTTTTATTGCGGTTTACTCTCTACGGTTGTCAATAAGATAGGGTCGCAAGCAATAACAGCTACACATACCACTCCTGACCCTGTAGCGCTGAATGCACTCTTAAGAGATATGGTCGATGCAGGCTGTCAGTATTGCTTCATGGAGGTCAGTTCTCACGCCATTCACCAGGGTCGAATTCAGGGTTTGCACTTTAGCGCGGCGGGCTTTACAAATATTACACATGACCACCTAGACTACCACCTTACTTTCGCCGAATATTTACGCGTTAAAAAATCGTTTTTTGATGGTTTAGGATCGCACACTATAGCGCTCGTAAACGCAGACGATAAAAATGGCTTGGTAATGATGCAAAATACAGCGGCCAAAAAATTGACCTATGCGCTCAAAACTCCGGCAGATTTTAAAGGGAAAATCATCGAGAATAGTTTGGGTGGTTTGGTCTTACAATTCAACGGCAATGAAGTTCATACGCGTTTAGTAGGTGCATTTAACGCCGCTAATCTGTTATTGGTATACGGTTTAGCTGTTCAGTTAGGTCAAGAGCCACAGGAAGTTTTGCGTGTCATTAGTCAACTCACTCATGTGAGTGGACGCTTTGAGCATTTTACGAGTCCGAATGGGATTACCGCAATTGTTGATTATGCGCACACACCTGATGCGCTGGAAAACGTACTGGCTACCATAGCTGCTTTTCAGAAAAAGAACAAAGTCATTACTGTGGTGGGTTGTGGCGGAGACCGCGATAAAGACAAACGACCAAAAATGGCTGCTATTGCTGCAGCCCGCAGTCAGCAAGTTGTGCTTACTGCAGATAATCCGCGCTCAGAAGATCCGCAACAAATTATTTCAGAGATGGAGGCAGGCTTGGATGCGCAAGCCGCCGTTCGCACACTGGCCGTTGTCGATCGTAAACAAGCAATCAAAACAGCTTTGCTGATGGCTTCACCTGGCGATATCCTGCTCATAGCAGGAAAAGGACACGAAAATTATCAAGAAATCAATGGGGTTCGTATTGCATTTGACGACCTCGCTATTACCAAAGAACTTATTCACCAACTCGATAAATAGCATGTTGTATTATTTGTTTTCCTGGCTAGATCAACTCAATTTACCTGGTGCAGGGTTGTTTCAGTTTATTTCCTTTCGTGCTTCGTTGGCGCTAATTACCTCTTTGATTGTTTCTGTCATTATTGGCAAACGCATCATCGCACGCTTGCGCCTACAACAAATCGGAGAGACCGTTCGCGACCTCGGATTGGCAGGCCAGTTAGAAAAATCTGGAACCCCAACAATGGGCGGCTTAATTATATTGGCAGCCATACTGATTCCAACTTTACTCTTTGCAAAACTCCAAAATGTGTATGTCATTACTATGGTAATTGCCACCATTTGGTTGGGCTTAATTGGGTTTTTAGATGATTATATTAAAGTATTTAGAAAGAATAAGGAAGGCCTCAAAGGGACCTCCAAAATTATAGGTCAAATTGGCGTTGGGCTCATTGTAGGAGGTATTTTGTATTTCTCCGATGATGTAGTCGTGCACAAAAGAGTAGCGGCTAATTATCAATTACAACCTGATGAAACATTTGTAACCCATGAGCATGCGCAAAATTCAGGCGAGAATTACAAATGGATCCGCACTGACGACATGACCACTACGATTCCTTTTTTCAAAGGAAATGAATTCAATTACAATTGGCTCATCGGCGATACCAATAAATCATACGGCTGGCTTATTTTTATTCCGATCGTCATATTTATTGTAATTGCCGTATCCAATGGTGCCAATATGACTGATGGCTTAGACGGTTTGGCTACGGGCACATCGGCTATCATCGGTATTGCACTTGCTGTACTCGCTTACGTAAGTTCACATGCCAAATTTGCCGACTACCTGAATGTCATGTACATTCCAGAAGCTGAGGAGTTGGTCATTTTTATTGCGGCATTTGTTGGCGCTTGCGTTGGCTTTTTGTGGTATAACTCATTTCCTGCACAAGTTTTTATGGGCGATACAGGAAGTCTAGCTTTGGGCGGTATAATTGCCGTATTTGCGATTGCGATTCGCAAAGAATTGCTCATTCCTGTATTGGCAGGAATTTTTCTTGTCGAGAATGTTTCTGTCATGCTACAAGTCGGCTACTTTAAGTACACCAAGAAGCGCTATGGCGAAGGGCGTCGAATCTTTTTAATGGCGCCATTGCACCATCATTATCAGAAGCAAGGCATTCATGAGGCAAAGATAGTTGCTCGATTTTGGATAGTAGCCGTCTTGTTAGCGGTGGTCACTATTGTTACCCTCAAATTGCGTTAAGATGGAGGCTCAGAATCGCTTGCTTGTCATTTTAGGCGCCGGAGAATCTGGGGTTGGAGCAGCTATTTTGGCCAAGGCAAAAGGTTGGCGTGTATTTGTATCTGACGGCTCAAAAATAAAACCGTCATTTCAACATGAATTATTGGCACAGCATATTGAATTTGAGGCCGAGTCACATTCCATGGCTAAAATACTATCAGCTGATTTAATCATTAAATCACCCGGAATACCAGAAAAGTCTGACCTGATGCGAGCTATTCGCGAAAAGGGCATTTCGGTCATTTCAGAAATTGAATTTGGCGGCTATTACTCTCAAGCCAAACACATTTGTATTACGGGAAGTAATGGCAAAACCACTACTGCTTTGTGGTGTTACCATATGCTTAAAAAAGCAGGGCTTAACGTTGGTTTAGCTGGCAATGTTGGACAAAGTTTTGCAAAGCAAATTGCCACGGAGGCATTTGAAATCTATGTGTTGGAGCTTAGTTCTTTTCAGCTAGACGACATGTTTACTTTCAAAGCAGATATCGCCATTCTTACCAATATTACCCCTGATCACCTAGACCGTTATAATTACCAAATGGAAAATTATGTCCGTTCTAAATTCCGCATTCTACAAAATCAGCGTGCAACGGATTTTTTCATTTTCAATGCCGATGATCAGCTCATTGCAGCACAAATGAAACGCCATCAAATTACAGCTCAATTGCACCCGTTTTCTTTAAAGACGGAACAAGCAATGGGCGCATATGCAGACGAAAAACAACTATACATCAATATAAACAAACAACAATTTACCATGTCTATACACGAATTAGCTCTTAAGGGAAAGCACAACACCCAAAATGCTCTTGCCGCAGGGATTGCAGCAAGGCTTGTCGAAATCCGCACCGACGTTCTACGCGAAAGTTTACAGGATTTTATTAATGTAGAACATCGCATGGAATTTGTGGCTAAAGTCAACGGTATTGAATTTATCAATGACTCCAAAGCAACGAATATTAATGCAGCGTGGTTTGCATTAGAATCTATGGACAAACCAACAGTATGGATTGTAGGCGGTATTGATAAAGGAAATGACTACAGCGAATTAAAAGAATTAGTGACTCAAAAAGTAAAAGCTATTATTTGCTTGGGTTTAGATAATCAAAAGATCATCGCAGCTTTTGGCGACCAAGTCGAGGTGGTGGTTGAGGCAAAATCAGCGCATGAGGCGGTTGCCTTTGCTTATCAACTCGCTACAAAAGATGAAACTGTACTCTTGTCTCCAGCATGTGCAAGCTTTGATTTATTCAGTAGCTACGAAGACAGAGGTCAGCAATTTAAGCAAGCGGTTCGTATGTTATAATTCGTTGTCATGAGGACTTACCTTTCTTATCTTAAAGGCGACCCCGTTATTTGGATCATTACCTTGTTAATGATGGCTTTCTCGTTGGTTACGGTGTATAGTTTCGTGCCCATATTGGTCAAAATAGAGGGGGGTTCTCCGTTTGTCTATTTATTTAAGCATCTCATCTATGTAGTGCTCGGCTTTGGGGCAATGTTCGCCATTCATCGGATACCTGCTAAATATATTAGTCAAACCGCAAAGTTTGCCTATTATTTAGGTCTAGCCCTTTTGCTATTTACTTGGTTTTTTGGTGCAGAGGTAAATGGTGCAGGCCGCTGGATTCGCATTCCGTTTATTAATCTAACCTTTCAATCTTCTGATTTTGCAAAATTGGCACTGATCATTTACGTGAGTAAATTGTTGGTCAAAAAGCAACAGAAACTAAATAGTTGGCGCGAGGGCATGCTACCCTTACTTTTGCCAATTGCGGCCACTTGCGCACTTATTTTAAAGGATAACTTCTCTACTTCGGCAATGCTATTTATGTTGAGTATGCTCCTTTTGTTTATTGGTAGAGTACCACTCTTGAAATTACTAACCCTCGCAGGAATTGCTGTGGCACTAATATTTTTGGTAGTAGGTATCCACTTGGCTTTGCCAGATGCAAATATCTTACCGAGGTATGACACATGGATGAATCGAATCAATAACCGTGTCGACACCGCCAATCAGAGCATTGAAAGCTTACAGGCCAATCAGCAGGCTAACAATGCCAAATTAGCAATTTCTGTGGGTTCCTTTTTTGGCCAAGGTGTAGGAGACGGTAAGCTCAAAGAATTTTTACCAGAGGCCTATGCCGATTTTTATTACGCCACTTTTGTGGAAGAATTTGGTTTTGTATCGGCGGCTTTTCTGGTGCTTCTCTATATGATTTTACTTTTTCGGATGATCAGATTTGCGCTCAAAACACCAGATTTATTTCAGAGTTATGTTGCGCTCGGAATAGGCATTCATTTACTCACACAAGCGAGCGTGAATATGTTGGTTTGTACAGGTGTTTTTCCGGTTACAGGACAAAATATGCCATTTTTGGCCATGGGGGGATCTGCTTTGGTAATGGCCTGTGTTTCCATTGGGGTCGTGCAATCATTTGCTAAAGAACTTCCGAAAAATGAGCAAGAGAATCAATTTGCAAGTGCACAAGAAAATGAAGTTAACTAGGGTAATTATTTCTGGTGGTGGAACGGGTGGTCATATTTTTCCCGCTTTGGCTATTGCCGATGAAATAAAACGTAGAAATACCGATGCTGCGCTTTTATTCATTGGGGCTGAAGGAAAAATGGAAATGGAAAAGGTTCCTCAGGCTGGTTATCAGATAGTAGGGTTGCCAATAGTAGGGTTGCAACGAAGGTTGACGATTAAAAATTTATGGTTGCCGATTAAGCTACTCCAAAGTTTGGCAAAGGCATTTTTTGTGATCCGTAAATTTAAACCTGAACTAGTAATCGGTGTTGGTGGTTATGCCAGCGGCCCAACGCTTCAAATGGCGCAATTACTTGGGGTACCAACCTTATTACAAGAGCAAAACTCTTTTCCGGGTAAAACCAATCAATTACTAGCCAAAAAAGCCAAGGCAATTTGTGTGGCATATCCTGGAATGCAACAATATTTTGCTGCTCATAAAATATACCTAACGGGTAATCCAGTGCGGTCATATTTACTTGAAGATCTCTCGAGACTTAAAAACGAGGCAGCGGCCTATTTTGACCTCGATGCCACTAAGCCAACCATATTCGTAATGGGCGGTAGTTTAGGGGCCAGAACATTAAATGCAGCGCTGAGCGCAGCGCTTCCAAATATAGGAACTACAGATATCCAAATCCTATGGCAATGCGGCAAATCCTATGAAAAAGAAATGTTGCAACTACAAGAGACCTTAACGCCAAATGTCAAGATTTTTACTTTTATCCAAAGAATGGATCTTGCCTACGCTTTGGCAACAGTGATTATCTCACGTGCTGGGGCGCTCTCGGTAAGTGAATTGACTTTGGTTGCCAAACCCGTTATTCTTGTTCCTTCACCAAATGTAGCGGAGGATCACCAAACCAAAAATGCTTTGGCTCTGGTTGATAAATTGGCTGCAATTTTGGTCACGGATGCCAATGCTCAAGAGCAATTGCTACCAACTACACTTGCTTTGGTTCATGATGAAGCACAACAAAAGAGCTTATCAGCAGCAATCAAAACGTTGGCGCTCCCAAATGCCACTAGTGATATCATTGATGTTTGCCTTAAGCATATCCGCTCATGAAAACACTTCAACAATTTGATCATATCTACCTCATCGGTATCGGCGGAATAGGCATGAGCGCCTTAGCCAGGTATTTTAAATTTACCGGTAAGCAAGTAGGGGGTTACGACAAAGTTCATACTGCCCTCACTCAAAAACTTATTGAAGAGGGAATAGCTATTCACTTTGAAGATCTTGGAACTCAAATCCCAAAACAATTTACCGATCCAAACACCACCTTAGTTATATATACGCCAGCAATTAAAGTATTGGGAGAACTTGAATATTTTCAGCAGTATTCTTTTACGATTCTAAAGAGAGCAGAGGTTCTTGGGGCGCTTACCAAAACATACCAAGGGCTCTGCGTTGCAGGCACGCACGGAAAAACCACCACGAGTTCCCTTTTGGCGCATATGTTAACTGAAGTAGGAGCCGGTTGTACAGCATTTTTGGGCGGTATCGCAAGTAATTTTGATTCCAATCTTGTGCTTCACGCCCAAAGTCCATTTGCTGTAATTGAGGCCGATGAATTCGACCGCAGTTTTCTTCAATTATCGCCTTTTGCAGCAATTATCACTGCCACTGACCCAGATCACCTAGACATCTACGGCAATTCAAATGCGTTTGAGGAAGGTTTTAGACAGTTTTCTTTGCGCATAGACCCCAAGGGAAACTGTATTCAAAAAGAAGGACTTTCTCTTCCAAGCCTTGCTGCTGTTCACACTTATGCCATAGATTCACAAACAGCTGATTATTCTTTCAACAACTTACGGTATGTCAGTGGTTTTCAGGTGGCAGATTTGCGTCTTCATGATGAACTATTCCTCGATATAGAATTGGGTCTTCCTGGAATTCATAATGCAGAAAACGCGCTAGGCTGCATCGCTCTTTTAGTACAACTGGGGTATAAAGTGGATGACTTACGTGCCTCGCTGAAAAGTTTTACCGGGGTTAAACGTCGTTTTGAGTATCATTTGCGTTCAGAAAATTTAGTTTACATCGATGATTATGCGCATCATCCGACTGAAATAAACGCCTTGATAACATCGGTTCGAAGCATTTATCCTGAGTTACCCGTGATTGGTATTTTTCAGCCCCATTTATTTTCGCGCACTAAAGATTTTGCCCAAGATTTTGCACTTTCGTTAGCAGCTCTTGATCAGTTGTACTTATTACCGATTTATCCTGCCCGAGAAGAGCCAATACATGGCGTGACGAGCGAGTGGCTATTGGATGCCGTTGCGCTTCAGTCAAAAGTTGTAATGTCTTCCCATGAAATACTACTGGCCCTGCAATCTGTAAAAAAAGGGGTTGTATTGACCATAGGGGCAGGCGATATAGATCGAATAGTGAAGCCTATAACCGAACTACTCAAAATTCAAATCACGAACTCATGAAAATTTGGCTTGTAAGGATTTTTTGGCTGCTCATTTTTGTTGGGGTAGGTGTCGTTTTTTATTTTGCGCAAAGTAAAGAGCAGCAAACGCATTTAGATCAGCCAAGCATTGCCATTCATGCCGAGGACGAAAATGCATTTTTAACCGAAGAAGAATTACTAGACCGTTTGCAGTTAAGGCAACTATTTCGAAGAAAAATGCGTGTGAATCAACTTCAGATCCATTCAATTGAACGTGCCATTGCAGCTATGGCTGAAGTGAAGCGTGCCGAAGTCTATAAACACTTGGGCTCAAATTGGGAGGTGAAATTAGAACTCCGCAAACCAATTGCCAGGATTTTCAATACCAGCAGACAGAGTTATTACCTTGATCAAGATGGTTTTATGATGTACAGATCGAGGTTACACACTGCCAGGGTTTTGGTTTTTTCAGGAGCCATTCACGATGTCTACAACCCTCATGTGAACAACGATTTTATTAACAATTCAAATTTGAAAAGTTCTCAAAAAATCGGTCAAATCTACCGCATTTCAAATTATGTTTGTAATGATCCACTAATGCAGCAATTAATAGGTCAAGTTTACCTCGAATCAGACGGAGATTTTATACTTATTCCGATGGTTGGAGAGCAACAAATCATCTTTGGCCCTGCGCGCAGTACCAAAGAAGTTTCAGACAAATTTGAACGTCTGAGCCATTTTTACAAAGAAGCCCTGCCTCATGAAGGCTGGAATAAATACAAAGAAATAAGTGTCAAGTATGATGGACAAATCGTTTGCAGGAAAAAATAACAATGCCGAAGTGAAGCGCATGCGAGTAGTTGTTGGTTTGGACATTGGAACCACCAAAATCGCTTTTTTTGTGGGTCGAAAAAACGAGCACAACAAAATTGAAATAATCGCAATGGGTAAAAGTGAGTCTTTGGGCGTCATGCGAGGTGTGGTGTCGAATATCGAACGCACGGTGCAATCCATCAATGCCGCAGTTGAAGCCACCCAAAATACGGTAGACGGAAATCTAAAAATCAAAAATGTTCACGTTGGTATTGCTGGGCAGCACATCAAAAGCATGCAGCATCGTGGTATATATACCCGACGCACGGCGAGTGAAGAAATTTCCCAAGTTGATATCGATGCTTTTGTTGACGACATGTACCAAATGGTCATGAATCCTGGAGAGGCAATTATCACGGTAATTCCACAAGAATATATCGTCGACGGCGAGCCAGAAATCAAAGATCCAATTGGTATGGCAGGAGTTCGCCTCGAAGCAAATTTTCACATCATTACAGGTCAGGTAACCAACGTACAAAACATTACACGTTGTGTAGATCGCGCTGGCCTTAGTGTCAAAGATATTATTCTTGAACCTATCGCATCTGCTGAGGCTGTTCTTTCCGAAGAAGAAAAAGAAGCAGGTGTAGTGCTTGTGGATATCGGTGGAGGCACTACCGATGTTGCTATTTTTCACGACGGTCTGATTCGTCATACCGCAGTAATTCCTTTCGGAGGCAATGTCATTACCCAAGATATCAAAGAAGGCTGTCGCATCATGCAGCGCCAAGCAGAAATGCTCAAGGTAAAATACGGTAGCGCTTTGGCATCCGAAAGTAAAGAAAATGAGGTTGTATGTATCCCTGGCTTGCGAGGACGTGACCCTAAGGAAATCACATTGCGCAATCTAGCGAGTATTATCCAGGCGAGAATGGAGGAAATTATCGAGCTCGTCAATCTCGAAATCAAAAACTCTGGATACGAGAAAAAGCTAATTGGCGGTATTGTCGTTACCGGAGGGGGTTCGCAACTTAAGCACCTCACTCAACTCATTGAATACCTTACCGGAATGGATGCGCGTATTGGTTACCCGACAGAACACCTAGCGAATTCGAATGACATTGAAGCTTTATCTAGCCCTATGTTTGCTACCGGAATCGGTCTAGTTCTTAAAGGTTTTGAAAGTGTTGAAGCGCTCAAGCCTTGGGAAGATGGAGCTTTAACCCAAGACAAAGAGCCAGCCACTCAAGAGCAAATCTCCAACAAAGAGGAAAAGATAAAAACCCATTCTAATGCAGAACGCAGAGGAGAATTTTTCGATCGTATTTTAGGTCCGGTGAGGAAATTCTTTGATGATTCTGAAGATTAATATATTTTGACAAACGCGGTTATACAAAGCAGTATTATGGAATTTGATTTACCAAAACACGAAACAACCCAAGCGGCCTCTATCATTAAAGTGATAGGTGTTGGCGGAGGTGGCTCTAATGCAGTCAATCACATGTTCTTGCAAGGAATTGCAGGTGTTGATTTTATCGTCTGTAATACGGATTGCCAAGCGCTTGAACTTTCTCCGGTACCTTATAAAATTCAATTAGGTCCAAACCTGACTGAAGGCCGTGGAGCAGGCATGATTCCGGAAGTAGGCATGAATGCGGCCATGGAAAATATTCAAGAAATCCGAGAGCTACTCTCTAGGGATACCAAGATGGTTTTTGTTACGGCAGGCATGGGTGGTGGTACCGGAACAGGTGCGGCTCCTGTCATTGCCCAAGTTGCCAAAGATCTTGGCATATTAACGGTTGGTATTGTAACAGTTCCATTTAATTTTGAAGGTCGCAAAAGACGTCAACAAGCCGAAGAAGGTTTAGAGCGCATGCGTCAAAATGTAGATACCCTTCTCATTATCAACAACGAGCGCTTGCGCGAGTTTGGTAAAAACATGTCATTGTCAGAGGCATTCTCTCATGCCGATGACGTTTTAACCGTAGCAGCCAAAGGAATCGCTGAGGTAATTTCAGTAACGGGTGCCATAAATGTCGATTTCAACGACGTCAATACGGTTATGCGCAATTCCGGACACGCCATCATGGGAAGTGCGTTGGCTTCAGGTGAAAACCGAGCGGTATTAGCTGTTAAAGAAGCACTTACTTCACCTTTACTTTACGACAACGATATCAATGGCGCACGATATGTCTTGCTCAACATCACTTACGGTGACCGAGAAGTCATGATGGATGAAATCACGGATATCACCGATTACATTCAAGAGGCAGCAGGTTCTACAGCTGATGTCATTTGGGGTCATGGCTACGATGCATCATTAGGTGATCAACTCAGTCTTACCATTATTGCTACCGGATTTACGTCTTCTCCGCTCACAGGTTTTGAAAAAAGTCCTGAGCGTACTGTAGTTGTTCTCGAAGAAGATCAGAAACAAGAAATCACAGTTCCTTTGACCTCTCCTTTTGAGTCCTTAGCCTCGGCATCAATTCAAGCCAACACAGAAGAGCCTTTTTTGAAGCAAGTAGAATCGCCTTTAGCGAGTCCATTACAAGTTACAGAGCAACCAATAGATGCAGTGTCGGCAACAGCAAAAAAGACCTTCAATCTCTACGATGAGAAAGAAGAAACACTTCCGGCTCAAACCTCCATGAGTTGGGAAGTATTCGATGTACAAGCAGATTCAGAACAAGTTGCCTCTGCCACTGAACCAGTTCAAGAAGTAACATCCTCGCAACCTCAACATATTGTTAAGCATGTGCTCGAAGATGACAGCATACAACGCGTAGAGATGGAAACGCCGAAGCGCATTTTAAGTCCTGAAGAGCAACAGCGCAAAGTACAAGAGCGCGTGAGTCGTATTCAAGAGTTCACTTCCAAACTTCAAAAGCCCGACGGTTTGTTAGAATTTGAGAATGAACCAGCATTTGTTCGCAGAAATATTCATTTACACGAACAAATACCTAGTACACAAGAGCAGATTTCACGCTTTGGAGTGGGTACTGATGTCAATGGCCAGCCTACCCTGCGGAACGGAAATAATTTTTTACACGATAACGTAGACTGATCATGACCTTCACAGAGCGCATCAATCTAGATATCAAAAATGCAATGCTAGCCAAAGAAAAGGAAAAACTAGCAGCACTCCGAGACATCAAATCAAAACTCTTACTTGAGGCTACCTCAGGTGCAGCTGCTGAAGTAAGTGAGGAGGTAGCGCTTAAAATATGCATGAAGCTCCATAAACAACGCATGGAGACCTACACACTTTATCAAGACCAAAACCGTCCAGATCTTGCTGCCGAAGAATTGTATCAAGCGCAAGTAATAGAGGCTTATTTGCCTCAAATGCTTACCGAAGACCAGATTCGTTTTGAAGTAGCTGCAGCTGTAGCTCAAACCGGAGCAAGCGGCCCTCAAGATATGGGTAAGGTGATGGGTATTTTATCTGCAAAACTTGCTGGAAAAGCTGATGGTAAAATAATTGCCGCGCTCGTTAAAGAGACCCTCTCTAACTAATGAAGGCTGCACTCGCACAACTCATTCGCACTTTAAATGCTAGAGGGTGGTCGCCAGCTACCTCTACCAATTATTCATTTATAGACGAACAGCAGCAATGTTGGGTTTCTAGGTCTGGGGTCAATAAAGCTGATTTCACTGAGCACGATTTGATAAGCATTGATGAAAAAGGTCTAGGAACCGGATTATTTCAGGGCATCAAGCCCTCAGACGAGACGCAAATTCATCTTTGGATTTACAAAAATTTTCCAGATGCAAAAGTTGTATTGCACAGTCATGGAAAATTCCCAGTATTGATTTCACAGTTCAACGAGCACTTGTTTGCCGTTCAGGGTTATGAACTTCAAAAGGGCTTTAAAGGATGCAAGAGTCATTTAGATAACCTTGAAATCCCAATCATAGAGAATCAGCAAGATATGGTAGTACTTTGCCAGGCATTGGATGAACGCCTAGCTGAAGTTCAACATCATTGCTTTATTATTGCGGGTCATGGCACATACGCTTGGGGAGACAACCTTTTTGAGGCACAAAGGCATCTCGAGACTTTAGATTATCTTTGCGAGTGTGAATTTTTATTATAACAATGGCTATTCTATCTATTCCCGACCAAGCGATTCAGCTTTTTGACTCTTCTGAAATAAAATCATTTCTTCAACAATACCATGTGTTTTTTGATCAGTGGTCTTGTACCGTTACATTTGATGATACCGCCAGCCAGGACGAAATCTTAGAGGCTTATGCCAAAGATTTAAAGTCATTTATGTCGAGCGGAGGCTATCAAAGTGCCGATGTTATTTCCATTCACGCCCTTACCCCAAATTACGAGCAACTACGCGCTAAATTCTTAGCCGAACATATCCACGATGAAGACGAAATACGCTTCTTTGTCGATGGGCAAGGCTTATTTTGGTTTCATTTACAAGATGCACCCGTTTTTAATGTGTTGTGTCAGCGTGGCGATCTCATTAGTGTGCCAGCGGGCACCAAACATTGGTTTGATGCAGGTGCGCAACAACCATTCGTTAAAGCGATCCGAATCTTTACAGATATGTCGGGTTGGACGCCCATTTATACGGAATCTGGTATAGAATCTAAATATCTTCATTTTAAGTCGCCAACGCTTGGATAAGCAAATCAAATATATTTTAACGGATATCGAAGGGACCACCAGTTCTGTAGATTTTGTATACGAGGTACTTTTCCCTTATTTTCGTGAACACCTCAACGAGCTCACCAAACATGGCCATATTACAGATGTTAAAGACGCCTTCTCCGAAATTATAGAAATTGCCGCCCAAGAAGAAGGACGACACCTAACAACTACAGAAGAGGTGTTGGCTTGTCTTCAAAAATGGAGCGAGGAAGATAGAAAACTAACGCCATTAAAAGCACTTCAGGGTATTATCTGGAAAAACGGCTATGAAACAGGAGCCATTACAGGTCATGTTTTTGATGATGTTCCTGCAGCTCTCAATCAATGGCGCAGCAAAGGCCTTCAAATAGGGGTGTTTTCATCGGGGTCCGTAGCTGCGCAAAAGCTGTTGTTTCGCTTCAGCGATTTTGGAGATTTGTCAGTGCACTTCTCCAATCATTTTGACACTAATACTGGTCCAAAAAAAGAACAAGAGACCTACCAAAAAATAGCACAATTTTTAGGTTTAGATCCGCAACAAATTCTATTTCTCTCTGATATTTCAGCAGAGCTCGAGGCTGCCTCCGTTGCCGGAATGCAAACCATTCAGCTGCTTCGTTCGGGTACTGCCCCCAATTGGCCAACTACCGTAAATAATTTTCTTGAAATCTGATCCAACAAAAAAGCCACTCTGAGGAGTGGCTTTTGAAATTAGGAGATTTGCAAATTAGTTGTTGATAGGTGCACCTGCGTTGTTCACTGGTGTGCCACTTTCTGGAGCTGGACCAACTTCACCTTTGATTCGAATTACTTTGTTAGGCTCGTTAAGTGCATTGGAAGTAATCGTTACACTTTTGTTGATTGGGCCCGGACGGTTGGTATCGTATTTGACACGGATGATCCCTTTTGCGCCTGGAGCAATTGGTTCTTTTGGCCACTCAGGAACTGTACATCCACAAGATCCTTTTGCGTTGGAGATGATTAATGGTTCGTCTCCTGTATTTTTGAATTCAAAAGAACAGTATGGTTCACCACCGTATTTGATGTTACCGTAGTCATGTACTTCTTTATTAAATTCGATTTTAGCACCTTTTTCAATTTGTGCATTAACGGTGTTGAGGCCAAGGATTGCCATCAAAACAACACCAAAAGAAAGCATTAATTTTTTCATAAGTATCAGTTTATCTAGTGGAAAGATAGGAAGCTTATTTTCGTGTTTGAGGTATTTAACACTTCATTAACATCTAGTCTCGTTTGAGCCAACCCCTTTTAATAAAAAAGATCAGTAGGCTACAACTTAATAGAAACATGATACTAATTATAGTGTAATAACCGTAAGGATAATCTAATTCGGGCATATGTTTGAAATTCATGCCATAAACACCTGCTATAAAAGTGAGCGGTATAAAGATGCTACTCATAACAGTAAGAATTTTCATAATTTCATTCATACGCTGATTTTGTAAGGCATAGTAGAGGTTAGCTAATCCTTCAAGTATTTGTTTATGAGCATCAATATCTTCTAATAAACTTACGCAACTATTTCTAAGGTTTTTATAATATTGTTTATTCCTACTTTCAATGAGCGCGTTATTCATAGATTCTAAAACTGCAAGAAGGTCTTTTATTGGATGAACTATTTTTCTTAAATTAATGAGTTGTCTTTTTTTAAGTTCAATTTCACGAAGTAAGTTCGATTGCATTTGGGAATGTATGCGATCATCAATAAGGTCAATCTCATCTGAAATCTCACTTGAATATTGAAATATTTCATCTAGCAAAGCATCGAGCAATCGAAACAATAAAAAGTCAGCTTTTTGATTTCGAATTTTTCCTTTTGATTTTTCTATCCGATCGCGCACTTCTCCAAAATGTTGTCCTTTGTTGGTTTGAAATGAGAGCAGAAAATGGTCGCTTAGAACAAAGGTTATCTGATCAGTTAGTTGGTCATCATTATTACTATTGCGAAGGGTATGAAGTTGGAAAAATAGGTAGTTTGAATATTCTTCAACTTTGGCTCTGCGCAAAGGCAAAAAAATGCTTTCTACACTAAGTTTATCTAGACCAATTTTTTGGCAGAGCTGTTCGATGCTAGCACGATCGTCTAGTTCATGAAAATTAAGCCAATAAACATTATCAGGGTCTAATAAATCAAGATTAAAATCGTTTGCAAAATCAAAGGCATCACCTGTTTTGACGGCGAAGAAATCTTTGCTAAATTGATAGGATTGTGCTTTAATTGATGGTGTCATATGTACGTTTTGGTGCTAACCCGCAACCTTCACAACTGGATTGCTGAGAAAAAAATAAGTTATATAAATGACGAATGAGGTAGAAAGCGGCAAGAAGAGCAAGTACTACGACTAAAAAATGTTGCATAGATTAGCGTTAAGAGTTTTTTTTATGACAAGAGTTGATAAACAATAAATGCACTTAAGTACGCAATAATTCCCATAAATGCGAGTTGAATCAGCGGCCATTTCCAAGAATTGGTTTCTCTTTTAACTACCGCTAAAGTAGCCATACATTGCATGGCAAACACATAAAAAATAAGCAGTGAGCCACCTGTGGCTAAGCTGTATACGCTGCTGCCGTCTTCATATTTTTCGTCCTTTAGCTTTTGAACCAAGCGTTTATTATTGTCGGTATCATTGCCAACGGAATAAATAGTAGCCAATGAACCTACAAATACTTCTCTTGCAGCAAATGAGCTGAGTAGGGCAATGCCAATTTTCCAATCGTAGCCCAATGGCTTAATAACAGGCTCCATCCATTTGCCAAAATGACCAATATAGGATTGAGAGAGTAATAAAGAACTTTCTAATTCTTGTTGTTGGGCTTGGTTTGCCGCCGTGTAGTTAGCCTTTTGACGTAATTTGCTCAGGTTGTTTTCTCTCGAATTGGGGCCGTAACTTGCTAAGGCCCACAGTAAAATAGAGATCGCAACTATTATTTTACCCGCATCAAAAATGAATATTTTAACTTTCTCGTAGACCGTAAGCCCTACGTTGTACAGACGGGGTGTTTTGTAATCAGGTAGTTCCATTACATGGAAACCAGGTTTTCCACTCTTTATAAGCAACTTTAAGATTACTGCGGTAGCCAGGGCAAATACAATACCAAGTAAATATAAACCAAACAAAACAATACCTTGCAAATTTAAAACGCCTGCAATATATGTTTTTGGAATCACTAAACTAATCAGTAGAGTATATACTGGAATGCGTGCAGAACAACTCATGAAGGGGGCCACTAGTATGGTAATAAGGCGTTCTTTCCAATCAGAAATGGTTCGGGCTGACATGATTCCTGGTATGGCACATGCCACGCTAGAAAGCAATGGAACAACACTTTTTCCATTTAAGCCAAAGGGCCTCATGAGTCGGTCCATAATGAATACAACCCGTGATAAATAGCCGCTTTCTTCTAAAAGAGAAATAAAGAAAAATAAGATGGCAATTTGTGGCACAAAAACCAATACTCCGCCAATTCCTGGAATGAGCCCTTGTGAAATAAGTTTGCTCAATACGCCTTCTGGCAATAGGTTAGCTATCCAAGAACTGAGTTGCACAAACTGACTATCAATGAAGTCCATCGGAATGCTAGCAAAGCTAAAAATGAATTGAAAGATGATCAGAAGAACCGCTGAAAAAATAAGGTAGCCGTAAATACGATGCGTCAGTATTTGATCTAATCTATTCGATCGGTTGGGTGCTTTAATTTGGAGGTCCTGTACAATACCAAGTTGCCGTAACTTTTCTAATCTTGCATTGGTGTTTTCCGTTTGGGCGTGGTCTGTTTGTAGTTCGTCTAGGTTAAAATCAAAAAAAGGTGTGTTTTTTCCTTTTTGAAGGGTGTCAATAGCTTGAATTATTCGGCTTTTACCGATAGAAACTCTGGCTGTTGCTCTGACAATGTTGGCTAATGGAAATTGTTTTTGAAGCAGTTCGGTATCGATTTTTAAGCCCTTTTGTTGGGCTCGATCCCACATATTCAAGACCAAAACAATCGGGAAGCCGGAATCATATAATTGGGTAAAAAATAATAGGTTTCGTTCTAAGTTTGCCGCATCGGCAACGTAAATGATCGCATCGGGATAATCGGTGTGCTGTATGTTCAGTAATACATCTTCAACAATTTGCTCATCTAAAGCCCGAGCGAAAATACTGTAGGTTCCTGGAAAATCGATGAGTTGATGAATACCGGTTTTGGTCTTGATGTCGCCTTGTTTTTTCTCAACGGTGACTCCGGGGAAATTACCAACCTGCTGGCGCAAACCGGTCAGCATATTAAATATAGAGCTTTTGCCAGTATTAGGGTTACCTAGGAGAGCGATTTTCATGACTTACAAAGCTACTGAAAATTGCGCTAAGCCACTTGTACTTCTACATGCATTGCTTCTTCTTTGCGCATGGAAATCACGTTACCATTGATTTCATAGGCAATAGGATCCCCGAAAGGTGCTTTGAAAATGGCAGTAATTTTTTGACCTTTTGTAAGGCCCATTTCAGTGAGTTTTGGGGAAATAGCTGAAGCAGGTATTGCCGTAATTTGTACTTGCTGGTTCAGTGAAATTGAGTCGAGTGTAACAGACATGTGCAAATGTAAGGCTGATCATTTCAATTTACCCTACCACTTTTGTGGTATTTTTAAGGAAATCCCTATAAAAATTAACTGTTTTTTGGTTGCAAAACGATTCTAGCCGTAGTACGTGTTTGTTGTTTCACCAAGCAGATTTTGTCTTTACTCATTTGATTGAGTATGGTATCGTTGTAATGACGAATGGTGACAAGTTCGAGGTTTTCGTTGTACCGAATATGGTAGTACTGACCTAGGCTTTGCTTGAGTTGGGTCATGTCAATTTTTTTACTGTCTAGCAAAACTGAAAAATTCAGTGCTGAATTTTGCATAAGGTTGATCGTTGCCTTAATTGAGGAAAGCGCAGCAAATATTTCAGAAAGTTGTTGTTCGGCAATGAAAGAGAAATCTTTTGAACTAAAAGTAACCAAAACTTGGTTGAACTTTACGATGTAAGATGGTATTTGCGCATCGCGCTCTGCGTTGGAAGAAATAATGGTGCCGGGCGCCTCAAAGTCAAGAAAAGAACGCACAAATAATGGAATGTTCTTTTGTTGTAAGGGCTGAACTGTCTTTGGGTGTATGACACTTGCGCCGTAATAAGAAAGTTCAATGGCTTCTTTGAAAGATAGTTGACGGAGCAATTCTGTTTTTTCAAAATACTTCGGATCTGCATTGAGCATTCCTGGAACATCCTTCCAAATAGTCACGCTTGCTGCCTGGCAACAATAGGCAAGAATACCAGCTGTGTAGTCTGAGCCTTCTCGACCAAGTGTGGTCGTAAAACCCTCGGCTGTATGGCCAATAAATCCTTGCGTAACGATGATTGATTTACTATTGAGAAGAGGCAGTACTTTTTGATCGCACAATTCTTTGGTTTTGAGCCAATCGACCTGAGCCTCTTGATACTTGTTGTCGGTTCTTATGATTGTTTTGGCGTCTAGCCAAGTAGCATTGTAATTTTGGTTCTTTAAATAAGCGGCAAGAATTTTACTCGATAAGACCTCTCCAAGCGCAATAATTTGATCGTATAGAAAAGATTTATTATCGGTAAGTGGTTTGTTAAATTCCTGCGCCAAATGCTCAAAAATAGCTTCAATTGTTTGGTAAATACCGTCGTTTTTTTCCGGGAATAAACCAACTAGAATATTCCAATGATAAGACTTGAGCTCGTTTAAACACCCTGTATATTTGCTATCGTCTTGCGCACAAAGGGCATCAATGAGTTCTTCGAGCTTATTGGTGGTTTTACCCATTGCCGACACGACAACGATGATGTTTTCATTGGGGAAACGCGCCAAGATTGCGCTTACGTTTTTGACAGCAAAGGCGTCTTTTACTGAGGCACCTCCAAATTTAAAAACCTTCATATTAGACTAGTTTTTCAGCTAAAAGTTTCATTTCAATGGCAGGAGACATTTTCTCGTAGATAATGCGGTAAACCGCCGATAGGATGGGCATGTCTACTGCGAATTTTTGATTGATTTCAAACAAACTTTTGGTGGCATAATAGCCTTCTGCAATCATATTCATTTCAAGCTGTGCACTTTTGACTGAGTATCCTTTGCCTATCATGAAGCCAAAGGTGCGGTTCCGCGAAAAATTCGAATAAGCTGTCACGAGTAAGTCTCCAAGATAGGCACTGGTTTTGGTATCTCGATGGACGGGGTGAACTTCGTCAATGAAACGTTCAATTTCTTGAATGGCATTTGAAACGAGTACTGCTTGGAAGTTATCGCCATAGCCTAGACCATTGCAAATTCCTGCTGCTAAAGCGTAAACATTTTTTAAGACAGCCGAAAATTCTGTTCCAAAAAGGTCATCGCTTGTTGTTGTTTTGATATAACGACAGCTCAGGGCAAGCGCCATTTGCTGTGCATTTTCGGTGTTGGCGCAAGCCAGAGTAAGGTAAGATAATCTTTCCATAGCGACTTCTTCAGCATGGCAAGGACCAGAAATAATACCAATTTTGTCATAGGGCACTCCAAAACTCTTGTGTATAAAGCGAGCTGGAATCGCGTTGTAGGAAGGAATCATACCTTTGACGGCAGAAAATACGATTTTATTGATGAAATGGCTTTCGTCTATACCTGCAAAAGCTTCTTCAAGAAATGCAGCAGGAGTGGCAATTACCACCCAATCCACAGCATTTAACGTACTTTTTAAGTTTGAACTTAGGACCAGTTTACTCGTATCAAAAGAGACGGACTGTAGGTATTTTGGATTGTGACCAAATTGTTGGATGTGGGCGATGGACTCTTCATTGCGCATCCACCAATAGATTTCAGTGCAATTATTGCAGAGAATTTTAACGATTGCTGTAGCCCAACTGCCGCCTCCAATGACCGCAATTTTTAGTGGTGTTTCCATTTGGCAAAGTTACACATTCTCTTCAAAGGCGCCGCGTTGCAATTGTTTAGATCCTAGGATTATTCAACGAACGAATTCCGTCGGTTTCTAGGCCAATACGGCGGTGCTTGTAGAGCTTACCTATGGCTTGTTTGAAGGTCTTTTTACTGAGTCCTAATATGGCGCGTACTTCGTCTGGATCGCTTTTGTCTGTGAGCGCAAGAAAACCACCGTTGCTGTCTATCGTGTCGAGTATTTTTTGTTCTGCTGCATCGTAACGACTGTCATTAGGTACCTCAAGTCGGATGTCTAATTTCCCATCTTCGCGCACCTTTGCGACAAATCCTTTGCACTCCTGTTCTCGTTTGAGGGGTTGGTTTTGCTGGTCCTTAAAAATGAGGCCTTCGAAACGTTTATTGACAATTACATTCCGACCCAATTTGCCTTCATCGCAAATCAACAAATCAACTTCTTGACCTTCCAAACTTAAATCTGTACAAGGAATAAGAACTTTTTTAATTTTCATACTTCCAAAAAGCCTGTCGGTTTCAAAGTCATAGAGTAAGGTGAATAAATATCTATCGCCAATTTCTAGACGGGTGCGTTGTTCGGCAAATGGCACAAATAAATCTTTGTCTAGGCCCCAGTCTACAAATGCACCATAAGGGTTAACTTCAACTACATCGAGATATACGCAATCGCCAAGAAGGATGTAAGGTTTTTCGGTCACGCAAACCAGACGCTCAGCGGAGTCTTTCATCACAAAAACGTCTACTACACTGCCTTCCTCCATGTCTGGGGTGAGGTATTTATTAGGAAGTAAAACTTCGTTTTCTTGAATATCGATCAGATAAGCTCCGGGGGGTGCAAAGCGTTTGATTGTAAGTTGATTGATTTTTCCGAGTTGCATAGGAGCTTAGACTTAATAAGATTCAGGGTTTACCGGCTTTTTAAACAATTGAAAACGCCTTTTTTTCTTTACAGGTGGTAGATCTGTTTGGTTTTCATTGGTAGGAAGCGTGGCTTTGTGGGTTCCGTTTTCTGGGTTTTGTTGATCGGAAGGATTCATCCAATCAGCGCGCATGCGGTTTTTTTCTACTTTGCCTGTTTTCTTATTCAAGGCATAGTAATAGCGTTCTCCGACCTCTTCAGGATTCGTAGCAACCACGTCTGCCTCTAGATTCCAAAGCTCGCGGTCGTAGTCATAGACATATGCATCATAGGACATATCAGGAAAGTAATAGGAGGCAATTCCTTCTAAGGCAGGTGCTTCTGGAGAGAGATGATCAAAAACGATACGCGCTCGCTTGGGTTCAAATTCTAATGACATACTGGCCATATTGGCATATTCAAAAACAATTCGTTTTTTGATTGCTTTTGGGTCTTTGAAAACAGAGCTCCCAAATTTGGCATTTTGTCCTGAAAAACTGAGTACATCTAGGATTTTAAAATTGCTCATAGTGGTACCACCATCGTAGCCAAATAGAAGGTATTGTGTTTTTCCTTGAAAAGAAAAATCAATGATTTTAAAGTACACCGCACCGTACCAATTTTTGTAATCAATGACATTTTCTGGTTTGGAGCTGTAGGGGTCGAGCACATCGTTTAGTTCTAGAATTGAAACCCGCTCTTTGCCTTCTTCTCGGCGTAAAATGAACCCTCCGTAAGTGTAGGAAAGATCTGAAAATTCGACATTCCAGGTAAGTAAGCGAACGGTTTGATCTGCACTCTTTATGTCCGCAATTCGGAGTGCTTGTAAAGGCGAATCGAAGAAATCTTTGCTGCTGACGAGCCCAGACATTGCTTTTTTGAAAGCCAAATGAATTTGGAGGGTTTGGTTATCGTCTGTACTTGCGCGAAGTGCTGCTAATAACTTGCTTGCCTCTTGTTCTTTTTGAGCAAGCCCCTGCGACCATGCAAAAGACACAAAAAGCGATGAAGTGGAAAGGATTAAAGCAATAAGAAGCTTCATAAATTATTTAACGACCAATCTGCATTTTGGTTACGTATTCACAAGCTTTTTAAAGCTGAAATCGTAGCGGCTGGGTCCGCAGAACCAAAAACAAAGCTACCTGCAACCAATGCATCTGCACCAGCAGCAGCCAAAAGGGCTCCGGTTTCTAAATTAACGCCGCCATCTACTTCGATCAAGAATTTTGAATTCGTTTGGCTACGCAATTTTTTTAGGCGGGCGACCTTATCGGACGCAGCGGGGATATATTTTTGACCTCCAAAACCAGGATTCACACTCATAATAAGCACCAAATCTAGTTTTGGAGCAAGCTCTGAAAGCACTTCAATTGGTGTGTGCGGATTGAGCGCAACGCCTGCTTTCATTCCCAATTCTTGAATCCGACTGATGGTGCGATGCAAGTGCGGGCAAGCCTCGTAATGGACCGTAAGGATATCTGCACCGGCCTTTTTAAAGTCTTCGAGATAGGCATCAGGGTTGGCGATCATGAGGTGCACGTCTAGTGTTTTGTCGGTGTGTTTGCGGATGGCTTGCAAAACTGGGAATCCGAAAGAAATATTTGGTACAAAAACACCGTCCATGACATCGATGTGCAACCAATCGGCTACAGAATTGTGCAAAAGGAGGGTATCTCGTTGGATGTTGCCAAAATCACAGGATAGTACGGACGGAGAAACAAGCATGAGGATCTATTTTCAGTAAAATTAGCCATTATTTTTTGAACGAAATAAAGCGATAAGGTCTTGTTCTCGTCGGTAAAGGTCTAAATGGAAATAGAGTCGATTTCTATCTGAAGTAACGGTTTGATACGTAACAAAAATAGGAATAGCCTGAAGCAAAGATATTTTTTGATGAAAACTTGAATCAATCAGGCTCTGTAAGGAATCAGGGGTTACTTTATTGGTTTTTTTTCCAATTTTATCGTGGGTTAGGAATAATTTCCCCAGTTCAATAGGGTCGTCTGCCCGCATACATCCATGCGAGAAACTCCGGAAGTTTTGTCTGAATAAAGACCTGCTTGGCGTATCGTGAACATATACCGAGAATTGATTGCTAAACTCAAATTTGATCAGTCCTAGACTATTCCAGGGCCCAGGGTCTTGCTCGATCGTGTAGGGAAATGAATTGCTCCCTATATTTTTCCAGTTGACAGTTTTGGGATCTATTTCCTTTTTTGCTGCACCATAAATGCGCATGTGTTCTTTTTCTAGGTAGTTCGGATTGCGTTTGAGCGCAGGTAAAATTTCATTCTTCGCAATAGAGCTCGGTACGCGCCAATAAGGCAGGCTCACAATTTGATAAATTTTGGAGCTTAATTCAGGCGTTGGGTGTTCTATTTTGCCTATAATGACCCGGTGAGTAGCCTTTAGAGAACCATCTGCAATAAACTGTAAATCAAAGGAGGGGAGGTTGATCGAAACATACTTTTTGGGTTTTACCGGTGCTTGCCTTAGCCTGTCTAAAGAAATTTGCGCATGATATAATTGCTCTTGCTGAGATTGTCCGAATGCAATAACGGTTGCTTTACCTATTCTACCATCTGGATTCAAGTTTTGAGTTCTTTGATAATTTTTCAAAGCTGCTCTTATACCTAAACTATCCGTATTCGCATCAATATATCCCAAGCCTTTCAACCCACTTTGGAGTTGTTTCCATGCTAGATTTCGATCTTCTTTTTCTGTGGTTAGCTGGAAGGAAAGCGAAGCTAAAGTGGCGGTGTCGCAAAAATGATAAAGATGCTTCGCAAAATAGCGATAGTTTGAATCTGCAGGCCCTCGAGTTAGGCACAGGGAGTCCGTATTTTGATGAGAAACAAGCCAATTTATTGGAAAGTGCTGAAACTTTTTTGGTTTGAATCTCTTTTTTTCAAAGTCGATGAATCCACTGTCTAAATCGTGAATGGTTGTGCCGATATAATAGTTGATCAATAGTTCGTTCACGAGCCGGTGACCTTTTAATTCGGGAAGCTTTCTAGATTCGGGAAGACCAAAATACATGGCTTTGGAAAGTGAATTAGTCCATCTTTGTTGAATTTGCTCACTTTGCGTTGTTGAATCAAAAAAAGGTTGAAATCCTGAATTTTGATAGAGTTGGTAAAGTTTTTGTCTCTCTTCTTTTGGAAGAGAAAGAGAAGGGTGCCCTTGTTCAAGGAGTAATTTAATTTTTTTTGAATCAGGTATTTGTTGGTTGGTCAAGAAGTCTTTTTTTGATTCAGCTGATGGATTTAACGCGCAGCTGTAAAAGAAAACCATGCTAAGCATCATACTTGAAAAGAAATGAATATAAACCTTCATTTTATGCTTATTTTCGTTGAATGTAGTTAAAACTTCTTGAAATTCAATGGTTATCGGTCTTATTATCCTTACTGCTTTCGTTTCCTGGCAAGGTTTTCAAAATTCAGCTTTTTTGGAACGCATGCTCTTTATTCCTTATCGGATCAAACATCAATTGGAATGGCCGCGCTTTTTTACCCATATGCTGGTGCATATAGATTGGTCTCATTTGATCTTCAACATGATGACACTGTATTTTATAGGAGACTTTCTTTTTAAGGAGTACAGCATACTTTTTGGGACGGTAAAAGGAATTTATTATTTTCTGGCACTTTACCTAATGGGTGGTTTGTTTGCTACCCTTTATTCGTATTACCGTCATCAAGATAATGCTGGATATAGAAGTTTAGGCGCTTCAGGCGCAGTAACTGCCGTACTTTTTGCATTTATAGCAGCTCACCCTAGTCAGGGACTGATGCTGATGTTTATTCCAATTCCGATTCCAGCCTATATATTTGGTCCTGTATACTTGCTAGTTGAATATTATGCTTTTCGAAAAGGAAATACAGGAATTGCGCATGACGCCCATATTTCAGGTGCCATTGCAGGTATTTTATTTGTCATCTTTTTTATTCCGGGCTATGGACAATTTTTTGCATCTTTGTTACATTAGAAGATTTCTAGCCAATGCTTTACGTTAACAATAATGGTTCTATTTTAGCTGGAGATGCGCCTACCATCTTGCCTGGCAACCGTGCTTATCTTTATGGCGACGGCGTTTTTGAGAGCATCCGAATCATCAATGGCCAGCCGCTCAATCTGGAAAACCATGTGCTGCGGCTACTCGCGGGTGCGCGTGCCATTCACATGCGTCCGTCGGCAAGTTACACAACAGATTTTTTTGAGGCTAAAATTTTAGAGTTGTGCGCCCTATCAGCAATCTCAGAAGGTGGTCGTTGTCGTTTATCTTTAGATCGCATCAGTGGTGGCGCTTATTTACCTGATGCCAATGACTCTACTTACTATATTGAGGTTTACCCTTATGATGTCAATCATTTTGAACTGAATGCCCGCGGTTTAGAGCTAGATATCTATCAAGAAATTAAACTCCAAAAAAATGTGCTGTCGAATTTCAAGACTAAAATGGGCTTACCATATGTGATGGCAGCACTCTCCGCAAAAGCAAATGGTTTAGATGACGTTTTTTTGACGGATATTAAAGGCCAAATATTAGAGACGTCGTCGTGCAATATGTTTATTATTAGCAATGGAGTGCTCTACACACCGGGCTTAGACGAAGGGTGTTTGGCAGGCACCATGCGCATGCAAGTCATCAATTTAGCAATCGCTAATGGTATCAAGGTATATGAATGTGCAATTCTTCCACAAAATTTAATGGCCGCCGACGAAGTTTTCTTGACCAATGCCATCCGAGGAATTAACTGGGTTGGGGGTTATCGAACCAAACGCTACCAAAATAACATCTCTCGTAAACTCGTGGTCTTACTCAATGCATATTGGGAAAAAGCCACACAATAGTTTTCAACAATTGACGGGCGCTGCTGCAGAAATCCCTAAATTTAAAGTTCCCTTTTTACTGCGCACATGTACCTTGTTTTTGATACCGAAACCACCGGCCTTCCTCGCGATTTCAACGCCCCAATTACCGATTTAGATAACTGGCCTCGTGTTGTTCAGCTCGCATGGCAACTCCACGACGAAGCCGGTGAGCTCATTTCTCAAAAAGACTACATCATAAAGCCCGAGGGTTTCAATATTCCATTCGAATCAGAAAAAGTACACGGAATTTCTACAGAACTGGCACAAGCAGTTGGCGAAGAGCTCAGCACGGTTCTTACCTTCTTTGTCAAAGATCTTGAGAAGTCTAATTTCATGGTTGGTCACAATCTCAAGTTTGACGTCAATGTTTTAGGTTGTGAGTTTATCCGACTTGGCCAAGAATCTCCGTTAATTAAACCAGTACTCGATACCTGTACTGAACGCAGTGCACAACTCTGTCAAATACCAGGGGGCCGTGGTGGTAAATTCAAATTACCAACGCTCACCGAAATCCATCAGTATTTATTTGGAGAACCTTTCAATGAGGCCCACAACGCTACTGCCGATGTCGAGGCAACTTCTCGTTGCTTTTTAGAGTTGCTGCGCAAAGCGCACTACACCCTAGAAGAAATTCTTCAAGAACCGGGTTATTTTGAGTCTTTTCAGACGCTCAATCCAGATCAAATTCAAAAAATCGGAATCCAACATGTCAATTTAAAGGCGCAAAGTGAGCAACTCCGGATTTCCAAACGCAAGACACAAGCGCCAGCCATCCAAACGCCCACTCAGCCTATCGATAAACAGGATGTCGTTTTTGCGCATTTACACAATCATACGCAGTACTCCATTTTACAATCGACTGCCGAGGTCGGAGCACTTCTACAAAAGGCTGTTGCGCTCGGCCAGCCTGCCGTTGCTCTGACAGATACCGGCAACATGATGGCTGCATTTCAGTTTGAAAAATTAGCTGCAGCGCACAATGAAAAAATAAAAGCGGAAAGGGCGGCAGCTGAAGAAAAAGGCGAGCCTTTTGATGGAAAGGAAATTTTACCCATTATTGGTTGTGAATTCAATGTGTGTAGAGACCATCAAGATAAATCAATCAAAGACAATGGCTACCAAATTGTGTGTTTGGCCAAAAATAAGAATGGTTATCAAAATCTAATCAAACTTGCTTCAATTGCCTACACCAAGGGAATGTACTATGTGCCTCGCATTGACAAAAAATTGCTCACACAGTATAAAGAAGACCTTATTATTTTAAGCGGTAATTTATACGGGGAAATTCCCAATTTATTGCTGAGTGTGGGCGAACGACAAGCCGAAGAAGCACTTTTATGGTGGAAGGCTGAATTTGGCTCAGATTTTTACATCGAAATTGGCCGTCATGGCCTAGAAGTAGAAGATAGACTCAACCCTATACTCATTGACCTCGCAAGAAAACATGAGCTCCAACTTATCGCAACCAACAACACCTATTACATCGAGCAAAAAGATTCCATTGCCCACGACGTTTTGCTTTGTGTCAAAGACAACGAATTAGTAGAAACCCCCAAAGGCCGCGGTCGCGGTTTCCGCTATGGCTTAGAAAACGACTCCTACTACATGCGCAGTACAGCAGAAATGCTGTCTCTTTTTTCAGATCTACCCGAGGCCATTACTAATGTGGCTGAAATTATTGCCAAATGTGAATACTATGGTTTGGCAAGAGAGGTCCTGCTACCAGCTTTTGATATCCCATCAGCATTTATTGACCCTCAAGATGCGCTAGATGGAGGCAAGCGAGGTGAGAATGCATTTTTACGTCACCTTTCTTATGAAGGAGCCAAAAAGCGTTATTCCGCTATCACCGAAGAAATAACTGAACGCCTAGACTTCGAACTAGCAACCATCGAAAAAACAGGTTATCCAGGTTATTTTTTGATTGTTCAGGATTTTTGTAATGCAGCGCGTCAAATGGGTGTTTCGGTAGGTCCTGGTCGGGGTTCAGCTGCAGGTTCAGCGGTTGCCTATTGCATCGGAATCACCAATGTAGACCCAATCAAATACGATCTCCTTTTTGAGCGCTTTCTAAACCCGGACCGCGTCTCTATGCCCGATATCGATATCGACTTCGACGACGAAGGGCGCAGCCGAGTCATCGACTACGTTATCAATAAATACGGCGCAAATCAAGTGGCTCAAATCATTACTTACGGAACCATGGCAGCAAAGTCTGCCATTCGAGACACCGCCCGAGTAATGAACCTTCCACTTCCCGAGGCTGATCGCTTGGCTAAACTCATTCCCGATCTATCCTTACGCAAGCTTTTCAACATGCCAGAACCCGAGCTTATTGATAAATTGCGCAATCAAGAAGCAATAACCAATGCCAAAGAATTGCGGCGTATTTACCAAGGCAAAGATCTTCAGGCCCAAGTTTTACAGAAAGCAATGGAAATCGAGGGGTCTGTTCGCAATACAGGTATCCATGCTTGTGGTGTCATTATCACCCCCGACGACCTCACCAATTTTGTTCCAGTTGCTATTGCCAAAGACTCCGAAATGGTCTGTACGCAATACGATAATGCTGTTGCTGAATCTGCTGGTTTGCTCAAAATGGATTTTCTAGGCCTCAAAACCCTGACCCTTATAAAAGATGCAGTGCGTTTGGTCAAAGAAAATCACGGAATCGAATTAGATCCAGATACTTTTCCTATTGATGACGAAGCAACCTATGCTCTTTTTCAGCGCGGAGAAACGGTTGGCATATTCCAATATGAATCGCCAGGAATGCAAAAGCACCTCAAAGAATTAAAACCTACTTTATTCGCAGACCTCATTGCCATGAATGCGCTTTATAGGCCTGGCCCAATGGAGTATATTCCGTCATATTGTAAGCGCAAGCACGGAGATGAGCCCATCATCTATGATCTGCCAGACTGCGAGGAATACCTTAATGAAACTTACGGAATTACAGTATACCAAGAACAGGTCATGCTCTTGTCTCAAAAATTGGCCGATTTCACCAAAGGTGAGGCCGATACACTTCGTAAGGCCATGGGTAAAAAAGACCGTAAGGTTCTCGATAAAATGAAGCCAACATTTATTGAGCGCGCCACCGCAAAAGGACATCCATCGCCAACTCTCGAGAAAGTTTGGAAAGACTGGGAAGCTTTTGCTTCATATGCTTTCAATAAATCACACTCTACCTGCTATGCTTGGATAGCTTATCAAACCGCTTATTTAAAGGCCAATTATCCTGCAGAGTATATGGCTTCTGTACTCAGCAATAACATGTCCGACATCAAGCAAGTTTCTTTCTTTATGGAAGAATGTCGGCGCATGGGTGTTGAGGTGCTTGGTCCAGACATCAATGAGTCGGGCTTTACTTTTGCTGTCAATTCCTCGGGTGCCATTCGTTTTGGGTTAGGGGCTATCAGAGGAATGGGAAGTGGGCCTGTAGAAGCTATTATCGAGGAAAGAAAAAACAACGGTCCGTTCAAAGATATTTTTGACGTGACCAAGCGCATTAATCTCAGACTTTGTACAAAGCGTTCTTTTGAAAGTTTGGTTTTTGCTGGTGGCTTTGACTCCTTTAACGATACGCATCGTGCGCAGTACTTTGCAACAGATACAAATGGAAGAACTTTTTTAGAAGCTGCAATTCGTTTTGGTGCAGGTATTCAAGAACAAGCACATTCTTCACAGCACACAATGTTTGGCGAAGCTACCGGGACTACCATGCCCGCCCCAATGATTCCCAAGACAGAAGAATGGCCTGCAATTTATAAACTCAATCGAGAAAAAGAAGTTGTTGGTATTTTCATTTCCGGACACCCCCTCGATGACTTTAAAGTAGAAATCTCATCGTTCTGTACGGGTACTGTAGCCATGCTCAATGATCCATCAGCACATTTAGGTCGGGATCTCCTAATTGCAGCGGTCATTACCAATGCCGAACACCGCATTACCAAACGCGGCGATGCTTTTGGTTCGCTATTTATAGAAGATTACCAAGAAGCCTTCAAGCTTAATCTATTTAATGAAACATATTTGAAGTTCAAGCATTTTATGGAGCCAGGTACTTTTGTAGCTATCAAAGGACGCATAGAAGTTCCTCGCTTTAGACAATACCCTGAATTTGTAGTGCATCATATGGAATTGCTCCAAGAGCTCCGAGACAAGCGCGCAAAAATGCTCAAGTTGCGTTTTACAGCCAAACAACTTGACCAAATGGTTATTGAACAGCTCCACGAACTCTTTGAGGCACACCCCGGGAGCTGTCAGTTGCACTTTACGGTGTTTGATCCATTAGATGGTATCGAAGTATCACTACCTTCCAGAAGCGTTAAGGTACAGCCTTCTAGTCAGTTGTTTAAAGAACTAGCAAAGCTTGATATCCAGTTCAAATTGAATTAAATAAAAAACGCTCCTTTTGGGAGCGTTTTTTATTAAATATTTCAAAGAATTATGCTTCGACAAGCTCCTGAGGTACGAGAATTCGACCACAGTGTTCACAAACAATAATTTTCTTTTTGGTAACGATGTCAAGTTGACGTTGAGGCGGGATTTTATTGAAACAACCTCCGCAAGAGTTGCCTTTCTTTTCTTGGGTTTCTGACGCACGAATGACTTGAACTACTGCCAAACCATTCTTTGCATTGGTGCGCAAACGCTCATAGGCAAAAACAAGACGGTTATCGATGTTTTTCTTAGCAGCATCAGATGACTTAATCAGCTTTTCTTCATCTTTCTGTGTTTCGCTAACAATGGCATCGAGCTCTGCTTTTTTGCTGTCGAGGTCACCTTGTTTCATTTCAACGCGTTCTACTGCCTCGGCAAGTGTTTCTTTTTTGAGGTCAATTTTGTATTTGGCCTCTTTGGATTTTTTGTCGTGGAGTTTGATCTCGAGTTCTTGAAATTCGATTTCTTTTGAGAGAGATTCGAACTCACGGTTATTGCGCACGTTATTTTGCTGTTCTTTGTATTTTGCGATTGCGCCTTCGGCGTCTTTCACGGCAATTTTACGATCAGAGATTTCAGTTTCGATTTCTTTGATTTCGTCGTTGATTTTAGAGACGCGTGTATTGAGCCCTATGATTTCATCTTCAAGACTTTGTACTTCTAGTGGAAGTTCACCACGAATGGTGCGTATGCGGTCAATTTCAGAGTCGATTTTTTGGAGTTCAAAAAGCGCATCCAATTTTTCTGCGATGGTACCTTCTTTTTTGGTTGCTGCTGCCATGTGCTATAGATAGTTAACGGGATTCGTATTCAACTTAGTTAAACGGACCGCAAAGTTAGGAAAATTTTCTGTAAGTTGTTCAGCTAAAAGTTCACTGGTAAATTGCTCACTCTCGTAATGACCGATATCTGCAATGACGATGCGCTGATCAGCATTAAAAAATTCATGATACTTAAAGTCAGAGGAGATGTAAATGTCTGCTTTAGCGCTAATTGCGTCCGTAAGTAGAAAGCTTCCGGCTCCTCCGCACAAAGCCACAGTTTGGATGGCATCTTGGAGAATAGCAGTATGTTTAATGCAGCCACAACCAAAAATTTCTTTTACTTGTGCCAAAAACAATTTGGTTTCGACAGGTTTTGCTAAGGTTCCGAGCATTCCAGCCCCTCTGTTTTGTTGCGTATTTTGGGTAGGTAAGACATGGTAGGCTACCTCTTCATATGGGTGTGCATTTTGCATGGCACTTAAAACATTTGGGAGATGGTGACGCTCGACCACATATTCCAATTTATACTCCTGAATCTCTTGGCTGACCTCTAATTTTCCGATATGCGGCTGGGCATTTGCGGTTGGTGTAAATGCACCAGTACCAGAAGTTCGAAAATAACAATCTTTATAATTGCCTATTTGTCCTGCGCCCGCTCCTGTTAAGGCATGGTTTAGCACCTCAAAGTTTTCTTGTGGGACATATACCTCCAACTTGTAAAGGAGTTGATTCATGGGGCGCAAGATTCGGCATTCTTTTAAACCGAGTTTAGCGGCAATTCGGCCATTTACACCTTCAATATGGTTATCAAGATTTGTATGTATCGCATACAAGGCAATGCTATTTTGAATACAGCGCTCGAGTACGCGTTCCACAAAGCTCTGACCATTAAGACGTTTGATTCCTTTGAATACAATTGGATGATGCGCAATGATGAGGTTGCAATTGCTGGCAATAGCTTCCTCAACGATGGCTTCGGTTACATCTAGGGCAATCAAAACCCCCTTAACCTCTAGCGTAGGGTTACCATAAATGAGCCCTGAGTTGTCATAACTTTCTTGAAGATGAAGCGGGTACTTTGCCTCTAAATAGCGGCTGATTTCTTGAAGTTGCATTAGAGATTTTTTGTCAAACCAAATTGAAGACCCCAGCCTTTACTTTTGTGTATGTAGTCTTCGTACGGCTTGTATGAATTATTGAATTGCGCTCTATAAATGACGCCCAAGCGAAAAGCGTAATCAGTGTCTAATTGGGCTTCTAAACCAAAAGAGCTGAGCCAAGAAAGGGTAAAGCTATTCATGGTATTATTTACTTTGATTTGATCATCGTATGCTGCACCTAATGCATTTGTCCATTGGATATCTTGTTTGAAACCCTGATAGAGCCCAGGTAGCAGTCCGAGCCCGCCATAGATTTTGAATTTATTACCACTTGTAAATTTAAGTTGAATCGGAAGCGCCAAATACCGATATCGAGTCTGGTAGTTAAAAGAAGAATCAGAATCTAAAGATGCGAAGGCATATGATTCTCCATTTTGCAGCCATGATACAGCACCGTCTATGTAGAAGTGTTCCGATAACCCCATGCAGATTCCAACTTGATGAGACCAAGCTTTGAGCTCGAGTTCATCGGCTCGCGTGCCTAGAGGTGTTGGTAAAAACGCATCGTTGGAAACCAACGCACGAAACATTTGCATGCGCTGACTTTCAAAGTAATAGCGCGTAGGGTAAATCTTTTTGATGTCTTTGTTTAGGATTTGGGAATAACCTGAAAACGAAAGTGATAGTACTACAAGGTAAAAAACATACTTCATAAGTCAAATTTACAATTTTTTAGGCGGCTTCTAAAAGTCTTGATTTAGGTCAAGATAAAAGGCAGTCATTGCGCTTTAAATTAATACCAACTAAAAAAAATAAGAATGGAAACAAATTGGAAAGTAGATTCAATGCACAGTGAAGTAGCCTTCAAAGTGCGCCACATGATGATTTCTAACGTGAGTGGTTCCTTTGGTACATTTGATGCAAATGTTTCAACCCAAGGAGAAGATTTTGCTTCGGCAAAATTTGATTTTTCTGCAGCAATTGAAAGCATCAATACAGGTATTGCTGTTGATCCTTATGGTCAGACCAAAGCTGGAATGACACTGACTGGGAGCATTAAAAGAAGCGAATTTGGCCTAACTTGGAGTGCTGTTACCGAGGCGGGGAACGTAGTGGTTAGCGATGAAATTAAGCTCGCTGCCGAACTTCAGTTTATCAAGCAGTAAGTAAAGACTTGGCCACCTTTAAAGCTTCGGAAATATGGCCTACAGGATTGGTCTGAGAATTAAAAATTCCGGCTACTTTGCTATCGAGTCCGATGACGTAAGTTACTCTTCCAGGAATAAGCCCAAATAAATTCCCAGGTACGCCAAATTGTTGGCGTACCTTTTTTTGTGAATCTGACAGCAGCGGGTAGGGCAATTGATGTTTTTGTTGAAAGTTTTGATGTGTTGCGGCGGCATCTGAGGAAATTCCAAAAACTTCACAGCCCAAATCGACAAAATCGGCATAAGCATCTCTAAAAGCACAAGCTTCTTTTGTGCAACCGGGTGTATCGTCTTTTGGGTAAAAGAATAGAACTAATATTTTTTGGCCAAGATAGTCATTGACATGAATATCTTTTCCAAGACTATCTGGCAGGCTAAAGATAGGGCAGTGGTCTCCAATTTGAATGGTTTGGCTCATGGTTGTAAGGCTGTTTTAAATCGATCGAGGACGCGCTCGCGCGCCATTCGGTGGTCTACAATTGGTTTTGGGTAAGTTGGGGTTCCGAATTCCGGAATCCATTTTTGGATATATTCAAATTTTGGGTCGAATTTCTTTTGTTGGGCCTCGGGGTTAAATACCCTAAAATATGGTGCTGCATCGCAACCGCATCCTGCGGCCCACTGCCAACCTCCAATATTGCTGGCAAGCTCGAAGTCGAGGAGTTTTTCGGCAAAATAGCGCTCTCCCCAACGCCAGTCTATCAACAAATGCTTGGTCAGGAAGCTAGCCACCACCATTCTTACCCGATTATGCATAAACCCCGTTTCATTGAGTTCACGCATGCCAGCATCTACCATAGGGTAACCAGTTTTACCCTCGCACCAAGCGTTAAATTGCATTTCGTCGTTTTCCCAAACAATACGGTCGTATGGCGCTTTAAAAGCATTGGATACAGTATGTGGAAAGTGGAATAAAATCATTTGGTAGAAGTCGCGCCAAATGAGTTCATTGAGGTATTTTTCGTTAAGTGCCAAAGCTTCCTTGGCAAGGGCACGAATGGAAATTGTGCCAAAGCGCAAATGCAAACTGAGTCTAGACGTACCCAATACTGCAGGGAGGTCGCGCTGTTCGTGGTATTTTTTAATGATGGCGCTCGGGGTGGTGTTTTGAGGAAAAGACTGAAATTGATGTGGCTCAAAGCCCATCTTTTCAAGCGTGATCAGCGCTTCTGTTTCAAATTGATGGAGGCGCTCAGTATATTTCTCCGTCTGGAAAGCTTTAAAGTGATCGGCGCTAAGTTTTGCTTTCCACTTGCGTGCGTAGGGGCTATAGATGGTATAAGGCAGGCCGTCGTCTTTAGTCACCTCATTTTTTTCAAAAATAACTTGGTCTTTGGCGCCTATGAAAGCGATTTGAGCTGCTTTGAGCTCTTCAAAAAGAAGTTGATCTCGCGCGATTGCGTTCGGCTCGTAATCTCGGTTGGTGTAGACGGCATTCGCATTGTACTTAAATGCTAAGTTTGGAATATCAACTTTAGGATCTCCGTATAGCACCACCATATCCGAACCCAACGAACGGTATGCTTGCTTCATTTTATTTAGTTCCTGATGGATAAATAAAACGCGCTGGTCGTTTTTGGGAAGTAAATCGAGAATGGTGCGGTCAAAAATAAAAACCGGAATTACTTTGGAAGATTGCTCAAGGGCTTTATAGAGCCCGGCATTGTCATGGATTCTGAGGTCTCGGCGATGCCAAAAAAGGGCGGTACTCATTTGCCGTCGTATTCAATGATATTGTTTTGCGTTTCCCAAAGTTTGACACTCAAACCAAATTTTGTGTCGAGTTTATTTCGAAGTAAATTCCAAATTACTATTGCAATATTTTCAGCAGTAGGGTTCAATTGAGCAAATTCAGGACAATCTAGGTTTAAATTCCGGTGATCAAAACGATCTTGAACTTCAGTTCCAATGAGGTCTTTTACTATTTTTAAATCAATAAGGTAACCAGTTTCTGGATCAACTTCACCGTCAATCCATACTTCTAGCGTATAGTTGTGACCATGGAAATTAGGGTTGTTACACTTGCCAAAAACGGCATTGTTTTTTTCATCAGACCAATCAGGTCTGAATAAACGGTGCGCCGCGTTGAAGGTCGCTCTTCTACACACTCTCATATGCTGCTTTGGTTATTGCGTCTAGATGCTGATTGAGTAAAATTTTAAACCAGGCTGTATAGGCATGTGGATATTTTTCAAGGTCTTTCAATAGTTCGCTTAGCCCGATCCATTTGTAAGCCTCAACTTCTTCTGTATTTATTTTTGGTTCTTGATTGCCATATGCAAACACGACATGATCTATTTCGTGTTCGGTAAGCCCTTGGTCAAGCTTTGCTTTGTAGGTAAAGGTAAAAGCAGTTTCCATTTTGGCGTTAAGGCCCATCTCTTCTTGAAGCCTGCGCTTTGCAGCTATTAAAGTTGCTTCTCCTGGACGTTGGTGACTGCAACAAGCGTTGGTCCAGAGCAAAGGAGAATGGTACTTATGAGCAGCACGCTGTTGCAACAGCAGCTCGCCTTTGGAATTGAATAACAACACTGAAAAAGCACGATGTAAGAGACCGAGATTGTGGGCCTCCTGTTTTTCTATTTGACCGATCTCCGTATCGTCTTCATTCACTAATATGACGAATTCAGCGGTCATTAGAGGATGTTTAGATTGTGACGCACGTAGGAGGTTAGTAAAATGCGCATTTTACGGTAATTCGGTAGGCGAATACGTTCATTAAGTACGTTTTCGGCTGGGGTTTGTTTGATTTTGTTAAAGAGCTTGAAATAATATTTATAGGCCATGTAGACACCAAAACGTGCACTTTTCGGCAATAATAATATACCCTCGTAACCTTTTTTGAAGTCAAGTGCAATATCCGCCTCAATTTCTTTTTTGAGTGCGGTATTGAATCCTGATAGGTTGATTCCGGGGAAATAGGTACGACCAAGTTCTTGGTAATCTGCTTTGAGGTCTCTTAAGAAATTGATTTTTTGGAAAGCAGCGCCAAGTTTCATGGCATATGGTTTGAGCTCTTCGTAAGACTTTTGGTCGCCATTGACAAAAACTTTTAAGCACATAAGACCCACCACCTCTGCAGAACCTAGTATGTAAGTTTCGTATTGACCTTGATCGTAGCTTTGCTTTTGTAAATCCATCTCCATGGAGTCGAGGAAGGTATCGATCAACTCAGTTGGTATTTGGTATTTGTTGACAGCCCACTGAAAGCTATTTAAAATTGGGTTTAGGGAAATACCTGCCTCAATTGCTTCATAGGTCTGGACCTTGAAATCGGCGAGTAATTTTTCTTTATCAAAACCATGAAAAGTATCGACAATTTCATCCGCGAAACGCACAAAGCCATAAATAGAATAGATTGGTTTTTGTAGGTCTTTGTGCAAGAAGCTAATACCCAATGAAAACGAAGTACTATACCTTTTGGTGGTGAGCTCGCTCATTTCTTGGCATACGTTGTCAAATAAATCTTTCATAGTGTAGGTTTAAAATTTCTTGGAAATAATTTGTTTGGCAACAACTTCTCCAGAAACAATAGAAGGAGGCACACCTGGCCCCGGAACGGTGAGTTGCCCTGTATAGAATAGATTTTTGATTTTTTTATGTTGCATTCGAGGTTTGAGAATGGCGGTCTGGAGCAATGTGTTTGCCAAGCCATAGGCATTTCCTTTAAAGGCATTGTAATCATTTTTAAAATCTGATACACAAAAACTTTTTTTGAAAACAATATGATCTTTGATGTCATTTCCCGTTAAATTTTTCAACCGTTCTACTAAGATATCAAAATATTTATCTCGGGTAGCTTCGTCATCTTCGAGGTCGGGAGCTAGTGGGATTAAAAAGAAGAGGTTTTCAGAACCCGCTGGCGCAACAGTTGAATCAGTTAGCGAAGGAACGCTCATGTAGAAGAGTGGTTTGTCTGGCCAACTTGGATTTTTGTAGATGGTTTTTCCATGTTCGTTTAATGACTCGTCAAAAAACAAGTTGTGGTGTTCGAGGTTTTCTAATTTTTTATTGACCCCAACGTAAAACAAAAGACTAGAAGGTGCCATGGTGCGTTTCTGCCAATAAGCATCGGAATAGTTGGCATTATTTTGCAATAATTTTTGGTCGGTGTGGGCGTAGTCGGCACCTGAAATAACGATATCGGCGGCATGGAACTCACCATTTACAATCGTACCTGTTGCCTTGCCATTTTCTATCACAATGCGCTCTACATTGGCAGAGGTCTGAATTTTAACACCCTGCTCTTGGGCAATTTGGGCAAAGGCCTTGATGAATTCGTGCATGCCCTTCATTGGATACCAGGTTCCGAGCTGGATGTCTGCATAGTTCATCAAGGAGTAGAGTGCTGGCGTTTCATTGGGCATGGCTCCCAAAAATAAGACAGGAAACTCTAGGAGTGATAAAATCTTGGGATGTTTAAAGTATTTTCGAATAAAAGAAGAAAACGAGGAGAAAAGATGCATCTTAAACAAGCCTCCAAGTACTCTGCTGTCTATAAATTCAGTGAGGCTTAAGCTTGGTTTGTAAACCAAATCTTCCATTCCTACTTTGTATTTGTATGCAGCATCTTTTAAAAAGGCTTTTAAATTTTTGGCACTACCTGGCTCAAGAGATTCGAACCACTCTTCTAGTTGGGTCATGTTGGCCGGAACATTGGTGTAAGAATGATCGGGCCAATAAACGCGGTAAGAAGGATCTAAGCGTTTGAGCTCATAAAAATCAGCTGCTGTGTAGCCAAATTGTTGATAAAACTTTTCGAATACATCGGGCATCCAATACCAAGATGGCCCCATATCAAAAGTAAAACCTGCGGTTTCGAACTGACGAGCACGCCCACCGATTGTACTGTTCTTTTCGAAAATTTGAACTTCGTAACCTGATTTTCCTAAAAATGAAGCGACTGAGAGGCTCGAAATTCCCGAGCCAATTACGTGTACTTTTTTTGTCATATATTAATTTGCCGAAAATGCGAATTCAGGTAGCGCCTCCATTAGCTTTTTTCTTGCAATGAAAATCCGGCTTTTCACCGTTCCGATTGGAATACCTAGTTTGTCTGCGATCTCTTTGTATTTGAATCCTTGAAAATGCATTTCAAAAGGGGTTTGATATTCTTCTCCTAATAAGTTAATTTGTTTGTTGATGTCTTTTACACCAATTTTCTCAATAGCGCTGTCTTCGTGGCTATGGATGTTTCCAATCAAGAAAACTTCTTTGCTGTGATCGAAAATGGCACCTGATTTAACCCTTCTGCGATACTGATTAATGAACAAGTTACGCATAATTGTGAAAACCCACGCTTTGAAATTGGTTTGCGGCGTGTAATAGTTGCGATAAGTAATCGCTTTGAGCATGGTTTCTTGGGTTAAATCTCTTGCGTCTTCGCGGTTTCTTGTGAAAGACAATGCAAATGATTGTAGATTGTTTTCTAGTCCAATTAATGCTTCGTTGAATTCAATAGTAGACATGTTGAAATATTTTGTTTAACAATTACGATATAAAGTTAAACATTATTTGTTTAACTAAACCTGAAAAAACTTAAACAAAATATATAATTTTTTTCTATAATCCTTATAGAAGATATCTATTGAACGTTTTCGAGCATCACTTTAACCATAGCTTTGGTATCAAAATGAGCTTTCCATCCCCAATCGCTGGCTGCAGCACTATCGTCGATGGAGTTAGGCCAGCTGTCGGCAATAGTTTGTCTGAAGTCGGGAGCGTAGTCGATTTCAAAATTCGGCTGTATTGATTTGATTTCAAATGCTAGTTCAGCTGGTGTAAAGCTGCAGCCCGCAAGATTATAGGCCGATCTGATTTTAATTTGTTCGGATGGTGCTTCCATTAGTTCGATGGTAGCCCGAATAGCATCGTCCATGAACATCATGGGTAGTGCAGTATCGGCATTTAAAAAACAAGTAAATTTTCCTTCTGATTTAGCCTTGTAGAAAATATCTACAGCATAATCAGTGGTACCTCCACCTGGTAAACTCTTGTAAGAGATCAGGCCTGGGTAGCGAATACTGCGCACGTCCACGCCATATTTGTTGAAGTAATATTCGCACCACCGTTCACCAGCTTGTTTAGAGATGCCATAGACGGTTGTGGGTTCCATGACCGTATGTTGTGGTGTTTGATTGGCAGGTGTAGTTGGCCCAAATACAGCGATTGAACTTGGCCAAAATATTTTTTGGAGTTGCCCTTCTTTAGCTAAGTCTAAGATGGTGAATAATCCTTCCATATTTAAACGCCAGGCAAATTCAGGATTTTTCTCAGCTGTAGCGGAAAGCAGCGCGGCTAATAAATAAACTTCTTTGATATTTTCACCGATGATGTAAGAGCGAACACCTTCTTTATCGAGGGCGTCGAGTTGAATATAAGGCCCATTGTTTAAAATAGTCGGACACGCTTCTTTGAGGTCTGCGGCTATCACTGTTTGGTTTCCAAACTTTTCGCGGAGTGCTAAAACGAGTTCGGTTCCGATTTGGCCACATGAACCAAGTACCAATATTTTTGACATTGTGATGATTTGATGTTGAAACAAAAGTAACAAAACTGACCAAAATCATTTGTTGAATCCTACTAATGGATTAGTTTTGGACTTATAAACTGAAATATCATGCCTTTTTACCATAAACTCGGAGCCATTCCTCACAAACGACACACTGTTTTTCGTCAGCCAGATGGGTCTCTCTACCATGAGCAACTCTTTGGAACCATAGGGTTTGATGGAATGTCGGCGCTCTTGTACCATGTCCAACCACCCACAGTTGTGAAATCGGTTGGTGCGCAAACGAACATCGCCCCAGAAATAGGTATTCAAAAAAACATGCTGATGCGCAGTTTTAGAGGATTTGACCTCAAGCCTGTCTCAGATTATGTTGAGAGTAGGGTTCCTGTATTGGTTAATTCTGATGTATACCTCGAGCTCGCTGCACCTTCTGAAAGTATGAAAGACTATTTTTATAAGAATGCCGATGCCGACGAAATCATTTTTATACACAAAGGTTCAGGTAAATTGCGCACGCAAATGGGCAATATTGACTTTTCTTACGGTGACTACCTCGTCATTCCTCGTGGCATGATCTACCAGCTCGAATTCAATGATGCCAATAATCGTTTATTTATTATTCAATCTTTTCATCCAGTTTATACACCAAAGCGTTATCGAAATTGGTTTGGTCAGTTGCTCGAACACTCCCCATACTGTGAGCGCGACATCCGTACTCCATCCGAACTCGAAACGCACCGCGAAGAAGGAGACTTTTTAATTCGCATTAAAAAACAAGATGTGCTCTATGACTACACCTACGCACATCATCCATTTAACGTCGTGGGTTGGGATGGCTATAACTACCCTTATGCTTTTTCTATTCACGATTTTGAACCAATTACGGGAAGAGTGCATCAACCGCCGCCTGTGCACCAAACTTTTGAAACTTCGGCTTTTGTGGTTTGTTCATTTGTGCCTCGACTCTACGACTACCACCCCGATTCTATCCCAGCCCCTTATAACCATTCCAATATTGATTCAGACGAGGTGTTGTATTATGTAGACGGGGACTTCATGAGTCGCAATAACATCGAAAAAGGTCAGATTACCTTGCATCCAGCAGGAATTCCGCATGGCCCGCATCCCGGAACTTATGAACGCAGTATTGGTAAAAAAGAAACGGAAGAATTGGCTGTTATGGTCGATACCTTCAAGCCGCTCTCCCTCACCAAACGAGCCTTGGAGATGGAATTACCAGACTACATGTTTTCTTGGCAGCACTAACTCGTGTATATTCCCTAATTTTGACGAAAATCAACAAAATGGAAGAAATCAAAAATTTAAAAGATATTCAAAACTATAATTATAGTCTAGAAAAAATATTCCATGACGCCGAAGACTTCCTTCCACTTTTGGGTACAGACTACGTTGAATTGTACGTAGGTAATGCCAAGCAAAGTGCTCACTTTTATAAAACGGCTTTTGGTTTTCAGTCCGAGGCCTACGCTGGGCTAGAAACAGGAATGAAAGACCGCGTGTCTTATGTTTTGAAGCAAGATAAAATTCGTTTGGTACTTACTACCCCGCTTACCGAAGGAGGCGAACTAAATGCGCATATTGACAAGCACGGCGATGGCGTCAAGGTTGTGGCATTATGGGTAGAAGACGCCACCAAAGCTTTCGAAGAAACCACGAAGCGCGGAGCAAAACCTTACATGAAACCCACGCGCGAAGAAGACGCAAACGGTTGGGTAGTGCGTTCGGGTATTTACACCTACGGCGAGACCGTTCATATATTTGTGGAACGCGGGCAATACAATGGCACATTTTTACCGGGCTACAAAAAATGGGATTCACATTACAACCCAGAACCTGTTGGGCTTAAATTTATCGACCATATGGTGGGCAATGTAGGTTGGAACGAAATGAACGATTGGGTTGAGTTTTATGGAAAGGTTATGGGCTTTGCTCAAATTGTTTCTTTCGACGATAAAGATATTTCCACAGACTACACTGCGCTTATGTCTAAAGTCATGTCAAATGGCAATGGCCGAATTAAATTCCCGATCAATGAACCAGCCAAAGGCAAGAAGAAATCGCAAATCGAAGAATACATCGATTTTTATAACGGCCCAGGTGTACAACACATTGCCGTAGCCACCGACGATATCGTTACTACTGTATCAGCCATGCGCGACCGCGGAGTTGAGTTCTTGTATGTGCCAGAGACTTATTACGACGACCTTCTTGAACGTGTAGGCGCTATAGACGAAGATATAGAACTACTGAAGTCGCATGGTATTCTTATTGACCGCGACGAAGAAGGCTACTTACTGCAATTATTTACCAAGCCTGTCGTTGACCGCCCAACTATGTTCTTTGAAATCATTCAAAGAAAAGGAGCGCAGTCTTTCGGGAAAGGTAATTTCAAGGCTTTGTTTGAGGCGATCGAACGCGAGCAAGAAAACCGCGGAACGCTTTAAAACCTCGATTACAATTCTTTGAGAAGGAGTTCAAATTCGCTATAAATGCCAGCTTGTTTGTCTTCATTATATGCCTTTTGGATTTGCTCAACAATCGTAGCAATTTCAGTGATGCCCTCTGCTTTGAGTCGGTTCATGACCTCTTGAATGACCACAGGTCTTGGTCCCCAAGTAAATAGCTCTTTTCCAGTTTTGTCGATGCAAATTAATTTGGGTATAGATCGTCCTCCATTGGTTAAATAAGCATCCATTACTTCAGGGTGTTCGTCGCGTAGCAAATATAGCGTTTGAATATTGCCGGCACTTAAGGCTAGTTTTTCGATTACAGGAACGCATTGTGCTGCATCTCCACACCAAGCTTCTGTTAGAATTACCCAGGTCCAGTTTGCCGCTTTTTCTTTCAAAAGTTCAATGACGCTTGCCGGGACTTCAATTGTCTTATTCAAGCGTTTCATTCTCTGGAAATTTAGCTTGGTATAATATACGTATGCTTCAGACTGATTTGGCCCGCTGGTCCGTTCTTCTTTGACGAGAAGTGCAGATAACTGCAGGTAAGCGTCGTAATTAATGGCTTGGGCAAGAATACTTGAATGAATCGCTGTCATAATGGAATGAACAAATATTGGTCGCAAAAGTACGCATATAAAAATAGCGTATTCAAAAAAATGGATTTTATCAATTCAAGAAGATTTTGTATATTTGCACCCACCAAAATGGAGGTTGTAGCTCAGTAGGTTAGAGCGTCGGATTGTGGTTCCGAAGGTCGCGGGTTCGAGACCCGTCTTCCTCCCTTTAAAAAATAGCCAGTAATTTTACTGGCTATTTTCGTTTACAAACACTTTAAAGTCTTCTTACATAATTCTTCTAGAAGCGGAGGGAGTACGTCTTGATCCCACGGATGCACAGCTCCAAAAACATGGTCTGCTCCATGTATTTCAATGACCTTTGCGCCCGACACCTCCTGTAATTCGTAGGCTTCTGAAATAGGTACAGAAGCATCTTGGTCTCCGTGAAAAATATGAAGGTGTGTAGCGATGTCTTTCGCTGCTGCTTTGATATCAAGTCTATGTCGATTCCTTTCAAAATTTGCATATAATTCAAAGAACTGAGGTAGATCTTGTAAGGTCCGGCTATTTTTTACATATCGAACTCCTGATTTTTCCCATTTTTTGAAATCTTGCCCTTGAGGAAAACGCCGTTCAATATCGCAAATACTAGCCCAGGTGCATACCTGTCCGAGTGGGCTCATTTGCTTCCATTGTTGTGCAGCCAAAATTACCATGCCACCACCTCTTGAATGTCCTATTAGATGTATTTTTTGATAGGTCCGATGCTGCGTTTCGAGATGATCCAAAAGGGAAGAAATATCGAACGTCTCTTTTGAATAGGTGTTTTTTCCGAAAGCTGCTGTATCCGGAAAATCAGTCGGATCAGTAGGCGTGCCACCATTATGAGAAAGGTTAAAGCGGCAAAAATCGTAACCCCCATTGGTAAAAAAGTTTCGTACGAGGTGCCAAGCACCCCAGTCCATGAATCCCATGAATCCATGCACAAAAACAATCAGTTCTTGATGCTGCGCATTTGCACTCCATTCGTATAAACTTTGGCGGCCTTCAGCACCGTTGTAAATATAGCGTTCGATTTCCATTTTTTTCAACAAGCGTTATGTACTAATAACAACTGATTATCTGATAATCGAAGGTAACCAAAATCATAACAAAAGAAGTAGAGCTGTCCATTTTTTGCCTGTTTGTGGTGGGTATGAAAATCGAAATGATAGCCTTTTGCCTTTAGGTCTGGCGCTAATATTTTTCTTCTCTTTTCAATGAGGTAGAATTTTGCCAAAATTTGCTGATTTTGCAGTAGTATTCGATTGATCTGACGTTGTGGCGCCAATTTTTTCGCGTAGTTTCTATTATTGAACTGATTGCGGCATTGGTCAGCACAATATTTTTGATCGCGGCGTCCTTTGAGTGGCATTCCACATTCTTTACAATACCTTTTATTTACAATTGAATCCATATGAACCAAACGCAATTTTAAGGGTTCATTGTATTGTATGCGGTGCATGTGCAGCTTTTTCCCTAGTCAGCTTGCCAAAAATCTTCATCAGTATCCGTAAAATATACAGTAGAAGGGGGCTTTTGCTCAAATCTTTGTAACGCTCGAAAAAAAAATGCGTTCAAGTCGAACCTTTCTGCAATTTATCAGTACAAGGCATAGCAATTAAAAAATATGAGGCAATTAAAAATCGCAAAACAGGTCACCAACAGAGAGACCGCATCTTTAGACAAGTACTTACAAGAAATTGGTCGGGTTGATCTCATTACCGCTGATGAAGAGGTAGAGCTCGCACGAAAAATCAAAGCAGGAGACCGCCTTGCGCTCGAACGCCTTACCAAAGCCAATCTTCGTTTTGTAGTATCCGTAGCAAAACAGTACCAAAACCAAGGTTTGGCATTGCCAGATTTGATCAACGAAGGGAACCTAGGTCTAATTAAAGCCGCAGAACGTTTTGACGAAACCAGAGGTTTCAAGTTCATATCTTATGCCGTTTGGTGGATTCGTCAGTCGATTCTTCAGGCTTTGGCAGAGCAAGCGCGTATCGTGCGTTTACCTTTGAACAAAATTGGAAACATCAATAAAATCAACCGTGCTTACTCAGAACTCGAGCAAAAATTTGAGCGTCCGCCATCCGCAGACGAACTTGCTGAGTTTTTGAACGTCACGCCAGAAGAAGTAAAGCAAACGCTTTCTCAAAACGGACGTCATATTTCTATGGATGCGCCTTTGATAGAAGGAGACGAATCCACCTCTACTATGTACGACGTCATGCAAGGCGACTCTCTTCCTGGTCCTGAGGCTAACCTTACCCTAGAATCTTTGCGTTCGGATATCCGCCGTTCGCTTACGAGCTTAACTCCGCGTGAGAGCGAAGTCATTAGCATGTTCTACGGTCTTGAGGGCAAAGCACCGCTTTCATTGGAAGAAATCGGTGATAAATTTGAACTCACCCGTGAGCGCGTGCGCCAAATCAAAGAGAAGGCCATCCGCCGTCTCAAACACACCAATAAAAATAAAGTGCTGAAAAGCTACTTAGGATAAACAAAAAAAGGAACCGAGAGGTTCCTTTTTTGTTTTACATCGGATCTACATCAATGCTGATCTGAATTCCTTTGAACCTTACATTTTGGTAAAATGCATCGATATCTTGCAATATGCGGGCCTTCACTTTTTTATCAGGTGCGCCGCGTTCAATCTTGAGTTTAATTTCTTTCAGGAATTTATTTTGAATGCGCTTGATGATCGGAAACTCAGGGCCTAGCACGCGTTCTTTGAAGACGTCGCGCAGCTGATTCGCTAAAAATACTGCACCCTCATTGACCACCTCTTCTTTTTCATGTTTGAGCGTGAGTTGAACAATTTTGTAGTAGGGCGGATAAAAAAAGCGCTCGCGTTCTTCGATTTCTACCTCATAAAATCCGATAAAATCATGTGCCATGACGCGTTCGAGTACCCAATGTTCTACCTGCGCACTTTGTATGACCACCTTTCCTTGTTTTTCCTTGCGTCCTGCTCGGCCTGCCACCTGAGACATCAGTTGAAAAGCACGTTCGTAGGCCCTGAAGTCGGGGCGGTTGAGCAACATGTCGGCATCTAAAATACCTACTAAAGAGACATGATCAAAATCCAGACCTTTGGTCACCATTTGGGTGCCAATTAAGACGTCAATGCGCCGTTGTGAGAAGTTATCAATGATTTCTTCATATGCATTTTTGGAGCGCGTGCTATCGAGGTCCATGCGTTTAAAAACGGCATTTGGAAAGAGCAGTTGAAGTTCGTCTTCAATTTTTTCTGTTCCAAAACCAATCATGCGCAAGCGGTTGCTACCACAATTGGTGCAAGAGCCGATAGGCGGCGTTGTGTAGCTGCAATAATGGCACTTAAGCATATTGCTGAGCTTGTGGTAAGTCAGGCTGACGTCACAATGTTGGCAGCGAGGGGTCCAAGCGCATACTTCACACGACCAAATAGGGGTATAACCACGTCTATTTTGGAATAGAATAATTTGTTCTTTTTTTGCGAGTGCAAGTTTGATTTCTTCTAGTAATAAACTAGAGAAATGCGATTGCATGTTTTTAAGCCGCTTTTCTCTTTTGAGGTCAGCGCAAAGCATGAGTGGTAATTGGAGTCCTTTATAGCGTTTGGCAAGTTGTACCAAATGGTATTTTCCTTGTTTGGCATTGGTATATGACTCAATAGACGGCGTTGCTGAACCCAAGAGTACTTTTGAACTGTGTAAATGAGCGAGCACAATAGAGGCATCGCGGGCGTTGTAGCGTGGTGAGGGGTCGTATTGCTTAAATGAGGATTCGTGTTCTTCATCTACAATGACCAAACCGAGGTCGGTAAATGGCAGGAATACAGAACTTCGGGCACCTACAATGATCCTAAATTTATTGGGATCATTGGCCAGTACGTGGTTCCAGATTTCTATGCGTTCGTTTTGATTGAAGCGGCTGTGATAGACCCCAACGAGCTCTCCAAAATAGTGTTGTAAACGCCCAATAAGTTGTGTGGTGAGTGCAATTTCAGGAATCAAGAACAAAACTTGTTTGCCTAAGTCTAGATATTGCTGGATCAATTGAACGTATATTTCAGTTTTTCCTGAACCGGTAACGCCATAGAAAAGACAAACATCTTTGGTTTGAAACCCTTTTTCTATTTGCTGAAGCGCTACTTGCTGAACGTCTGTAAGTGGTTTAAAGGCACCACGACCTTCTCCTACACTTGCGTGGCGATCTACTTGTAAACGCTCAATGAGCAACACGCCTTGCTTTTCAAGGGTAGCAAGTGCAGATGCACTTACTTCATGTTTAAGTAAAAGGGTTTTAGATACCGGAGCAGCCAAACCTCCTGCTTCAGTGGCCAACTGAATAAAGCGAAGCATGGCATGTAGTTGCTTCTCAGCACGCGCTTTGCGTTCTAAAGTATTCAAAAAACTACTCAATTGTTCTTCTAGCTGAAAGTCTGGATGTAAAAAAATGAAGAGCTGTGTTTTTGGGGTATAGCGCTCTTGCACTTCTTCAGCACTCGCAATCAATTTAAGCTCGAGGAGCTTTTTAAGGTATGGTTGGATGGTCTTGATACCCAAGCGCTCAGCGATTTCTTTTGTGCTCATTTGTTCCTGAATTTCTAGTAGGTCCAGGATTTCTGTGGCACGCGCACTGAGTTCGGGTCTTTGAAGAGGCGCGTCTGGGTGCAGACAAAATTTAGATTCGCTGGCTAGTTTGAAGTTAGCCGGCAAGGCAGCGTTCATGACATCGCCAATTGGCGCCATATAATAGGTGCTGATCCAGTCCCAGAAAGCGAGTTGTTTGCCCGTCACAATTGGCTGTTCATCGAGGATGGTATCGATGTATTTCGCCTGATAGTTTTGCGGTATATCCGAGTGAATGTTCGTCACCAATCCAGTCAGGAGTTTGTTTTTTCCGAATGGGACCAATACACGCAAACCACTGCGCATTTGAGCATTGAATTCAAATGGAACACGGTAGGTGAAAACCTGCCGCATCGGGACTGGCAGCAAGACATCGGCAAAGAGTGTCTGGCGCTCAGTCATTTAGTTACAAGCAAAGGACTCTTCTTGCCCAACAACGTTGTCGCCAGGATGATTGGAGCAAAAGAATAAGAAACCGGTAATTGGCCCGCTGCATAGTTCACGGGTAGATTTTTTGTCTATTGCTCTGATGTAGGCTTGTTGTGGTGATGTATAAAATGGTTTGTAGTAAGTGACGGTTTGACGAGAAGAGAAGATACCTACTACTCTTTTGCCATTGGTAACGCTTAGGTTGGTATAAGTTGGTTTGCTTTGAGCAAGACTTGAACTTGGCGAATTAACGCTCATGTAATTGTAAAGATCTTCGGCTCCTCCGGTAAGGATAACACGCATTGCTTTAAAGGTGCGTTTATCTATGCTGGGGTTGTTGGTGATATTGGTTTTGACAAGGTCGTAAAAGGTGCGTCCGACAGCTGAATAAGTACGCGTAGAAAAAGGTTCAACTGCCGCCTCTCCGAGTTTCCAGCGGAAAGATTTTTCAGCAACTGTGGTACCGATATGTTCGTTAAAGAGAACGTCTAAATGCGCACTGGTAATGTAGGAGTTGCCGGTGTTGGAGATGGCAATACCGGTGGAAATATATTCTCCTGGATCGTCGGCAAATTTGAAGGTAAAATTTTGAGAGGCAGCAGGAGAGGTCATGCCTCGAACAAGTTCGGTTTCACCACTTACTTCAAATTCACCTCCATTGATGATGGCTTTGAACCGATAAGTAGCCGTCGGGATCAAAGAACTCAACTGTGGGTTGGGTGAGGTTTGAATGGCCTCTAATGGACCGGTAGGTAGTGTTTTGAAGTAAAAGACTTTTTGATAAGGACCGTAGAAGAGGCCATTGGTGTCTTTGTCTTGAACCGTAGAATCTTGAAGAGCCCATGTGCGTGTCACCTGACCATTCACTACTTCGCTAACGGTAGCTTCTACTTGATCAAAGTAACTTGAATCTGGTATTTGTGCGATATCTAAAGCAGAGCCTGGGCCAATAAAGGCACGCGTTATTTTGATAAAGTGAATAGAGTCGGCTTGATCGAGTAGGCCGTAGACAACGGCTGTTTCTACGAAGTCACCATCTAAGATAATAGCTTCTTCACAGGAGCTAAATAAAAAAGAACCTGCGAAAAATAGGGAGAGGATTTTAGAAAAGCGCATGGTCTAAGTTAAGTAATTTTATGGTTTTTGAATGGGTTGTGGCATGGCGGTATTTGGGGCGCTTGCCTTTTCTATTTCCATGAGTTCCATTTCAAAAATAAGAGGAGCATAAGGTTTAATGTTGGCTCCTTGTGGTGGGTTACCTGCATAACCCAATTCTTGAGGAACAAATAAGCGGATTTTACTACCAACACTCATGAGTTGCAGTGCTTCGGTCCAGCCTGGGATCACTTCGGTGAGGCCAAAGCTTACGCCGTCGCCCACTGGAGATTGATCAAAAATACTTCCGTCGGTGTTCATGCCGGTATAGCTCATTTTAACGCGTGAATCAAGCTTTGGCTTTGGACCTTTGCCTTCTTTGATTACCGTGTATTGTAAGCCACTTGCCGTTGTAATAACACCTTGCTTTTTCTTATTGGCATTCATAAATGCTTCTCCTTCGGCTTTATAAGCTTCGGTAATTTTTAAATACTTTTTATTCATGAGTGCTTCAAAGCCTGCCATAATTTGTTTGCGGTCAAGGCCTTTGAGTGCTTCTGCATCTTTTTTATGGAGACCGTCGGCAAAGCCTTTTTTGACAAAATCACTATTGATGAGAGACTTGGCGTCGAGCTCTTCAAAATAGTGGTCAAAGCGCTCGCGGTTGATTTTACCAACAGCAAATGATCCTTGCTCTAGGTATTTTTGATTGAAACTTTGGCCGTTTTGACCTAGTAACAATTCGAGCTCCTTATAGTATTTTTGAAGCTCAGCTTCTTTGACAGGGTTTTCAAAACCTTCAATCATTTTTTCTTTGTCCATTTTGGTAAATGGTGCTTGTGTGATGAACGGTTTGGCGATTTCAACACCTAATAAATAGGAATAGCGTTCTTTATCGGTTTTGAAGGTGACGACCTCGTTGCCGCAAGCAAACAAGGTAAAAATTAAGGCAAAAAGGGCTAGAAATTTCATGGGTACTTGGTTTAGGCTATAGAAATAAGTTCGACATCAAAAATGAGTGCAGCATAAGGTTGTATAGCGCCTCCGGGATGTGGGTTGGCTCCGTAAGCCAATTCTTGGGGAATTGCCAAGCGGTATTTAGCTCCTTCCGACATAAGTTGTAAGGCTTCGGTCCAGCCGCGGATGACTTGGCTTACACCAAATGTTGCAGGCGCACCTCTTTCAATTGAGCTGTCGAAGACCGTTCCATCGATGAGGGTTCCGTGGTAGTGCACCGTTACTTGGCTAGTTAGACCAGGTTGTGCTCCTGTTCCTTGGGTCAATATTTCGTATTGTAAACCACTTGCCGTGGTGTGGACTTCAGGACGAAGTGCGTTTGTCTTCAAAAATGCCTCACCATCACCTTTTACAGCCTCGTATTTCATTTGTTTTTGAGCGTCTAGAAAACGTTGGATATGAAGGTTTGCTTCGTCTGGGGTAATGGTAGGTGTTTCTCCATTAAATATGACACGCATACCGGCCAACAACTGCTCGAGGTCTAGTGTGTTGAGGTCTTGTTGGGTTAAACTTTCGGCAATGCTCATGCCAACGCCATACGATGCTTTTGATTTGTCTGCTTCCATTCGATGTAAAAACGCGAATTTACCGAAAAAAGACCTGTTATCGTCTTTCTTTAATAAATAATATCTTGAAACTTTTAGCGCATTGCCACGTATAAATGGCCGTATGGATAAGCAGTATACTTTTTCTTTTCGAATCATTCCTAGTTTACAAGAATTAGCATCACAGGACCAAGTCTTGGTAAGTGCTGCGCAAGCTGCACTTAAAAGGGCTTATGCCCCTTATTCTAGATTTCAGGTGGGCGCTAGTGTGCTGCTCCAAAGCGGTCTTGTTATCGAAGGAAACAATCAAGAAAATATCGCATTTCCGTCTGGTTTGTGTGCTGAACGCGTGGCTCTTTTCTACGCAGGGGCTAATCATCCGAACGACCCGATTTTAAAAATTTGTATTGCCGCAGAAGGCGACCTCATGAAGCCTGGTGCTTTGTTGTCTCCTTGTGGCTCATGCAGACAAGTCATGTTGGAAAGTGAGATGCGGCAAACAAATCCAATTGAAGTATTACTTATTCAGCAATCAGGGCAAGTTTTTGTCTTAGATTCCGTTCAAAACTTATTGCCATTTGGCTTTGCGAAGTAGCGTTAATTCCATCAAGGGTATTATCTTTGTAATCCAAATTTGATTTGCATGAACAGCTGGTTTACCGTTAAAGTTAAATACACCAAACAACTCGAAAACGGCACGTTTAAAAGGGTTTCAGAGCCTTATTTACTTGCCGCCATGACCTTCACTGACGCCGAGGCGCGCATCTACGAAGAATTAGGATCTAGCATTCGCGGAGAATTTCAAGTGACAGGCATTGCCCGTACCGATCTCCACGACATCTTCCAATACGACGATGCAGAACAATGGTTCAAGTGCAAGGTTACCTATGACCGCATAGACGAAGACGGTGAAAAAGCCAAGACCATCTCTCAAAACTTTTTGGTTAGTGCAGCTCAGGTCAAAGAGGCCTATGAGCGCATTGAAGAAAGCCTTGCCACACTCATGATTGACTTCAATGTGGTGTCAATTACTGCTTCCCCAATAGTTGAAATCTTCCCTTATCGTGAAGAAGACGTGCAGTCTCCTGTGCAAAAGGCCCCAAAATTTGAAGAAGAAACAACACATACACCACTCCGCCAAGTCTTTTCTGCATCCGGTACCGATACCGACGAAGACGTTTTTCTCGACGACTCCGAAATTTCAGATGAAACCGAATCAGTCTAAAAATGAGCGAGTGGCTTCAGTCATATAGAGAAAATCACGCAGACTTCGACCTGCCGTCGGCTATCAATCTACTACCTACCGATCCTTTTGCCGCATTTTCAGAATGGTTCGACGCAGCAGTCAACGCCCAAGAAATCGAGGCCAATGCCTGTACGTTAAGTACTTGCAACACAGAGCTGCAAGTAAGTGCTCGGGTGCTTTACCTTAAAGAACTACTCGACAACCAGTTTATTTTTTATACCAATTACCTATCGAAAAAAGGAACAGATCTTCATGCAAATGCCAATGCTTCGCTGCTGTTTTTTTGGCCAAAAATGATGCGTCAAGTAAGAATTGAAGGTCGTGTTGCTCCTATCGATGCGGCCATTTCAGATGCTTATTTTGCAACTCGTCCGCGCGAAAGTCAGCTCGGAGCTTGGGCTTCTCAACAATCAGAGGTTTTAAGTAGTCGCCAAGAATTAATCGCACGCTTTGCATCCTATGATGCACAATTTCCGGATATTGTTCCTCGTCCTCTGCATTGGGGAGGTTACGCGCTAGATGCAAATTTACTCGAATTCTGGCAAGGCCAACCATCGCGATTGCACGAAAGACGTGTCTATACGCGCAACCTAAATGAATGGCATTCTAATCTCCTTAATCCTTAATGAAGGCCTACCAACCCATTTGTGAAGTGTTAGCCAATGGCACACGTCTTGTATATTTAAAGGTCCCGAGCCAAGTAGCACACCTCGGCTTTTTCTTTGCTGCAGGTTCACGCCACGAGGGGCCAAATCAAATTGGTTTGGCGCATTTTTTAGAACATTGTTTGTTCAAAGGAACGCAAAAGCGAAACGCACTTCACATATTATCCAGGATTGACGCGGTTGGTGGAGAACTTAACGCCTATACCGCTAAAGAGGAAATGTGCTTATATGCCTCTTTTTCTAAAGAACATACCCAAAGAGCTATAGATTTACTTTCAGATATTTCCATCAATTCCACTTTTCCAGAAAAGGAAATCGAAAAAGAGAAAGAGGTTATTCTCGATGAAATCAACTCGTATCTGGATTCCCCATCCGATAAAATATTTGATGATTTTGACGCTAAACTCTTTGAAAATCATCCGCTAGGTCAAAATATCCTCGGCACCAAGGAGAGTGTTTCATCATTTACACAACAAGATCTTCAGCAGTATATTCAACAATATTTTACCGCTGATAATCTCGTTGTTTCATTTGTAGGTAATGTTCCACTTGCAAGGCTTAAGGTAGCACTGGAGGCAGCGCTTTCGCAGATGCCACTGACAGCCGAGCGTTCAGTTCCACAGCCGTTTACATTTACAACGCCATTCAAAGAAGTGCTGAAGGAGGCCAACTACCAAGCTCATGCTGTTTTGGGTGGTTTGGCACCAAGTTACCACGATGACGAGCGCGTTGCCATGTCGTTGCTCATCAATATTTTGGGTGGGCCTGCACTCAATTCCCGACTTAATTTATCTGTTAGGGAACGCTATGGTTATGCCTATTCTATTGAAGCAAATTACCACACTTTTGCCGATACTGGTTATTGGCAAATTTACTTCGGATCAGAGCCCAAGAATGTCAATAAAACCCTAACCTTAATAGACAAAGAACTTGACAAGTTGAGAGAAAAAACCCTGAGCGCGAGTCAATTGTTGCAAGCAAAACGTCAATACAAGGGGCATTTAGCGCTGGGAATGGACGTCAATTCAGGCCTAATGCAAGGTCTGGGTAAAAGCATGTTGGCGTTCGGACAAATTGATACCATAGCTGAGATGCATCAGGCTATCGATAAAATCACTTCACAGGAAATCCAGGTACTTGCGCAAAAACACCTTCGAAAAGAGGTTTTTTCTTCTTTAATCTTTGACGTTTAACGCCCCCCAAAGATTTTACTCCCAACCCTTACCATCGTGCTGCCATTTGCGATAGCCAATTGGTAATCTCCACTCATGCCCATGGATATTTCCTTGAAAGTATCTTGCTTAGGGAAATATTTAGTTTTGATTTCATCGAAAATTTGCTTTAGGTTGCGAAATTCACTTGCAACTTGCTTTTCATTAGAGGTATTACTGGCCATTCCCATGACTCCACAAACCCTGATGTGCTTGAGTTGTTGAAACTCGATTGAATTGAGTATTTCTTGGGCTTCAGAGATATCAAGACCAAATTTGGTGTCTTCTTGAGCGATATAAAACTGCAGTAAGATACCCTGGATTCTATTTACTTTTTTAGCTTGTTTATTAATTTCGATGAGGAGTTTTAATGAGTCTACACCATGAATGAGGTGCACAAAACCAGCCATATATTTCACCTTATTGGTTTGGAGGTGCCCAATTAAATGCCAATGGATGTCATTAGGGAGTAGCTGTGCTTTTTCTACCATTTCTTGAACTTTATTCTCACCGAAATGCCTTTGCCCTGCATCGTAAGCGGCTTGAAGGTCGGCGATTGGTTTGGTTTTTGAAACGGCGATGAGCACGACTTGCTCAGGGAGCTGCGCTTGTACTTGCTTGAGTTGTGTTTGGATCATGTAGTTAGCGAATAGATGGTGAGCCCACTTCGGAGTTTGGGTTCTACCCAAGTTGATTTTGGCGGCATATTCATACCGGCATCGGCTACTTTTTTGATGTCGGAGATACGCGCCGGATGCAATAAGAAAGCAACTTCAAATTTTTTTGTATCGATGTATTCGATAATTTTTTCGATGGGTTCAATACCTGGCAAGAACTCGAGCTGCTCGGTTGTTTTGAGGTCGGTTATGCCAAAAATTGGTTTGAGAATGAGATCGGACAAGATAAAAGCATCGAGTTGTTCAACAGGATCTTGGTCATTTATAAAATGCAAATTAGGCCTAAATTTAAGCCAAGTGCTATCCATGTAAATATGGATGTCGTGTTTTTTTTCTGGTAGCAAAGCAGACGCCATGGTTTCGACGGTGCCTTCGTTGGATAAAATTGCAATGAGGCCTTTGAGGTCTAGCCCGTTGGTCGATCTTAGTAAGCGGTGAAAAGCAGCAATTTGCACGTCGTTTTCATCTACTAAATAGCCAAGAAAGAAATTAGCAGCTGTTGGGTAGCTTGCTCCTTTTTCTCGCAATTGTTGTGTGTAACGAGCTGAGGATGCACAGCGGTGATGCCCGTCTGCAATATACAATGCAGGTACTTTTTCAAAAGCAGAACAGATGTATGCAGCGTCTGTTGGGTTCAGCACCCATACTTCATGCGTAATGCGGTCAGTTGTAGTGAATTCATATTCTGACCTCGTTAAAAGATAGGTATCGAGTATAGCTTGAATGGGCTTCTGACCTTCATAGGTAAGCAAAACAGGTTCTGCATTGAAACCGACAACATCGAGATAGCTGGTAAAAACATCTTCTCTGGCAGTAAGGGTTTGCTCGTGTTTTTTAATTTTCCCGGTGAGGTAATCATCAACACTCACCCCTGCAAAAAAACCGGAGACTACAAAGCCGTCTTTTGACTGTCGGTAAATATATAGGTGGGCGTGTTCATCAGTGATGAGAATACCCGCTGCTTTGAATTGTTCAAATTTTTGTTTGACCTGAAAAAAACGTGCTCTTGAATTAGGTTTGGTTTTGATTTGAGCTCCAAATTCAGGGTTGATGATATGCAAAAATGTATAAGGATTGTCTTCAAGTTTAGCTTTGAGTACGTTTTTCTTATAGGAATAATAGGGGCGTGTGGCAACCAAATGTACTTTGCTGCGAACCGGCCGTATTGCTTCAAAAGCCCTAATATGTGCCATTACTTAGAATTTGTAGCTGATGCCTAAACTTGGTAAAACTGGGAATTGATATATGATTTCATTGGTCACGCGGTTCACATAAAAAATGTTGTTGCGGTTGTAGACATTGGTGATTCCGAAGACAATTTCTAAATTATTTTTGTTCTTGGTAATGATGCTATGCTTTACGGTGATATCTAAGCGATGGTAATAGGGTAAGCGTTGAGAATTGAAGGTGCCAAGCATCGTAGCTACATTATTTGGATTGTTGGTAACGTAATCTGTGGTGAGCCCTTCGCCAAAGTTTTCAAGCTGATAGTATCCGGCTGTGGGCGTAAATGGCAAGCCAGAGCCTAAATTCCAGCGGACATTCAGCTCGGTTTTCTTTTCTTTTCCGAAGGCATAGGATCCGACAAGGTTGACGTTGTGGCGACGGTCAAATACGGGAAAGTAGGTATCGAATCCGTCCCAACGGGTATTGTAACCTAGAGAATAAACTGCCCACAAAAAAATGCGGTCTTTGGCATACTTGACAAGTACGTCAACTCCATAAGATTGTCCGGATTCGATAATAAAATCTTTTTTGAAAACGTCGTCGATGAGCTCAAATTGAGCGATGTCCGTGTATAGTTTATTTTGATTGATATTGCTCAGTTGGTCAAAGTATTTGTAATAAGCTTCTATGTTGATATTCCAATATCTATTGAGGTCGTATTCAAACCCTGCAATAGCATGCCAGGCATATTGTAAACCATTTTTTATTGCAGATACTTGTTGGAATTCATTGATAAACTGGTCCTGAACATTGGTTGGCGCAGATAAAAGACCGTTGAATAAATTCACAACATCTTTATCAGAAGATGCAGAAGTAAAGTTTTGAGAAAAACGCCCACCCGAGAATTTGAACCTAAGATTGTCAGTAGCATTGTATTTGGCACCAAAGCGGGGCTCTATTGATACGGTATTGAGGGATGCGTACAATTGCATCCGTAAACCACCTTGATACACCCAACGAGGCAGCACTAAGCGGTAATTGATATACGTACCAATTTCTGTAGTAAAATTGCTGGCTTCAATTTTTCTTTGTAGTTCATTAAAAGTGATAAATTGTGTATTGAAACCACTTAGATTGAACCCATAGTTGAGCTCGCTTTCATTTTTTTGAAAAAAGGTAAAGTCAAAACCCATGTCAAAGCCACCTATTTTTGAATAGCGCGGTTCTTGACCAATTTCTGCAAAGGTGGTTTCGTAGTTGCTGCCATTGACATGGCCACGGATAAAAATTGGAGAGCTACTGGGCACGAGCGTAAAATTGAGCCCACCGCCTGCAGCATTCCAGTCGAGGTCCGCGACGTTGTAATGGACAGAATCTTGATTAGAAAAACCAAAAACACTTACTTTAGAACCGCCTTCTCCGTTGAAAGTGACTTTTCCGTACAGATCTGTAAAATTAAAAGGAAGGCCATTGCCGTCATTGATTGTCGGATACAGCGCCTTACTCGTGTAATCCAAAAGGGAGTGCTTGGCAGTGAACATATAGGAGCCCGAAGACAAGCCGTCCTTGCTTTTTGGGCCAAGAGGACCCTCCAAAACAGCCTTACTCATGAAAGGTGATGCGGAGATTTTACCTGCAAACTTGCTGCGGTTACCATCTCGGTAGGTGATGTCCATGATAGACGAGATTCTTCCTCCGTATTTAGATTCAAAACCGCCTGTATAGATATCCACTGATTTAACGAGTTCGGTTTCAAAAATGGAATAAAAACCAATGGAGTGAAAAGGATTGTAGATGGTCATGCCATCAAGTAAGGTTTTATTTTGGATAGGTGTACCACCGCGCACGTACAATTGCCCGCCTTGGTCACCTGTGGTAATAACCCCTGGCGTAACACTTAAGGCACCTACAATGTCGCTTTCTGCACCATACATTGGGATGCGCTCTACAGCTTGTTTGTCCATTTTTATTTCAGACATGCCAATTTGCTGTTTTTTAGCCTTTGCCTCATTGCTCACCCGAACATCTTGCACATTGAGCGTATTTGGATTTAAATTCCAAGAGCCAACGTCATAGATTTTTTTATTGGGCGTCATTTCCACCGAGATGAAAGTACGTTCGTACTTGGCTTTATCGATTTTTAGAATATAATTACCATAGGCTAATTTTGGAATAGAAAAGAACCCTGCAATGTTAGAGTAGGCAACGGCTATGGGTGTGCTGTCGGCTTTTAGTACTTTGACGCGTTCATCGGAAATAGGCTCTCCGTTAGAAGCATCGTGTAGAAAGCCACGAATGGTGTAGTCTTGAGCAAAGGATGTGATGCTTAGCGTCAAAAATAAAGGAAGAAGTAATAGTTTGTACATGAATCTAGATAAGAGTTCTCGAAGATAAGGATTTGTTTTGATTTTTATGAGCTCCTAACGCTGAATCACCACCTTTAAACTCAGCCCATTTAATTGAAGAAAATAGGCACCTTCTGGCAGTTTGTGGAGCAGAATGGTATCATATTCGGCATTCAAAGTACCACCCTGCATGAATTGTCCATGTAAGTTCAAAACGGAATAACCGCAGTTGACCACAGGAAGACCTTTGATTTCAATGAAATCGCCAGCAGGATTAGGATAAACCTGCAGGGTCGTTTTGAATTCCTCAACAGTTAAAATGTTGTTGCTGTACTGACAGCCGTAATCAAAATACACTAATAATTGATAGACTCCTGAAAGGTTTCCTGACACTTGTAGGCTATCATTGGTTTCACCAAGAATGGGTTCTCCATTGAGATACCATTGATAGGAGTTGCCTTGGGTTGTTGTACTTAGTGTATTGTTATTTTGAGTGATGGTCACGTCGGGGATGTTACTAGGACATGTAGAATTCAGAGAGATTCCGTTGATTGGATACTCTATAAATGCCGCATAACCTTCGCAACTTTGACCTAAGAAATAAGATAACCATGGTATAATTTGCTGGTACATCAAACTCTGTTGTTCAGCGCGGGTCAGGCTAATACCCGTTGAACTTGTACTTTCACCGAAGTCGCAATTAAAGTTTGTATTGGCAAAATAGCAGTGTCCTCCACCTATGAGGTTGGCAAAACTCTTGCACTCGTGCGCAATGGCATTGAAAATGGGTAAATGATGCTGACTTGGAGGGGTAACGCCGTCGTTGCTACCCGATAATATAAGCGAAGGAATTTGAAGGTTGGCTGCCGCCGCTATGGCGCTTGGGTTGGTTTCTGCAGGAGCCAAGCCCAGATAGGCATCAAAAAGAGCACTTTGAGCTGCTGCTAAAACCGCTGCACCACCACCCATAGAATGGCCCATTGCACAGGCATAGGCGGAAATCTTGGAATAGAAAATACTCGTGCTATTTTGCCCTGCATCGGTTAATTTTTGACCAATAAGTGCGATGTCTTGCCCGAAATCGCCATGACTTGGCGATGGGAAAAGTCCGCTTTCTGTTCTAGGAAAAGCAATGATGTAGCCATACGGCACCAAAGCAGACCAGATATTGGAATAGGCATCCCAGTTCATGGCAAAACCATGTCCGAATACAATAATTGGCCACTGGCCGTCCGAGACGGCTACGTTTTCACCATTAGCCGGCGCAGGATAATAAATTTCTGTTTGAATTTGTCTGCCAGGACCACCTCCATTGCCAAAGCCTCCGGATCTGTTAGGGTCATTGAAAGTAATTGTTGTGTGGCCTACATTAAGATTTTGCGCAAGGCTTTGAATGGTAGCAATGAAAGCTGTAATAATGAATAGTAATCTCATGCTCAAATATATGAATTTAGAAATTCGTATAATCCGCCTTTCAATAGGTTCAAGATGAATCTTTTAAATTACAAGAGGCTTTAGTTACGGCGGTCCAAATTCCGATACTGAATGGCCTCACTAATATGAGCTGTTGCAATTTGTGTGGCACCGTCAAGATCGGCGATTGTTCTAGCCACTTTTAAAATACGCTCGTATGCGCGTGCCGACAAGCCTAATTTTTTCATGGCTATTTGGAGTATATTTTGGCCATCAGTACTCAGTTTACAATATAGTTCCACCTCGCGCCGGCTCATTTGAGCATTGGCATGGGTACCGCTTTGCGCAGCGTACCTTTCTTGCTGAATTTTACGGGCTGCTAAAATACGCAGCCTAATTTCCTGACTGCACTCTGCTGTGCTGCGTTCGTTGAGTTCGGTATATTTAACGGGGCTTACTTCTATATGCATATCGATGCGGTCTAATAATGGTCCAGAAACGCGCTGGAGATAGCGCTGCACGGCATTGGGATGGCAGCCGCATGCTTTTTCAGGATGGTTTAGAAAACCACACGGGCAGGGGTTCATGGCAGCAACTAACATAAAATTAGCAGGATAATCTATGGAAAATCTGGCTCTTGAGATATTCACGGAGCGGTCTTCTAAGGGTTGCCTTAAGACTTCTAATACATGCCTTTTATACTCCGGAAGTTCATCTAAAAATAAAACCCCGTTGTGGGCCAGAGAAATTTCTCCGGGTTGCGGATAACTACCTCCGCCGATAAGGCCGATATCTGAAATGGTATGATGGGGTTTTCGGAACGGCCGGTGCGTTACAATTCCACTACTGCGTTTTTTACCAGCAACGCTATGAATTTTTGTGGTTTCTAGCGCTTCGTTTAACGACATTGGTGGCAAAATAGATGGCAGCCTTTTCGCTAGCATGGATTTGCCAGCTCCGGGTGGCCCAACCAAAATAAGATTATGTGCGCCTGCTGCCGCAATTTCAAAGGCACGCTTGACGTGTAATTGGCCTTTTACTTCGTCAAAGTCTAATGCCGTTTGGGTAGCTAGTTGTTCGAATTCTTCGGGCTTGATAGTTGGGGTTTTTTGAAGCGATCCTTTGCCATTTAGTAAGTCAATGACTTCTTGGATATTTTGAACGCCAAATATTTCTAAACCGTCTACTATTGCGGCTTCTGCGGCGTTTTCTATTGGAACAATAAGACCTTTAAAACCCTCTGTTTTGGCTTGTAAGGCAATAGCTAAAATTCCTTTGGTGCGTTGAATGCTGCCATCGAGAGAGAGCTCACCGAGCAACAGCAGTTCTGCGAGGCGCGTATCTTTGACTTGTTTGGTAACGGCAAGAATTCCAATGGCAATGGGAAGGTCAAAAACAGAGCCTTCTTTGCGGATATCGGCAGGTGAAAGATTGATCGTGACTTCCTTTCCAGGGAAATGGAGTTTGTTGTTGCGAAAAGCGGCTTTAATGCGCTGGTGGCTTTCGCGTACGGCAACGTCCGGAAGCCCAACTAAATGAAAATTAATACCTATATCGATATTGACCTCGACTTGTATGGTGGTGGCACTGATGCCAAAAACGGCGCTAGAGTAAGTTTTGATGAACATAATGAACCTTTATTTATTCAAAGTTCATCAGAACTGCGCTGCGTTGCTTAAGTAGATCTACGGAGTCTGGTGCTTTTTGGAAATTAAATGTCTATTCTATCAGTAATTTCTGACTCATTCCGTTGTCAATTGTGAATAAGTAGCATCCTTTGGGTAGCCGTTCGAGGTCAATTTTCATTTCGATGGCATGTACTTCGGTGGAGAAAACCAGTTGGCCATAGACATTATAAAACCGAAGTGTTTTTCCCAATTGAAGGGGCTTCAAGCTAAACACACCGTTACTCGGATTTGGATAAACAAGAATTGGGTTAGTGGCCATGGCCTGCACTTTACTCGTGACGCATTCGCCAGGATAAAATGAACTGACGCCATAATAACTGGTGGCAATGCATGAATTTTGATAAGTGATGGAATCGCAGCCGCAAACGGGGTCAATGACGCCTGGGCACAGCACTTGAAGGTCGATCAATGCTGAATCAATGCAACTTAAAATGACAACGGTGTCTTGAAGACAGGCACTATTGCATTCATAAGAGGAACTGAAAAAAGAACTCTCGTAATTGATGCCGTCACTACCAATCCAGCCACAGCCTGAAAGCACCACACAGCCTGAATCTGTTAGGGCCCAACCGAGGGCCATGGCGCACAAGCCAAAGTCTACACCAAAAGGAATGACCTCGCAGGTATCGTTGAAGTCTTTGTCATTGGGCCAAGCATGTGTTCCTTTAATTGGCCAATCCTGAGCGTTATAAAATGTAGGTAATAGTAGAAATGAAATGAGAAATAGAAAAAATTTAGTCATGGAAAAATTCTTGTTTCGCAATATTTTTGATTTAACCTTCAAGTTTTCAATTCAATTTAGTTGGCCCATTATTTTTTCAACCGAAGCAATGACCGCGTTAATAACGGTTTGCACTTGCTCATCATGGAGGTCATAGTATACAGGTAACGAAATTTCAGTGGAGTAGTGGGTGTAGGCCCGTGGGAAATCAGTCATTTTGTAGCCTAAATTCCGATAGGCCGTGAGCAGGGGCAAGGGCTGAAAATGGACATTTACCGCAACGTCGCGTTCAAAAATGTCTTGTATGATTGCATCGCGTTGTGCTTCAGTACAATTGTTAATGCGCAATTGATAGAGGTGGTAAGAACTTTGCTTTTGTTCGGTTTGATAAATTGGAGTTATAGCCCATGCGAATGGGTCAAATGCTTTATCGTAGGCGGCAAAAATAACCTTGCGTCGGTCTAAATTTTCTTGGTAACGCCCGAGTTCAATTAAGCCGATAGCTGCCTGAATATCAGTCATGTTGCATTTATAACCTGGTTCTAAAACATCATAGCGCCAGGCGCCTTTTTGAGTTTTTGCCAAAGCATCTTTAGATTGCCCGTGTAAGATTTTCATGTTGAAGGTCTTGTAAATGGCATCATGATCAAAGCCTTCTGGTAAATTAAATGTGATGGCTCCACCTTCAGCAGTAGTGAGGTTTTTTACTGCATGAAAAGAAAAAACTGTAATGTCGGCAACACTTCCTATGCGTTTATTATTGTATGAAGCACCAAAACTATGAGCGGCATCAGCTGCAATTAAAATGCGTCCAAGTTGCGCCTGTTCAGCTGAATTGGGTTCAAACAAGTGCTTTTTCTCTTCAATGAGTTGATAAAGCGACGTGTAATCGCAGGGGAAGCCACCAAGGTCTACGGGCATAATGACTTTGGTCTTACTTGTAATTTTTGCTGCAACAGCACTTATTGAAAGATTAAAATCGGCGTCATTGATGTCAACAAAGATGGGAGTTGCACCTGTGTGCAAGACTACATTAGCACTTGCACAATAGGTATAGACCGGAATAATGACTTCATCGCCAGGCCCAACGCCCCACCAGCGCAATAATACTTCCATGCCGGTTGTCCAAGAACTAACAGCAATGGTTGTTTTGGCGCCACAATAGGCACTAATTTCTTTCTCAAACTTTTTGGTTCTAGGCCCTGTAGTAATCCAGCCGCTTCTCAGTGCAGCGCTTACTTCGTCAATTACAGCTTGGTCAATGCGAGGAGGGGAAAAAGGGATCATGAAAGAATGTTGAGTTGTTTATAAAATGAGGCGGCAATTTGGTCGCGATTAAAATGAGCACTTACATATTTTCGGCCTTTTTGCCCAGCAATTTTGATGCTTTCTGGATGTTGAATCAAAACTTGAATGGCATCGGCTAGTGCGGTATGGTTCTCAGGCTCAAAGAACCAACCAGCCTCCGCATTGTCAATAAAATGACCCCTCGCTTCGCCATCTACACCCAAAAGTAAGGGAACTTCCATAGCCAGTGCCTCAAAAACTTTTGAAGGAATTGCACCCTCAAAGAGTGGTAATTTTTTTAAAGGTACTAAAGCTACATCAATTGCTTTGAGAATTTGCGGCATGTCTTTTTTGGCAACAGGTTCCAGAAAATGTACATTTTTTAATTCACGGGCCTCTTTTAAGGTCTGTAGTTTTTCTTTCTCCGGGCCAGAGCCTTGAATAATAAAATGAACGTTGGTTTGTTCTATTAGTAAATTGGCGGCATTCAAAATGACTTCTAGACCTTGGGCATGGCCAATAATGCCGCCATAAAAGAATAAAATATCTTGGTCAGAAAAACCATTTTGAAACCGAAAATCACCTGGCTCAAATTTTACAGGATCATAAAAATCAATATTCACACCATTTGGTAACCAATAGACATTTTGATGCGTAAAACGATTTTTTATGTCGTCAACAATTCCTTGGGTTTGCCCCGTAATTAGTGAAGCGCGTCGGTAACATTGCGCTTCAAGTTTATAGGCTAATTTTAAAAAAAGTTGATTTTGAACAATCCCTAATTTTTCTGCACTCTCTGGCCACAAATCAGAAACATTAAAAATAAGTTTTGCTTTTAGCTTTCTAGATAAGGCCATTGCAGTATAGCCCAAAAATAACGGTGGGCTTTCTATCATTAAGAAATCAAAGGATTTCATCTGACGGCCGCGCCAATAAGCGGACCACACGAAACTAAAATAATTCAGTAAACGGGCTACAATTCCTTTGGATTGAGAGACGTAAATCCATGACCGATGCACCTCGATTCCATCAATGATTTCTTCCCGATTTTTTCTTTTTTCATACCCTTGCATTATCTTCATTCGAGGGTAATTGGGTAATGCAGTCAATACTTCTACATGAATACCATTCGATTTTAAACGAACTGCAAGTTCGTGTAATCTATTTTGAGGCGCGCCAATTTCGGGTGGATAGTATTGGGTTAATATGAGAATTCTCATGATGTTTTTTTGATGGGTTGGGCCGATAACACCAGCAGCCAACAGATGAAAAAGACAATTCCTGATTCTCGTTGAAGCATGCTTTCAAAAAGACAAAAAACAATGAATGTTCCCAATACAAGTAGTGAACTTATATCTTGCTCGCTATAAAAAAACAGACCAAAAGAAATGATGGTGGTAAGAAATAGCAAAAGGCCAATCCATCCGAGTTCGTTCCAAATTTGTAAATATTGATTGTGTGGGTTGAATTCTTTTTTTGCTTGTTCAGAATAACCCCACTGCTTTAATTTTTGCATCAATTTGGGCTCTAACCCGCCGAGGCCTAGTCCAAACGGATGTGCAACTCCAATTTGATAACTTGCGGTCCAAAGTAATAATCTTACTTCATTGCCTTGAAGGGGTTCCGTTCGTCCTTTGATGAATTTGGTCGGATTACTGAGATAACTTTTCGTGAAGTGCCAAGCATTCTGCGCATCCGCTTTAATTTCTTGACTTTGTAAGGCCAGCAAGACACCAATAAACAATGTGCTGCACCCGATGACTAAACTTTTTGTCCAGCCAATTTTCTTGGAAAATTGCCAACTGCTATAGGTCATGAAAACCAGTGCTAAACTCATAATACCCGCAAGTGATCCGAGATGCAGATGCATGGCAGTGAATATGGCTATAAATAACCAAGAAAGCCAACGTGGCTTTGATAAGAACCAAGCCACTCTGCGCAACAAAAGGCCTATGATACTAAAAATTAGAAAAGCCGAAAAATAGGACGGGTGGTGTACTTGTGAAAAGTAAGTAGTACTAAAACAGCGAACGCTGTTACCAAGCGTCATTTGACACATAACGGCGTCGTAGTAAGCGATGACGACTAAAAGAATACAAGCGATTATATGACTTAGCCACATCTGCGCCAATGGAAGCGGTTTTTGCCACTTAAACCCAACGAGAATAGGAAAGGCAAGAAAGGCGAGTTTTCTTTCGAGAGCTGGGAAATCTGGTTGCGAAGACCAAAATAAGGAACACCCGTAAAAGATAAAAAGTACCAGCCAAAATAGCTGGTTTTTGCGTAAGCGAAATTGATTGATTTTCCGAAAACGGCCAATCACACTTAATAGTAAAAGGAAAATGAGCAAAGGACCTGCCAAGGGTTTCCAAAGAAGCCAGGCACCGCAAAATACGATGAGTGTAATTCTGAATATCTTCTCTATCCCCGACATTTATAGCGATAAATAAAATTCGTGAAGTATTTTGACTTCGCTTTCCCAACTATACTTTTGCTCAAAGCAGCTTCTTGCAGCTTTTGCCATTGCTAATGTTTGTTGGGGGTCAGCTATTAATTCTTGTAAAACGCGCGCAATTTCAGATGTGTCTTGTGGGTCTACAAAATGTGCACACTGACTACCAAACAATAAGGATTTGTACAACGGGAAATCACTCGCAACTACCGCACACCCAGCAGCTAAATATTCAAACATTTTAATGGGATAGGCTTCTTTGTAACTGGGTGTTGGATGAAGCGTAACAAGGCCAATTGTACATTTGCTAAGGATATCCTGGATTTCAGTGCGTCCAACTTGCCCGTGGAATCTTACTTTTTTCCAAGCATTTGTGCATTCAAGTTCAGCAAGTAGCGACGGGTCGTCAAAGGTACCTGCAAGGTTCAACTGCGCATCCACTTTTTCCATTGCTAACACCACTTCTCTAATGCCACGTGATTCATACAGGCCTCCGATATAACAGATGTTTTTAATATTTTTTTGCTGCCATTGCGGGGTGGGGAATTCAGAAAGTATTGGAAAATTTCGGACCAAAGCTACTTTCTGATGACTTTTGGCAAAACGCGTGCAAATACCTGGAGTCACAGAAATAATCCCATCAAGTTTTTTTACATGGCGTTTTTCATACTGCTTATAGGCAAAAGAAATCAATTTTCGGAGTACCCACGGAATCCAAAACTTATCCATAATTTGTTTGGGCACATCTTCATGTGAGTCAAATACCACTTTAGCACCTTGCCTTTTTAGTTTTGGTGCAATCCGCAATAGTTCTGGGTCGTGTAATTGATAAATATCTGCACTGATGCGCAAAGCTACTTCTAAGACTTCATCGACAGTATGTTTCATGCGAATGCGTCGATTTTGTGTTTGCGCAGTAAAACTATGGATTTGTACGCCGTCTTGCATTCTTGTTTCAGTATTTGGCACGACTACATGAACCTCAAAATCAGTGGCCATTGATCTGGCCATTTTATGAAAAATACGAATGTCTCCATCGAGATGAACACTAGTGAGGTGGCAAATACGCAAGCGTTTAGACATGAATCAATTCCTTTTTTTGGCTAATGATGAGCAGCAGTATCAAAAGCGCCCAGCCGCCGCTAAATAGCAAGGTCAGCAAGGATCCCGAACTCAACAAAAGTAACGGGAAAATCTGCAGACTGAAAGCCAAAGCACCGTGTGTTTTCCTGTGTATAATGTTTAAAAGCCTTAAAAATAATGCAAATAGGCCAGCTGAAATGGGTAGTATCCACCATCCGAAGTTCGTATAAGCACGCATAAAATGGGCTGTATTTACACTACCCTTGATGCCTTGTTTGGCATATTCAGGGTAAAAGGTAGCATATAGTTCAAGGTTGTAATCAGCTGTTTTTTGCCCAGTTAATTTCGTGTAAAGCCCAAAGTCCCGACCATATAAATAAGGTTTGTCATGCGGCACATGTTTAAACCACATTCCGAGTGTTTGTCCAGGAACAATCAAAATACGTCGAAGTAATCCTTCAGAAACTTGATTGGTTTTGCTTGTCGTTTTGACTTGGGTTTGTAAATCATTTTGACCACCATGAAGTTGAGGATTATTTGCAAAAATGGCCAAAATAAATAGTGAACCAGACAGCGCGGTCACAATCAAAGCTACAAACCATTTTCGATGGAGTATGCAGTAGATGAGGATGGGCATACTAACCCATAGCAAAAGGCTTTTTTGGAGCAGCGCTAGGCCATATAAACAACCAATACTCAGGCTAAGTATGCATCCGATTTTATTTTTTTTATGTAAAAAGAACAAAGCGCTAGTTGGCAACAAAACTCTAACTGACCAAGTATTCGCGTAGTGTAACCATTTGGGTAAGCCAGTTGTACCGATTTTTCTCAGCAAATTAGCACTAGATAAATTGGGGGCTTGCCATGCTTCTAGAAATGGAATTTTACCTAACCATAGGAGATGCAGAACAGCAACCATGGATCCTATTGTAAAAAGAAACCATTCAATTTTTTGAAGAGGAAAATTAGGTAAATCAATATTTATCTTAGGTCTAGGCAGTCCAAAGTAGAAAAGTACAAAGGGCAAAAAGAATAAAAAGAAAAGGGCAGGTGCAAAATCGAATGCCGTGGTAGCTATCAAGCCGATTTGTAAAAGGCCATAAACGAATAAATAGCTCGTAAAATAAGGGTGGGCGAACACGAATGCATTTATTTGTTTCATGAACGCAGTTTTTCATAGTGTAGGATGCGCAAAAAGATCAGTCCAAAATAAAGACTGTAAGCAACTAAGTCTATCAAACAGTAGCGAATGGTGAAATCTTCTATAGATGCACCAGGTTGTATAAATAGCCAAATCATGGCTACAAAGTAAAGGACTTGCCAAATGGCACTATAGCGCACATCTTGCAGTGCAATGAGTGTCGAGCTGAGCGGCGAAACTATAAATTTTAGCGTTTGTCCAAAAATAAGGATGGCTGTTAATTGACCAGCAAGTTGCCATTCGTGTCCAAAAACAAAAGCGAAGAGTGGTGTTGCTAAGAAAAACAAGACCAGGGCAAAAGGTAGACTAAGCAAAAGCAGACCCCAACTTACCTTCTTAAAATCTGTTTTGATGTCTTGCATGTTTCTGATTTTCTCCGCTTGATGTTGTAGATAAACTTGCGAGAGTGCAATAGATATTAGCGCCATCGGTAAAGACAGCACAAGTCTACTGAGGTCAAATTGACCTGTTTGAGCCGTGCCAAAAGCGGCATGAACAATAAAAACAGGTAAGGTCAAACTGATTGTATTCAGCAAGGAGGGCACTGCTTGATATACCGGGAATTGCCAGTATTGCTTTAGTACTATTGCTATTTTATTTAATTCAAAGCTAAATAAAAATCCTTTTTTTTTGGCTTGGCGAAACCCACCGATAAAATTGATCAAATCGCCAATTAAATTGCCCAAAAGCAAACCGCTTTGCCATTTGAATAAGCCGCTACCGGTCTGGGTTAGCACCTCTGAGGTACGGCGGTATATTTTATTGCGAGCAGCCTCTTTAAATGCTTTTTTACGAATCAGATAGAAATTAAAGCATTGGAAACTGCTCACTAAAAACACACTTAATGGCAAAAGGTGTAAATACCAAATTGCATGTACATCTAGATTAAATTGTTTAATAATCGTTGCTTCATTCATTATAATAAGCACCCAAAATATAAGAGATAACACGCTACTGATGAGCACACCGCCACTTACAATTTGCTGCGCATCTAAATCCTCTTCCGGCAAAACAATAGCACTTTCGTATTTCAAGTTGGCGATAGCAACCAACATGCCAACCGCAGTGATGTACAATGCCGCAATTCCAAATTCTTCTGCGCTGAACATCCGGCGAAGCAGGGGTTGAAAAAGTATAGGAATCAGTTGAGCTATTAGCGTTCCTAGAATTAGGGTCGCTGAATGACGAAGCAGTCCGGAGCTGGAAATATATTGACGTAGGCGCGTATACATAAATGGGCTAACCCTACAAAGATAATCAAATCAAAATGTCTGCATTTTTAGGGCAAATTAGCGAGGAGCACTATATTTGTGCAAACTTTTAGTAAAATGAAAAACGTAGCAGTAATCGGAGCAGGTACAATGGGCAATGGCATCGCGCATGTCTTTGCACAATTTGGATATCAAGTCAATCTCATCGATGTATCTGAAGCCGCGCTCGAGCGTGCTGTGGCAACAATAGGCAAAAACCTGGACCGCCAAGTGGCCAAAGGAGGCCTAACAGAAGCGCAAAAAGCACAAACCTTACGAAACTTAACTACGTTTTCCAACATGGCTGAAGGCGTAAAAGGAGTGGAATTAGTTGTAGAGGCCGCTACAGAAAACGTAGATCTCAAACTTAAAATATTTAAAGATTTAGATGCACTTACGCAATCAGGCGTCATTCTTGCCACCAATACTTCTTCCATTTCTATTACTAAAATTGCAGCCGTTACCACACGACCCGATAAAGTGATTGGCATGCACTTCATGAATCCGGTTCCGGTCATGAAACTAGTGGAAATTATCCGCGGATACTCAACTTCTGATGAAGTGACCCAACTCATTATGGAAACTTCGCGCAGTCTTTCAAAAGTTCCGGTTGAGGTCAATGACTACCCGGGCTTTGTAGCCAACCGTATTTTAATGCCGATGATCAACGAAGCAATTTATACTTTATTTGAGGGCGTTGCAGGAGTTGAAGAAATTGACACCGTCATGAAATTAGGAATGGCACACCCAATGGGCCCACTTCAGCTCGCAGATTTCATTGGCCTTGATGTGTGTTTGGCCATCTTGGAAGTTTTACACGACGGTTTTGGCAATCCAAAATATGCACCTTGTCCACTTTTGGTCAATATGGTCATGGCGGGTAAAAAAGGCGTGAAGTCAGGTGAAGGTTTCTATTCTTGGCCCCATGGCACTAAAGACTTAGTGGTAGCCGCTAATTTCAAAAAATAGCTTAAAGTGCTTTTAGCTTTTTTAGTACAATCTGATCTATCGGAAACGTAAGATCGGAAGGTTGAATGCTGTTGAGGTTAATCCAACGCTGTTTTTCTTCTTCTATAAAAAATGGAATTTTATAAATTAAATTTGAAATGGCGATTTCATTTTTATTGACTGAAACACGATAATAAAAAGCAATCAAATTACGGTCATCAAAAGCCGAGGCCTGATAAAACTCATTGAAATAAAAGAAGTCGGCAGCCGCAATTTCTAGTTGGAGCTCTTCCTTTAATTCTCGGAATAGCGCTTCTTTGATGCCTTCATTTGCCTCGACCCCTCCTCCCGGAAATTTACTGAAAAATTGACCATGTCGGCATTCGTCAGCAATTAGAATTTCGTTGAATTCGTTGGTTATTAAGGCGTAAACCCGTAGATTGAAGCGCGCCAACTAACGGATATACTTAAAGTTTAGACCCGGGTATAAAGCTGCTTCTTCGAGTTCTTCTTCGATGCGCAACAATTGGTTGTATTTGGCCATGCGGTCAGAACGGGAGGCAGAGCCTGTTTTGATTTGCCCGCAATTGAGCGCTACAGCGAGGTCGGCAATGGTGTTGTCTTCGGTTTCGCCGCTGCGGTGGCTCATGACAGAAGTATAGCCATTGCGCGTTGCGAGTTGGACAGCTTCTATTGTTTCAGTAAGGGTACCAATTTGATTAACTTTTACAAGGATTGAATTGGCAACGCCTTGATTGATTCCTTGTTGAAGTCTTTTTGTATTCGTTACAAAAAGATCATCGCCAACTAATTGAATTTGATGGCCAAGTTTTTCAGTAGCAAGTTTCCAACCTGCCCAGTCGTCTTCGGCAAGGCCATCTTCTATGGAGATGATGGGGTAACGGGCACACCAATCAGCCCAGAAGGCGACCATTTCTTCTGAATTTCTTGACTCTCCGGTAGAAGCAAAATTATATTGACCCGTGGAATCATCGTAAAATTCGGATGCCGCTGCATCGAGGGCAATGAACATGTCTTTTCCTGGCGTGAATCCAGCTTTTTGAATAGCTTCCATCACAACTTCGAGTGCTTCTTCATTGGAGCCAAGGCTCGGTGCAAATCCGCCTTCATCACCAACATTTGTAGACATTCCTCTTGCTTTGAGTACTGCTTTGAGGTGATGAAATACTTCAGTGCCCCAACGCAAACCTTCTGAAAAACTAGATGCACCAAGTGGCATGACCATAAATTCTTGGATATCGATGAGGTTATCTGCGTGTGAGCCACCATTGAGAATATTCATCATGGGAACCGGCATGGTAACCGCCCCCACACCACCAATATATTGAAACAAACTGAGCCCGGCTTCTGCAGCTGCAGCTTTAGCCACAGCCAATGAGGTACCAAGAATGGCATTCGCACCTAGATTAGATTTATTAGGGGTATTGTCTAAAGCGAGGAGGAGATAGTCTATTTTTTTTTGTTCGAAAACGTCCATGCCGAGCAAAGCGTTTTGTATGATAGTGTTGACGTTTTCTACGGCTTTGAGAACGCCTTTACCCAGGTATTTTGTTTGATCGCCGTCGCGGAGTTCTACTGCTTCGTGAATACCTGTTGAAGCACCAGACGGTACTGCTGCGCGTCCGAGTACCCCATTCTCAGTGAGTACATCGACTTCAATTGTTGGGTTACCACGAGAATCTAAAATTTGGCGTGCGTGAATGGAGGCTATAAAACTCATTTTTGTTGGTATTGGTGCATGTAAGCAATAAAATTATCGAAAAGATAGCGTGAATCGTGTGGACCAGCAGAGGCTTCAGGGTGGTATTGTACCGAAAATATGGGTTTGTTTTTAATCGCAATACCCGCAACAGTTTGGTCATTGAGGTGCTCGTGTGTCACTTCAATATTTGGGTGAGTAGCTATACTTTCCTTAGAAATGACAAAGCCATGATTTTGGGTAGTAATTTCGCCTTTACCTGTTTGTAAATTTAAAATGGGATGATTAATACCTCTATGGCCATTGAACATTTTGATGGTACTCAAGCCTTGGCTCAAGCCAAGAATTTGATGGCCCAAGCAGATGCCAAAAACCGGTTTGTGGTCTGCGGCAATTTCCTTGACAAGTGAAATACTATCCGTCATGACGGAGGGGTCGCCAGGGCCATTAGAAAGCATATAGCCGTCGGGCGCAAATGCATCTAATTCGGCTTTGGTGGTGTTCATTGGGAATACTTTTACATGACAACCTCTTTCCACCAAGCATCTGACAATATTCTTTTTGACACCAAAATCTATAAGAGATACGCGGTATTTAGGTTTCTCAGGGCTAACCTCGTAGGCATCTTTGGTGCTAACGCGCGAGGATAGTTCTAGACCTTCCATTGAAGGAATCTCTTTTAATTTTTCTGTGAGAAGGGCAATATCCAAAATTTCAGATGAAATAATGGCGTTCATGGCACCTTTATTTCGGATGTGACGCACCAAAGCCCGGGTGTCGATATCTGAGATTCCTACAGTATGGTTTCTTTCTAAGAATGTTTGCAGTGACTCCACAGAAGCAACTCTTGAAAAACCATTGGAGAACTTTTTTGTAATGAGACCCGCAATTTTGACTGAATCAGACTCAATTTCGGCTTCATGTACGCCGTAATTCCCAATATGGGCAGTGGTCATAATAAGTAATTGACCAAGGTAGGAAGGGTCTGTAAAAACTTCTTGATAACCAGTCATGCCGGTATTAAAGGCGATTTCTCCTCCGGTGGTTCCAATCTTGCCAATGGCAATACCTTTGAACACCGTGCCATCTGCTAGCAGAAGAATGGCTTCTTGATTTTGTTGCATTTATTAATTTTCTCCAAAATTACGGACTTTGTTAAAATAGGAGGGATATAAAAACAAAAAAGGCGGACACAGTCCGCCTTTTTTATCAACATTGTTTCAATTTATTCTTCTGTTTTCTCTTCTTCAGTAGCAGTGTCTGCTTCTTCCGTTGATTCTGCAGTAGGTGCTTCTTCAACAACTTCAGCAACTGGTGCTTCTTCAACAACTTCAGCAACTGGTGTTTCTTCAATAACTTCAACAACTGGTGTTTCTTCAACAACTAGTGTCTCTTCAACAACTGGTGTCTCTTCAACAACTTCAGCAACTGGTGTTTCTTCAACAACTTCAGCAACTGGTGTTTCTTCAGACGTTACGGCTGCAACACCTTCGTTTGCTTTAACTACACGACGTGAACGACGTGTTGTTTTCTTGTTTGTGTTGTTGCTGTATAGATCGTTAAAGTCTACGAGTTCGATCATACACATTTCAGCGTTGTCACCCAAACGGTAACCGGTGCGAATAATGCGTGTGTAACCGCCGTCGCGTGTTGCAATTTTTGGAGCAACTTCTCTGAACAACTCTGTCACGGCATCTTTACTTTGTAAGTAAGAGAAAACGATACGACGAGAGTGGGTAGAGTCGCTTTTTGACTTGGTGAGCAAAGGCTCAATAAATACGCGCAACGTTTTTGCTTTGGCAATAGTTGTTGTGATGCGTTTGTGTTCAATTAAAGAACATGCCATGTTTTGAAGCATTGCTTTGCGGTGGCCTGTCTTTCTACTAAGGTGATTTATTTTATTTCCGTGTCTCATGACTAAAAATCTTAATCTCTGTCTAATTTATATTTTGCGACATTCATACCGAAAGTCAGGCCTTTGCTATCAACGAGGTCTTCAAGCTCAGTAAGTGACTTCTTGCCAAAGTTTCTGAATTTCAATAAATCAGATTTAGCGTAAGATACGAGGTCTCCTAGGGTTTCTACATCTGCAGCTTTTAGGCAATTTAGTGCACGAACGGAAAGGTCCATGTCTACTAATTTGGTTTTGAGTAGCTGACGCATGTGCAAAGAAGTTTCATCGAATTCTTCAGACTCCGCTTTGATTTCGCTATCGAGGGTGATGCGCTCATCCGAGAAAAGCATAAAGTGATGAATGAGGATCTTTGCCGCTTCTTTCAATGCATCTTTTGGATGAATAGAGCCATCAGTTTTGATATTGAAAATTAGTTTTTCGTAATCTGTCTTTTGCTCAACGCGGTAATTTTCAATGCTATATTGAACATTAACAATGGGCGTAAAAATAGAGTCGATACTAATTGTTCCAAAAGAGGCATTTGCAGATTTGTTTTCATCTGCCGGCACATAACCGCGACCTTTGACAATTGTAAGTTCCATTTCAAACTTCACAGATGTCTCCATGTTACAAATCACTAAGTCAGGGTTAAGAACCTGGAAAGCACTTGTGTACTTACCGAGATCACCTGCAGTGAGTTGTGTTTGGTTACTTACAGAAACAATAACTGTTTCAGAATCTGTTCCTTCGATTTGACGCTTAAAACGTACTTGTTTCAGGTTTAGTACGATTTCAGTAACGTCTTCTACAATACCTTTTAAGGTTGTAAATTCGTGGTCTGCACCTTGAATTTTAATAGACGAAATCGCAAAACCTTCTAAAGAAGAAAGTAAAATTCGACGAAGGGAGTTACCAATGGTAATTCCGTAGCCCGGTTCTAGCGGACGAAACTCAAATTCTCCGGTGAAATCATCAGAGTTGAGCATGATAACCTTGTCAGGTTTTTGAAAATCCAATATTGCCATTTTCTATCTCTTAGGGTTATTTAGAATACAATTCAACGATCAACTGCTCGCGAATATTTTCTGGGATCATTTCTCTTGCTGGTAAATTCAATACTTTACCGCTCATGCTTGATGAGTCCCAATCAAGCCAATCAAATGTTTTATTACTAGCCGTAAGTGAGCCTGTGATTGCTTCCAGAGACTTTGATTTTTCGCGAACGCCAACGACGTCACCAATTTTCAAAGTGTAAGAAGGAATGTTTACTACTTCACCGTTTACTGTAATGTGTTTGTGTGAAACCAACTGACGAGCACCTCTTCGCGTAGGAGCAATACCAAGGCGGAAAACTGTGTTGTCTAGGCGAGCCTCGCACAACTGTAATAAGTTTTCACCGGTAATGCCTTTCATGCGAGAAGCTTTTTCAAACATGTTGGAGAACTGGCGCTCTAGAATACCGTAGGTGTATTTTGCTTTTTGCTTTTCACCTAATTGCACTGCGTATTCAGATTGCTTGCCACCTCTTCGTTTAGATGGACCGTGTTGACCTGGACCATAATTTCTTCTGTCCAAAGATTTGTCTGGACCAAAAATTGGATCGCGGAAACGACGCGCAATTTTTGATTTTGGACCTGTGTATCTTGCCATTTTATATGATTATTGTGTGGGCGTCATGAATTAAGGCATTCCTTCGATGACAATAAGCCCACTGGTTAAAAAATACTATACTCTTCTTCTTTTTGGAGGACGACAACCGTTGTGTGGCATTGGTGTTACATCAACGATTTCTGTTACCTCAATGCCTGAATTGTGAAGTGCACGGATAGCAGACTCGCGTCCTGCTCCTGGCCCTTTTACATAAACACGCACTCTACGTAGTCCGAAGTCATGTGCTTCTTTTGATGCATCTTCTGCCGCAATTTGTGCAGCATAAGGTGTGTTCTTTTTAGAACCTTTGAAGCCCATCTTGCCGGCAGATGACCAAGAGATCACTTGTCCAGCATTATTTGTTAAAGATATGATGATGTTATTGAAACTCGCTTGGATATGCGCTTCTCCGGAAGCATCAACTTTAACGTTCTTCTTCTTTTTTTGGTTTGCTTTTGCCATTTTTACTGGGAACTAGTTATTATTTAGTTGCTTTTTTCTTGTTTGCAACTGTCTTACGTTTTCCTTTACGCGTACGAGAGTTGTTTTTGGTTCTTTGACCACGAAGTGGTAAGCCTAGACGGTGACGAATTCCGCGCTGACATCCGATGTCCATAAGGCGTTTAATGTTCAATTGAACTTCAGAACGCAATTGGCCTTCCGTTTTGATTTCGTTAACGGTGTTACGAATAGCGGCTAATTGATCATCGTTCCAATCTTGAACCTTGATGTTTTCATCAATAGCGTTAGTGGTTAAAATCATTTTAGCTGTACTTCTACCGATTCCGTAGATGTAAGTTAAACCAATGACTCCTCTTTTGTTTTTTGGTAAATCTATACCTGCAATACGTGCCATATACTTGTTATTATCCTTGACGTTGTTTTAATTTCGGATTCTTCTTGTTGATCACGTAAATTTTACCTTTACGCTTCACAATCTTGCAATCTGCAGTTCTCTTTTTAACTGATGCTCTGACTTTCATAATTCTAGTTATTTGTATCTAAAAGATATTCTACCTTTGGTTAAATCATAAGGAGACATTTCAACCTTTACGCGGTCTCCTGGAAGTATTTTTATATAAAACATGCGCATCTTACCCGAAATATGAGCGGTAAGAACATGTCCATTTTCTAGTTCAACTCTAAACATTGCGTTCGGCAATGCCTCTAGGATGGTTCCGTCTTGTTCTATGGAGGTTTGTTTTGCCATTTTACATTCCAGATAATTCGTTAGCACCTCTTCGTCCTCTTACACGAGTACCTTCCATAAGTGAATCCATGTTGCGATTGAGTTGATAGGTTTCAATTTGCTGTAGGGTATCCAAAACGACGCCTACCATGATGAGGATGGAAGTTCCACCAAAGAACATGGCAAAACTGTCATTAACTCCAGCTAACTTGGCAATAGACGGCAAAATTGCAATCACGGCAAGAAATAAGGAGCCCGGGAACGTAATGCGCGAAACAACTTGGTCAATGTGTTCTGCTGTCTCTTCTCCAGGACGAACGCCTGGTATGAAACCGCCACTCTTTTTCAAGTCGTCTGCAATTTTATTCGGATTAATCATGATGGCTGTATAGAAATACGTAAAGACAACGATCAAGATAACAAGCAATAGATTATAGCTAAAACCATACGGATCTCCGAGTGTTTTGGCTAGCCAGCCTGCATCTTGCTGTTGGGTTACTCCTTGGTAAACCATCATTGGGATAGTCATGATTGCTTGGGCAAAGATAATCGGCATTACACCACTTGCATTGATTTTGATTGGCAAGTAGTTGCGTGCTCCGTTTACATCTTCCATTGCTCTTGCCCCGGCAACGCGTTTGGCGGTATTCAGTGGTATGCGTCGGACTCCTTGAACAATGAGGATGGTAATGAGGATGATCAAGAAGAACATCACGATTTCCAATACCAAACGAATTAAGTTACCCGCTTCTACTGATTTTCCGAACTCAGCAAAGAATGCTCCTGGTAGGCGAGAGAGGATACCGACTGTAATTAGCAAGGAGATACCGTTGCCAATTCCGCGTTCCGTAATGCGTTCACCTAACCATACTGCGAACATAGAACCTGCAATCAGCAACATAATTGTTTGTGTCCACCAAAAAGTATTTGGATCGTCAGGCATGGCGTTTTTGTTGCTTACATAAAGTGTAAGGTAACTTGGTGCCTGCAATGCGCAAATTACAATTGTCAGTAAACGCGTGTAGTTGTTGATTTGCTTTCTTCCAGACTCACCTTCATTTTGCATCTTTTGCACAGCTGGTACAGCCATACCTAGTAATTGCATGATAATAGAGGCACTAATGTAAGGCATAATACCTAAGGCCATTATGGAAGCATTGGTGAAACCTCCTCCAGAAAAAACAGAGAGGATACTTTCTAGAAAGTTTTGGTCTGTAGCTGTGCTGGTTAAGGCATCGTACTTGACACCAGGCAAAATCACGAATGACCCTACTCGGTAAGTAAGGATAAGGCCAAGTGTCAGGAGGATGCGCTTGCGCAACTCTTCAACTTTCCAGATATTTTGCAGGTTGGTTATGAATCGTTTCATCTAAAAGCGTGCAAAGATAGTTAGATTTTTGTACATGTACCACCTAGCGCCTCAATCGCAGCAATTGCTGTGCTTGAAAAACCGTTGGCGGAGATGTTTACTTTTGCTTTCAACTCACCACGACCGAGTACTTTGACAAGTTCTTTGTTAGATAAAAGACCATTTTGACGCATAACTTCTGGAGTGATATCCAATATGCCTTTGACACTTGCGAGGTTCTCGATAATGTCTAAATTAATGGCTTTGTATTCAACACGATTGATGTTTTTGAAACCAAATTTAGGTACGCGACGCTGTAAGGGCATCTGCCCACCTTCAAAACCAATTTTAGTTTTGTAACCAGAACGCGATTTTGCACCCTTATGACCACGTGTAGATGTTCCGCCACGTCCTGATCCTTGACCACGTCCGATGCGCTTCTCTGCTTTGATCGAGCCTGCTGCTGGTGTAAGATTATGTAATTCCATTTCTTTCTTAGTCTATTGTTCCACTACTTGAATAAGGTGTTTTACCTTATTCACCATTCCCATAATTTGAGGCGTAACCTCTTTCTCTAAAACTTGGTTCAAGCGACGAAAACCTAAAGCTTTGATTGTAGCTTTTTGATCAGCTGGACGCTTGATCGCACTTTTCACTTGTTTGATTTTGATTGTGCTCATTGCTGAATATTTTAACCGTTGAATACTTTGTCAAGGGAAATTCCACGTTGACGAGCAACTGCTACTGCATCGCGCATGTGAGCGAGTGCATCTATTGTAGCTTTTACTACGTTGTGCGGGTTTGAAGAACCTTGAGATTTTGCTAATACATTGTGTACACCAACGCTTTCGAGTACGGCGCGCATGGCACCTCCTGCGATTACTCCGGTACCTTCGGTTGCTGGCTTGAGGAAAACCTCAGCACCACCGTATTTACCTTTTTGTTCGTGCGGAACTGTACCTCTTAGGATAGGAACTTTGATTAAGTTCTTTTTTGCGTCGTCGATGCCTTTTGTAATAGCTTCGGTTACTTCTTTTGCTTTACCAAGACCGTGTCCTACAACACCGTGTTCGTCGCCAACTACAACAATTGCAGAAAAACTAAATGTACGACCACCTTTGGTTACTTTGGTTACGCGATTAACGGCCACGAGTTTATCTTTTAACTCGATATCGGCTGATTTCACTCTGTTTACGATTTGAGCTGCCATTTTTTCTTAAAATTTGAGTCCTCCTTCGCGAGCTGAATCAGCCAAGGATTTAATTCGACCATGATACAAGTAACCATTACGGTCAAACACAACGCGTTCTACACCTGCTTTTTGAGCAACTTCTGCAATTTGTTTGCCGACAATAGCCGCCTGATTAACTTTGTTCACTTTTTGTGCATCTTCAATTTTAAGAGAACCAGCAGAGGCTATTGTACGACCAGTGTTGTCGTCGATTACTTGTGCATAGATTTGCTTGTTACTTCTAAAAACAGTGAGACGTGGAATAGCTGAAGTTCCGAAAATCTTTTTTCTGATTCTTCGCTTGATTTTTGCTCTTCTTAATACTTTATTTAGTGCCATAATTCTTTCGATTATTTTTTACCTGCTGACTTACCAGCTTTTCTACGAATTTCTTCACCTACAAAGCGGATACCTTTTCCTTTGTATGGTTCAGGTTTTCTGAAAGAGCGAATCTTGGCAGCAACTTGTCCGAGTAATTGCTTATCGTAAGACGCTAGAGATACGATAGGTGCTTTACCTTTTTCAGTTACAGTGGTAACTTTCACTTCTTTCGGGATTTCCAAAATAATGGCATGTGAAAATCCGAGGGCTAATTCGAGTAGTTGACCGGTAGCATTTGCACGGTAACCAACTCCGATAATTTCCATATCCTTTTTAAAGCCTACAGATACGCCTTGGATCATGTTATATACTAAAGCGCGGTATAAACCATGCTTTGAACGGTGATCTGGTGCGTCTGTTTCACGCGCAAATGTAATTACATTGTCTTCGATGCTTACGCTTACTGAAGATTCAATGTGTTGTGTTAATTCGCCGTTTTTCCCTTTGACCGTCATGACGGAATCGTTGAACGTCACGTCGACGCCACTTGGGATAGTTATAGGTGATTTTCCAATTCTTGACATTGCTCTTTAATTTTAGTAAACGTAACAAAGAACTTCTCCGCCAACATTTTGCTGACGTGCTTCTTTATCTGTAATTACACCGCGAGACGTTGAAACTATGGCAATACCTAAACCATTCAATACGCGTGGCATTTCTTGGGAAGCGCTATATTTTCTTAAGCCTGGACGTGAGGCACGTTGCAATTTAGTAATTGCTGGTACACGTGTAGAGGTGTTGTATTTCAAAGCAATTTTAATGTTACCTTGTTTATCATCCTCCTCAAACTTGTAGTTGAGGATATAGCCTTGGTCAAACAAAATCTGTGTCATTGCACGTTTGATGTTAGAACCAGGTATATCTACGGTCTTCAAGCTTGCTGCACTCGCATTTCTGATGCGTGTGAGGAAATCTGCTATTGGATCTGTATTCATTTCTTTAGTTTTTTCTTAATTACCAACTTGCTTTCTTAACTCCGGGGATTTTACCAGCCAAAGCCATCTCGCGGAAAGTTACCCTAGAGATACCAAATTGACGCATATAACCTCTCGGACGACCGGTTAAGCCACAACGGTTGTGTTTTCTGATTTTAGAAGAGTTCGCCGGCAACTTTTGTATTTGCATCATTGCATCCCATTTCTGAGACTGAATTTCTTCAGATGTATCTGTTGACTTCAAAATTTTGGTAAGTTCAGCGCGTTTCTTTTCATAACGGTTTACTAACCTTTCTCTCTTGCGCTCACGCGCTTTCATTGATTCTTTAGCCATTTCTTTTATTTTTTAATAAATGGAAAACCAAATGCATCCAACAATGCTTTTGCCTCTTCGTCGCTTTCAGCTGATGTAACAAAGGTGATATCCATACCTAGGATACGATTGACTTTATCGATATCGATTTCTGGAAAAATGATATGCTCCTTGACACCGAGGTTGAAGTTGCCGCGCCCGTCAAAACCCTTTGGATTAATACCGCGGAAGTCCCGGGTACGTGGTAAAGCAACGGCAAGTAAACGATCGAGGAAGTCGTACATGCGGTCACCCCGAAGCGTTACTTTTGTACCAATTGGCATCCCTTTACGCAACTTAAAGTTCGAGATATCTTTTTTAGAAATTGTAGTAATTGCTTTTTGTCCAGCAATGCGAGATAGGTCTGCTGCTGCACTGTCGATCAATTTCTTGTCTGCAACTGCTTCACCCATACCTTGGCTGAGTACAATTTTTTCTAACCTAGGAACGCTCATTACTGATTTGTAATTGAAACGCTCTTGAAGCGTTTGCTTGATTTCGTTCCTGTACTTTTCTTTTAATCTTGGCGTGTAATTCATTATTTTATCACCTCCCCTGATTTCTTTGAATAACGTACTAATTTTCCATTCTCCTCTTTTCTACCGATGCGGCTTGCAACACCGTTGCTTACGACCATAAGGTTAGAAATATTGATAGAACCTTCTTTTTCTTCGATTCCACCTTGAGGGTTTGTCGCGCTTGGTTTGTTGTGTTTTTTTATCATATTAACACCTTCTACTGTTGCACGCATTTTTTCGCGATCGATGGTGACAACTTTGCCCTCACGACCTTTGGATTCACCTGAAATAACCTTCACGGTGTCGCCAATCTTGATGTGTAATTTCTTTTGCATTACTCAATGATTTATAACACCTCAGGTGCTAGTGAAACAATTTTCATGTAGTTGCTTTCGCGAAGTTCACGAGCCACAGGCCCGAAAATACGCGTGCCACGCATTTCACCGGCTTGATTAAGGATTACACAAGCGTTGTCGTCGAAGCGAATATAAGAACCATCTTGACGGCGGATCTCTTTTTTCGTTCTAACCACAACTGCTTTTGCTACTGATCCTTTTTTAACGGCACCATTCGGCATTGCACTTTTGACGGCAACAACAATTTTGTCACCAACGGAAGCATAGCGTCTTCTTGTGCCGCCTAATACGCGGATGCACAAAACTTCTTTTGCTCCTGAGTTGTCTGCTACTGATAGTCTGGATTCTGTTTGTATCATTTTATCCGATTATTTAGCGCGTTCTACAATTTCTACCATTCTCCAGTTCTTTGATTTACTCAAAGGACGTGTTTCCATGATACGAACGGTATCACCAACATGACAATCGTTGTTTTCGTCGTGAGCAACAAAACGGGTAGTTTTCTTAACGAACTTACCGTATTTAGGGTGCTTCACTTTACGCTCAACAGAAACGACAATGGATTTCTCCATTTTGTCACTGGTTACGACACCAATTCTTTCTTTTCTTAAATTTCGTTTTTCCATGTTCATTTTTTTATCTCAGGATTAAGCCTGATTTGAACGTTTAGTTAACTCTGTACTCAATCTTGCTACCAGTTTGCGCATGTGATGAATGCGCAATGGATTTTCAATGGGAGTTGTTTTGTGTGTCAACTTCAGATTAGTCAATTGACCTTTGAAGTCGTCCAAACGACCCTGTAAATCCGCTGTAGAAAGTTTTGTGATTTCTGCTTGTTTCATCTTTATCGATTAAACTGGTAAAACATAATCATTGCGAACAATGAACTTGCATTTCACAGGCAACTTCTGTGCTGCAAGGCGCATTGCTTCTTTAGCAATGTCGTAAGCCACACCATCTGCTTCGAACATGATCGTTCCTGGTTTGATCACGGCAACCCAGTGGCTTGGTGCACCCTTACCTTTACCCATACGTACTTCGGCTGGTTTTGAGGTAACCGGCTTGTCTGGGAAAATTCGGATCCAAACTTTTCCTTCACGCTTCATGTATCGAGTAACGGCGATACGAGAAGCTTCAATCTGACGTGAAGTAATCCATCCTGGTTCCAAAGCCTTTAATCCGAAAGATCCGAATGCGATTGTTGAACCACGATGGGCCAATCCACGGTTTCTACCTTTCTGTACTCTTCTAAATTTTGTTCTTTTAGGCTGTAACATTTCCTGTCAATTTAACTGTCTTTTTACTTCTTCTTTCTCTTGAATGATGCAGGCTTGCGGTCACCACCTTGGTTGTTACCAGCACCAGTACTCATACCGATGTTTGGTGCGAGGTCGCGCTTGCCATACACTTCTCCGCGGCAAATCCACACTTTAACACCAATACGACCGTATGTAGTGTGTGCTTCGGAAACTGCGTAGTCAATATCTGCACGGAAAGTGTGCAATGGGGTACGTCCGTCTTTGTACATTTCTGTACGTGCCATTTCAGCACCGTTCAAACGGCCAGAGATTTTAACTTTAATCCCTTCTGCTCCCATACGCATCGATCCTGCGATTGCCATTTTGATGGCACGACGGAAAGAAATACGTGCTTCTAATTGACGTGAAATACCATCAGCTACTAAGCGTGCATCTAATTCAGGACGCTTCACTTCGAAGATGTTGATTTGAATTTCTTTTTTAGTCAATTTTTTTAATTCTTCTTTTAGTTTGTCAACTTCTTGACCACCTTTTCCGATGATGACACCAGGACGAGCAGTATTGATGGTGACAGTAACTAGTTTGAGGGTGCGTTCGATAATGATCTTAGCAATACTTGCCTTGGCCAAACGAGCGTTAAGGTAGCGACGGATTTGATCGTCTTCAACGATTTTATCTTTGTAGTCGTTGCCGCCGTACCAATTTGATTCCCATCCGTGGATGTAACCAAGTCTATTTCCAATTGGATTCGTTTTTTGTCCCATTTCTTCTAGTTATTTTGTACCATCAACTACGATCGTCACGTGGTTCGATCTTTTTCTAATTCTGTGTGCGCGACCTTGTGGTGCTGGTTGAATGCGTTTGAGCATTGTACCGCATCCTACTTCAATACGACTCACGACAAGTGTTTCTTGGCTGATATCTGCTCCTTCGTTCTTTTGTTCCCAATTTGCAATTGCAGAACGGAGAAGTTTACCAAGGCTTGTAGAGGCATCTTTTCCATTGAAATGAAGGATGTTCAAAGCTTTGTTGACTTCAACACCACGGATTAAATCAGCCACCAATCTCATCTTACGAGGAGAAATAGGTGAATCGTTTAAGCGGGCGATCGCCAATGACTTTTTATTTTCTTTAAGCTCTTCAGCTCTTAAGCGTTTTCTAGCTCCCATGACTGTAATAATTCTTAACGTTTCTTATCTTTTTTATTACCGGCGTGGCCACGGAAGTTGCGAGTAGGAGAAAATTCTCCTAGTTTGTGACCAACCATATTTTCCGTAACGAATACCGGAATAAACTTGTTGCCGTTGTGAACAGCGAAAGTTAAACCGACAAATTCCGGAGTAATTGTGGATGCTCGTGACCATGTTTTGATAACAGCCTTGCTGCTAGACGCTTGAGCATCGTCAACTCGTTTCATCAACTTATAGTGAACAAACGGTGGTTTCTTTAATGAACGACTCATACCTTACTTATTTCTTTCTTCTTTCTACAATTAACTTATCGGAATACTTGGTCTTGGATCTTGTTTTGAATCCTTTTGCAGGCATACCATTTCTTGAGCGTGGGTGACCACCAGAATTACGGCCTTCACCACCACCCATTGGGTGATCAACGGGGTTCATGACGACTCCACGTACACGTGGACGACGACCTAACCAACGAGAGCGTCCTGCCTTACCAGAGACAACTAGGTTGTGTTCAGCGTTAGAAACAGAACCAATTGTAGCTAGACAAGTAGTTAAGATCATGCGTGTTTCACCTGAAGGCATTTTGACAATAGCATATTTACCATCGCGTGCATTCAATTGTGCATAAGTACCAGCACCACGTGCAATGATACCTCCAGCTCCTGGCTTTAATTCGATGTTGTGGATGACTGTTCCAAGTGGAATATCAGAAAGGAACATGGTATGACCAACATTTGGCAAAGCCGTTTTTCCCGAAAGAACTACGTCTCCAACTTTGAGCCCGTTAGGAGCAATGATGTAACGCTTTTCGCCATCTGCGTAAAATAACAACGCGATATTAGCTGTGCGGTTTGGATCGTATTCAATAGATTTTACGGTAGCAGGGATGTCAAACTTTTCGCGTTTGAAATCTACGATACGGTATCTTTGTTTGTGACCTCCACCTAGGTAGCGCATGGTCATGCGACCATCGTTGTTACGACCACCTGATTTTTTCATCGGGGCCAACAAACTCTTCTCTGGTGTCGCTTTGGTTAGCTCTGCAAAATCAGTAGCTACTTTGTGGCGTTGACCTGGAGTTGTCGGTTTAAATTTTTTCAAACTCATGGTTAAACATTAATAATTGTTAAATAAATCAATGGTTTCACCATCTGCTATCGTTACTACAGCCTTCTTCCATTGCTTGCTTTTTTGCTCAACAATGCCTTTATTCGTGTACTTCACAGAGGATACCCCACCACCATAATTTAATGTATGAACATCTGTGACATGTACTCCATACATCTTTTCGATGGCATTTTTAATTTCGATTTTGTTGGACTTACGGTCTACTTCAAATGTAAAGCGATTAGAAAGCTCGCTTTGCTTTGTAGCTTTTTCCGTAATGACCGGCTTCTTGATAATTGTTTGCATAACGCTTAGTTAAGAATCGTTTGAATTTTCTCAATAGAGCTTTCAGCCAATATCACTTTTGAGGCATTGAGCACGTCGTAGGTGTTAAAGGAATCTGCTGTTACGACTTTTACACGCCCAAGGTTACGTGCAGCGAGGTATACGCTATCCGTTTTGTCACCGAGGATAAAAAGTACTTTTTGGTTTTCAAGTTTCATGGAAGACAAAAGCGCTTTAAAGTCTTTTGTTTTGGCCTCCATGTTGAGGTCTTGGATGACCATTAGGGAGTCACTTTTTGCTTTGAAGGCAAAGGCAGACTTACGAGCCAAACGCTTTAGTTTCACGTTTAACTTGAAATGATAGTTGCGTGGTCGTGGTCCAAAAATACGGCCTCCACCAACGCGTGTTCCAGATTTAACTGAACCTGCACGAGCACCACCTGTACCTTTTTGGCGTTTGATTTTTTTGGTAGAACCAGCAATTTCGTTACGCTCTTTGGATTTGTGTGTGCCTTGACGTTTGTTGGCCAAATGTTGTTTGACATCCAAGTAAATGGCATGATTGTTTGGTTCAATTCCAAACACCTCGTCTGCAAGGGTTACTGACTTTGCAGTAGCTGCACCTTTTGAATCGTAGATCTTCAGTTTCATTACTTGACAATTGTTACGGTTGAACCATTTGCACCTGGAATCGATCCTTTAATGATCACGAGATTCTTGTCTGCAATTACCTTTAAAATTTGTAGGTTGGCCTGCTTGCGACGTTTGTTACCCATCTGACCCGCCATGCGCATTCCTTTGAATACCCTGGCAGGATAGGAACAAGCACCAATTGACCCTGGTGCACGTAGACGGTTGTGCTGACCGTGTGTGGATTGTCCTACACCAGCAAATTTGTGGCGGCGAACAACCCCTTGAAAACCTTTACCTTTTGAGGTTCCGGTTACATCGACGAATTCACCTTCTTGGAAAAGGTTAACGTCAATGGTGTCTCCGAGATTAGCAGCATCGAATCCTTTGAATTCGACGAGCTTCGCTTTCGGAGCCGTGTTTGATTTTTTGAAATGACCTTTTAATGCATTGGGGGTGTTTTTCTCTTTACGAGCACCGAATCCCAACTGAACTGCATCGTAACCATCTCTGTCTTGTGTTTTGACTTGCGTCACAACACAAGGACCAGCTTCTATCACTGTGCATGGCAATGATTTGCCCTCAGCACTAAAGATGCTAGTCATCCCGATTTTGCGTCCAATAATTCCTGGCATATACTAGTTGTTAAAAATTACACTTTGATTTCTACGTCAACTCCACTAGGAAGCTCCAACTTCATGAGGGCATCTACTGTCTTAGAAGAACTGCTGTAGATATCCATCAAACGCTTGTAGGCACACAACTCGAATTGCTCACGCGCCTTTTTATTCACGTGTGGTGAACGGAGTACGGTGTAAATTCTTTTGTGTGTTGGAAGTGGAATAGGACCACTTACCACAGCACCTGTAGACTTAACTGTTTTTACGATTTTCTCTGCTGATTTATCTAGCAAATTGTGATCGTAAGATTTTAATTTTATTCTGATTTTTTGGCTCATCTGCTTAATTTTTTTATGCTTTGACTTAACCTTTTGCTTTTGCTACTACGTCTTCGGCAATGTTTCTTGGTGCTTCTGAGTAGTGTGAAAACTCCATAGAAGAACTCGCACGACCTGAAGTGATGGTACGCAATTGAGTTACGTAACCGAACATTTCTGATAAGGGAACATCTGCTTTTAAGACTTTGGCGCCATTTCGGTCATCCATGCCTTTCATCATGCCGCGACGACGGTTGAGGTCACCAACGACGTCACCCATGTTTTCTTCTGGGGTAACGACTTCCAATTTCATGATTGGTTCGAGTAGTACTGGACTACATGCTTTTAATGCAGCACGGTAAGCCATTTTCGCACACAACTCAAATGAAAGTGAGTCGGAGTCAACGTTGTGGTAAGAACCATCAAGTAATTCTACAACCATTGCGTCGATAGGGAAACCTGCCAAGACGCCATTTTTCATGGAGTCTTTGAAGCCTTTTTCAACCGAAGGAATGAATTCACGCGGGATGTTACCACCTTTGATGCTGTTAATGAATTCAAGACCGGTTTTTTCTTCGTTGGTTTGTGCTGAAATTTTAACGTAGATGTCGGCAAATTTACCACGACCACCTGTTTGTTTTTTGTAAACTTCACGGTGTTCGGTCTTGCCAGTGATAGCCTCACGGTATGCTACTTGTGGAGCACCTTGATTCACTTCAACTTTGAATTCGCGCTTTAAACGGTCTATGATGATCTCGAGGTGAAGTTCACCCATACCAGAAATAATGGTTTGACCAGTTTCTTCGTCGGTATTCACACGGAAAGTTGGATCTTCTTCTGATAGTTTAGATAAACCGATTGACAAACGATCGGTATCAGCTTGTGTTTTAGGTTCGATTGCCAAACCGATTACTGGATCCGGGAAGTTCATTGATTCTAGGATGATCGGGGCATTCTCAGCGCAAAGTGTATCACCAGTTTTGATGTCTTTAAATCCAACTACGGCACCGATATCACCAGCTCCTAATTCAGGAATTTGGTTTTGTTTGTTGGCGTGCATTTGGAAGATACGAGAAATACGTTCCTTATTGTCTGAACGCGTATTCAATACATAAGAACCTGCTTCGAGTTTACCTGAGTAAGCACGAACAAAACACAAACGACCAACAAATGGGTCAGTTGCAATCTTGAACGCTAGACCAGAGAAAGGTTCGTCGTAAGATGGCTTGCGCGTAACTTCTTGGTCATTTTTAGGATTGATACCTGTAATACCTTCTACATCCATTGGAGATGGAAGAATTTCCATTACCATATCAAGCATAGCTTGAACGCCTTTATTTTTGAATGAAGAACCACACATCATTGGTACAACTTTACCAGCGATAGTGGCTTGACGCAAAGCGTCGAGGATTTCACGTTCAGTCAAAGAATTTTCATCTTCGAAGAATTTTTCCATAAGACTTTCGTCAAATTCAGCAACCGCTTCTAATAATTCAGAACGCAATTGACGTGCTTCGTCGACGATATCTGCAGGAATTTCTACTTCTTGGAAAGTCATACCCATGTCGTGCTCATTCCAGACAATTCCTTTCCAATTGATTAAGTCAACAACTCCTTTAAAGTTATCTTCTTCACCGATGTTGATTTGTAGTGGAAGCGCGTGGCTACCTAACATTTGTTTCACTTGGCGACAGACCATTAAAAAATCAGCGCCTTGACGGTCCATTTTATTAACGAAACCGATGCGCGGAACATTATAATTGTTTGCCAAGCGCCAGTTTGTTTCAGATTGAGGCTCAACGCCATCAACAGCAGAAAACAAGAATACTAAACCGTCTAGTACACGTAACGATCGGTTAACTTCAACCGTAAAGTCAACGTGTCCTGGGGTATCTATAATGTTAACATGGTATTTTTGACCGCGGTAGTTCCAATCTAGGGTAGTAGCAGCAGAAGTAATGGTGATACCACGCTCTTGCTCTTGCTCCATCCAGTCCATTGTAGCTGCGCCGTCGTGTACCTCACCAATTTTGTGACTTACGCCACCATAATAAAGGATACGCTCGGTGGTTGTTGTTTTACCCGCATCAATGTGAGCGGCAATACCGATGTTTCTTGTGAATTTTAAATCTCTAGCCATTATCTTAGAATCTGAAGTGTGAGAATGCTTTGTTTGCTTCAGCCATGCGAAGCGTATCTTCTTTCTTCTTGAATGCTGCACCTTCTTCTTTAGAAGCGGCAATAATTTCAGAGGCAAGGCGTTGTGCCATTGTTTTCTCATTGCGCTTGCGAGAGTAACCAATTAGCCATTTCATAGCTAATGATGCTTTACGCTCTTCACGAACTGGGGTAGGGATTTGAAAAGTAGCTCCACCAACGCGGCGAGAACGTACTTCTACACTTGGAGTAATGTTTTCAATCGCTTTTTTCCAAGTCTCGAGACCATTTACGTCTTCGATTTTCTTTTCTACGATTTCTAATGCGTCGTAAAATATTCGGAACGCTAAACTTTTTTTACCGTCTAGCATTAAGTTGTTGACAAACTTAGTGACAACTACCTCGTTAAACTTTGGATCTGGTAGTATCGCAATTTTTTTCGCTTTTCTTCTTCTCATGATGTCTAGCTTTTAATTATTTCTGCTTAGGACGTTTTGTACCATACTTAGAACGACGTTGGGAACGGCCTTGAACTCCGGCTGTATCCTCTGCACCACGGACAATGTGGTAACGTACCCCAGGTAAATCTTTTACCCTTCCTCCGCGTACAAGTACTAATGAGTGTTCTTGAAGATTGTGGCCTTCGCCACCGATGTAAGCGTTGACTTCTTTTCCATTGGTCAAACGTACACGCGCTACCTTTCGCATGGCCGAGTTCGGCTTTTTAGGAGTTGTCGTGTACACACGAACGCAAACACCTTTGCGTTGTGGACATGAATCAAGCGCAGCAGACTTACTTTTCTTCACTACCGCAGTTCTTCCTTTGCGAACTAATTGTTGAATAGTTGGCATAAAATACTCTTGTTTTTAATAATAAATAATAGCCCCCAAACGCACTTTGAGGGGTGCAAAGATAACTATTTATTTTTATAATCCAAGACCGTTTGAAAAATAATCGGCAATTTTTGTGCTGATTTTCAAAAAAAAAGGAACCCCAATGGATTCCTTTTTTAATTGTGAATAAAACTCACCTATTGGAAGGTAAATTCAGTTATCTGTATAGCGTTGCTTTTACGGCCTTCACGATGCGCTCTACATTTGGCAAAGCTTCGTTGATGAGTGTTGGTGAGAACGCAAATGGGGTGTCGGTCTGGGTAACGCGTTGCACAGGTGCATCTAGGTAGTCAAACGCATAGCGTTGGAGGTGGTATGCAATTTCAGAAGAAATACTCGCCAATGGCCATGCTTCTTCGACAACTATACAACGGTTGGTTTTCTTGATGGATTCAACAATGGTGCCGTAGTCGAGTGGGCGAATGGTGCGCAAGTCGATAATTTCGACACTAATGTTTTCTTCGGCTAATGCGTCAGCGGCTTCTTGAGCTACTTTGATGATTTTTCCAAAGGTAACGAGTGTGATGTCAGTACCTTTGCGTTTGATGTCGGCAACGCCAATTGGAATGATGTATTCACCTTCTGGAACTTCGCCTTTGTCGCCGTACATTTTTTCTGACTCCAAGAAAACGACAGGGTCGTTGTCGCGGATGGCGGCTTTTAAAAGACCTTTGGCGTCGGCTGGGTTAGAAGGAGTAATGACTTTTAAGCCAGGAACGTGCGCATAAAAAGCCTCAAAACTTTGAGAGTGCGTGGCTGCTAATTGCCCAGCAGGGCCGTTACCACCGCGAAATACGATCGGACAACCGTATTGGCCACCAGACATTTGCAGCATTTTAGCTGCAGAGTTGATGATTTGGTCGGCGGCAAGAATGGCAAAGTTCCAAGTCATGAATTCTACAATTGGGCGCAAACCATTCATGGCAGCACCAACTGCAATACCAGAAAAACCAAGTTCAGCGATCGGGGTATCAATGATGCGCCTAGGACCAAATTCATCGAGCATCCCTTGAGATACTTTGTAAGCACCGTTATATTCGGCGACTTCTTCACCGAGTAAAAATACGCTTTGATCTCTGCGCATTTCTTCTGACATGGCTTCTCTAAGGGCTTCTCTGAACTGTAGGGTTTTCATAGTGTCATTTTTACAATTAGCAAAATTACAAATAAGTCAGAAACTATAAGTGCTTATGCTACTTTAAGTGTGGCTATTTTTGATTTGCCGAATTGTTGTTTGGCGTAATCGATATTGACGGAAAGTAATTTTTTCGAGGACCCAGGGAGCTCAAACATGGCATCGGTAAGGATAGCCTCACAAATAGAGCGCAAACCTCGAGCCCCGAGACCAAACTCCATTGCTTTTTGAACAATGAAATCGAGAACTTCTTGATCGATTTCAAGCTTTACACCGTCCATATCAAAAAGTTTGGTGTATTGTTTGACTAACGCATTTTTAGGCTCGGTGAGGATGCGTTTGAGGTCTGCTTCTTTCAATGGCTCAAGGTAGGTGAGCACAGGAAAGCGCCCAATGAGTTCTGGGATGAGTCCGAATGTACGGATGTCGCTGGGCGTAATATATTTGAGCAGAGAATCATCTTCAATACTTTGCTCTTGTGAAGTGGAAAAGCCAATGGTTTGGCGATTGACACGATTGGCAATGTGTCTTTCGATCCCGTCAAATGCTCCCCCACAAATAAAGAGGATATTTTTGGTATCAATAGCAATCATTTTTTGCTCAGGGTGCTTGCGTCCGCCTTGGGGTGGAACATTGACTGTTGCGCCTTCTAGCAGTTTGAGTAGTGCTTGCTGAACACCTTCACCAGAAACATCTCTAGTGATACTCGGATTATCGTTCTTGCGGGCAATCTTATCTACTTCATCGATAAAAACAATTCCCATTTGGGCGCTGTCTACGTTGTAGTCTGCAGCTTGGAGTAAGCGAGATAAAATGCTTTCGACATCCTCTCCAACATAGCCAGCCTCAGTAAGTACTGTTGCGTCTGCAATACAAAAAGGTACATTCAATAGTTTGGCTATAGATTTGGCAAGTAGGGTCTTGCCTGTTCCAGTTCGACCAACCAGAATGACATTTGATTTTTCAATTTCAATTTCGTTTTCGGTTGTTTTTTGCTTTAACCTTTTGAAATGGTTGTAAACGGCAACTGATATGACTTTTTTGGCATCTTGCTGACCAATGACATACTGGTCAAGATGTGCTTTAATTTCTTTTGGTTTCAGTAGGTTAAGTCCTTGAATATTTGTATTTGCTCCTGTCGGACTCAATGATAGTTCTTCTTGAACTATTTTACTAGCTTGATTGGCACAGGAATCACAAATATGGCCGTTGATACCTGCAATGAGCATGTTAACGCCAGAGCGAGGTGAGCCACAAAAAGAACAAATGGTTTCTTTTTTAGCCATGATTTATTTCGGGTTTCGCAATAAGACTTCATCGACCATTCCGTAAGCTTTTGCTTCCTCTGAGGTCATCCAGTAGTCGCGGTCGGAGTCGGCCCAGACTTTATCGTAATCTTGCTTGCTATGTGTTGCAATGATTTGATAAAGTTCTTTTTTTAATTTTTGGATTTCTCGCGCTGTAATTTCGATGTCTGAGGCTTGTCCTTGGGCACCACCCAAAGGTTGGTGAATCATGACACGAGAATGTTTGAGCGCACTACGTTTACCTTCTGCACCAGCACAAAGTAAGACTGCACCCATAGAAGCTGCCATGCCTGTACAAATGGTAGCAACATCAGGGCGGATGTATTGCATGGTGTCATAGATACCCAAACCTGCATAAACGGACCCACCAGGCGAGTTGAGGTAAATTTGAATGTCTTTTTTGGCATCTACGGATTCCAAAAATAGTAATTGAGCATTGATAATGTTGGCTACTTGATCATTGATACCCGTTCCTAGAAAAATAATTCGGTCCATCATCAGGCGCGAAAACACATCCATTTGGGTCATGTTCAAGGGGCGTTCTTCTATAATGTATGGGGTCATGGATGACTCGATATAGTGATCCACGTTCATGCTGCTGATGCCCATATGCTTGGTAGCATACTTGCGAAATTCGTTACTGTCCATTTGATTTTATTTAGGTTCTAAATTTAGTGATAAAGGTTGGCTTTGGGCCTACCTTTGAATCAAAAAAAAATCCTGAACGTATCCAGGATTTTTATGAATGAGTATACGTTTACTATTTGATGAAGTCAATAAAAGAAGCATCGTTCATTATTTTGATGAACTCGCGGTCTTTACTTGCTTTCTCTTTCAAATTTGTATTTTTAGTAGTAGCTGTTTTAAGTTTGGCAACAACTGCATCAGCACTCGCGCCGCTGCGTGCCTCGATAATTGCATTGAGGTATGCTAATTCTGCAGTTTCTGTTAGGCTGGCACTTACCTTTCTAGCAGCGTCTAGTTGATTCAATAATAGGAGCGCAAGAACTTTATTGTATGACTTCTGGCTGATATTTTTATCAGCAGCGCTATACTTACCTTCCATGATGTCGATGATGCCTTGGTTGTAGCCATAAACATCAGTTTTGGCATTGACGAGTAATTTTTTAGCAGCAGGTGTCTTGTTATCTAATATTAAACTTGCCGCTAGGTTATTGTTTGTTGTAGGCGTACTTTTAAGTTCGTTGGCTTTTTTAAAGGCGCTTGAAGCATCTTTGGTATTACCCAATTCAAAAAGCGTTGCACCAAGATTCGTATGGGCGCGGACATCAGCTGGGTAGTTTGCTGCTGCAATACCGTAAATGCGTGCTTTCTCGTTGGCATCTGTGGTTAGTTTGGCTGCTGTAAAGAGCAATTCCTCAACAGAAAGACTGTTGGGATTTTGTACACTTGCAGCGCGAAGTTCATCGTCAGTAAGGCCATATTCCGTGTATTTTACAACAACAACTGCACGGCGAATCATAGGGAAAACATCGCGCTCAAGTTCGGTGTATGCTTTACCTAAGGCGATCATGTCTTTTTCGCGTTGCTCAGCGTCTTTGGTCATTTCTAGAATGCGGATAAATAGGTTTTTATCTGCTTCAGGGATTGTTGTTGTTGCTGCTAATTGGCTTTTAAATCCTGCGAAGTCTTCGCCAAATTTAGCAAGTGTGTAAGCGCTGGTATCGGCATAGGCAGTGAGCTTTGATTTTTTCATTAAGTCAGTTAAGGTCTTGCGAGCAGCTATCGTTCGGTCTGAGGACAGGTTGTCGTTTTTGGCGACTTCGCCGTCTGGCGAGGCATAACCGTTTATCTCTATCCCTGTAATTTTAATTTTAGGATTGGTTTGAGCAGCTTGTAACCAAGCCAACAAAGAAAGAATGTCTGCATCTTTGATTTCGTTGGCACGAACATCAGATTTTCCTTTTTCAAAATTAATAGTTGCTGTGGTTGTTTTGTCAAACTGACGAACCAATGCATCTTGCTCGGTGAGCACTTTGAAAGTTTTATCTACTAAGTATGGCGTAATGATGGTGGCATCGGCAATTTTAGTTTCGGGCAAAACTCCTTTTTCTTTGGTTTGCTTATAAAGTTTACCAGTGATGATGAGATCAGCAGCTTCCATTGACGGGTCATAAGCGATGGTTTCTTCAAAGGTAGCAGTACCACCTGTTTTGAAGTCGATGTTTGTGCCGTTTCCGGTAACTTTGGAACCATTCACATACCAAGTTCCGATGGCTGTTGAGCCAATTTTAGGTGTAATTTCTGCCTTGGCTGTCTTTTGAATTCCTTTTTCGGGAACATTAACGGTAATGCTTACTTTCACGGAATCTCCGTGCATTTCAAGTGGATTGGGATTGACTGTGTAAGTGATGTCTTTGACGAGATCGCAAGAGGCAACTAAAAACGCAGCAGTTCCGATGAGTAAGGTTCCGTTGAAGCGAGTAAGATTCATGTTTATATATTTTATGTTTCCTTGCAAAATTAGGGAATTAATTTAACATCTGCATTTAATAGGCATGATTCTTTTTGAGGAGTGGTTCTCTGCTCAAGTCAATGAAAAACCTAAGTCTAATTCCTGAAGTGGTTCGGTTACGAAGGGACGTTCCATGTATTTTGGGTGCGGAATTTGAAGATCGGGAGAATTGATACACAGATTTTCATACAATATAATATCCAAATCAATAATCCGATCTTCGTAGGTTTCTTTGGTCTTTATTCTACCCATTAAGCTTTCAATTTCCTTGATTTTTCGTAAAAGCTCCAGGGGAGGTAAGTCGGTCAATAACAACAAACAACCATTAATAAATTCATGAGGCGAATCAAAACCCATTGGTTCGCTTTTGACTAGAGAAGAAACTTGAGCAACATGCCCGCAAGTTTGATTGAGCAATTTGATGGCATGCTGTATGTTCTGCTCTTTTGCACCGAGATTTGAACCAAAAGCAATGACCACCCTATTTTTACCTATTGGTTCCATTGAAAACTTTTTAGCATGGATTGCAAATCAGTTTTCAGGTATTGCAAAGCGGGCCTCAGTGAGTCATAATTTGGTCTACAATTGAGCAGAACCTCGCCTCGAAGAAAATGCTGGAGTGAATCCGTAAGATAAAATTGAAAGTTGGTCGCGACATTACCTTTGAGCTCAAAGAAGGTGCCGTAGACCTTTTTTCTAGGTTCAATGATTTGTTCAAAGTCGATTTTGTCCGCCATGATTTTATGTTCATCTACTTTGTCATTTGCAAAATTGATGATATCGGGTAAAGAATCTTTATTTGGGATGCGAAGATAGTACAGAAACAGGGTGCCATTTAAGGGTCCTAAATCAATTTCTTGAATACTGTAGTTTGTTTGAGCTTGTTCAAATGATTTAGGCATATAGAGATTAGCCAAATCAAAACGAAAGTTTTGCGGGCTTAGGTAGTGTCTATAGGTGTGCTCGGGAAATTCTGTGCGTAAAAATGAACTAGGTTTGGGCACAGGGTTTGAATCATTGCAAGCACCTAGCATGAATATAATTGAACATAAAGTCAATAGTAAATTGCGCTTACTCATCTAATTGGACTTTTACCGATTTAACGCGTTTTTTATCTGAAGATTCAACGATGAATTTAAGAGGTCCGAGTTGAATAGACTCTTTATTTTTGAGAATTCTTCCGCCTACTTCGATAATTAACCCCCCAAGTGTTTCGGCTTCACCACGGGCAGATTCGATATGTTGCTCGTGTTTTTCGCCAATAATTTTTAATAAATCATTCAATGAGGTTCGACCCTCAAAAACGAAAATATGGTCAGCTTGTTTGGTGTACTGAACTTCGGTGTCGTCGAACTCATCTGTGATATCACCAACAATTTCCTCTAAAATGTCCTCTAAAGTAATAATTCCACTTGCGCCTCCATATTCATCGACAACCACTGCCATATGCATTTTCATGTTTCGGAATTCCTGCAGCAAATCGTTTATTTTTTTATTTTCCGGAACAAAATAGGGTTTGCGCAAGACCTGTTGCCAATTAAAATCAGCAGGTTGGCCTAAGTGGTGAAGCAAATCTTTGATGTACAATATACCGATGATATTGTCCGGGCTTTGGTCAAAAACGGGTATTCTAGAAAAGCCAACTTCTATAATTTTACTGAGCACTTCGGCGAAATTATCAGCGGCATCAATATCTTCTACCTCTACCCGAGGCGTCATGATTTGAGAAGCCTCTGTTTTACCAAAACGAACAATTCCTTCGAGTATGCGCTGTTCCTCCTCAGAGCCCGACTCAGATTTGGTAAGGGCAACAGCTTGTTCTAGTTCATTTTGGTCAATCGCAGCGCCTTTGTTTCCTAATTTTTGAATGAAGTTTGTTCCCCAAACTAAAACGTGCTTCAACCACGAAATCGGTGGCGTTTTTCCTATTAAATTCAGTGGATAAGCGGCAAGCAAAGTTACGTTGAGCGCATTTCTATTGGCAAATATTTTTGGAATCACCTCCCCGAAAAGAAGGATAACGAATGTTATACCAATCACTTCTACAACAAAACGCACAAGCGTAAATCCTTCTTGAGATGGAAAAATATCATTTAAAACAAAAGAGGATAAGATGACAATACCGACATTAACGAAGTTGTTGAAAATAAGAATTGTAGCTAATAATTCTTGTGGTTTAGCTAATAATTCGCGAATTAGTTGAGCCCTGGCAGACGAATAATTTTTAATCGATTCATTGTCTTTGGGCTTGAGCGAAAAAAAAGCACTTTCAGAACCAGAGGCAAATGCTGACAAAAAGAGTAGTAATGTGATAATGAGTAAGTAGAGGTAAGTTGCATCGCTGAACTGAGTAAAAAAATCAACAAGCGATGCATTGCTACTCGGAGGTTCTATAGAACTGTTCATAATTAAAAGGGGAGGTTATCGTCTGTATCTGAGGCTAAACCAGCGATTGGTGAGGGAGGATTTGGTTTGCCTTCATTGCCATAGTTTGAAGGTCTGTCTTGCGTTTCAGTACGCGATAAAATAGTGAGATCGTCGCCAATAACTTCGGTGGCGTATCGGGTTTGACCTTCTTTATCTGTCCAAGATCTTTTTTTAAGTTTCCCTTCAACATATATTTTAGCACCTTTGCGTAGATACTTATCTGCTACTTCGGCAAGTCCGCGCCAAAGAACGATATCGTGCCAGTCGGTCACTTCCTTCTTCTCGCCGCTTTGTTTATCGGTATAGATTTCTGAGGTAGCCAAGGGAAATGAGGCAACTACAGCTCCATTTTCCAAGCGCCTGACATCCGGGTCTTTGCCCAGATTCCCGATTAAAATAACTTTATTGATACTGCCGTTCATTTGATTTTTTCAATCAATAATAGTTATTTTTTTCGAATGGGGCGTTTTTTTGTACTTTTTACTGGCTGATTAGCAGCAATTTCCATACATTCAGCCAAACTCAAGGTTTCGGGTTGACAATCTTTTGGCAATTTAAAATTGTCTTTGCCAATTTTGAGATAAGCCCCGTAACGACCATTTAACAACTGAACTTCGGGATTTTCATCAAACATTTGAATGATTGCTTTTGCTGCTTCATCGCGCTTAATGGCATCGAGTTCAATGGCTCTCTCGAGACTTATTGACATCGGGTCTTCTTCTTTGGGGATCGAGCAAAAACGTTTGCCGATCTGAACGTAAGGTCCAAACCGACCAATGTTCACTTTAACAACCTCATTTTCGTAGTCACCGAGTATTTTTGGCAATTCGAATAACTTAAGTGCTTCTTCAAGGGTGATGTTGTTGATAGATTGGTTGGCTTGCAAAGATGCAAATTGGGGTTTGAGACCATCCGCTTTTTCATCACCAATTTGTATCATGGGGCCGAAACGCCCAATGCGTGCAATCATTTTACGACCGCTTTTAGGGTCAATGCCCAATTCCCGCTCACCAGTTGCTCTTTCAGAGTGCTCGAGAGTATTTTCAACAGTTGAATGAAAAGGCCCATAGAAAGATTGCAACATGTCGGTCCATTTCAACTGACCATTCGCGATCTCATCAAATGATGCTTCTACTTTGGCCGTAAATTGATAATCGAGAATTTGTTCAAAATTTTCGACTAAAAAGTCAGTAACGACAACCCCGATGTCAGTGGGTGATAGCTTATTTTTTTCTTTGCCAGTTGTTTCTGACTTTTCAATTTCTTGAATACCTGTTTGGGAGAGCACCAACTGAACATATTTACGCAGCGAGCCCTCTCTTTCTTGTTTTTCGACGTAGTTGCGTTTTTGAATAGTCGAAATCGTTGGCGCATAAGTAGAGGGCCTACCGATGCCAAGTTCTTCTAATTTTTTAACGAGTGTAGCTTCGACATACCGCGATGGTGGACGGCTAAAGCGCTCGGTAGCTGTGCTTTGTTGAAGCTGCAGTGTTTCACCTGTGGCAACTTTTGGCAATAGGCCTTCTGTCTCGGATTCCTCTGTGTCATCGTCCAAATCGGCAGCTAAATAGACTTTTAAAAAACCATCAAAAATCAAGACTTCACCTTTTGCTTGAAAGTAATAAGGTTGGCTAAGGCCACCAATTTTAATGGTTGTTCTTTCGAGTTGGGCAGCAGCCATTTGACTGGCAATACCGCGCTTCCATATGAGTTCATAAAGGCGTTGCTCGTCCCGTTCGGAATTGATGCTGGGCTTTGTAAAATCAGTAGGTCGAATGGCCTCGTGTGCTTCTTGTGCACCTGCACTTTTGGTGCTATATTTAGTTGGTTTGGCGTAGTTTTCGCCATACATCGATGTGATCGCAATTTTTGCAGCATCTAGCGCTGTTTGAGATAAGTTGACGGAGTCTGTACGCATGTAAGTGATATGACCTGCTTCGTATAATCTTTGCGCTACACTCATGGTTTTGCTTACCGAAAAACCGAGTTTTAAGCTCGCTTCTTGTTGCAGTGTCGAGGTAGTAAATGGCGCTGCAGGGGTTTTGATGGCTGGTTTTTGCTGCACATCTTCAACACTAAATGTTGCATTTTGGGCTTCAGCCAATAGCTTTTGAGCAGCTATTTTATCAGTCAGTTGTTGGTTGAGTTCGGCCATGATTAAACCATTCCCACTCATAAATTGACCCTGTACGCGATAAAATCCTTCTGAATTAAACTTGTCGATTTCGCGTTCTCGCTCTACGATCAAACGCACTGCCACAGATTGAACACGACCAGCCGAAAGACTCGGACGAACCTTTTTCCAAAGCACCGGCGAGAGTTCAAATCCTACGATTCGATCTAGAACCCTACGCGCTTGTTGTGCATCAACCAGTTCTTGATTGATTTGTCGTGGGTTTTCGATAGCTCTGGTTACGGCTGTTTTGGTAATTTCATTGAAGGTAATACGTTTGGTATCTTTCTTCTGTAGTTCTAATGTTTCATATAAATGCCAAGAAATGGCTTCTCCTTCGCGGTCTTCATCGGTAGCTAACCAGATGGTATCTGCCGCTTTGGCTAATTTTTTAAGTTCGGCTACGATTTGTTTTTTGTCTGCACTCACTTCATACTGCGGTGCAAAAGCAGCTTCAAGGTCTATGGCTAGACCCTTTTTTGCGAGGTCTCTAACGTGCCCATAGCTAGATTTGACGATGAAGTCTTTACCCAGGTAACCCTCGATGGTTTTCGCTTTTGCAGGAGATTCGACAATTACAAGATTTTTAGCCATAAGAAGAATTTGGGGACAAATGTAAAAGGAAAACAATACAATAAAGAACATGTCAGTTGCATTTTTGTGCTCATTTACACTTAACCTATGGTTATTTTTTTTGAAATGATTACTTACTTTGGTTGCTGACAATTTGTCAGTAGTTTGAATTTGTCCTATTTTTGCAGTTCAACAAAAACGATGGAATACGAAAATAAAGTAATAGATGAGTCCATTCAAGGCTCGGCAATAGAAATACCAACCACCGACAATTCAGCAGCAAAAAAACTATACTTAGAGAGTTACGGCTGCCAAATGAATTTTTCGGACAGCGAGGTCGTTGCTTCCATACTTTCGAGTCAGGGTTATCAAACTACCCGCAATATCGACGACGCTGATGTCATTCTGCTCAATACCTGTTCTATTCGAGAAAACGCAGAACAGCGCGTGCGCAACCGCTTAACTGAATTTAAAATCAAGAAAGAACGCAATCCTGAGCTTGTAGTTGGAATTCTCGGCTGTATGGCCGAACGCTTAAAAAAGAATTTACTCGACGAAGAAAAGCTTGTGGACTTAGTTGCTGGCCCTGATGCATACCGAGACCTCCCAAATTTGATAGACGAGGTTGGAACCGGTCAGAAGGCAGTAAATGTTTTATTATCTCGAGACGAAACCTATGCAGACATCTCACCGGTTCGTTTAGATCAAGGTGGCATCTCTGCATTTGTAACCATCATGCGCGGCTGCGACAATATGTGTTCTTTTTGTGTTGTTCCTTTTACGCGCGGACGAGAACGCTCCAGAGACCCCAAAACAATTGTTGCAGAGTGCCAAGATCTTTTTGATAAGGGCTATCGAGAAGTGACCTTACTTGGTCAGAATGTCGACTCCTACCGCTGGAATATCAGTGCTAAAGGGGAAGTCAAAAACGAGGCCGAGCCTACCACCAATTTTGCACAGCTCATGGAAATGGTCGCGTTGGTTTCTCCGTTATTACGCGTCCGATTTAGTACCTCGCACCCCAAAGACATGACCAACGACGTTCTCCAAATGATGGCCAAATATGAAAACATCTGTTCATATATTCATCTCCCAGTTCAATCAGGTCATACCGACGTGCTCTATCGCATGAATCGAGGCTACTCTCGCGAGTGGTACCTCGAGCGCATTGCCGCCATTAAAAGAATCATTCCAGGCTGCGCTATTTCAACAGATATTATTACAGGTTTTTGTGGTGAAACTGCGCAGGAACATGAAGAAACATTAAGCCTAATGGATATCGTGCAATACGACTTCGCTTATATGTTTAAATACTCTGAAAGACCCAAAACCCTTGCGGAAAGACGTTTTAAAGACGATGTTCCCGAGGAAGAGAAAGGGCTTCGTTTAAATGAAATTATTGAAAAGCAACTCGCACATTCTCTAGCGTCGAATCAACGCATGGTTGGCACTATTCAGAAGGTACTTATTGAGGGCAATTCCAAAAGATCAGAGGAACATTTGTGTGGACGCACTGGAAGTAACGCAATGGTTGTTTTCCCAAAAGAAAATCAAGAAAAAGGCAATTATGTACAAGTACGAATTACCGACTGCACGTCGGCAACGCTCCTCGGAGAAATCGTAGCTACTGCTTAACCGAAATATCAATTGAATGAACGTCCAACAAATTAAACAGCGTTTTGGCATCATTGGTTCAGCACCTTTGCTGAATAGAGCATTGGAAATTGCCATGCAGGTTGCCCCTACAGACATCTCTGTATTGGTCACCGGCGAGAGTGGAACAGGTAAAGAAATCATACCCCAAGTCGTTCATCAGCTGAGTGCACGCAAACATGGAGAATACATTGCCGTCAATTGCGGTGCCATTCCCGAAGGCACCATCGACTCCGAGTTGTTTGGCCACGAAAAAGGTTCATTTACTGGTGCTCAAGGTAGCAGACAGGGTTATTTTGAAGTGGCAAATGGCGGCACAATCTTCCTAGACGAAGTGGCTGAACTGCCAATGCAAACGCAAGTTCGTCTGCTGCGTGTCCTTGAAACCGGAGAATACATTCGAGTTGGTTCTTCCAAGCCCCTAAAAACCAACGTGCGGGTGGTGGCTGCTACCAATGAAAACATGCAAAAAGCGATTAGTTCAGGTAAGTTCCGCGAAGACCTCTACTATCGGCTAAGCACTGTTCCAATACTGCTTCCAGCTTTGCGACAACGCGCCGAAGACGTCCATTTGTTATTCAGAAAGTTTGCCAACGATTTCGCAGACAAATACCGTATGCCAGCAATTAAGTTGACTGATTCAGCGGTAGAATTACTATTGAGTTATCCGTGGCCAGGTAATATTCGACAATTAAAGAACTTAGTAGAGCAGCTTTCTGTAATTGAAACAGCGCGTGAAATAGATCCGCTTACCCTAAATGCTTACCTAACGCCAATTGCCGAAAAGAGCAATGTGCTTCAGCTCAATGACCATAAGCAGGAATCTATTTCCGAAAGAGAGCTCATGTATAAGTTCTTGTTCGATATGAAAAAGGACCTGACAGAGCTTAAAAAATTAGTGATTGATATTGCGCGCGGAACTCAAAACATCAACTTAAGTGCAGATCAGTCGGCAGCCGTAACGCGTCTGTATCAGGAGGTATATGAAGAAACAAGTTCCCCTGCAAGAATATTGGCTCCTCCGTCAGTCCACCCCGATCACACGCAGTTGTCTAACCCCTCGAATCAAGATGAATTTGAAGATCATATCGAACTCGAGGAGTCTTTGAGCTTGGAGGATCGGGAAAAGGAGCTCATTCAAAAAGCACTCGAGAAACACCGTGGTAAACGCAAATACGCGGCGCTAGAACTCGGTATTTCAGAACGTACGTTGTATCGAAAGATCAAAGAATTCCAATTGGCTGAATGATGAAATATTTCTTGTTTATTTTTTCTGCGCTTTTACTGAGTGCTTGCTGGCCAGAGAGCTTCTCCTTTAGAGATAGCGGTGGAATGCCCGTCGAATGGCAAAGTTTTACCATTCAAAATTTAGAAAATTCAGCTCCAAATTGCCCATTGTCTTTTGCGCCTTTACTTACCGAGCAACTCAAAGATGGCGTTCAAAATAATACAAGACTTGTATTAAATACGCAGCAAGGGGCCGGGGAGGTAAATATTGAAGGTAGTATTACTACCTATCAAGTGCAGCCAGTTGCTATACAAGGTTCAGATAATGCCACTAGTAATAGACTTACAATGTCCTTGTCTTTAAAAATTAAAATTAAAGCGCCTAAAGAAGAGGAATGGCAAATGGTCAGTACGCGTTTTGCAGATTTTTCTGCCTCAGCAAATTTGGCCGATGTGGAGCAAAAGCTTTTTGCTGAAATTTCTGAGCAAATGGTTCAAGACCTCATCAATAAGTTATATAGTAATTGGTAAATTCGTAATGTGTTAAGTCAAGAACAACTTCATGCCCAAATATTGAATACAAACTTGTGTTCAGCAAATTACCTTTCAGATTTAGAGGCGCTGAATCAAGCTTATCCTTACGCCACGACTTTTTCAATTCTTTACCTCAAAACCTTAGCTAACGAAAAAGATGTGAGGCTCTCAAAAGCCCTAGAACAACATGCTTTTGCTATTCAGAATAGAATTTTTCTCTACGAACTCCTCGTAGAGGGTTCAAAAATTCAAGAAGTTTCACAAGTCAGCAGTATAATGATTGCTGATGATAAAATAGAACTTCATACAAAAGAGGAAATTGCTCCCCAAACAGAAATTACCACTGAACCAATTGCTGACCCGCTCGATCAAATACTTCGCGCAAGCCTCATCAGTACCTCCTTTGTTGACCTCACTTATACCGACGAACTTAAGGCTTTAGCCGAGCAAGAAGAGCGTCTACTGACAAATGATCGTGAAGAGCAGCAAACGACATCCAAAGAAATCAACCGAGATGAGTTGAGGCCGAGTGCGTCAACTCCTTCTATTTCCTTACAAGAAAAACAAACATTTTCGCAATGGTTGCATTTCAACGACCACCCAAGCACAGAAGACCCTAAAGAATTTTTGACCTTTGACAAACCTAAACAAGAATTTTACTCTCCTGCAAAAAAGGCCAAAGAAAGTCTAAGTTCAGCTCAGATCCCAGTATCCGAAACCTTAGCCAAAATCTATGCAATGCAAGGTGCCGTTGCCAAAGCAATAGCAGTATACGAACAATTAATTTTGCTTAATCCAGAAAAAAAGAGTTTCTTTGCAAACCAAATTAAAGTACTTAAGAAAAACCTCAACGCATCATCATGACAGGAATACTTTCTTTTTTAATTATCGTAGCCAGCGCATTGCTGATACTAGTGGTTTACGTTCAAAATCCAAAAGGTGGGGGCTTGAGTGCTGATTTCGGCGGTGCTTCACAATTGGGAGGCGTACAACGCACCAATGAGCTCATCGACAAGCTTACATGGGGTCTTGCTGCAGCAATTGTTGTTTTTAGTCTCGGCATCTCTATCAGCCAGCCTAAACCACCTAAACAAGCTGCTCCTCAAACACAACAACAACAACAACAAGCACCGAATCAAGGCCAAGGCCAAAACCAAGGTCAGTAAATAGTATATCTCAACATTTCAAATGTCAGTATGTCACGCATACTGACATTTTTTTTGTCTAATATGTAATTTTGACGTAAAACAACACTTGGCATGTTTTTCGAAGCTCAAATAACAACTTAAAATATTTTTTATGTCAGTAAAATTTAAACCTTTGGCAGACAGAGTTCTGGTAGAACCTGCGCCAGCAGAGCAAAAAACAGCAAGTGGAATTATCATTCCGGATACTGCAAAAGAAAAACCATTGCGTGGTACTGTTATAGCAGCTGGATCCGGTAAAAAAGATGAGCCAATGTCAGTGAAAGTCGGTGACTCCATCCTTTATGGTCAGTATGCAGGAACTGAAATTAAAATTGACGGCAACACTTTTCTCATCATGAGAGAGTCAGACATTTATGGTATTTTTTAATCTTCATTAACTAAAACAAAATGGCAAAAGAAATTCACTTTGACGTTGAAGCACGCGAGAAACTTAAAAAAGGAGTTGACGCATTGGCAAATGCAGTAAAAGTAACCCTTGGGCCAAAGGGTCGTAACGTGGTTATCGGTAAAAAATTTGGCGCACCACACGTCACCAAAGACGGTGTAACGGTTGCCAAAGAAATTGAGCTCAAAGACCCTATTGAAAATATGGGTGCGCAAATGGTTAAAGAAGTTGCTTCTAAAACAGCAGATATCGCTGGCGATGGTACAACTACAGCAACTGTATTGGCTCAGGCAATCGTAACTGCGGGCCTTAAAAACGTAGCTGCAGGTGCAAACCCAATGGACCTCAAACGCGGAATCGATAAAGCGGTAGCAGAGGTAGTGGCTAATCTTCGTAAAATCTCAAAGCAAGTCGGTAACGATAACAGCAAGATTGAACAAATTGCCACCATTTCTGCAAATAACGACGAAGCCATTGGTAAACTCATTGCGCAGGCTATGAAAGTAGTAGGTAATGATGGCGTTATTACCGTCGAAGAAGCAAAAGGAACTGAAACAGAGGTTAAAACGGTAGAGGGAATGCAGTTTGATCGCGGCTATCTTTCACCTTATTTTGTGACCAACGCAGAGAAAATGATCACAGATATGGAAAATCCTTTGATTCTCATATCTGAAAAGAAAATTTCAAGCATGAAAGAACTACTTCCTATTTTGGAACCAGTTGTCCAGTCCGGAAAATCTTTATTGATCATTGCAGAAGACGTAGACGGTGAAGCTTTAGGCACACTTGTCGTAAATCGTTTGCGCGGTTCTTTAAAAGTTGCAGCAGTCAAAGCACCTGGTTTCGGTGACCGCAGAAAGGCAATGCTCGAAGACATCGCAATTCTGACAGGTGGTGTTGTTGTATCAGAAGACCGCGGCATGACCCTCGAAAATGTCACAATGGATATGTTGGGTTCAGCTCATAAAATTGAAATCGACAAAGACAATACCACCATTATTAACGGTAAAGGAAAAAAATCCGATATTCAAGCTAGAATTGGTCAGATCCGATCTCAAATCGAACAAACCACCTCAGATTACGACCGAGAAAAGCTCCAAGAGCGCTTGGCAAAACTTGCAGGTGGCGTAGCGGTTCTATACGTTGGTGCGCCAACCGAAATGGAAATGAAAGAGAAAAAAGACCGCGTAGACGATGCGTTGGCAGCTACCCGTGCAGCTGTCGAAGAAGGTATCGTACCTGGCGGTGGTGTTGCACTTATTCGTGCTATAGAAACTTTAGATAAACTGAAGGGCGCTAACGAAGATGAAATGACCGGAATTCAAATTGTGAAGCGTGCTGCCGAAGAGCCACTGCGTCAAATTATTGCCAATGCTGGTGGTGAAGGTGCAGTAATTGTTCAAAAAGTACGTGAAGGAAAAGGTGATTTCGGATACAATGCGCGCACGGACAAATTTGAAAATTTGTACAAGTCAGGCGTTATCGACCCTACTAAAGTGACCCGTATTGCCGTTGAAAATGCATCTTCAATTGCGGCAATGCTACTCACTACAGAGTGCGTCATTTCCGATGAGCCAGAAGATGCGAACCCTGCTGCTTCAATGGGCGGTATGGGTGGCGGAATGCCCGGCATGATGTAATGTATACAAGAGCCTTCGGGCTCTTTTTCGTTGCTCTCTTCCCGTCTTTACGGATAGTGAGAAACGTCTATATAGAGCCACCTCCGGGTGGCTTTCTTTTTATATATTTGACTAATTTTGGCATTACAATTGTATAAGGCAAACAGATGAAATATTTGCTCCTTTCGATTTTACTTGGATTGGTTTTTTCTTGCGTAGAAATTTCCGATGACCTCACGCTCAATAATGATGGTTCCGGAACTTTGCGTTACAAGATCAACTTAAGTGCGAGTAAAATAAAGGTCAATTCTATTTTAGCGTTGGATAGCATTGATGGTAACCCCGTTCCAAGTAAGTCACAGATAAGTTCAAAAATCAATGAATTTGTAAGAATTCTCGATGCTCAAGCGGGAATCTCTAATGTACTCGTCGAAGAAAATTATACCGATTATATTTTTAAATTTTCGTGTGATTTCACGAGCGTAAAAAACTTACAAGAAGGAATCAAATTGAGTTTAGCTCAAATTTCAAACAACAAATGGAGTCAGCCTTCTGAGTCATCATGGCTAAGTTGGGACGGCAATACGCTCGTGCGAACCATACCTAGCTACGTAACACAACAAATTAAAAATTATAAAATAGATAATGAAGATCTGCTTAAAGAAGGTATTTATACCTCGATAGCTCGCTTTCAAAGACCAGTGTTAAGATTTGAAAACAAGTTGGGCACACTCAGTAAAAATCAAATGGCCGTCATGGTCAGGACCAATACTTTTGATTTAAAGGCCAATCAACATTTATTGGATAATACAATTGTATTAGCGCCAAGATGATACTAAAGTATTATGCTTAACTTCGCAGTATCTAATTTACACTCGTGAATAATTCCGTCAAGTTCGCCTTACTAGTTGTTGTGTCGTTGGTTGTTTGTTCAAATCCAATCGCTCAGCTCAAAGGTATTCAATCTGAACAATTACTTCCAAAAGACGCAGTAACGGTATTCAGTATTAATAATATCAGCCTTCTACAGAAAATAGCAATGGACGACCTCGTCAATTACGAATTTATGTCAGAAGTGCACCAAGAATTATTCGATGGCTCAACCTCTGGCAAAACACTTAAAGATGCTGGTTTGGATTTTAACCAACGTCTTAATTTATTCTATGGTAAAACTTTCACACATGAACTAACTGGTTTTACCTTCGGAGTTTCAGACCAAAAAGCGTTGTTTGAGGTATTCGATGATTTTCAAGAATTGCAATCCACCATACCTGGTTTGAAAATATATGGTACATTTTTCAATCATCTACTGATTAAAAATAACAATGCTATTCTTATTCGAATAGAGCCAACTATGGATTACATCGATGAGGTAACAGACTCCATTTGGTATGCGCGTGGTAATGAAACTCCTTTTGAATTTTTTGATTCGGCACCTCAGGACGATCAAATTCTCAATGAGCAAACTTTCGAAGATGACACCAACACCAACTTTTATCCAGAGGCTTCCGAGAATCCATCAATTAAAAATTATTACGAGTTGCGCGATAGCGTCCAAGCAGTTTTGCAACAGGAAGAGCTCACCCGCGTAATCGACGAACTTTTTGTAGATAATATCAATCTGCACAACACCGACGCTCGCTTTGCAGCGCAATTGACCCACAATGCAGAGGGCGTTTTTTATCTAGACAATGCACGAAACCTCGATAAATCTCAGGGGCTTTGGTATTTTCAGACCTTCCTCCCCAATTTATACAAAGACTTGCAAGAACTCTATGCTGGAAACGTCATTCTCGGTGACTTATTTCTGCGCGATAACCAAATTGACTTTGAAGTGGAGGCGCTATATGGCCCCTCGTTGGGAAGTATATATGCACAAATGAACGATGCGCGTTTTGATTCAAATGTACTCAAATACATCCCTGCATCAAGCCCTGCATATTTTACTTACAACATCAATCTTGAACAAGCCTACGAGCAGGCATATCAAATTTTATTGCCTTTACTCAGCGATGAAAAAAATGCGCAAATAGCCATGAATGTGCTTACGTTAGAACTTCTCAATGAATTCATAGATAAGGAGGCTTTATTTGACACCTACAAGGGAAGTATGTTTGGCGCTTTCAATGGCGTGAAAAAAATCAAAACCAAAAAAGTTGTTTTTTCATACGACGAAGAAACTTTTGCATACCAAGAGCAAGAGACAGAAGCTGATGCCGACATGCCTATTTTCACTTTAGGTTTTTCCACTGCACGTGCAGATATCCCTGAAATGGTGCTCAAACATTTAGCTCGTCTGAGCTCACGGGTACAACATTTCGAAAACTACTGGCGCATCAATAATGCGATTTTAGATGCGGCGCCATTGTATATATTAAACACCGGAAAGTTACTCATCTTTACCAATGACGAGGAGCTCGCAAGATTACATTCTTCCGGTTACGGAAATTTAGCATTGACTAAAAAACAAAGCAAATTAGCACGTAAAAGTGGTTCAATGTACGGATCTGTCGATATCACTAAAACATTAGATCGCTTCCCCACAGAAGTGCTTACACCAAGAAATGCAGAGATTGTCAATTCTTTGAAAAGGAAATCTGGGCACCTCGAACTCACCTCCTCAGAAACGACCGAAGCGCACACCACCTTTAAATTGAGTTATCGCTTTGAATCTGATGAATCAACTGGTAAGCACTTATTAGACCTCGTCAACTCTTTATACCTTATTTATACATTGAATCCATAGGAAATGTATCGTAAGTTCTTAACACTTGTGCTCATTGCTGGAAGCCTCGGTTTGGTCTTGTTTGTCAAGTCTTTTTTGTTTGAGCAACCTAAATCACCAAATATCCTCGATCGTTTACCAGCTGCAGATTTTCTCGGCAAAGTCAATATTTTAGAGCTCGCCAAAGAAAGCAGTTCTTTACTTCAGTACAACAAGCTCTCCATGCGAGATTTCACTACTTATGAATTTCTATTGGGGCAAGGCAAGCAATACGGCCTTGACCTAGAATCGAATCTATATCTTTTTGCCAATGAAAATGGCAATTGGGGCGCCTTGATTCGGCTAACCGACTCTTCTAAGATACAGCTTGGCATAGAGCGCTTGTCTAAATACACGGATTTACAAGATTCAACAGTGGGTGGTAATCAATTTTATTTTATTAAAAAGGAGCAGTCGTATCTTCATTACGGTAAAGACTATGCCTTGATTTATCAGGGCACAGATTTTATCACAACACTAAATCATGTTGTATCAGCCCATTACGGTGCTCAGAAAAAGGTTTGGAAGCAGTTTTTAAGGCAAAAACAGTTTAAAAACGAACACCTCGTTATCTACGCCAATTGGCCGAAATTAAAAAGCTATGATATACAAACGGCTATGTTTGCTCATGATAGTGATTCACTCGGTTTTAAATTAAAAAGTTATATTAAGAAGCGCAGTCCGCTTTATTTTTCGCTAAAAAAAACGGGCCTGAGCTACCGCAATTACCCTCAAACAGATCATCTCATTGACGTACATTTGGACCTTGCTGAGTTCAAGCAACAAAAGCAAGACTCGGTTTACGTAAGATTAGCGCAATTAAGTAAAAAAATTGGCTTTCCATTTGTGCAATTTCTGTCCGCCTGGGATGGAGATTTGGTTTATCAAGAGGGTGGAAGTCAAGTTCAGGAGGTGCGCTATATTGAAACAATTTTGGATGATGATTTCAACGAAACAGAAGTTGAACGACTGCGTTATGACACTGTGCCTGGCTTTTCTGTGCTTGCTTCCATGAATAAAGCAGCTCCGCTATTTATAGGTAAACTCATGCAGAAAGGATTGCTCCGAAAAGAAGATAATGATTACCGTTTTTTATTTTCACCCTTACTGCATTTTCAGAAGTCAGGGCCTTATTATCAGTACTATTCTACTTCGGCGAATCCGCCGCTTATAGGCAGTAATCAGAACCAAGTGATTTGGAAGTACAAAGGCACCAAATATTACTTCAAAATTGACAAAATTACGCGCTACGAAATTTTGGGTAGTTTACAAATTCCTGTAAAGTCGATATTGAGGCGCAATCAACTCCTCTAACTCAAGCAAATACGAACTCTTCTTGGTGTTGTTCGATATAGGACAAGATGCCTAGAATTTCATCGAGCTCAGCACTTGTTACCAAGCGAGTGCGGTACTCTTTAAAGTGAGCAATGCCTTTAAAATAGTTGGTGTAATGGCGCTTCATTTCGGCTATACCAAGTTTGGGTCCTTTCCATTTGATACTCATGAGTAGATGTTCGCGGCAGGCTAATACACGTTCTGAAAGTGTCGGCCCAGCTAGGCTTTCTCCTGTTCGAATGTAATGCTTAATCTCTCTGAAAATCCAGGGGTAACCAATAGATGCTCTGCCAATCATGACCCCATCGACGCCATATCGGTTTTTATAGGTTAGTGCCTTTTCTGGGCTATCGATATCACCGTTGCCAAAAACAGGAATATGCATGCGCGGGTTGTTTTTGACCTCAGCGATTAAAGACCAGTCTGCTTCGCCTTTGTACATTTGTTTTCTCGTGCGGCCATGTATCGAAATGGCTTCAATACCGATATCTTGTAACCGTTCTGCTGCATCCACAACATTTTTGGTGTCTTCGTCCCAACCCAAGCGTGTTTTGACTGTTACGGGTAAAGAAGTGGCTTTGACAATTTCTTTGGTCAAGCGCACCATTTTGGGTATATCTTGAAGCAAACCTGCGCCTGCGCCTTTGCAGGTTACTTTTTTTACAGGGCAACCATAATTGATATCGATGAGGTCGGGCTGAACAGCCTCGATAATTTGTGCAGACTGCACCATACTGTCTGTTTCTGAACCAAAAATTTGAATACCTACAGGGCGCTCGTATTCGAAAATATCAAGTTTCTGACGGCTTTTGGCTGCATCTCTAATGAGGCCTTCCGAGGAGATAAATTCAGTATACATGAGATCTGCGCCATACTGCTTACAAAGCGCACGAAATGGTGGGTCGCTGACGTCTTCCATTGGGGCTAACAGCAGTGGGAAGTCACCAAGTTCTATATTGCGGATTTTTACCATAGGTGCTGTTAACTGACCCCCATTGTTTTGAGGTATTCTTTGAGTTTTTGCTCGTTGCTGAGCCTCAATACCATTAGTTTGTCGTCCGTTTCTACAACGATATAATCTTTTAAGCCATCGAGTAAGACTGTTTTGTCGTGCGTAATATTAACTAGGCAATTTTCTGACTCAAAGGCAAATACATTTTTACCAATAATGGAATTTTGTTGTTCGTCTTTGGGTAAATGGGTCGTTAGACTGCCCCAAGTGCCGAGGTCACTCCAATCGAAATCTGCCAACACCATACTCACATTTTGAGCTTTTTCCATGACTGCAAAATCGATAGAGATATCTGGGCAAGCCGCAAAGGCATCTTTTAGAAAAGTATGTTCATGCGCGCTACCGTAAACTTCAGGTTGTGCACTAAATATTTGATAGACATCTGACTGATGCTGGGCAAGCGCGTCTAAAATGATTTGCGCTTTCCAAATAAAAATTCCTGCGTTCCAAAAAAAGTTACCCGCTTCAAGAAACTGTTCAGCTGTTTGCAAATCTGGTTTTTCACGGAATTGCAAAACCGGACAGGCCGTTCCTTGTTGGGTGTGTTCGGTTTTTTCAAATTCGATGTAGCCATAGCCTGTATCGGGTCGGGTTGGGGCGATACCAAGGGTAACAAGTTTGCCATCTTGTGCTGTTTGCCAAGCAGTCCGAATAATTTGCTCAAAGCGCGTTTCATTGATAATGAGATGGTCGGCCGGCGAGATGAGTAGTGTGGCATCGGCATCTAGCGCTTGAATTTTAGCAGCTGCATATGCAATACAAGGTGCAGTATTTTTTCTTTCAGGCTCACACAAGACTTGCTCCTTGGCTAATTCCGGTAGTTGTTCTAGCACTAATGACTCATAAGAGGTATTGGTAAGGATGTAAATCTGATCAGTTGGAATAAATTTCTGCAAGCGCTCAAAGGTGAGCCGCAATAGAGATTTACCTATCCCCAAGACATCGATAAATTGTTTGGGATATGCAGCCGTAGAAAGTGGCCAAAAACGGCTGCCAACGCCGCCCGCCATAATAAGACCATAGGTATTTTTACTATTCATGAGTTGGGTTTGTAATGGCAGCAAGTGCATGGATGAGGTAAATGCGATTGGTGCCAAATTCGGTACAAAGATAACGAGTTCTGCGGAGTTCACCTTTGATAAAGCGTTTGTTGTTAAGGTAGAAGTGCGCATTTTTTGGCAGCGATTCAAGCGTTGTTTGCTGCAGCTGATCAAAAGACCGCAAAACTCTGCTCAACTGAACATCGCCACCACTAGAAGCTTTGAGCCTTACAAAACTCCTTTCTAGCGCAATTTGCAATTCTTGTGGTAATGCTTTGCGCTCCAACAAAGGCAATAAGCGTTGCCGAAATGCGGTTTTCCATTCCAACCCATGGGCTGCAACCTTCCAGCCATACTGACGGTAGGTATCGAGGTGCGCGAGTTCGTGTAAAGCGGTAATAAGAAAACTATAAGGATTTAAGTCTCCATTGACCGTAATGATAGGTTTGCGCTGCGCAGGATGCGCACGAAAGTCGCCAAGTTTTGTTTTGCGGCCGGGTACAATCTTGAATTGTACGCCTGCAGCTAAAATGCAGTCGGCCAAATAGGGAGTAAAATCTGCTGGGGCAAATTTCTGTAAGGTATCAATGAAGTGTTGCCTCTTGGTCTGCATGACCACAAAAATAATGTTTAACTTAGCGTAGTGAAAATTTTGCAACAAATAGGTCGATACGTGCTCATGTTAGGGGTAGTCTTTGCGAGGCCCAATCGTTGGCGATTTTTTTGGAAGCATACACTTTTGGAAATTGAACAAATTGGCATCAACTCTTTGCCAATCGTTGCACTCATGTCTACTTTTATGGGTGCCGTTATAGCACTGCAAACGGCCTCTAGCATGGAGAGCCCATTACTACCAGACTACACCGTTGGTTTTATAACCCAATCGAGTACCATCTTAGAATTTTCCCCGACCATCATCTCGCTTATCCTTGCGGGTAAAGTGGGGTCCAATGTTGCATCCGAAATTGGCACCATGCGCGTTACCGAACAAATCGATGCCCTTGAAATCATGGGTGTGAACTCACTCAATTTTTTAGTGTTACCCAAAATCACCGCAGCTTTTGTGTTCTTTCCAGTTTTGGTCATTTTTTCTATGGCCTTGTCCATGCTCGGTGGTTGGCTCGCTTTGTTGGTTTCCGATCTAACCACCACTGAAATCTATATTTTGGGGGTTCGGTCATTCTTTAATCCGTTTCATATTACCTATGCACTATCCAAAACGCTTGTTTTTGGTTTTTTGATTGTGAGTATTTCATCTTTTTTTGGTTATTACGTAAAAGGCGGATCTCTGGATGTGGGTAAAGCCTCGACTCAAGCGGTTGTGAGCAGCAGTGTGGCTATACTTATTGCCAATTTTATTCTTACCCAACTCATGCTGCTCTCATGATAGAAGTACAACAACTTTCCAAAAGCTTTAATGGTCAAAAGGTCCTTTTTGACATCGATCACATTTTTGAGGAGGGAAAAGTTAACCTGATTATTGGGCAATCCGGCCAAGGGAAATCTGTTTTAGCCAAATGCATTGTAGGTCTTTATGAAGCAGATGCCGGTCAAATATTATTCGATCAGCGCAATTTTACGCAAATGGATCGCAGTGAGCGCAGCAATATTCGACAAGAGATCGGTATGCTTTTTCAAGCTGCAGCACTTTTTGATTCCATGACAGTAGAGCAAAATGTGATGTTTCCGCTACAGATGTTTACCAACATGACCAAAGCTGAAATACAGGTGCGTACTGATTTTTGTTTGGAACGCGTCAATTTGGCGGGCCGCAATAAGCTCATGCCGTCAGAATGTAGTGGGGGCATGCAAAAAAGAGTAGGAATTGCGCGCGCAATTGCCATGAATCCGCGTTATTTATTTTGTGATGAGCCTAATTCTGGTTTAGATCCCAAAACCTCAATAGTCATCGACAAACTCATTAGAGATATTACGCACGAGTATAATATTACCACAGTTGTCATTACCCACGACATGAATAGCGTTATGGAAATTGGCGACCATATCCTTTTTATACATCAAGGCAAAAAGTGGTGGGAAGGAAATCGCCACTCAATTATCAACGCAAGTAATCCAGAGATTGAAAGTTTTGTTTATGCCTCTTCATTTATGAAGGAAATCCGCTCGCAGCTTCAAAAAAAAGCATAATTATTCTGTGCTTTTTTTACCAACCATTATTGTATTATTGATTTCTTTATTATCTTTGCAGCCCCAACAGGGTCTTGTGCAAACGGCATAAGGATTACATAAATTTGCGGATGTGGTGAAATTGGTAGACACGCCAGACTTAGGATCTGGTGCCGAGAGGTGTGCGGGTTCGAGTCCCTCCATCCGCACTAAGGTCTCGTTGGCTCAACGAGGCCTTTTTTTTTAATATTAGGTTTAAATAAACGAACGCATGAAAATTACACGTCAAGAAATCGATGCCCAAAATGGCGTATTAAAAGTAGAAATTGCAGCAGCGGATTACCAAAATAAAGTAAAGACAGCATTAGATAAATACCGCAAAACTGCCAAGATCCCTGGTTTTAGACCCGGCCATGTACCAGCAGGCCTTATTCAAAAGCAATATGGCAAGTCTGTTTTACTCGAAGAGCTGAATAAACTCACCAACGATGCCATTTATAGATACGTTATCGATGAAAAACTTGATATATTAGGCAATCCACTTCCAATCGAAAACGGAGTAGAAGGCAATTTTGATGCGCCTGCAGATTTCATTTTTAGTTATGAAATTGGGTACAGTCCTTTGTTTGAGTTGCCCATTTCATCCAAGACCAAGATCGATTACCACACAGTAAAGATTGACAAAAAGTTACTCAGCAAACAAACAGAAGACCTCCGTCGTCGTTATGGCAAACTTATTTCTTCAGATGTTGTTAGCGAGAAAGACATGGTCATGGGTAAATTTGAAGAGTTAGATACAAATGGCGTAAAAGATGGCGGTATCAGCCATTCTACCACCATTTCTATGGAATTTTTGACCGACAAAGCAGGTGTTAAGCTACTTACGGGGAAAAAAATCAACGATACCTTCGAATTAGATCTTCATTTGGTATCAAAAGGTCCAGAAGATGCTGCAGCAATGCTCGGTATATCACCAGATGCCTATGCTTCTTTAGCCAGTACTTTTCAATTTACTATTAATGATGTTAAACGCATGGAAATGGCTGAACTCAACGAAGAGCTTTTCCAAAAGTTGTTCGGAGATGAAGTAAAGACAGAAGAAGAAATGAATAAACGCATTGAGGCTGACCTCGCGCGTATGTTCGAGGAAGATGCAGACCGCTTGTTTACTAAAAAGGTTTTCGACCGCGTTATCGCAGAGACCAAAATGAGTTTTCCGGAGGCGTTTTTGAAAAGATGGATCAAATCATCCTCTGAAAAACCTGTTTCTGATGAAGACCTCGACCGCGAGTTCGACGCTTACCTCAATTCTTTAAAATGGCAGTTGATTCAAACTAAAATTTTCAAAGACAACAACATTCAACTCACCAACGAAGAAGTCATCAACTATACCAAATCTTTGGTTCTTGGCAACTATGCGCAGTACGGCCTTCCAGCACCAGACGACGACGAACTTACCGATACAGCCAAGCGCTTATTGCAAAATAAAGAACAAGCAAACGGAATCTATGATCGTTTAGCCGAAGCCAAGCTCACTACTTTCTTTAAAGCTACAGTTACAATGGCCAAAAAAGAGTTGGCTTATGATGATTTCGTGGCGCTTGCTCAAGCTTAACTTTTTATAAAAGGATAGACTGATTTTAAGCGACGTCCCAATCTAAAACCAACAATTTTTTGTTGGTTTTTTTATGCCTATAGAAATGCTCAATTTGCTTTGTTATAGCCTCGAGATGCGGCATTTTCATACTTCGGTTGGGCATTAGGGCAATCACCTCCCGAGCTGGTGCAGCCTCTAAATTGGCTATGGTTTTGATACCCGTTTGAAGTTCGGGCATTATTTTGAAATGAGCAGGAATTAAAGTATAGCCACCATTTTTATTGACCATATCAATAAGTAAGGGCAAATTCCCACCTTCGTAATCCCAATCTTGTGCCGTACTTTCTTGTTTTAATTGACAAAAATGTAGCATTTGAGTGCGCAAGCAATTTCCTTTATTGAGCAGCCATGGATGTTTTTGTTGAATTTGTTCAAAGTGAATTTCTTTGGTCTTTACCTCAGGACAATACACCTGTATTTCCTCTAGATAAAGCGGAACACTTTGTAGTCTTGGATCGAGATGCGGCCCCGCTATAATAGCCAAATCTATTTCTTTTCTTTCTAATGCATCGAGTGCATCTTTGGTTTTGAGCTCTCTTATTTTGAGCTTGATATTGCCAAAGTCGTTTATCCAAGTGCTAAAAAGGTCTGGCAATAAATAGGCTGCAATTGTTGGTATAATTCCAATGCGTACCTCTTCTTTGACTTTTCCTTTTAGTTGGTCAGTGAGTAATTTTATCTTGTCGGTTTCAGCCAGGATTTCTCTAAGAATTGGTATGAGTTTTTGTCCAGAAGGTGTGAGTTGTAGGGGGTTGCTATCGCGGTCGAAAATAGTGTAACCTAAAGTCTCCTCTGCTTTTTTGATTTGCATGGAGAGGGTAGGTTGGGTAACAAAGCAGCGCTCGCTGGCCCGTTGAAAGAGTAGTTCTTCGCTAAGGACTACGATATAGTTCATTTGTTGGATGGAAATCATATAGATAGAATCTATGCAAATATAAAATAAATTGAAATAAATTATAATAATTGAGCAACTTATGAACCGTATCTTTGTTACCTAAAATATAATTATAAAAACAAAAAATATGTCAACACTAGTAGGTAAAAAATTCCCAGACATCACTGTAAAAGCCATCGACGAAATGGGCGATACTTTTCAGTTGAATGTACTAAAGCAAGCCACAGACAATAATAAAAAAGTTGTTTTGTTTTGGTATCCCAAAGACTTTACGTTTGTTTGCCCAACAGAAATTCATGCATTTCAAGAAGCTGCAGCAGAATTCGAAAAACGCAATACGATTGTTATAGGCGCTTCTTGTGATACCGCAGAGGTGCATTTTGCATGGTTAAATACTTCAAAAGACAACGGTGGTATCGAAGGTGTTCGCTTTCCATTAATTGCAGATTCTACCCGTTTGTTAGCTCAAGAATTGGGTATTCTAGACTACGATATGTTCGACGAAGACAACATGGCTGGCGATAACGTCCCTTATCGTGCAACTTATCTGCTCGACGAAACGGGCATGGTATTCCATGATTCAGTCAATCACTTCCCTGTAGGCCGTAATGTTCAAGAATATATCCGCCTCATCGACGCATTTACACATGTTCAAAAACATGGTGAGGTTTGCCCTGCAAACTGGGAAGAAGGAAAAGATGCCATGAATGCCACGCGCGACGGTGTAGCAGATTATCTAAGTAATCACTAAACGCATGTTCAGCGACCTTACTTCTGACACGCTCGACCAATCTTTGGCTACAAATGCCAAAGTAATGGTGCAGTACGGTGCGGGTTGGTGCGGCAATTGCAAAATTACCAAACCCAAATTCAAGCGTTTGGCCGAAAGCCATACCGACATCGCTTTCATCTATGTCGATGCCGAACATTACCCCAATGCTCGTCAGTTTGCCAATGTGAGCAATTTACCCACTTTTGCAGCTTTTGAAGGCGGTAAGTTAGTGGCCGAAGCACAAGGAAATAAAATAGAAACCATTCAAGAAGTTCTAGATGCGCTTACCAGTCATTAAACACCTCGTAGATTTTATTGAGCAGAACGACGAAGACTACCTCATCGAAACAATAGAAACACTTGAGTTCTTAATTGAGGCACCCGGTATAAAAGACGAAGAACTCGATGTCATTGGCGAATTACTCTCCAATTTCTCCGGAGCCCTCGAAGTACACAAAGAAATTCAGAATGGCGTACCTAAACGAGATGCCTTAAATGGCTTCATGAAACGGGTTACCGGATCTATTAACTAACTAAAAACCACCTTCGGGTGGTTTTTTTATGCCTATCTTTGCGGCATGTCAGATTTACTGAATAAGTTAGAAGCCATTCATTTTCGCTTCATTGAAGTCGGCAAAATGATTACAGATCCCGATATCATCTCGGACATGAGTCGGTACGTAAAACTAAACAAAGAATACCGCGACCTCGAAGTATTGGACGGCACTTATTTGCGATTCAAACTCTTACTAAGTAACCTACAGAGTGCCAAAGCCTTGCTCGAAGAAGAGCAAGATCCTGAAATGCGCGAAATGGCCAAGGTCGAAATTGACGAACTTGAGCAGGCTAGGCCCATTCTTGAAGAAGAAATCAAATTACTGCTCATTCCCAAAGACCCCGAAGACGACAAAAATGCCATCATTGAGCTTCGCGCAGGAACAGGCGGAGACGAAGCTTGTATTTTTGTAGAGGATATCTACCGCATGTATACCATGTATTTTAAAGCCATGGGCTGGACTTGCGAGGTGCTCAACTCTTCGGAAGGATCCGTAAAAGGCTACAAAGAGATTTCGATGGAAATCACCGGTGCTGGTATCTACGGTTCTTTAAAATTTGAATCTGGTGTTCACCGTGTGCAGCGCGTACCCGAAACAGAATCACAAGGCAGGGTTCATACTTCTGCAATTACAGTTGCAGTATTGCCTGAAGCAGAAGAAGTCGATTTTGAACTCGACATGAACGACGTCAGAAAAGATACTTTCCGTGCCTCAGGTGCTGGTGGGCAGCACATCAATAAAACTGAATCGGCTATTCGCCTTACTCATATTCCATCTGGTTTAGTGGTAGAATGTCAAGATGGTCGTTCACAACACAAAAACTTAGAAAAAGCCATTTCGGTATTGCGCTCGCGCTTGTATCAATTAGAGCTTGACCGCATTCACAACGAACGCGCAGCCCAAAGAAAGACCCTCGTCTCTACCGGAGACCGCTCTGCCAAAATCAGAACGTATAATTATCCGCAGGGCCGTATTACTGATCACCGGATTAACAAAACCATGTACAACCTTGGTGTATTTATGAACGGTGATATCCAAGAGATGCTCGACGCGCTCAAAATGGCAGAAAATGCAGAGAAACTTAAAGGAGAAACCGTATGACCAAAGCAGAACTCATCGCACAAATAAAGGACAAGCAAAGTTTTTTATGTGTTGGACTCGATCCAGATCTTACTAAAATACCTCAACATTTATTGCAAACTGAAGATCCACTCTACGAGTTTTGTAAAGCAATTATAGACGCTACTCATGCGTTTGCAGTGGCATTTAAGCCCAATACTGCTTTTTTTGAATGCCATGGTGCCGTTGGCTGGGAATCACTGCGCAAAACAATCGCATACATCCCGAAGAATTGTTTGATTATAGCAGATGCCAAGCGTGGAGATATCGGAAACACCTCATCTTATTACGCCAAAACATTCTTTGAGCACCTGCAAGCTGATGCATTAACCGTTGCACCATACATGGGTTCGGACTCAGTCCTGCCATTTTTGCAATTTGCTCATAAATGGGTGGTTTTGCTTGCGCTTACCTCCAATGAGGGGGCAAAAGATTTTCAATTAGAGCAAAACAATGGCAAAGCGCTCTTCGAAACTATTTTGGAAAAATCAGTAAAATGGGGTAGCCCTGAAAATATGATGTACGTTGTTGGTGCTACGCGTGCTGAAGATATCGCTCGGGTAAGGGCCTTAGCCCCGAATCATTTCTTTTTAGTACCAGGAGTCGGTGCACAGGGTGGTGATTTGGATACAGTGGTTCAATATGGTGCAAACGAGGAATGTGGTTTACTGGTAAATTCTTCGCGTGCCATCATCTATGCAAGTTCAGGACAAGATTTTGCAGAAGCTGCAAAAAAAGAAGCGCTGAAGGTACAAGCTCAAATGGCTTTGCACGTTCAGCGCTTCAAATGGTAATTTGTATTTAGCGTGTGGCTAAATCTGTGTTTTGTGTGGATTGTTCTAATTTTCCGTATGCATCGCAACTTGCTTTGCGACCTGCTCCGCAAGAGGTCAAGACCAGAAGAGTTACAAAAGCTGCTAATATGAATGTTGTTTTGGTTTTCATGGTGTTTGTTTTGTTGTTGTTGCTTTTAACGGAATATATTCGTCAAAGTTACAATTTTTAAAAAATTAGCACGTTAAGTCTTGTATATTTTAGCATGCGCACTCTTATAGTTCTATTCTTTTCGTTAGGCATGACTTGCGCTGCTGTAGGGCAAACCTTTTTTGTATTGCAAGCCCCCCTAGAGGCTATTCCAAGCTCACTTTCTCCCATTAAAAATGATATATCAATCAAATACACCGCTAACCAATGGTTGCAAAAAAACAGAGAATGGCAGTCGTTGGCCATTGCTGAGGGTTATTTTTTATTTGCACTCGAAGCTTTTGGGCAAAAAGATTCCTGTCAGTATTTTCAAATTGATTTCGGGCCTTTTTTTGAAAGGATTACACTTGTAACAGAAACGGATCAGCAATACATTGATGCTAAACAATTACAGCGCTTGGTTCTAGATTCTTTGAGTTGGTACTTAAACAACGGCCATCCGTTTACTGAAGTCAAAATGATTTTTACTTCAGGACAAACACCTACTGCAAAAATGAGCATCACAAAAGGCCCGGAGGTCAGGTGGGGCAAGTTGGTGGTTAAGCCTGAAGGCGTAATTAAAGAAAAAGTACTTGCCAACTTGATACAAATCGAATCAGGGCGTCTTTTTAAAGAGCAACAATTACAGCAAGCTCAGTTTCAAGTCGAAGGAAGCTTACCTTTTAAATTACGCAGAGCTCCTGAATGGATGCTTGACAACCAACAAGCGGATGTTTACTTTTACTTAGAGCGCATTAAAATGAGCTCCGCTACTGGAATTATTGGTCTACAGCAAAATCCAGGAACTCAGAAAAATGACTTAGTAGGAGAACTCCATTTACAACTCCAAAATACTTGGCAGAGAAATGAAAAATTCTTTTTGCATTGGCGCAGTATTGCACCCCAGACACAAATGCTCAAAGCTACCCTCGGATGGCCATATATAGGTGGTTCATCTTATGGCATGAATGCAGGCTTTGCTTTGTACAAAAGAGACACCTCTTTTCTCGAAGCAAAAGCCAATCTGGGGCTGAGTTATTTATTGGCTAAAAATTGGCAATTATTGGCGCTCATTGACTTTTGGCAATCGAATGCATTGGTTTCCTCGGCTTCTTCTAATGATTTAAAATCCTTTAGCACTCGCTCCTATGGAATCGGGATTCAACGCCAGCAACTCGATTTTCTGCCAAACCCGCGAAAAGGCATGCTGTTCAAGGTAAATTATCTGGTGGGTAATAAACGTGCTCAAAACGATATCCTCACCTGGCGCTTGGAACTTGCACAGCGCTATTTTTTGCCAATAGCCAAACGTCAGGTGCTCAGTATCAATCAACAATTTGAGCATGTTCAAGCGACGACCATTTTCAGTAATGAGTTGTATCGTTTTGGTGGCTTAGAACGCATGCGAGGTTTCGACGAAGATGCTTTTTTTGCGTCGACTATAGCCTTTGCAGGTTTAGAGTATCGTTATTTATTAGATCAATATGCTCATTTTTCGGTATTTACAGATTGGGCTTGGTTAGAAAATAAAGTGCTTGGTCAACAAAATTCAATTTATGCTTTCGGCTTAGGTTTGGTCATCGGCTCGGAAAACGGTCAGTTTAAATTGAGTTATGCACTTGGTGCTGAAGTAGGCAATGTCCTACAATTAAATGCGGGTAAATTACACGTTGGCTTTATTTCCTATTTTTAGGATATGAAAATCATATTTGCAAGTCACAATCAAAAAAAAGCAGAAGAAATTCGTTCCCTCTTACCTGTCGGTATAGTCCTCTTAACTTTACATGACCTTGACTTAATGCAGGAAATTCCAGAGAATGAACCCACCATAGAGGCCAATTCTGCTTTTAAAGCAAACTGGGTTTTCAAGCATTTCGGTTTGCCTTGCTTTGCCGATGACACAGGCCTAGAAGTAACGGCTTTAAATGGCGCACCAGGCGTGCATTCAGCTCGCTATGCAGGCGAAGCGCGCAGTGATGATGCCAATATGAATAAATTGTTGTTGGCGTTACAAGATAGCGCAGACCGCAGTGCGCAGTTTAAAACAGTTATCACTTATTTAGATGGTCATCAGGAATATCAATTTACCGGAATTGTGAAAGGAAGAATTGGGACTCAGAAGATCGGAACCCTAGGTTTTGGGTATGACCCTATCTTTTTTCCTGAGAATCAAAATAAGACATTTGCACAAATGCCGTTGTCCGATAAAAACAAGTTTAGCCACCGATCAAGAGCAACAGAAAAGTTTTTAAAATTCCTTGAAGATCGGGTTTCGCTATGAATTAGTCTTCAATTAAGATGGCCACTGTTGCCACATCTCCGTTGATCGGAGGGCAAATTTTTGTGATTTTTACTTTTAAGGCTTCAATTCCGTTGAGTTCGTTCTTCATTCGATTTAGAATCCGTTGGCCAACATGTTCAATTAGTTTTGACCGAATGGCCATTTCTTCAACTACAATGCGGTTGACATCTACGTAATCGATGGTGTCAGCAAGGGTATCTTGCTCTGCCGCTTTACTGAAGTTGGTCAGCATTTCTATATCGACTTCGTAGTGCCCTCCAATCCGGCCTTCTTCGGGCAAGCAGCCGTGATAGGCGTAGCATTTAATTCCGTTGACAAATATCTTATGCTTCATCAAGAATTGCTTCAACTGCATTTAACCCAAGATCTAAACGCGCAAGGACCTCCTCTTTACCTAAGAATGCTGAAATTTCAAACATACCAGGGCCAGCGCCAACGCCGGTGAGTACCAAACGATAAGGCAGGAGTACTGCGCCTATTCCTAATTGCTTTTCTGCTAAAAACGTTTTAAATGCCGCTTCGATCGCTTCTGTTGAAAAATCAGAAAGATCAGCGACAACATTTTTCCATTCTTGAATGTATTCTGTTGTTTCTGGCTTCCACTTTTTAAGAATAATTTCTGGGTCGAACGAAGCAGGTTGGCCAAATAAATAGGCTCCTTCTGTTAGAATGTCTTGTGCAAAGGTGGCACGTTCCTTCATGAGGTGACAAATTTGTTCTAGGGTAGCATCAGTATAGTCTAGATTTTGAATCTGACGCAGTTGCTGCGCAATAGCTGAATTGGATTGTGCACGTAAATAGGTTTGTTGAAACCATTTCGTTTTTTCAGGATCAAATTTGGCACCAGCTTTACTCACGCGTTCAAGTGAAAAAGCAGCAACGAGTTCGTCGAGGTTAAAAATTTCTTGGGTTGTTCCGGGGTTCCAACCCAAAAGAGCGAGCATATTAATAAAGGCCTCTGGTAAATATCCTTTTTCGCGGTAACCAGAGTAGAGTTCTCCTTCTGAGGTCAGCCAATTTGTTGGGAAAACAGGAAAGCCGAGTCGGTCGCCATCGCGCTTGGAGAGTTTGCCATTGCCATCTGGGCGGAGTAAAAGTGGAAGATGCGCAAATTCGGGGCAAGGCCAGCCAAAAGCTTCGTAAAGCAATACGTGCAGTGGTGCTGAGGGCAACCATTCTTCACCGCGAATAACGTGGCTTATGGCCATGGTATGATCGTCTACTATATTCGCTAAATGGTAAGTAGGCATACCGTCACTTTTGAACAGGACTTTGTCGTCGAGGTTGTTGGTATTGACAACTACCCATCCGCGGATGAGGTCATGAAAACGAACGTCTTGGTTGCGCGGCATTTTCATGCGGATGACATACGGTTCGTTCGCTGCTAAAAGTTGCTCTACTTCAGATTGCGGAAGCGTGAGTGAATTGCGCATGCTGTTGCGTGTAACACTATTGTATTGCCAATTGGGCATACCCATGGTTTTGGCTTGGTCGCGCATGAGGTCGAGGTCCTCGGCGGTGTCAAATGCATAGTATGCCTTGTCTTCGGCAATGAGTTGTTCGGCATATGGTTTATACATCTCTTTGCGCTCGGATTGCACATATGGGCCGTATTCACCTCCTAAGCCTGGGCCTTCAGTTGGCATGATGCCACACCAAGCTAAAGCGTCCATGATGTAATCTTGTGCACCAGGCACAAAACGCGTTTGATCTGTATCTTCGATACGTATTAAAAAGGTTCCGTTGTGTTTTTTAGCAAAGAGGTAATTGTAAAGAGCGGTGCGCACACCCCCCATATGGAGCGGGCCAGTAGGTGATGGGGCAAAACGAACGCGAACAGGTACTGAAGACATAATATTTTTTCTAGACCGCAAAGATAGTAAATTGAAAAGAATCAAGGCTGAAATTGACTTGAGTCATGTTATCTGGTCTTCTTTTGGTTGATTTCCGGAATTAGAGAATGACTTTTTGGGACTTCCCTGCTTGATTTCTCAGAAAGTAAATACCTTTTGATAAATTTTTGGTTGAAATACGCTGGTTTCCTTCATCGAGTGAAAAGGACGCTTCTAACTGACCCATTGTGTTCAACAGGTCTAATTGTAGTGTATTATTACACTCGATGTAAATAAATTCTGCATCTTGACCTTTTAACTTCCAATTGGCTAGGTTAAAATTTTCTAGACCTGCTCCACCATCTAGGTTGATTTTCACGATGTAATCCAACACATTGGCACAAGAGTCATCATAAATAGCGTAATTGATTAAGCCACGTGTGATGTCGTCGTAGCCATCCAAGATCAGGTTTTCTATATAAGTAGAGTCTTGGGAGCAAAAACAATTGGCATTGACCTGGAAGTTTTTGTCGGTGAGGTTCTGTAAATTGTAGTAGGTATTGTAGCAAATGGTATTATTCTCAATGAGGGTAGAGTTCGGGCTATAAGCTAATACAGCAACACCAATGTTGTTATTATTGATGATATTGTTGGTAAGAATGCCGTTGTCACCGAGTTTGACAGCAATGTCATTATTTTCAAAAACACATGCACTGATGTTATCGGAACCGGTGTTATCTATAGCAACACCATTGCCTTCGAAGTAGCAATTTTGAATGGTATGCCCAAAACCTTCGGCAAAAGCAAAGTCGTTGTCTATGAACTGGCAGTCTGATACCAAACCAGGCGAACCAACGATATTGTTGCCGTTGCCTTCGAAGAGGCAGTTATCTATATTTATAGAATTTGACCAAGTGAAAGAACAAAAGTTATTAATGAATTGACAATTAGTAGCTATAAGTGAACCATATAAAATTTGTGCAGCTTGCCCAACGCCATTGCCCTCAAATAAACAGCCTTCATAAATCATATTGGCATTTAATTGAACGCCGTAGTTGTTGTTTTTAAATTGACAATTAGTCCAATTATAGCTGACTCCCGGTTGGACGATGTCATTTGCAATACCATAAAAGCTGTCATGTAGTCTGAAGCGGTCTAATTGAACATTTCCGCCTTGCGAACCCTTAATATTGATGCCATACCAAGTTTGTTGCCCTGCGATACTTGCATCGGTAGTTTTAAAGGTAATTGGGGCTGTGTCTGTACCAATTGCAATAAGGGATCCTCTAACTTCAAGATAACGTAAATTACCGGTATTAAAGGAGTAGTCAGGTGTCACTTTGACTTCTACGCCTGCTTCAATTGTTAAAGTCACTCCTGGAAAAACCACCAAAGACCCTGTCATAAGGTATGGACTATTTGCGGCAGTCCATGTTGTATTTTGGTAAATTCCCCCTGAGACACTGGTTTGGGCAATTAAGCTGTTGATCAGGATCATCGAAACAAAGAGAATGCTATACTTCATATCATTAGGTTTTGTAAATAATTAGTGTATTAATTTTTTGAAACTCATTTACACGATTCTTTAACAAGTATTTTACAAAATGGTTGTCTGGTGCTGAACCTTTTTTGTCATTAAAAAAAGTTATACAAAAAAAAGAGGGCAAGCCGCAGGCTTGCCCTCTTTATAACAGGAGGTTTGGTGTTATTCAATCACAAATTCTCGTTGTACTGAGCCGTGGAGCGTTTCAACATTCAAGTAATAAACACCCGCTTTCAAATCTGAAGTATTATATTCTAATACAGGTAATTTGATATTATTTTCACTCGCAATTTGACGACCTTGGATATCGACAATGTTGTAAGCAATGATATCGAGGCCGTTTACTTGGGCATATAATTTTTCACTTGTTGGTACCGGGAAAACTGAAAAGTTGACGTCCAGTTGTTCTTCTAGACCCATATCGCAATTCAAGTAGCTCATATTGGCAAAATTGATATGGCAGGCAAAATATGCGGAGTCAATGAACGGATTGCGGTTGCCTTGTAATACAGCAGCGTATTCATGACGTGCAATTTCGTAATTATCAGGAGCATCTGCAAAATGCCATGTTTTTAAGGATTCTTGGCTTTGGGTGGCAGGTAATTGCCAGTTGTTGCCAGAAATACCATTATAGCAGGTTGCCATGTATAAAATAGAACGCGCTGCATTTCCTTTTTGTTCCGGCCGCGGTTCGTATGCTAATTGATTACCAGAATAGCCTACACTGCCACCTAAATAAGTAAATACCACATTGCCATCAATATCCATTAATGGAAGGTTGCTTCTGGGTGTATTGGCTTGCTGAAGGTTGGTTGGCCAAAGGTTATGTTGGTCATTGTATTCAGGTTTTTCTGGACTATCGCAAGGGAAAGTTGGCATCCAAGAATGGGAGAAGGTATGTTCTCTAGAGTAACCAGTAGCTGTCCAGGAGAATGGATCGTTGAATACTTTACGCTCTCCTGAATACACACATTCTACATAAGACTGACCATTGGTGGTGTCGCGGACCTCATATTGATTCATCATGGTGGTGAGGTAGTTGTAGTAAGTGATGGATGTGTGTGAATTAATCAATGCGCTGAGGTTGGGCAAGAATGAACTTGTACCTGAATAGATCCCATTGTAGTAATTTCCAATCTGGCTTCCTTCACTTGTTACGTTTCCTGTCGCAGGGTTCATTGTTCGGTAGTTTTCGTAACCTGCTGGGCCATTGAAGGCGTACACAGCAAAATGATAAGTCGTGTTTGCTTCAATATGACGAGGCGTAAAACCTGTTCCGGATCCGATATAAGCAACTTTTGCATTACCTATAATATCTCCACGCTTATAGTTAGTTCCATCTATTGGCAAGCCAGCAACTGTACTTCCTTGGCGCCACAATACGATGTATTTTTCTGCGCTTACGGTAGGATATTCACCAGAAAGTGTGTAAGCCTTAACATTAGGAAAGGTAAGCGCAGCAGGGTTGGAAGCGGGTTCGGTAGCTAGGTTATTAGAACCAATACCATAAAGATTGATAATATATGGATTTTCATCGGCATCGTCGTTGGCAATAGAAAGTGTCGCTAAGCGAGAACCTGTTCCTGTTGGTGTAAAGTTGAGGGTAACGTTTTGGCTGCTTGTGCCACCCACAACAACATTGGCATTGCAGCTGTAGTCGGCTGCACTTGCCCCGGTTAAAGTAGCACCAGAAACAGTTAAGTTTTGTACGCCGTAATTTTCAATTGTGATGGTTGTAGTCGCACTTGTTCCAACTACATAGGTATCGCCAGTGAGCACACTATTACCATTGATTTTTACATTGATTTCTCTAGCAGGTGCAACATAAGTGAACATATCTTGGGTGCTTCGTGGTATCAATTGGTAGTTCGCATTGAATTGCCCCATTAGGCCAATGATGCTGATTGGGCCTGATGGGATAGCAGATCCATCGATATTGGTGGTGCCATTGATGCGTACATCAAAAGTACTGGAGCCATCAAAAACTTGAACAGTGCTATTTCCGGAAGCAAAGTTGCCCGTTTGCACAAAATTGACATTATCTAAACGCACCAATTGACCTTCGAGGTTTTCACCTGCACTTGAGATTGGAATAACGAGAGCTACAGGCTGAACAATTGCTTGTCCATGATTGATAAAACTGTTGGTTGGTGATAGTTCTAGTAAACCACTGAATTCAAATAGGACACCAGTAGCCGTTATGGAGTCTCCTTTTTGGACGGTATTTAGATTGGATCCGTAACAGGCAATTCCTGCTGTTCCATCTTGTAAATAACGAATAGGGCCGAGTTCACTTCCGTTGGTTACAACTCCGGTAACGGTTACAGTTTGTCCAATGCCTAGGTTACGAACTTGGGCAATTGTTTGGGCAAAAGCTTGTTGTCCGAGTGCCAAGATAGCAAGATTGAGTAATAATTTTTTCATAGTTAGAATTGTATTGCGAGGTTGATATTAAAGCGCAAACCTTGGCCAAACATGACTGAGGCAGAGCGCGCATCGAATTGATCATAAATGCCATTCGCATTGTTAGTGGCATCCGATATAAAAGAGGTATTGAGGAGATTGGTAATGGCACCTCCTAGGCTAAATTGTTTGTAGCGGTAACCTGCAAAAATATTGATCAATGAGTAGGAGGGGATTTGCCAGGAATCACGGCCCCCGTTGCTACCTTGCAAGGAGAATGGATCGAAATTGGCGTAATAACGATCAAAAATTTGACCTTGAACCTTTATGTAGGCATTTTTAATGGGTTCATAGCGTAAAGACGCCGCCATTGCAGTTTGCGCAGCATCGCCCACATGTACACCTTTTGCGTCAAAAGTAAATTCTAAGGAGTCGTATTGTGGTATAAATACAGTTTTACTCGAATTCCAGATCCAGTTACCAATAGAGAACATGAAGTCAATAGAAAGTTTAGGTGAAATTTCCCAAGCAACATCGATTTCTTGGCCCATGTGTATGGCATCCATACCATTGATATTGACCCGAATGAATTCCGTAGGGTCGTTAGGGTCAGGAACAGCGACGCCATAAGGGAAAGGTTTATTTTTCCAATTGGTGAAATACGCATTGTAATTGACCCCAAAATGTTTGTTGGAATAGTGATATCCACCTTCTGCCGCATAGATGATTTCATTGACGATTTCGCCAAAAAAACTATTGCTATTGTTGTCAATGACATTAGAGAATTGCGGCGTGCGGTTGAGATAACCCAAATTACAATAGACGTCCTGATATTTGTTTAATTTGTAACTCAGGCCGCCTTTTACGGTGACGCCAGGAATGTATTTCCAATCAGTTTCGAAGAAATTGAGCCCTGGTGAGCCCGCATGATAGGTCTGACCATTGTATTGAATGGTGTCGAGTGCTCCAATTCTGAGGGTGGTATCACTGAGCTCGAGTACTTTGCGTTGAAAGTAATCAATGCCTTTGTATCCGTTAAGGATGGTTGAAACGTTAGCAAACCAATTGATGCGTTCACCATTGTGCTCCACTTGGCCAAAAACACCGGCATAGGTAACCACACCATCGCGGTCCGCATTGAAGGTATTTTTGGCAATTTTATCTCCAACCCTTTGCATTGGATCGGGATCATTGAAGTTGGCTGCGCTTAAAAAGTAGTCGGCACCCAAAAGGTTGGTGATAATTTGATAATGACGACCTTCATAATAGCGGTAATCGATTCCACCTGAAAAAGAAGTCTTTTTGGAATATTGGTAATTGAACTGCCCCAAATAACCTAGCCAAAAATGGTTGTTGATACTCGCTAATAATATCTGGCTGGCCTTGATCTCTGTATCTGAATAAAGCGGGTCAATATTTGGCGTTCCGAATAAAGAATTCACTTGGTTTTCGGTGATCATTTGGTCCCAGTCGATGTTAAAATTGCTATCACGCAGTATGGCTGAAGAATTGAAGATACTGGTGCCTCCACCACGCCC
>Ga0209355_1000006_pt1 | contig 162291 bp, 165 predicted proteins | sample LauGreSBDMM110SN_3_FD_187563 | JGI IMG/M metagenome (GOLD analysis project Ga0209355, IMG submission 187563) | Freshwater lake microbial communities from Lake Michigan, USA - Sp13.BD.MM110.SN (SPAdes) (version 2) | ecosystem: Environmental > Aquatic > Freshwater > Lake | place: Lake Michigan... | reverse complement strand
AGTTTGGGGGGCATGCCATGGCAGCAGGACTCACGATTCGTCAGGCTGATTTTGAGGTTTTTGAAGAATCGTTTTTACAGGTCAGCAGTGAACTCTTAACGGAAGACCTGCTAAAACGACGTTGCATCCATGATGGGGAACTAAGGCCTGGAGACTTTAATGTCAAAACAAGTGACATCCTTATGAACGAAATCTGGGGTCATGGCTTTCCCGAGCCTCTTTTTTATGGAGAGTTTGATGTGCTACAACAATCTCTCATGAAAGATAAGCATCTACGCCTACAACTCAAACCAAGGGTATCTGATGAGACTGCTTCGCAGCCCATCCCTTTAGTGCAAGGCGTCTGGTTTAATCGGACCCAAATCCTCCCGCAGCAAGCCCGCTTGGCCTATCGTTTGGTGAGCGATCGGTTCCGTGCAGAGGCTCGCGTGCAATTAATGATCGAGGCATTGGACGATCAATCCTAGCGAGCGCTTACCCGTATAATTTGAGCATGGAAGCCGAACAACTCAATCACATTACCAATTCTTTAAAAGATCTCCTCTCCCGTGAGCAAGCACTACGGGGGTATCTTTGACTTCGATGCGAAGTCAAATCGTCTTGTTGAAGTTAATCAAATCCTGGAAGATCCCAAAATTTGGGATGATCCCAAGCAAGCCCAAGCACTGGGCAAAGAAAAAAAGCTCTTAGAGGGCGTTGTACACATCCTTACCGAACTCAATCAAAATATCTCGAGCAGTATGGAGCTGATGGAATTGGCTAAGGCCGAGAACGATCAAGGCATCTTATTGTCCCTGCAAACTGATTCTGAGTCTTATGAAAAGGTCATTGCGGACTTGGAATTTCGGCGTATGTTTCATAATGAAATGGATCCCTGTAATTGTTTTATTGATATCCAAGCAGGAGCGGGCGGCACCGAGGCCTGCGATTGGGCCAGCATGCTCTATCGGCAATACCTCAAATACTGTGAGCGCAAGGGTTATAAGACTGAAATCTTAGAAGAGTCGGATGGGGACGTCGCTGGTATTAAAAGTGCCACCATTAAGGTAGATGGTGAATATGCCTACGGGCACCTGCGCTCTGAAACCGGTGTCCACCGCCTGGTACGCAAATCCCCCTTTGATTCCTCAGGTGGACGGCATACCTCTTTTGCCAGTATTTACGTATACCCTGAAATTGATGACTCGATTGAAATTGAAGTAAATCCGGCTGATATTCGCACCGATACCTACCGCGCCTCAGGAGCGGGGGGTCAGCATATTAATAAGACAGATTCAGCGGTGCGTCTTACACATATTCCTACGGGGATTGTGGTGCAGTGTCAAAATGACCGCAGTCAACACCGTAATCGTGCTGAGGCCATGAGTATGCTTAAATCCCGTTTATATGAACACGAGATGCGTAAACGTCGTGCTGAGCAAGATAAGTTAGAGGCTAGCAAAACCGATGTCGGTTGGGGCCATCAAATTCGGTCCTATGTTTTAGATCAAAGTCGCATTAAAGATTTAAGAACCAATGTTGAAATATCCAACACCCAAAAAGTTTTAGATGGCGATCTCGATGCCTTTATCGCAGCCAGTCTAAAACAAGGTCTGTAATCCCCAGAGAGCCATCTTTATGAATACCACTCCACCCACTGTCGATGAGCAACAACCAGCGCCTGATGAAAACCATATCATTGCTGAGCGTCGTGAGAAATTAACTAAACTGCGCCAAGCTGGTGTGCCCTTCCCCAATGACTTTATTCCAACCCATTTAGCAGCCGATTTACATGATCATTACGATGGCTTCAATAAAGAGGAGTTAGCGAGCAAGAAGATTGGCGTTAAGGTCGCCGGTCGTATGGTATTGAAACGGGTGATGGGTAAAGCTAGTTTTGCCACGATTCAAGATCGTAGCGGTCAGATTCAGTTCTATATCAGCGATGATATTACCGGGGTCGACGTTCATGCAGCTTTTAAGCATTGGGATCTGGGCGACATCATTGCCGCTGAAGGCCATCTCTTTAAGACCAATAAAGGCGAGCTCTCAGTCGAGTGCTCAACACTGCGCCTCTTAAGTAAATCCTTACGACCACTGCCAGATAAATTTCATGGTCTTGCCGATCAAGAACTTAAATACCGGCAACGCTATGTCGATTTGATTGTGAACCCAGAAAGTCGTAATACTTTCTTGGCACGCAGCAAAGCCATTGCCTCGCTGCGTCGACATATGATCGAAGCGCAGTTCATGGAAGTTGAAACGCCTATGTTGCACCCTATTCCTGGGGGAGCAGCAGCTAAGCCATTCATTACCCACCACAATGCGCTCGATATGCAAATGTATATGCGGATTGCTCCAGAGCTTTATCTAAAGCGCCTAGTGGTTGGTGGCTTTGAGCGTGTCTTTGAAATTAATCGCAACTTCAGAAATGAGGGGCTTAGTCCGCGTCACAATCCAGAGTTCACCATGATGGAGTTCTATGCAGCCTATACCAACTATCACTGGCTGATGGACTTTACTGAAAATTTAATCCGCAACGCCGCCATCGATGCGCAAGGGACAGCAACACTCACTCACCAAGGGCGAGGTCTTGATTTAGCCAAACCCTTTGATCGTCTCACCATTACCGAAGCAATCCTAAAATACGCCCCACTCTCACAAAAGACCTATGCTGCGGCCCAATTAGAAGACCTTGACTTTATTCGTGCCGAGCTAAAAAAAGGCGGAGCAAATATCAACTCCCCAGCTCTCAAAAATGCGGGGCTAGGCGCTCTGCAATTGGCTTTATTTGAGCTTGTTGCCGAAGAGCATCTTTGGGATCCTACTTATATTATTGATTATCCGATTGAAGTTAGTCCTCTAGCGCGTGAATCGGATACGCGCAAGGGCATTACCGAGCGCTTTGAGCTCTTCATCACAGGGCGCGAAATCGCCAATGGCTTCTCAGAGCTCAATGATGCAGAAGATCAGGCTGAACGTTTTCGTAAGCAGGTCGCACAAAAAGAGGCGGGCGATGAAGAGGCGATGTACTTTGACCATGATTTCATCCGCGCTTTGGAGTACGGCATGCCGCCAACTGGGGGTTGTGGGATTGGTATTGACCGCCTGGTGATGCTTCTCACCGATATGCCTAATATTCGGGATGTAATTTTATTCCCACATCTACGTCGTGAGGAAGACTAAACGTCTAGCGATTACGTACGCGTTCGCTTTTTGTGACCCGCTCATAAAATGCATTCGGCTTGGTCTCCACCCAACGGATGAATTTTTGCATAGCAGGATCCTGCAAAATGGCTTCAGCAGTATTGAACTTAGCTGCTAATTGAGTATCTGTAAATAGAGCATGAATCTGTCGATGACAAATTTTGTGCAAATATTCAGTGGCTCTACCGCCCTTTGATTTTGGAATCAAATGATGGGCTTCTTGTTGCTCTGGAGGTATCTCACGCAGACAAATTGGGCAAATAACAATCTCAACTGCATTCAATTCTTCACTAGCTTGCAGCTCAAGCAGTTGCTTTTGACGTATCCTACCGACCATGGCACTAAGTTAGATTCAGTGAGTTAGTGATTTTCTTTGGCATGATTGATCGAATACTTTGGAATTTCAATCACAAGATCAATATTTGCCACAATAGCCTGACATGAAAGCCGTGATTGGGGGCATAAGCCCCAAGCTCGATCAAGCATATCTTCCTCGTTCTCGTCAGGTTCATTTAAACTATTACCCCCTTCTCGCACAATCACATGACAGGTTGTACAGGCACACACCATATCGCAGGCATGCTCAATCTCAATATCATTCGCTAGCAAGGTCTCACAAATACTGGTTCCAGGATCAGCATCGATGACGGCTCCATCAGGACAATACTCAGCATGGGGTAAAACAACAATTTGGGTCATGGGTCAGTCTCAATAATTAGATCTCAGCAACATTTTTACCTGTTAATGCTTTTTGGATACTGGCATTCATTCGCTTTTCAGCAAAGTGATCCGTGGTCTTCGCTGCTTTCTCAACCGCTTTACGCACAATTGAGCTATCTTGCTCTGTTTGCACGAGATTATGCAGTTGAGCCATCTCTTTTCGAATCAAGGCACGCTCAATATCGGTTAATAGATATCCATCTTGCTCTAAAGCAGCTCCGACCGCTTCGATCAAGCGCTCTGCCTCCACTTGCTCTTCACGCAAAGAGCGGGCTTGCATATCCTCTTTGGCAGAGGCAAAGCCGTCTTGCAACATTCGGGTAATGTCTGAGTCACTTAAACCATATGAAGGCTTAATCTCAATCGAGGTTTGTACGCTAGAGCTTTCTTCGATGGCATGCACTGATAAAAGTCCGTCCGCATCAACCTGAAAGGTCACTCGAATACGAGCTGCGCCAGCCACCATCGGTGGTATGCCTTTTAGTTCAAAACGAGCTAATGATCGACATGCATCCACTAGCTCGCGTTCACCCTGGACAACATGAAGTGATAAACCAGTCTGACCATCTTTAAAGGTCGTGAACTCTTGTGCCTGGGCCACTGGAATCGGGGTGTTGCGTGGAATAATTTTTTCAACCAGACCGCCCATGGTCTCAAGCCCTAAAGATAGCGGAATCACATCGAGCAATAGCCATTCATTATTTTTACTTTGATTACCGGCTAATAAATCAGCCTGCATCGCAGCGCCCAAAGCAACTACTTGGTCGGGGTCTAAATTATTTAAGGGTTGTTTTGCAAAGAGCTCAGCAACTGCTGCTTGAACATGGGGCATACGCGTAGCGCCTCCAACCATAACCACACCCTTTACATCTTGGGTCTGCAGATGGGCATCACGCAATGCTTTGCGTACTGAGGTCATGGTCTTACTAACCAAGCTCTGGGTGATCTCAAAAAATTGGGTTTGACTTACTTCTAGATGAACAACGGCCCCCGTACTCAGGGTGAGATGCACGTTAGCAAGGGGAGCAAGGCTTAATTGTTCTTTAGTTTGTTTGGCTGCTAGTAATAATGCACGTTGGTCTTGGGGTGCAAGAGGCGAGAGCTTTACTTGTTCAAGCACCCAAGAGTAAAGGCATTGATCAAAATCATCGCCACCCAGAGCAGAATCACCGCCAGTGGATAAAACCTCAAAAACTCCCTTACTCATTCGTAAAATAGAGATATCAAAGGTGCCGCCGCCCAAATCATAAACAGCATAGATTCCTTCGGAGGCATTATCTAAACCATAGGCAATCGCTGCCGCAGTAGGTTCATTTAATAGTCGCAAGACCTTGAGGCCTGCAAGTTGAGCAGCATCTTTGGTTGCTTGGCGCTGGGCATCATCAAAGTATGCGGGGACCGTTATCACCGCCCCCACAATCTCATCTTGGACAGAGTCTTCAGCGAGCTGGCGTAAGCGAGCCAAGATCTCTGCACTAACCTCTACTGGAGTTTTATCGCCGGCAACAGTGCGCAACTTCACCATGCCTGGTTCGTCGATAAACTCATATGGTGAGCTCTCCATATGCGATACATCGCTAAGACCTCGTCCCATAAAACGCTTAACAGACACAATCGTATTTTTAGGATCATCGATCACATGCTCTAAAGCGTCATAACCACCCTGAGTCCGTCCATCCGGTAAATACCGAATCACCGATGGAAATAGTTCCTTGCCATTGATATCAGCTAGAACCTTGGGAAGTGCATCTTTGACAATAGCAACAAGGGAGTTTGTAGTGCCCAGATCAATACCAATAGAAATTTTGCGCTCGTGGGGAGCAAGCGCCATTCCAGGTTCAGCAATTTGTAGTAAAGCCATATTATTTTTCTAGATGCATTTAGGCCAGCTCTGCTATCGCATCATCTAGCTCGGTAGCAAACTTATCGATAAAGAGAAGACCGCGTACGGTCTCGATTGCCTTTTGATAATGTCCCTTCTCGCACTCTTCTTCTAAAAGAATGACTGCATTTTGGTGGGCTTGACCCACTTCGGCCGCCAAAGTCTCGAGGGTGCTTAAATCCTCTGCAGACTCATCGAGAGTCTCACGCCATTCCATTTGCTTCATTAGAAATTGAACGGGCATGGCCGTATTGGTTTCTAAATGAGCCTCTACGCCATTTAACTGGCAAAGATATAAGCCTCTTTGGATAGGATCTTTTAAGGTGCGATAGGCAGTATTGGCATAGGTTGCTAACTGCATAGCTACCCGTTGTTCTGCCTCTGTGCCATTAGTATGGCGATCAGGATGAACTTCTTTTTGAATGGCTAGATAGGCTTGATCCAAAACCGACGTATCAAGTTTGAAACGGGGTAATAGTCCAAAAAATGTGAAGTAGTTGTCAGACGCGGAAAGATTCGCCACAACCACACTCATCTTTCACATTCGGGTTCTGAAACTTAAACCCTTCATTTAAGCCTTCGCGCACAAAATCCAGCTCGGTCCCATCAATATAAGCGAGGCTCTTTGGATCAACAAAAATCTTAATGCCATGGGACTCAAATACCTGATCCTCCGCAACAGCCTCATCCACATACTCTAATTGATAGGCAAGGCCAGAACAACCAGTTGTGCGCACGCCCAAGCGCAAGCCACAACCCTTGCCACGTTTTTGCAAACTGCGATTGACATGGGTTGCTGCTTTTTCGGTCAGGGTGATCGACATAACAATACTTTCTTATTTAGCGAGGTGCTTTTCTTGATAATCTTTGACGGCGGCCTTAATGGCATCCTCAGCCAATATGGAGCAATGTATCTTCACAGGAGGTAGAGAGAGTTCTTGGGCAATTTGGGAGTTCTTAATCTCAAGCGCCTGATCCAAGGTTTTACCCTTCACCCACTCGGTCACTAAGGAAGATGAGGCGATTGCGGATCCGCAGCCATAGGTTTTGAACTTAGCATCTTCAATCACACCCTGATCATTGACCCGAATTTGCAACTTCATGACATCCCCGCATGCGGGGGCGCCTACCATTCCAGTGCCAATCTGCTCATCGCCTTTGGCAAATGAACCCACATTACGGGGGTTCTCATAATGATCAATTACTTTATCGCTATATGCCATATCAATTCCTTTTTAAACTTAATTCTTCAATGATTAGTGAGCTGCCCACTGAATCGTACTTAGATCAATCCCATCTTTATACATTTCCCAAAGAGGAGAAAGCTCTCGTAATTTGGCAATTTTCTCTTTTACTAAGTTAATCGTGAAGTCCACCTCTTCCTCGGTTGTAAAACGGCCGATCGTAAAACGAATCGAGCTATGGGCTAACTCATCATTACGTCCAAGTGCACGCAATACATAGGAGGGCTCTAAAGATGCAGAGGTGCACGCTGAACCCGAAGAAATTGCAATGTCTTTCAAGGCCATCAACATAGATTCGCCTTCAACGTAATTAAAGCTGATATTGAGGTTGTGGGCGACGCGCTGATCCATGTCGCCATTGACATAAACCTCTTCAATATCTTTTAGGCCGGCCAACAAACGATCGCGTAATGTGCGAATGCGTGCACGCTCTTCGGCCATTTCTATCCGAGCTATCCGAAATGCCTCGCCCATACCCACAATTTGGTGAACCGGTAGAGTGCCTGAACGCATGCCACGTTCATGCCCACCGCCATGGATTTGCGCTTCGATGCGTACGCGCGGTTTGCGGCGCACATATAGAGCACCAATTCCCTTGGGTCCATAAGTTTTATGTGCTGAGAAGCTCATCAAATCAACTTTTTGCTTCTCAAGATCAATCTCTACTTTGCCAGTTGCTTGGGCAGAGTCGACGTGAAAGATGATTCCGCGTGAGCGGCAAAGCTCACCAATTTTGGGAATATCCTGAATAACACCAATTTCATTATTTACAAATATCACCGACACCAAAATGGTGTCTAGACGAATAGCCGCTTCAAGCTGTGCAAAGTCAATCAGACCGTTATCCATTACATCCAGATACGTGACGTCATAGCCCTCACGCTCCAGTTCACGGCAGGTATCAAGCGTTGCTTTGTGCTCGGTCTTCACCGTAATAATGTGCTTACCCTTTTCTTTATAGAAATGAGCAGCGCCTTTGATCGCGAGATTAATGCTCTCAGTTGCGCCGCTGGTCCACACGATTTCACGGGGATCAGCATTGACTAGTTTGGCAACTTCCACGCGCGCTTCTTCAACAGCCTCTTCAGCAGCCCAGCCAAACGCATGACTGCGCGAGGCTGGATTACCAAATTGTTCCCTCAAATAGGGAAGCATCTTATCGACCACACGCTGATCAATCGGCGTGGTTGCCGAATAATCCATGTAGACCGGAAAATGTTTCGGGCTATAGAGCGAAACGGGTTGAAGGGGAGCTTTTTGTGGAGCGTTCATGCTTAGCCTTGTCTGGCAAGATTAAATACAGAGTTAATAAGAGGCCGCTTAGGAGCTTCATCCTTTTTAGTTGCGGCAACGGTGGCTGGCTTTTTGGTTTTAATCGAATCAATACGAACTTTCTTTTCGCGAAGATCCTGAATCACCACACCACGGCCCTCTTGCTGCTTAGCTAAATCGCGCAAACTGACTGAATCAAGATACTCAACCATCTTGGCGTTTAAGTTGGTCCATAAGTCATGGGTCATGCAACGGCTGTGAGCATCTTCTTCGCTATGACAATTACCCTTACCACCGCACTGGGTCGCATCTAGGGGTTCATCTACCGCCACAATGATGTCGGCAACACTGATTTCCTCAGCCTTACGCGCGAGGGTGTATCCGCCGCCAGGGCCGCGTGTACTCTCAACAATATTAAAGCGGCGTAGCTTGCCAAAGAGTTGCTCTAAATAGGAAAGCGAAATCTTTTGGCGCTGGCTAATACCGGCAAGCGTTACGGGGCCATGCGTTTCACGCAGAGCCAAATCAATCATCGCGGTTACTGCAAATCGACCTTTAGTAGTAAGTCTCATAGATCACCTTTGTTGTGGGTTGTTATGGACAGCAAATGCCAGAAGGGTAATACCTGACAATTCTGGTCAAGTATAGCAGATTCCCGAGTATTTTGATCGGGAATAAACCATAGGGTTAATAAGGGGAAAGAATCTGTGAAGCCAAAACAAACACAAGCCTAGCGGGCTCTAGAGAGAATCTTTGGCTAAAGCACCAAAAGCAAGTTCCTTGATTTTAGCAATCTGATCACGGGTAGCCGCAGCCCTCTCAAACTCGAGGTTTTTGGCCTCCGCCATCATTTGTTTCTCTAGTCGACCAATTTCTTTTGCAAGCTCTTTTTCGCTCATGCTCTCGTAATGGGCCCGATTCTGGGCAACTTGTAGCTCACTTCGCTTCTCTTGAACATCGTAAACACCATCAATAATGTCTTTAATCCGCTTGGTTACCCCTTTGGGCTCAATGCCATGCTCGAGATTAAAGGCAATTTGCTTCGTTCTTCGTCGATCGGTCTCACCCATCGCACGCTGCATGGAATTGGTCATACGATCCGCATACAAAATCGCCTTACCGTTCACATTGCGCGCAGCTCGCCCAATCGTTTGAATCAAACTTCGTTCTGCTCGTAAGAAACCTTCCTTATCAGCATCCAAAATTGCGACCAACGATACCTCAGGTATATCGAGACCTTCACGTAATAAATTAATTCCGACTAAGACATCAAATACTCCCAGACGTAGATCCCGAATAATCTCAACACGTTCAACCGTATCAATATCCGAGTGGACATAACGCACCTTCACGCCGTTATCCGATAAATATTCGGTTAACTGCTCGGCCATGCGCTTGGTTAAAACAGTGACTAAGACACGCTCGCGCACCTTCACCCGTTCGTGAATTTGATTAAGTAAATCATCGACCTGCGTACTTGCTGGCAAAACTTCAATTGCCGGATCGACAAGTCCGGTAGGTCGAACTAGCTGCTCAACCACTTGCCCTGTCTTTTGGTTCTCATAATCTGCTGGGGTTGCTGATACAAAAACCGCTTGACGCATCTTGGTCTCAAATTCAGGGAACTTTAAGGGTCGATTATCCATCGCGGAGGGCAAACGAAATCCATACTCCACCAAAGTATGTTTACGTGCCCGATCGCCGTTATACATCCCGTTAAGCTGACCAATCAACACATGACTTTCATCCAAAAACATCAAGGCATCGGGTGGCAAATAATCCACCAAGGTGGGCGGTGCATCGCCCGGTTTTGCGCCCGATAAATGCCGTGAGTAGTTTTCAATTCCCTTACAAAATCCCAGCTCTGAGAGCATCTCAAGATCAAAGCGAGTTCGTTGTTCTAAGCGTTGCGCCTCGACTAATTTAGTGTCTTTCACGAACTCATCTAAACGCTCACGTAACTCAACCTTAATAGTCTCAATTGCCCGCAAGATCGTTTCGCGGGGGGTTACATAGTGGGAGCTGGGGTACACCGTAAAGCGCGGTAACTTTTGTTTAATCTTTCCGGTCAGGGGATCAAAAAAATGCAAAGACTCGACTTGATCATCAAACAACTCAACGCGGATGGCTAACTCATTGTGCTCGGCTGGGAAGATATCAATCGTGTCACCCCGAACCCGAAAGATACCCCGCTGAAAATCGAGCTCATTGCGCTCGTACTGCATTGAAATTAAACGCGTGACAATATCACGCTGCGTCAATTTATCACCAGGCCTCAGCGTTAAGACCATGCTGTGATAATCACCGGGATTACCAATGCCGTAGATCGCAGAAACCGTCGCCACAATCACCACATCACGGCGCTCTAATAAGCTCTTAGTTGCCGATAGACGCATTTGCTCGATGTGCTCATTGATTGAGGAGTCTTTTTCAATAAAGAGGTCGCGCGTCGGGACGTAAGCTTCAGGCTGGTAGTAGTCGTAATAACTTACAAAGTACTCCACTGCATTGCGAGGAAAGAACTCCCTGAATTCTGAGTACAACTGAGCAGCAAGAGTTTTGTTGGGAGCAAAGACAATCGCGGGTCGACCCATTCGTGCAATCACATTGGCCATGGTGAAGGTCTTCCCTGAACCGGTTACGCCCAAGAGGGTCTGAAACGATAGGCCGTCCTCAATACCAGCACACAACTGATCAATCGCCGCAGGCTGATCGCCAGCAGGGGGAAAGGGTTGATACAACTGATACGGAGAATCTGTAAAACGGATGAATTGAGACTCAACTAACGGAGGATCTTGCATGCCCCGATTGAGAGTTGCGCCCTCTTCTTTAACTAATTTTTTAGAGGAGTCCTCACGTGCTTTGGTTTTAGGACTTATGTTGGCTGGTTTTGGGGTGGGCTTACTCATCTCGGCTATCATTTATAACTGTGAACTTACTTGCGCAGCAAATTTTCAACAATCGTCAATTTTGCCGTTTTTATTCCAATTGCACCAAACATTCCTAAGAACCTGATTTACAACACATAAACCACATTCAATCAAAATGAACCTGTTTTCCTCCGTCCAATTAGCCCCCAAAGATCCCATTTTTGGCCTTACTGAAGCCTACACTGCCGATCAACGCGCCGGCAAAGTGAATTTAGGCGTTGGCGTCTACTACACCGACGAAGGCAAGGTGCCTTTACTCAGGGCGGTTCTTGAGGCTGAAAAAGAGGTTGTTGCTAAACAATCGCCTCGTGCCTACGTCCCAATCGAAGGTCCAAACCCTTACAACTCAGCAGTGCAAAACTTGCTCTTTGGCGCAGACTCCCCCCTTATTAAAGAGGGTCGCGTGGTAACCGCTGAATGTCTTGGTGGAACTGGAGCCTTGCGCGTCGGCGGTGATTTTGTGAAGCGTTTAGATACTAATGCGCCCGCTGCAATTAGCGCGCCAAGTTGGGAAAACCATCGTGGTATTTTTGAATCTGCCGGCTATCAGGTCTTGGAGTACACCTACTTTGACCCCAAGACCCGTGGCGTGGATTTTGAGGGCATGGTTAAATCGCTAGAATCCTTTCCAGCAAAAACGTTAGTGATTCTGCATGCCTGCTGTCACAACCCAACGGGTGCAGATCTCACTCCGGATCAGTGGAAAAAAATTATTTCTATTTGCCAAACACGCCAGTTAATTCCTTTTCTTGATATTGCCTATCAGGGATTTGCTACCGGCATTGAAGAAGATGGTGCGGCAGTGCAACTGTTTGCCGACTCTGGAATGTCTTTCTTCGTATCGAGCTCTTTTTCAAAATCATTTTCACTCTATGGTGAACGTGTGGGCGCACTTTCGATTGTTACTCAAAGTAAGGAAGAATCCGCTCGGGTTTTATCGCAATTAAAACGGGTCATACGCACCAATTATTCCAATCCACCTACGCATGGTGCTGCGATTGTGGCAATGGTGTTGAACTCCCCTAAATTACGCCAGATGTGGGAAGACGAACTCGCCGAGATGCGGGAACGAATTAAAGCAATGCGCCATGGTCTTAACAAAAAACTGGCTGCTGCTGGTGCGCAACAGGATTTTTCCTTTATTGAGACTCAGCGTGGCATGTTTTCCTATTCCGGCCTCACTGCTGGCCAAGTTGCCAATCTGCAAGAGCAAGATGGTATCTACGCACTTTCGACTGGGCGCATCTGTGTGGCAGCCTTGAACACCAAAAATTTAGATCGGGTTGCTCAGGCTATCGCTCGGGTTCTCGTGTCAAAATAGGGTTTTTGCTGTATTTGGAGGGTAATCAATGCTTTATCAAATATACGATTTTCAGAAAGCGTTGTTACAACCCTTAACATCTTGGGCCAAAACGACCTCTGAGACGTTCATCAATCCGGCCAACCCCCTATCCCTTCTTCCGGGTGCGGAACGCTTTGCTGCAAGCTATGAACTCTTACACCGTCTTGGTAAAGACTATAAAAAACCTGAATTTGGCATTCGCAGCATCAAAGCCCACGGCAAAGAGGTAGTAGTTCAAGAAATCACAACCCTTGCAAGACCATTTTGTAACTTAGTTCGCTTTAAGCGCTTCTCCGATGACATCGATGTCATCACGAAGATGAAGCAAGACCCGATTGTGTTAATTGTTGCCCCTCTCTCGGGTCATCATTCCACTTTATTACGCGATACTGTGCGCACGATGTTGCAAGACCATAAGGTCTACATTACTGACTGGGTGGATGCGCGAATGGTTCCAAATGACCAAGGGGTTTTTGGATTAAGCGACTACGTGAACTACATTGAAGATTTCATTCGCTTAATTGGTGCCAACAATCTTCATGTGATTTCTGTATGCCAACCGACCGTACCTGTCCTTGGAGCAGTTTCATTAATGGCCTCCCGAGGTGAAGCAACTCCTAAATCACTCATCATGATGGGCGGCCCGATTGATGCCCGCAAACATCCCACAGCCGTCAACTCCTTGGCCACAAATAAATCGATTCAGTGGTTCGAAGCCAATACGATTCATAACGTACCGCCACCCCATCCTGGCGTGGGTCGCCGTGTTTATCCTGGTTTCTTACAGCACCTTGGTTTTATTGCTATGAACCCCAGTAATCATATGCAGTCTCATTGGGATTTCTTCCAAAACTTAGTACGGGGTGACGAGCAAGATGCTAAAGCGCATATTCGCTTCTATGATGAATACAACGCTGTGCTTGACATGGACGCACACTACTATTTAGACACCATTAGAACCGTGTTCCAAGAGTGCGCATTACCTAATGGTACTTGGAAGGTAAATGGCGAACTCGTGAAACCAGAAGATATTCAACAATCAGCCATGCTCACCATTGAGGGGGAAATGGACGATATCTCTGGAAGCGGGCAAACGCGCGCTGCTCACAAACTCTGTAAAGGAATTGATGAGTCTATGAAAGAGCATTACGAGGTCAGTGGTGCTGGGCACTATGGCATCTTTTCTGGAAGACGCTGGCGTAATAAGGTGTATCCGCGAATACAAAGCTTCATTCGTGCGCACCACGCTACCAATCCAAATAATCAAGACGCTAATTAAGTCCGTTTCTATCGAAGTCAATGCGCTCTCCCAAGCTAGCTGACTTATTAGAGGACGCCTTACCTCAAACACAATGCACAAAGTGCGGCTACCCGGATTGCCGAGGCTATGCAGAGGCAATGGCTGATGGTGAACGCCCAAATCGCTGTCCTCCTGGTGGTCAAGAAGGCATTATTCGACTCAGTAGGATTCTGGATTTCAAGCTCAATGAAGAAATAAATCAAATTGATCCTGAATGCGGCATTGAACGGCCCAGACCAGTCGCATTCATCGATCCCAAGGCTTGTATTGGTTGCACACTGTGTATTCAAGCTTGTCCAGTGGATGCTATTGTGGGTGCCTCCAAGCAAATGCATACCGTCTTACCGGAGTGGTGCACTGGTTGTGATCTCTGTGTGGCGCCCTGCCCGGTCGACTGTATCACCATGATTAACATCACCGGTAAGCAAACGGGATGGAATGCATGGTCAAGCTCTCAGGCTGATCTCGCAAGGGCCCGTTATCAAACCCATCAAGAGCGACTTGATCGCGAAGAGCGTGACAATCAGAGCCGTTTAGCTAAGAAGGCGAAGGCAAAACTAGTTGCACTGGACGAAACCCAAGCAAGCTCTCCGGCGGATGTAACTGAAATTGAACGTAAGCGTGCCATCATTGCTGCAGCGATAGCACGGGTCAAACAATCAAACCCATAGTCTGTGTATGAATGCTGAGCAACGGATTGTCTTTTTTCAGGAACTAAAAGCTAACAATCCAAAACCAAGTACCGAACTAGAATACAGCTCCCCATTTGAGCTATTAACAGCGGTTCTCTTATCGGCACAAGCCACCGACATCTCTGTAAATAAAGGTACACGCCGACTCTTCGCAGTTGCCAACACACCAGAAGCAATCCTTACTCTGGGGGATGCGGGGGTTCGCCCCTACATTCAGCACATTGGTTTATATAAAACCAAAGGGAAACACCTTCAAGAGACATGCAGCATATTAATCAATCGACATGGTGCTGAGGTCCCCAAGAAACGAGAGGATCTCGAGGCTCTCCCAGGAGTTGGGCGTAAAACCGCTAATGTCATTCTGAACACTGCATTTGGTGAGCCTACTATCGCCGTAGATACTCATATTTTTAGGGTATCTAACCGTACTGGTTTAGCCCCAGGCAAGAATGTGATCGAGGTTGAAAAGAAGCTAATGAAACGTGTTCCACAAGAATTTATCCACGATGCGCACCATTGGCTAATCTTGCATGGTCGCTATGTCTGCAAAGCACGTAATCCTGATTGTGCTCATTGCGTTGTTGAGCCCCTTTGTTCCTATAAACACAAAACTGATAGTGGAAAAGTACGTGGCCCTATTTAATCCATCCCGTGAGGAGGTCCGTCAGTTTTTTTGCACAACCTGGCAAAAGCACACTGATGGGAGTCTTTTAACGCCCCTAGAAATGCTTGCGAGTCAATGGATGGAACTGCACCCAGAGTTTCAGGCGATCCTGAGCGATCCATCCGGCGCCCTTGAGCAAGAATTTACCCCTGAGAAAGGAATAACTAATCCTTTTTTGCATCTGTCTATGCATCTATCGATTAGCGAACAGATTTCGATTGATCAGCCCCCCGGCATTCGACAGATCGCCAATGCATTGAGTAAAAAATTAGACTCTGAGCATGAAGCGCAACACCAAATCATGGAATGTTTAGGACAAGTCTTATGGCAGGCTCAGCGTGACGCGAGTGCGCTTGATACAAATACCTATTTAGAGTCTTTACGAAAATTACTTTAGGCTAAATCAGCAATACCAGAGCGGATCGCATCTGGCAAACTCCTAGAAGATTCTCGTCTTGTTTTTCTGATGCTCTCAGACAGCTCTCGTTGTTTGCTTGACCAAATAGATCCTGAGAAAAATGGGTCATCGATAAACCGAGGAATCACGTGCCAATGCAAATGCGGTACCTGATTACCCAATGATGCAATGTTGATCTTTTGGGGATGCATCACACGACGAACTGCAAACTCAGTGACATCAACCAAGGCCATAAGAATCTCTCGCTCCACCCGTGATAGATCGCTCATTTCTGCAACATGCCGATTCCAGATAACCCGGCAATATCCTGGAAGATCAGGGTCATCAATTAAAACAACGCGCGCATCATCACCGCGCCAAACTAGCTGGCCACCGTCTTCTTTGCAAAGGATGCACTCACTCATAGGTGTAATGTAAAACAGAAAGGCGCTTAAGTCATCCTTTTGGAATGATTTAAGCGCCCAACCGCACTCCTTAGCAATCCGCTGGATTGGCGGATGATTGCATTAATGAAACTGTTCTTCCTCGGTCGATCCAGTTAGTGCCGTTACCGAAGACTTACCCCCTTGGATCACAGTGGTCACATCGTCAAAGTATCCTGTGCCAACTTCTTGCTGATGCGACACAAAACTATAACCACGATCACGCGCCGCGAACTCGGGCTCCTGCACCTTCTCAACATAAGCGGTCATGCCCCGCTTGACATAGTCCTGCGAGAGATCAAACATGTTGTACCACATCGAGTGGATACCCGCCAAGGTAATGAACTGGTACTTGTAACCCATTGCGCCAAGCTCACGTTGGAACTTGGCAATTGTGGTGTCATCTAAATTTTTCTTCCAGTTAAACGAGGGCGAACAGTTATATGCCAACATCTTGCCGGGGAACTTCTCCCGAATTGCCTCCGCAAATTTCTTGGCGAACTCAAGGTCAGGTGTACCCGTTTCACACCACACCATATCGGCATATGCCGCATATGCCAGTCCGCGCGAGATCGCTTGTCCTAAACCTTTGCGGGTCTTATAGAAACCCTCTGGGGTGCGCTCACCGGTTAAGAATGGCTTGTCGTTTTCATCATAATCAGAGGTAATTAGGTCAGCCGCTTCTGCATCGGTTCTTGCCAAGATGATCGTTGGCACGCCCATAACGTCCGCTGCTAGGCGGGCTGCAATCAACTTCTGTACAGACTCTTGGGTTGGTAATAAGACCTTGCCACCTAGGTGGCCACACTTTTTTACAGAAGACAACTGATCTTCAAAGTGGACGCCTGCAGCACCATTTTTAATTAAGGCCTTACTCAGTTCATACGCATTTAATACACCACCGAATCCAGCTTCTGCATCAGCCACAATCGGCGCAAAGTAATCAATGTATCCAGGATCGCCTGGGTTAATGCCTTTAGACCACTGAATCTGATCGGCGCGCTCAAAGGTATTGTTGATCCGCTCCACAACTTTAGGAACAGAATCAACTGGATACAAAGACTGGTCTGGATACATAGCAGCATAACTATTGTTATCAGCAGCTACTTGCCAACCGGATAAATAAATGGCTTTTACACCCGCCTTAACTTGTTGCATTGCCTGTCCACCCGTTAATGCTCCAAGGCAATTGACATACGCCTCATTGTTCACAAGGTTCCATAACTTATCAGCACCTTGTCGTGCAAGGGTGTACTCAGGTCGCACTGAGCCACGCAAGCGCACCACATCCTCAGCGGTGTAACCTCGCTTAATTCCCTGCCAACGGGGATTGATATCCCAATCCTTTTGAATTGTTGCTGCCTCTGCCTTACGCGTCACCATATTGCTCTCCTTCTATCAAGATAAAAAATCTTAAGAATTGAACGTTTGTTCGTATCAACTCTTATGTCTTATAGAAGAGTTTAGAGAGAAATATAAGGGTTAAGTCTATTTATTAGATGTCAAACAAATAAATATTATTCATTAAAATCAATAATTTGTAATAATATTATCGCAATATGAAAACAATAATTAGAGAATGAAAAATATTCATGAAGTAGGATTTTGATTAGTTTTATCTTGTGGAATCGATATTTCACAATGCGGTAAGAGATGCTGTAGCCACATCTTCACTATTACCCCCTGAAAAGGACGTACTTAAGCAGGAGTCTTGTTTGGGATATTGCTGGCCACCTTAAAGGCAGTAAAGATAATCAGGCATTGAATGAATGCTACGCCTAAGAATAGCCAGTTGGGTTGGCCTGCATCAAGCAAGATTCCGAAGGCAAGCGGTCCAACTGATGCGCCGAGATCAATACCAGAATAGACAATGCCATATACACGTCCAGAGGCGCCCTGCGGTGTGGCAGAGCGGATCATTAAATCACGCGAAGGTGCAGCGACACCAAGACCAATACCAATAATGACAAATAGACTCGGGATCAATACTGCTGATGCAATCTCTGTCCCAATCACAATCGACATCAATGCGCCAATCATTAAACAAATGACGACGGTCCTCTCAGGTGAGGCTAGCTTGCTGGCAATGTATCCGCCTAAAATCATGCCGCCTGCACTACCCAGCGCTAGCAAAGTAAGGAAGAAGTTACCCGATGCCACCGAAATGTCGTAGATTTTTAAAAGTGCGCTGGGAGCAAAGGACTGGATGCCAGCCATAGCAACCATGCTTAAGAAGAAAAAAATCCAACAAAACCAGACGGCTGGTAATTTGAGGAAATCAAAAGTACCTAAGGGAGTGTGATTGGGGTTGGTCTTACGGGCGGCAGCAAGATTGGATTCGTGGCGAGCCTTAGCATCATCGGTCAATAGCTCACGATTCATCCAGAGGAAGAATAAAACGACCAATGCCAAAATGGCAGCGGCCATCATGGCCGTACGCCAGTTTGCTAGCTCTGCAATCACCACCATAAAGACTGGGGCAAAGGCCCAGCCAAGATAACCTGTTACACCATGAAAGGAATATGCATAGGGCAAACGCTTAGGCGAGATCTTATGGTTCATGAGGGTGTAATCCACGGGATGGAAAACACCGTTACCGCAACCCATCAAGACCGCCCCAATCACCAAACCAACATAACTTGAACTCACTGCATAGGTCAATGCGGACAAGGCCAATAAGCCAACGCCAGCAAATAAAACGGGGCGAGCACCTTTGTGATCAACCAAAAATCCTGAGGAGGCCTGTACAGCGCATGAGACCACAAAGAAAATGGTCATTAATAAACCAAGCTCTGCGTAGGAAAGTGCGAACTCGGTTTTTAACCAAGGGAATAAAGGGGGTAAAACAAGATGGTAGAAATGAGAGGTGCCATGCGCTAGGCTGATAAGGCCTATCGTCCGATTATCACTAGGGTACAAGCTACCTTGAGCTACCGACATGGCACTAGTGTAGCGCCAGTCGGGAATTACTCCAGAAAAGGACTAGTGGACTAAGCGCGAGAAGCTAAAGTCACCTTTTTTGTCCACATCAACTGGTATCACGTCCTGCGGTCCAAACTTACCTTCCAAAATCATCTTAGAGACTGGGTTTTCAATATGCTGCTGAATTGCCCGCTTTAAGGGTCTTGCCCCATAGACCGGATCAAAGCCTACCTCAGCGATCTTACTCAACGCTGCATCACTGACATCAAGTTGCATATCAATACGCGCCAATCGCTCAGACAAGTTTTGTAACAAGATCTTTGCGATGGCCGCAATGTTCTTTTGATCCAAACCATGGAAGACCACGATTTCATCGACACGGTTTAAAAACTCCGGGCGGAAATGATTCTTTAGCTCTCCAAAGACAGCATCTTTAACCTCAGATTGCTTACCGGTCATCGACTGAATTAAATGAGAGCCGATATTGCTAGTCATGACGATGACAGTGTTCTTGAAATCAACCGTGCGCCCCTGACCGTCGGTCAACCTGCCATCATCGAGTACCTGCAAAAGAACATTGAATACATCAGGATGCGCTTTCTCAATCTCATCAAACAAAATAACGCTGTAAGGCTTACGTCGCACCTGCTCTGTCAGATAGCCACCCTCCTCGTAGCCGACATAACCAGGAGGGGCGCCTATCAGGCGTGCCACACTATGCTTTTCCATAAACTCGCTCATGTCAATCCGGATCAAGCGATCATCGCTATCAAATAGAAATTCTGCGAGCGCCTTACAGAGCTCTGTTTTACCCACACCCGTTGGTCCCAAGAACATAAAGGAGCCATAGGGTTTATTTTCCTCTGAGAGGCCCGCGCGTGAGCGACGGATTGCATCCGATACGGCACGGATTGCTTCATCCTGACCAATGACACGTTCGTGTAAATGATCTTCCATCTTGAGTAATTTATCGCGTTCCCCTTGCATCATCTTTGATACTGGAATACCGGTTGCCCGAGAAACCACCTCCGCAATCTCCTCCGCACCCACTTGGGTTCGCAGAAGCTTAGGACGATGATTATCTTTACTCTGCGCCGCTTCGGCTGCAGCTGCGGACTTTAGCTTAGCCTCTAGTTCAGGGAGCTTGCCATACTGAAGTTCTGCTACCTTCTCGAGCTTACCTTCGCGCTGTAATTTGGTGATATCAGCTTTGACTCGATCGATTTCCTCCTTAACCGATGCAGCGCCTAAGGCAGCTCCCTTTTCTGCTTTCCAGATCTCTTCAAGATCGGCATATTCCGCACCCAAGCGTTTAATTTCTTCCTCAATTAACTCAAGGCGTTTTTTAGAGGCATCATCTTTTTCTTTCTTGACGGCCTCACGCTCAATCTTGAGCTGAATCAGGCGTCGGTCTAATTTATCCATTACCTCGGGCTTAGAGTCAATTTCCATCTTGATGCGTGATCCAGCTTCATCAATTAAATCAATCGCTTTATCGGGTAAGAAACGATCAGTAATATAGCGGTGTGACAACTCTGCCGCAGCTACAATCGCTGGATCCGTAATTTCAATTCCATGGTGCAACTCATATTTTTCTTGTAGGCCGCGTAAGATGGCGATTGTTGCTTCAACGCTTGGCTCATCAACCATCACTTTTTGAAAGCGACGTTCTAGCGCAGCATCTTTCTCAATGTATTTACGATACTCATCTAAGGTGGTTGCTCCAATACAGTGGAGCTCGCCACGAGCCAAGGCTGGCTTGAGCATATTTCCTGCATCCATGGCACCATCGGCTTTACCAGCACCCACCATTGTATGAATCTCATCGATGAACATAATCGTGCGACCTTCATCTTTGGCAACATCATTTAAGACCGCCTTCAGGCGTTCCTCAAACTCACCACGATATTTAGCGCCAGCGAGCAACAAGGCCATGTCGAGTACTAAAACTCGTTTATCTTTAAGTGTTTCCGGAACCTCACCGTTCACAATACGCTGTGCAAGGCCTTCCACAATCGCTGTTTTACCAACTCCTGGCTCACCAATTAAAACAGGATTATTTTTAGTTCGGCGTTGCAGAATTTGTATCGTGCGACGTATCTCATCGTCGCGTCCAATGACAGGGTCAAGCTTGCCCAAGCGAGCACGCTCAGTTAAGTCTAGTGTGTATTTTTTAAGAGCCTCGCGTTGACCTTCGGCATCGGCTGAGCCTACGGACTCGCCACCTCGAACCAAATTAATTGCAGATTCAAGCGATTTGCGACTGAAGCCATTCTCGCGCGCAGCCTTACCCAGTTCACCCTTATCATCGGCTAAGACTAATAAAAAGAGTTCGCCAGCAATATATTGATCACCGCGCTTACTGGCCTCTTTCTCGGTCTGATTAAGCCAATTAAGCAGTGTTCGCCCTATTTGCACCTCGCCGTTTGTTCCCTGCACTTGGGGTAATTTGTCGATCATCATCTCAGAGGACTTCTCCAAGCCATTGATATTGACCCCTGCTCGAGTTAAAAGGCTACGTGCACCGCCATCTTGTTGACGAAGCATTGCTAACAAAAGATGTTCCGGCTCAATGAACTGGTTATCCTTCGATAAGGCTAAGCTTTGGGCATCTCCCAACGCCTCTTGAAATTTGGTTGTTAATTTATCTATTCGCATGATTTATCTCAATTTATTTGCAAATGTACTAATCTACATAGAATATGGGTATGAATCCCTTTTATTCAAGTAGTTATTTGATTTAAAACAAATGATGACTTGGTTTCTGTATCTTGTTGAATGCAAAGATGGCAGCTTTTACGCTGGCATTACCAATCACCTGCCAGAGCGCATTAGTGCCCATAACAATGGCACAGGAGCACGCTATACCCGCGGCAGAGGTCCGGTCAAACTCTTGGCTAGTAAAGAATACATCGATCGCTCAAATGCCTCCAAGGCAGAGGCTCTCATTAAGCGACTACCGCGTCATAAAAAATTAGGTTTCTTTGCTTAATCGTAATCAGTATTGAGCCGTATTACTTTTTAGCCCAGCGCGCCATAGCCTGATCATCTGAGACTCTGGCATCCACCCAACGCGCTCCCTCAGGGGTATCTTCTTTTTTCCAGAACGGGGCCAATGTTTTAAGGTAATCCATAATGAACTCGCAGGCCGCAAAAGCCTCGCCCCGATGCGCGCTCGTAACCGCCACCAACACAATTTGATCCTGGGGCATCAAAGGGCCTACCCGATGAATCACCAAAGCATCCTTTAAATCCCAGCGGTCTTTTGCTTGATCAACAATATCGTGCAGGGATTTTTCGGTCATTCCTGGATAGTGCTCGAGGGTCATGGCTTTGACTGCAGCTCCCTCATTGAGATCGCGAACGGTTCCAATGAAAATGGCAATTGCGCCAATTGCCGCATCATCCTTGCGCAGAAGAGCAATCTCTTGCGTGAGGTCAAAGTTATGTTCTTGAATCCGAACTGGCATATTAGCCCCCGGTTACTGGCGGGAAGAAAGCGACTTCAGCACCATCGATCAACGCGGTCTCAACGCTGACCATCTGTTGGTTAAGCGCGCAACGTAAGACCTTATCCTTAGCCAAGGTCTCTGTCCAAGGATGGCCGCGGGTAATCAGATGAGAGCGCAAGTCATCAATGGTTTTAATATTTTCTGGGAGGTCAATATCCTCGTGCGCAAGGCCAAGAGACTCTCGAATGGAGGCAAAAAAACGTAGGTGTAATTTCATTTTGATTGGTTAGCTCAAAAGCCCACTAAAGGGAATATAGCGAACCATATCACCTTTTTTAAACCCCTGACCAGCAGGGCAATCCAGCAAACCATCGCCCCAGGCAGCGCTGGTTAGGACCCCGGAGCTTTGGTTGGGGAACAAATCTAAGCTACCTTGTGAATTGATTTTCACCCGCAAGAACTCATTGCGTCGATCCGGTTTTAACCAATCAAAATCAGCTCTTAGTAAATAGGATGGCGCTGAAATATCAGACCTTCCTTGCAACTTCAAGATAAAGGGGCGAACAAATAACAAGAAAGTTACAAAACTCGATACGGGATTACCGGGCAAGCCAATAAACCAAGTCTCCTGATCGCTCTTTTGCTGTTTACGCACTGCTCCAAAGGCCAGAGGTTTACCAGGCTTGATACCAATCTGCCAGAGATCTAAACGACCTTCTGCATTCACTGCGGGCTTAATATGATCCTCTTCGCCTACCGAGACCCCTCCTGAAGTAATAATCAAATCATGGTCAGCACTCGCAGTCCGCAAGGCGTCCCGAGTTGCCTCAAGTCGATCAGGAACAATTCCGTAATCCGTAGCCTCACACCCCAAACTACGAATTACTCCTAATAAGGTATCCCGATTGGAGTTATAAATACCGCCTGGTTTTAATGGCTCACCGGGCAAAGAGAGTTCATCTCCAGTAAAAAAAGCAGCGACTCGTACTTTCCGTTTTACTGGTAATTGTGCATAACCAGCAGATGCCGCTACGCCCAATTGTTGAGGTCTCAAAAAACTACCTGCTTTTAATGAAATCTTGTCGGTAGTTAAATCCTCACCGCGTCGACGGATCCACTGACCGGGATTTGGAACGCTGTTAATTTGCACCATATCGCTTTGTTCCAGAACAATGCAATCCTCTTGCATCACTACAGCGTCTGCCCCCTGGGGAATAGGAGCGCCAGTAAAAATACGGGCGATGGTTCCTGATTCCAAGGTCCGCCCCACAGAACCAGCTGGAATACGTTGTGCCATCCGCAATATAGTTCCAGCCTGCGTAATGTCAGAGCAACGCACCGCATAGCCATCCATAGAGGTGTTATCCAATGGAGGCACATCAACCTGACTGGCGATATCCTTCGCGAGCACACGCCCTAAGGCTGCCTGCGTTGAAACCGTTTCTTCCTCGTTGACCGGACTTGCATTTTTTAATAAATGGGCAAGAGCCTCTACCGCACTGAGCATTGGTGGCTTACTTGGAGTGGATTGCATGGTACTTAAATTTATTAAATGACGTGTTGTTCAATAAACTGCTTTATCTGCATCGTATCGGCTGGCATGTTCATAAGCCGTTGTGGCTTTGTCTTAATGTCTTTGAAAGCACTAGGGCACTCAGCAGGACGCCCCAAGGCTTCCTGAATGGTCTCTTCAAATTTAATCGGCAAGGCCGTTTCTAAAACTAGCATCGGTACATCCTTTTGCAAATAATGTCTGGCAACCTGAACACCATCTGCTGTATGCGTATCAATCATGATTCCATACTGCTCATCAATATTGCGAATCGTTTCTAAACGGTTTTGGTGCGTACTCCGGCCCGAGACAAAACCAAACTGCCTAATTGTTTGAAACGCTGGGTCTTTGGAAAGATCAAACCCGCCTTCAATCTCAACCTGCTTAAAAAGTTTGGCCGTTCTTGCACCATTTTGCCCAAGAAGATCAAATATAAATCGCTCAAAATTACTTGCCTTAGAGATGTCCATTGATGGGCTAGAAGTATGTAAAGTTTCTGCAGATTTGCGAGCACGATAAATACCAGTCTTAAAGAACTCATCAAGTACATCGTTCTCATTGGTGGCTAGCACTAATCGCTCGATCGGCAAGCCCATCATGCGCGCAATATGACCAGCACAAACATTCCCGAAGTTACCCGAGGGCACGGCAAAAGAAACTTTTTCAGTACTTGATTGGGTAGCCAGGAGATATCCCTGAAAATAATAAATCACTTGAGCCAGTACACGACCCCAATTAATCGAGTTCACTGTACCAATACGATATTTGGTTTTAAACGCCAAATCGTTACTCACTGCTTTCACAATATCTTGGCAATCGTCAAATACACCCTCAACTGCTACATTAAATATATTGGGATCTTGCAAGGAATACATTTGTGCAGACTGAAATGGGCTCATCTTGCCGCGCGGGGAGAGCATAAATACTTTTATGCCATGCTTGCCGCGCATTGCATACTCAGCGGCACTGCCTGTGTCACCCGAAGTGGCCCCCAAAATATTCAGGTCTTGATTGGCGCGCTTTAGAGCGTACTCAAATAAATTACCCAGCAATTGCATCGCCATATCTTTAAATGCCAGGGTTGGCCCATTGGATAAACAAAGTAGTCCAAGCTTTGCACCCTTTTCTTCGCCTAACCAATGGATGGGGGTGATCTCGCTGGCAGGATCATTCGGTCTGCCATTGCAGTACACCTGAGGCGTATAGGTTTTATGTAATAAGACTTTTAAATCATCGGCTGGTATGTCATCGCAATACAAACTCAGGATCTCATAGGCAAGATCGGCATACGATAGGCCCCGCCATGCATCAAGCTGCTGTGTTGTTATCTGAGGATACTGAGTAGGTAAATATAAGCCGCCATCTGGGGCTAAGCCCCCCAATAGTATTCCCTGAAACGATTGCGAAGGACTGTCACCACGAGTCGACTGATAACGCATCTAAGGCTCTCGAATTAGGAAAGGTTCTCAAGACGAATCTTGATAATCTCGCCGAGCACAGTCTTGAGAGCTTGCATCTCTGTGATTGCTGCCATCATATTTTTTTCTTTGGTCTCGTGAGTCAAAATCACCAGATCCGTTTGGCTCTCACCCTCTGCAGCCTCTTTCTGCAGAAGAGCATCAATCGAAACGCCATGCGCGGCAAGAATACGAGTAATCTCTGCTAGCACGCCCGCCTGATCTGCTACCGCCAAACGCAGGTAATAACTAGTGGTGACCTCTGCCATTGGCAAAATCGGTATGTTTTGTACGGCATCCGGTTGGAAAGCAAGGTGTGGAACTCGATTCTCTGGATCAGCAGTTTGTAAACGCGTCACATCCACTAAATCAGCGATCACTGCGGATGCAGTTGGTTCAGAGCCGGCACCTTTACCGTAATACAGGGTAGTTCCAACCGCATCACCATGAACCTGAACAGCATTCATCGCGCCCTCCACATTGGCTAATAAGCGCTTTGTCGGAACCAAAGTTGGGTGCACTCGCAACTCAATGCCATTGGGATTTTTCTTAGTAATGCCCAATAATTTGATGCGATAGCCCAACTGCTCTGCATACTTAATGTCGACAGCAGAAAGCTGGGTAATGCCCTCAACATGAGCCTGGGCAAATTGCATTGGCACACCAAATGCGATCGCACTCATAATCGTTGCTTTATGAGCGGCATCAATACCCTCAATATCAAAGGTGGGATCCGCTTCCGCATACCCCAAGCGTTGAGCCTCTTTTAAGACTGTATTAAAGTCCAAGCCTTTGTCGCGCATCTCAGACAAAATAAAATTGGTAGTGCCGTTAATGATTCCTGCAATCCACTCAATTCGATTGGCGCTCAAACCCTCTCGCAAAGCTTTAATAATTGGGATGCCGCCAGCAACCGCTGCCTCAAATGCAACCATCACCCCTTTGGCGTGGGCCGCCTTAAAGATCTCATTACCATGAACAGCAATTAAGGCTTTGTTAGCAGTGACGACATGCTTGCCGGCAGCAATAGCTTCAAGCACTAGATCCTTAGCAATCCCATATCCACCAATTAACTCCACCACAATATCAATTTCAGGATTTTGAATAACCTTACGAGCGTCATCCACCACCTCAGCCTGACCCTTGACTAGTTCTTGAGCACGTTGGGTATTAAGGTCAGCGACTGTATGGATGCGAATACCACGGCCTGCGCGCCGTTTAATTTCCTCTTGATTGCGAGCTAGAACAGTAAATACTCCGCTCCCAACGGTGCCGATTCCGAGTAGCCCTACTTGAATGGGTTTCATCATGCCTTTACCGTCGCAGCAGCACCCTTTTTGAGCGCATGTTTATTACGATACCGCTCTAAGAAATGAGCAATCCGCTTAATTGCTTCCCGCAGGGTATCCTCATGCGGCAAGAAGGTAATCCGGAAGTGATCTGGGTGCGGCCAGTTAAAGCCGGTGCCTTGAACTAAAAGTACCTTCTCCTCTTTTAATAAATCAGCAATAAATTGCTGATCGTCTTTGATGGGGTACATTTCTGGATCCAATTTTGGAAACAGATATAGGGCAGCCTTTGGCTTAGCTACGGTAACGCCTGGTATTTCGCTCATTAATTTGTATGCCAAATCACGTTGTCTGGCAAGACGTCCGTCCTTAGCGACCAAATCATTAATGCTTTGATAACCGCCTAACGCAGTTTGAATCGCATATTGCCCAGGGACGTTTGCACATAGGCGCATGGAGGACAACATATTGAGTCCTTCAATATAGTCAGTGACCATCGCCTTATCACCCGAGACCACCATCCAGCCAGAGCGATACCCACAGGAACGATAGTTCTTAGAGAGTCCATTAAAGGTAATGGTAACGACATCGGTCGAGAGCGATGCCAGAGAAATATGTTTCTCGCCATCAAACAACATCTTGTCATAAATCTCATCAACAAATAGAATTAAATTATGCTGACGTGCAACTGCAATCATTTCTAACAAAATGTCTTTTGAATACAAAGCACCCGTTGGATTATTGGGATTGATCACCACAATTGCCTTAGTACGCGACGTAATCTTTGAGCGTAAATTATTCATATCAGGCGCCCAATCTTTAGTCTCATCACATAAATAATGATGTGGGGTGCCTCCCGATAGAGAAACTGCGGCCGTCCATAGTGGATAGTCGGGTGCAGGCACAAGAACCTCATCGCCATTATTGAGTAATGCGTTCATGGCCAGCACAATCAATTCAGAGGCGCCATTGCCAGTATAAATATCGTCCAAGGTAACACCTTGAATCCCTTTTTCTTGGCAATACTGCATGATGGCTTTGCGAGCTGCAAAAATACCTTTCGAATCCGAGTAAGCGGATGCATTACTCAAATTACGAATCATGTCCAACTGAATCTCTTCAGGAGGATCAAAGCCAAAGACACCCACATTACCAATATTGAGCTTAATAATTTTCTGCCCCTCTTCTTCCATGCGTTGGGCAAGCTCGAGAACGGGGCCGCGAATGTCATAACAGACATTGTTTAGTTTGTCGGACTTTTGGATCGGTTTCACAATGGGGTCTTCTAAATGGTTAAGCTCTTGAAATCTAGGGATAAATTGCTGGCTATAATCCCTTAATTATGACAGAGCCTCGGCGTGAAGTTACATTCTGACCCCCAATCCAGCCTAAATACAATTACGGGCTATGGAATTGGCTATATCGAGGTGAACTCAAAAGCATACTCACATGCCATTATTATTCAACCAGAGGGTGAAATTACGCCCTGGCCAGTCAATACATTTGGGGATCTCTCGTCAGAAAATTTGGCCAGCTTATGCGTCTTTAAGCCAGAGCTCATCATTATTGGCACAGGTAAGAAGCAGCAGTTTTTAAAGCCAGAGCTCATCAAACCCCTTATCTTCGCCAAAATCGGCTTTGAAATGATGGACTCTCAAGCAGCCTGCCGCACCTACAATATTTTGATGAACGAAGGTCGTCAAGTATTGGCCGCTATCCTATTAGACACAAGCAATTCGCTTTAAAAGACATTTAATGAATGCCAATCGCCAAATATCGCCCATAAACTCTCTGGCTCTATTGTTGCTATTTCTTGTAGCGACTCTGCTATGGTTTGGCACGCTTGATTACCGTCACCTCATTCCAAGCGATGAGGGTCGCTACGCGCAGATGGCTCGTGAAATGATGGTGAATGGTGACTTCATTACCCCTCGCTATAACGACTATAAGTATTTTGAAAAGCCGCCCTTACACATTTGGGTCACTGCGATCGTGTTTCAGGTATTTGGTTTGGGAGAGTGGCAAGCGCGCTTTTGGAGCGGTATCACCAGTTACTTCACTATTCTGCTGGTGGGCTTTACTGCATTTCGATTGTATGGCTCACTCGCCGGCTATCTTGCTGCACTCATCTTATTGGCCAGTCCAATGTGGGTATTGGGTGGGCACTTTAATGCTCTCGATATGGGACTATCTGCCTTTTTAAATCTGGCGCTATGTTCATTGCTTCTGGCTCAGCACAGTTTTAATGAGAATCGTCTGCGTGCACTGCGCTATTGGATGTGGATTTGTTGGTTAGCCATGGGGCTTGCAACTCTTTCCAAAGGTTTGATTGGAATTGTGATTCCGGGGATGGTTTTATTTGCATACATGATTACTCGCTGGGATTGGCGTATTTTGACCAGGCTTCACATCGTTAGCGGCTTAATCATTTTCCTAGGAGTGACTGCGCCATGGTTTATTGCGGTCTCGATGCAAAATCCAGAGTTTGCGCATTTCTTTTTTATTCACGAGCACTTTGAACGCTTCACGGCTGACGCACACCGACGTACTGCACCGTTTTACTTCTTTCTACCACTGGTAGTAGTGGGCTTTCTACCATGGATGCCGCAGTTCTTTCAATCTGCTTGGCAAACCCTCAAACAATATCGTCTTGGACAGTTCTCGGCGAGTTGGATGCTCTGGGCATGGTTTGTGATCATCTTGCTGTTCTTTAGTGTGTCGCGCTCTAAATTACCAGGCTACATCATGCCGGTATTTCCAGCGCTTGCTGTCTTGGCAGCCAAGACCATCGTGGACTACTTAAATACTCATCCCAACCTAGCGAATGGCTGGAGAGCTCAGACTTGCTTCTTTGTAATTCTGGCCGCTGTGGGCTTTTTCTTCCTTCCTGAAATCGGACGCGGTGGCCAAGCCGATGAGGTTGAAGCTTTCCAAAACTATACGATTTGGATTGTGGTTGCGCTTACATGTTTACTGTGTTTTAGCTTCATTGCCACCATACTTGCCAAACGAAATTCCTTACTCAGTGTTGGACTATTTGCATTTGGATTTTTCCTAACCGCAACAATTGCAGGTACTGGCCATGAAACCTTGGGGCGAGCAGCATCTGGCTTCGACCTAGCGCAAAAGGTAAAAGGTCAAATACCCAGCGATGCCAAGATTTACTCAGTGCGCCTGCTTGACCATACCCTGCCGTTTTATCTAGAGCGCAATACCATCATGGTGGAGTTCACCGATGAGTTGACCTTTGGATCGAAGCAAGAGCCCCAAAAATGGGTTCCCACTCTCAATGAGTTTCTTGTTATTTGGAAGCAAGATCCCACTGCTATTGCGGTGATGGTTCCCACTCAATTTGAGGAACTAAAGCAAATGAACCTGCCCATGGAAGAACTTGGCAGAGATTCGAGACGCGTTATTGTTCGACACCCGTCACCAGCTTTGCGACAATAGACGGATGACCCAACCATTCATTCCTTTTACAAAGCCCACCATTGATGAGGCAACGATTTCTGCCGTTGCTGATGTTCTGCGCTCGGGCTGGATTACTTCGGGTCCTAAAGTATTAGAATTTGAGAGTGCTTTAGGGGAGTATTTCGGTGGCGCAACCGTGCGTTGTTTTGCTAACGGAACAGCGACGATGAAAATCGCTTTACAAGTTGCTGGGATTGGTCCGGGTGATGAGGTCATTACGTCACCAATTTCTTGGGTAGCTACGTCCAATGTCATTCTGGCTGTTGGCGCAAAGCCAATATTTGTTGATATTGATCCTCAAACACGCAATATAGATCTAAAAAAAGTGGCTCAGGCAATTAATCAACATACGAAGGCCATCATGCCCGTTTATTTGGCTGGCCTACCAATCGATATTGATGCTTTATATGCTCTAGCAACGCAACATGGTTTACGCGTTATTGAAGATGCTGCGCAAGCTTTGGGATCTTCTTGGAATGGCACTCGAATTGGTCAGAGGGGTAAACATGATTTGGTAAGCTTTAGTTTCCAAGCGAATAAGAATCTCACCACCATTGAAGGCGGCTGTTTGGTCTTTAACACAGGGCGATTTGGCGCAGACCAAGTGCAGCTGGCAGAAAAATTGCGTCTACAAGGTTTGGTACGCAGTGGCCCCGACGGGATGGAAGTAGATGTCTTGGGTGGCAAAGATAATCTAACGGATGTGAATGCCGTGATTGGGCTTCATCAACTCAAGCAATTAAATCAATTTCAGCAAAGACGTATTGAGCTTGCCAAAGCCTATTTCCTAAAAATTGACCAAGCTGGTCTGGTTCATAAAGGCTTAGGTTTGCCCGTGGCGGATTTTGAACAGAGTAACTGGCATATGTTCCAGGTGATCTTGCCCTTAGCTCGCTTACAAAAATCCCGTGGTGACCTTATGCTTACTCTCAAAGAGCGAGGCATTGGTACTGGGGTGCATTACCCCATCATTACGGGTTTTGATCTGTATCGCAAATTGGGCTATAGCCCTGAGTCCACCCCCATTGCTAGCCAGATTGGGGCTTCTATTTTGACGCTCCCCTTATTTCCCACTATGAGCTCTCATGATATTGATCGCGTGGTCCAAGCGCTCACCCAAGTCCTGAACTAATACCCCCCGCCTCTGATCAGGCAAAATGGAGTAATGAATAGCTCGCCAATCCCGTTCAATAACACTACCCCTCGCCTGAGCGTGATCATCCCGGTCTACAACGAGGAAGAGGGCTTAAACGCTTTATTTGATCGACTATATCCAGCTCTTGATCAAGTAGCCAGTCAATTTACGCTGTCGTATGAAATCATATTTATAAATGACGGCAGTAAAGATCGATCTGCAGCCATTTTGGCAATGCAATATGAAAAGCGCCCTGATGTAACTCGCGTAGTTTTATTTGCCAATAATTTTGGTCAGCATATGGCGATCATGGCCGGCTTTGAATACGCCCATGGTGAATATATCATTACTCTTGATGCGGATTTACAAAATCCCCCGGAAGAGATTGGCAAAATAGTGCGTCAATTAGAAGGGGGTCACGATTACGTTGGCACCATTCGTGAGAATCGCCAAGACTCCTGGTTTAGAAAGAACGCCTCACGCGCCATGAATCATCTTCGTGACAAAATGACCCGCATAACGATGACCGATCAAGGTTGTATGATGCGCGGCTACCATCGTCGTATTATTAATTTAGTTTCACAGTGCCAGGAAGCAAATACCTTTATTCCTGCGCTTGCCTATACCTTTGCTAATAATCCGATTGAGATCACGGTCAAGCACGAGGAGCGTTTTGCTGGTGAATCCAAATATAGTTTGTATCAATTAATCCGCCTTAATTTTGATTTGGTCACGGGCTTTTCGGTGATGCCGCTGCAAATATTTTCGATCATGGGCATGCTCCTTGCTGGCGCATCGGGAGCATTGTTCTTGCTCATTTTGGTCCGTCGCTTCGTCTTGGGCGCTGAGGTAGAAGGAGTCTTTACCCTATTTGCGCTCACCTTCTTCCTCATTGGTGTAATGCTCTTTGGTCTTGGGCTACTTGGCGAGTACATTGGTCGCATCTATCAACAGGTTCGACATCGGCCACGATACATGGTCAGCGCCGTGCTCGAACGACCTAAATCCTAGGCTCTTGAATCAAGCTAATAAACATGCGATTGTTTTTGCCTACCATGATGTAGGTGTTCATTGTTTGCAAGCCTTGCTGGATGCAGGTGTTGTCATTGATTTGGTGATTACCCATGATGACGATCCTAAAGAAACGATTTGGTTCGGAAGTGTTCGGGAATTATGCAAACGCAATCGCCTTCCCTATGAAATTCTGCAACGCGATCAATTATTACAACTTCTACCTCGATTTCAACAGCAGTCGCCAGACTACATTTTCTCGTTTTATTACCGCTTCATGATTCCGATTGAGTTATTGAAAACTGCGAAGATTGCGGCACTGAACATGCATGGCTCTTTATTGCCAAAGTATCGCGGACGCGCCCCAGTCAATTGGGCCGTCTTACATGGGGAAGTAGAAACTGGAGCGACCTTGCACATCATGGAAGCTAAACCAGATGCGGGTGATATCGTTGGGCAAATTGCGGTGCCCATTGAGATCCATGAAACTGCCCATGAGGTATTCAATAAGGTAAGTTTGGCAGCAAAGAAGGTTATGGAAAGCGTTCTTCCCGCACTAATGCAAGGCGGTGTTCCCAGACGACTAAATGATCTTCATCGGGGTGCTTATTTTGGTGGCCGTAAGCCCGCAGACGGCCGCGTCGATTGGACCCAACCTGCCATCTCTATTTACAACTTAATTCGGGCGGTTGCGCCACCCTATCCTGGTGCATTTACGGAGTTTCAAGGGAAAACATGGCTGCTTGCCAAAAGCTCTTTACCCCTAGATCCCAAGATCGATCTCTCGCCTCAATTAGTGCATTTACTTGAAAAATCGACCCCAGGACTTCATCTGGTCGATAATTGCTACTTTGGCCTTTGTGGAGATGGCAAGGTACTTGAGCTTTTATCCGTTCAAGCACTTTAAATACTGCTTAGCCCTGTTCAATCAGAGGGAATTGGTTTTATGAAGAAAGTCCTAATTTTGGGTGTGAATGGTTTTATTGGCCATCATTTATCCAAGCGTATTTTAGAGACCACCTCATGGGAGGTCTACGGCATGGATATGCAAAATGACCGAATCGTTGATTTGCTCAGCAATCCACGTATGCATTTTTTTGAAGGTGATATCACCATCAATCGCGAGTGGGTTGAATACCATGTTCGTAAGTGCGATGTCATTCTGCCCTTGGTTGCAATTGCTACTCCCGCTACCTATGTGCAGGAGCCCTTGCGCGTTTTTGAGCTCGACTTTGAAGCCAATCTCCCCATCGTGCGCTCCGCGGTTAAATATGGGAAGCATTTGGTCTTCCCATCGACCTCTGAGGTTTATGGCATGTGCGAGGATGCCGAGTTTGATCCAGCCCAATCACATTTAGTCTATGGTCCTATCAATAAGCCACGCTGGATCTATGCTTGTGCAAAACAATTGATGGATCGTGTGATTTGGGGCTACGGTATGGAAGGCTTACGCTTCACTCTATTTAGACCTTTCAATTGGATTGGGCCAGGCCTCGATAGTATCTATACGCCTAAAGAGGGTTCCTCTCGGGTAGTAACTCAGTTCTTGGGGCATATTGTGCGTGGTGAACCGATCAATCTCGTCGACGGTGGCTCACAAAAGCGTGCTTTTACCTATATTGATGACGGGATTGATGCCTTAATGCGCATCATCGCCAACGAGGGTGATATTGCGAATGGAAAAATCTATAACATCGGTAATCCTAAAAATAATCACTCGGTCAAAGATTTGGCCAATATGATGCTGGCGCTTGCAAAGAAAATTCCGGAATATGCAGTCACTGCCGATAAGGTAAAGCTGATTGAGACCACCTCAAAAGCATATTACGGAGTTGGTTACCAGGATGTTCAAAATCGTGTTCCCGCTATTGCTAACACGATGCAAGAGCTTAACTGGAAACCAAGCACCGCAATGGAAGACGCTCTTGCCAAAATATTTGAGGCCTATCGTAATGATGTCGATAAAGCCCGTCATCTCGTTGACTAGATCGCATTTCTGATGGCTAAGATTGCCCTAAAAGTTGATGTGGATACCCTGTTGGGCACTCAAGTTGGCACCCCCAATCTTGCTAAACTCCTTGCCGAACTCGGTGTCCATGCAAGCTTTTTATTTAGTTTAGGTCCAGACCATACGGGTTGGGCCTTAAAACGTGTCTTTAGACCTGGGTTCTTAAAGAAGGTATCGCGTACCTCCGTAATTGAGCACTACGGAATCAAGACACTCTTGTATGGTGTTCTATTACCCGCCCCGGATATTGGCAAACGAGCTGCCAATGAAATGCGTGCTGTGGATCATGCAGGCCATGAAACTGGAATCCATACGTGGGACCATGTGTATTGGCAGGATCATGTTTATCAGCGCGATGCTACATGGACTCATATACAGATGCAAAAGGCCTACGATCGTTTTGTGGAGATTATGGGTCACCCTCCGGTCACTCATGGTGCCGCGGGATGGCAAATGAATCTCTCTGCTTTAGAGCAAATCGATGCCTGGGGTATGCAATACGCTTCTGATGGCCGCTCTACTCCAAATTTAGTCCCTTATCGAATTACTTTCGGTAATACGAAAAGTAAACATGTGCAATACCCCACCACACTACCCACCTTTGATGAGCTAATTGGCATTGATGGTGCTGATGCATTTGGAGCCGCACAGCATATTCTGACAATCACGCAGAGCAATCCCAACGATCAAGTATTTACTCTACACGCAGAACTTGAAGGTCAAAAACTACTGCCCGCATTTCGGGAGTTGATGGTGGGATGGCTTCAGCAAGGGCATGATTTGGTCACCATGGGAGAATTACACCGTTCTTGGGCAGCTACAGGGCAACTCGATAAAATAGCGACTGAGCAGTTCAAGTACGGCACAATTGCTAATCGAAGTGGTGAGTTGATGATACAGGCCAGCACAGCGACAAATTTTTAATACTTATTAATGAGGGAATTTACTATGACTATTAAAATTGGGGAAACCATGCCCTATTGTGAGATCCCAGCAACATCGCAGCTCACCTTCTCGCCCAAGGCTTATCAAGGTAAGAAATTGGTCTTGTACTTTTATCCCAAAGACTCCACTCCTGGATGTACTGTCGAGGCTGGAGAATTTAGGGATCATATTGATTCTTTCAATCAAGCCAATGCATTAGTTGTTGGGGTGTCACGCGATAACCTTCGTTCCCATGAAAACTTTCGTCAGAAACTCGATCTACCCTTTGAGCTAGTTGCTGATACTGAAGAAAAACTGTGTACTATATTTGGGGTCATGAAAATGAAAAATATGTATGGTAAACAGGTTCGAGGGCTTGACCGAAGCACCTTCTTATTTGATAGCAAAGGGGTTTTACAAGAAGAGTGGCGAGGTATCAAAGTTACTGGCCATGTCGCTGAGGTTTTGGCTGCCGCCAAGAGGCTGAACTAGGTATTTTTACTGTACTTGCAAAGACACAAAATTGGGGTACAGTATCTCTATATGCACGGTAAGCGATGGGATTGGATGAATCAGCTGATAGGTCTCCATAGACGGGGCCTAAGTCCCAGCCCCCTCAAAATCTGTGCATACCACCGAAGTCCTCGCACCCCTCTAAACCGCCCACAGCATCAGCTAGGCGGTTTTTTCATTTAGGAGAAGCTGCATGCCATTACCCCCCCTTCCTAGCCAAATCGCCGACCACGTGAATGTGAGTCGCGAGAAGCAACCTGACCTCAAAAACCCTCCTAAGAAGGTCAAGAAGCTAGCTACCAGCTCTGTCTGGGTAGAAAATGAATGTGGTGTAGAGGAATTAGATCACGATTTATCCGCTGCCGAAGAGGCGCTTGAGCGAATCAAAACCGATGCGCCAGCACAATACTTAGAAAAGAAATTAGAGGCAAAGAATGAGCGGTCTAAGCGCACCATTCGTACTGGCCCTCCAAGCCTGTTCGTACTAGATACCAACGTCTTAATGCATGATCCCTCATCGCTGTTCCGTTTTGAGGAGCATGATTTGTATTTGCCCATGACCACCCTCGAGGAATTAGATAATCATAAAAAAGGGATGAGTGAGGTTGCGCGCAACGCACGTATGGTCAGCCGCTCCTTAGATCAGCTGATTGCTGGCACTAGTGGTCAACTGGATGAAGGAATACCACTCAATAAATTAGGCAATCAAGATGCTACGGGGCGCTTATTTTTCCAAACACATTTCTCAAGCTCGCCTCTTCCTGAAGGTCTTCCAGAAGGTAAGGGTGACAACCTCATTCTAGGTGTAGTGAGCGATCTGCAAAAGGCAAAACCCCATCAAGAGGTTGTGCTGGTATCTAAAGACATTAATATGCGCATCAAGGCACGCGCTCTTGGATTGCCTGCGGAAGATTATTTTAATGATCAGGTCTTAGAAGATCGTGATCTGATGTACTCCGGGGTGATGACCTTGCCTACTGATTTTTGGCCAAAACATGGTAAGGCGATGGAAAGCTGGGCGGATGGCAAAAGTGGCACCATGTTTTATCGTGTTACTGGCCCATTGGTACCCAGCATGTTGGTTAATCAATTTGTCTATCAAGAAAATCCGGATGGCTCCTCACCTTTTTATGCCTTGGTTCGGGAGATTAACGGTAAGACTGCCTTACTGCAAACCCTAAAAGATTTCTCGCACCAGAAAAATAATGTGTGGAGTATTACGGCGCGCAATCGTGAGCAAAACTTTGCGATGAACTTGCTTATGAACCCTGATATTGATTTTGTGACCCTCTTAGGTCAAGCGGGTACTGGCAAAACCCTATTGGCCCTTGCCGCTGGCTTAGAGCAGGTTCTTGACAGCAAGCGCTATAACGAGATCATTATTACCCGAGCGACCGTTCCTGTAGGTGAAGACATTGGATTTTTACCTGGTACGGAGGAGGAGAAAATGCAGCCTTGGATGGGGGCGTTTGACGATAACCTTGAGGTCTTACATCGCAACGATGACAGCGCAGGAGAATGGGGTCGCGCTGCTACTCAGGAATTAATCCGCTCACGCATCAAAGTAAAGAGCATGAACTTTATGCGCGGTCGTACATTTGTCAGCAAGTTCCTTATTATTGATGAAGCACAAAATCTAACTCCTAAACAAATGAAGACCTTAGTTACGCGAGCTGGCCCTGGAACTAAGATTATTTGCTTGGGTAATATTGCACAGATCGATACCCCCTATCTCACAGAGGGCTCATCTGGCCTGACCTATGTGGTTGATCGTTTCAAGGGATGGCGCCATAGCGGTCATATCACATTGGCTCGTGGCGAACGTTCGCGACTTGCCGACCATGCTGCTGAAGCTTTATAAGAGTTCTGCACGACTCCTTGCGTTCCTGACGCTAAGTACGTTAACACTTAGCGCCTGTAGTACCTTTAGCCCACGCACGACCAGTGGAGCTTCATCAAGCCCAAAGATAGCGCACTTCAAAAATGATATAAGTGTTGGTAGCGAAGATATCTCCATTGCAGCCATTGGGCTTGTGGGTGTGCCCTATCGCTATGGTGGCAATACCCCCGCTGGTGGCTTTGATTGCAGCGGTTTAATCGTCTATGTCTTTAATAAAAGTTCTGGGATTAAGTTACCGCGCACAATTCAGCAAATGAGCAATGTGGGCAAAGGGATTGGTCAGCAAGCTCCAGCTCCAGGTGATTTAGTCTTCTTTAATACAACGGGTGAGCGCTACTCCCATGCAGGTATCTACGTGGGCAAGGGACGCTTTGTTCATGCGCCTAGCGCAGGAGGGACAGTGCGCTTAGACCGAATTGATACTCCATATTGGGCATCACGGTATACCGAAGCGAGACGTGTGGCTAGCGCTGCTACTAGTAACTAAGAAATAACTGAGCCAATTAAAAGGGTGTAAAACCACCGCCATAGGAGGTGCCAGTATTGGCAGCAAGATTATCAAACTTCGTAAATTGACCTTGCCAACTTAGGCGAACGGTTCCAATCGGACCATTACGCTGCTTACCAATAATGACTTCAGCGACACCTTTATCAGTCGTGGTATCGGGATGGTAGACCTCATCACGATAGATAAACAGAATTAAATCAGCATCTTGCTCAATCGCGCCCGACTCACGCAAATCTGACATCACAGGACGTTTATTTGGTCTTTGCTCTAGGCCACGATTTAGCTGAGAAAGCGCCACAACGGGACATTGCAATTCTTTAGCAAGAGACTTTAAAGAGCGGGAGATCTCGGAGATCTCGGTGGCTCTATTTTCGCTACTACCGCCCGTGCTGCCGCTCATTAATTGCAGATAATCGACTACGACCATACCCAAAGTACCACCGTAGTTACGAGCAATCCGGCGTGCCCGTGCCCGCAGTTCTAAGCAGGTGAGTGAGCCGGTTTCATCAATCAGAATTTGGGTATTACTCAAACGGGCAATCGCATCAGTAACCCTTGGCCACTCATCGTCACTTAATTTACCAGTCCGCATCCGGCTTTGGTCAACACGGCCAACAGAACCAAGAAGGCGCGTAGCCAACTGTGCCCCGGACATCTCCATGGAGAACACCACAACCGGTAGACCTTCGTTGAGGGCAACATTCTCTGCAATATTGAGTGCCATGGCGGTCTTTCCCATTGAAGGTCTTCCTGCCACGATCACTAAATCCCCTTTTTGCAAGCCGCTGGTTTGCTTATCGAGATCAATAAATCCAGTTGCAATACCGGTGATATCGCTACCGCCTTCGCGGTTATAGAGTTCATCAATTCTGGCAACTACCTGCTTTAGAAGGGGTTCAATCTCTAAGTAATCTGCCTTACGATTACCCTCTTCACCAATTTGTAGAATGCGCGACTCAGCTTCATCCAATAAGGTTTGAACCGAACGACCCTCTGTCATAAATGCAGAGTTCACAATCCCATCCGATACCTGAATTAAGCGTCGCAAAATACTACGATCTCGGATGATCTCTGCATAGCCTTTAATATTGGCTGCGCTAGGCGTGTTCTGAGCCAATGAATTGAGGTAATCGATACCGATTAGATCAGCCTCAGGCTCCGTTTTAATGGACTCGTAAACGGTGATGACATCGGCCGGCCGATTATCGCTAATCAGGCGTTGAACTACGCGATAGATCAGAGCATGCTCTGCTCGATAGAAATCATTTTCTGAGAGAATGCCCCCCAATCGATCCCAAGCGGTGTTGTCCAAAAGCAAACCGCCGAGAACTGATTGCTCAGCCTCGACGGAATGAGGTGGTACCTTTAGTGCCTGTACAACCGCATCCCCAGCCCCAGACATTCCTGGGGTCATTGAAACAGTACGGTTGCGGGATTCGGCCATGCGACTAGTTTACCGAAGTCAACTAGGCCTGCTCACCAATCACACGAATATTAATATCGACAACTACATCAGTATGCACAGCAATCGCAACAGGATGATCGCCTACTAACTTCAGAGGGCCCGTTGGCATCCGTACAGATGCTTTCTCAATTTGGAAACCTTTAGCTGCCAAACTTTCAGCAATATCATGGTTGGTGACAGAACCAAACAAGCGGCCATCAACTCCAGCCTTTTGGTTGATCTCAAGAACAAGACCTTTTAACTTATCACCAACTGCTTGAGCGGCTGCTAACTTCTCTGCAGCCAATTTCTCAAGCTCAGCACGACGAGCAGCAAAATCAGCAATCGCAGCTTCTGTTGCACGACGAGCCTTACGCTGAGGGATCAAAAAGTTACGAGCAAAACCATCCTTGACGCGCACAACATCGCCTAGATTGCCCAAATTGGTTAATTTTTCAAGCAGAATAACTTGCATAGTGGGCTCCTAATTACTTCTTATGTTGGTCAGAGAATGGCAGCAACGCTAAGTAGCGGGCGCGCTTAATTGCTGTATCAAGCTGGCGTTGATATAAGGCCTTAGTGCCAGTTAAACGGGCTGGGGTAATCTTGGCATTTTCACCAACAAAATCCTTTAAGGTCTCGACATCTTTGTAATCAATTTGTTCTACACCGCCAACCGTAAAACGGCAATAACGCTTACGTTTAAATAGCGGGTTTTGTGCAGGCTTCTTTTTGAAGTCTGTTTTTTTATTTGGTTTTCCAAAAGCCATAATATTTCCTATTTAGCAATTCATTCAATCTTTGTTATATGTAAGACAAGGCGCTCATTTCGTAAGGTCTTCTGAGTCAAGAACCCTTCAAACACTGCACTTGTTCCTAATTCCATTTGCTCTAGGTCTTTAGAGATCTCACCTATTGCAATTGCTTCGACACTCATCTGAATTTGGCGTATTTGATTTGCTTCGTATGCTTCACCGTCATGCTGTAACTGACAATGAATCACTGGCAAACCAGCTGGCGTATATCGAATGGTATCTTTGGTAATTAAGGAAGCTGTCAGGATGAGAAGGTTTGAACTACGCTTCACAATCAAGACCACTGCTTACCGATTTAAGCCCCTATACCCGTTAGTATGCTGCTGCAGGCGCATCTGCCTGAGCAACCTTACGAGCCTCTTCGCGCTGAACTTCCTTCATCATGATGGAAGGCTCAACTTCAGCTTTCTTCACTTTCACAATCAAGTGGCGCAAAACGGCATCATTAAACTTAAATGCATGCTCGAGTTCTTCCAGAGTTTTCTGGTCGCACTCAATGTTCATGCAAACATAATGGGCTTTAGCAAGTTTGTCGATCATGTAAGCCATTTGACGACGGCCCCAATCTTCGATGCGATGTACCTTACCACCATGAGTAGTAAGAATCGATTTATAGCGATCGATCATCGCAGGTACTTGCTCGCTTTGGTCCGGATGGACAATAAAAACGATTTCATAATGACGCATTAATCACTCCTTATGGATAAAACTGCCTAGGCGTCTTGCTAATTTCCGCTGTCAAGAAACTAGCACCAGTGCAGCAAGGGTGGAACAAGTTGTAAAAACCTTACCTAAAATTAGGTTAGCCCACTATTCTAGCAAAAATATCTTGCCAACTCAATGCATTAGCTTTTGCGTCCAGACTGGCAAATAGGGCCAACTGCAGAGCAATACGTGCCTTCGGCGGGTTCAAATCACCCGCCCCCAGAGATGCGCTAAGGCGCCCATTGCTGAGTTGACTCGGAATTTTTCCCAAACCGACTCGGGAAGAACGGACCAGCGCACCCCCATCCTTCATGAAAGCTTCCAGTCCAGCGTTAAGGTCATGATGCACCGTTCCCCCGCCTGTTCCTGCGAGAACGATGCCCTGCACACCCAGCTTTTTATAGACCTCAATCTGGTCGCCCTTAGCACCAATGTGATTGGTCACAATTTCAACTCTAGGCCAATTATCTATTGATGGTATAGGTAAGTCTTCGCTAACTTTTGTACTATCTTTGGGCTGTCTGCCTTGATCTAAATGAAGTGCTTCGCTATTAACAAAAGTGTCTATGGACGAGGTATGGCGCTTAGACATATTTCTGGCGGGAAAGACCTTGCCACCCATCACCCCAAAGACCCCGCTTGGGGCCCATTTATCCTCGACTAAAGCAACTGCCTTATTTAGATTGTCAGGGCCATCTGCTTCGGGGTGGTCAGCCGGCAACATAGCGCCCGTAATAATCACCTTTTTACCCACTGCCTTGGCTAAATAACCACAAACAAGCTCGAGGAATAAGGCTGTTTCTTCCATGGTGTCCGTGCCGTGAGTCATCACTATCCCAACAATATGAGGATCTTGGAGTGCCTCAACGATTTTCTGACCTAATTGACTTAACAAAGCCTCAGTCATATCACAGCTATCAATATTTGATAACTGTATGTTTTTTATAGGTAATTTGCATTTAATTTGCTCAGAAAGGGTCTCGATAGGTACTTGGCCGGCTAGATAGCCTTGCCCACCCCCATTCACCTGGAGGCCCGCGATTGTGCCGCCCATGCCAATGAGCAAAATCATGGGTTTATTTGATAAATCAGTCATATCAACATTATCAAGCCTGACAAAAGTTCTTGAAATGCTAATTTTTACTGTATACAATCCCAGTATGAATATAAACACAGTTACTGATCTACTGGACGCTTCCTTACCTAAGCTAACTGCTAGGCAAGAGGAAATTTTGGGTCTTATTACAGTTGCAATCGAGGAGAGTGGCCTACCCCCTACTCGAGCTGAGATTGCAAACCGTTTAGGTTTTGCCTCTGCCAATGCAGCCGAGGAGCATCTCCGCGCCCTTGCTAAAAAGGGCTATATCGAATTAAGCCCGGGCACATCGCGCGGTATTCGTCTCACGCGCTCCAATAATCATTCGCACTCAGGCAACTTTAGACAGCTCAATTTGCCCTCTGGTGGTTTGCAACAGTTAACACTTCCTTTAATTGGTCGCGTGGCTGCAGGCTCACCCATTACTGCTATCGAACATGTTGAAAGACAAGTGCCGGTTGATCCTAGCCTCTTTAGTAAAGGTGCAGACTACTTATTACGCGTCAAGGGAATGAGCATGCGTGATGCCGGTATTTTGGATGGTGACTATCTTGCCGTAAAGAAAACATCTGAAGCCCGTAACGGCGATATCGTCGTTGCCCGTATTGATGATGAAGTAACTGTTAAACGGCTACAACGCAAGAAAGATTCAAGCGGAAGTTATATTGAACTACAAGCAGAAAACCCTGAGTTCAAAAACATTATTGTTACTGCTGAGGCTGACTTTACCCTTGAGGGACAAGCCGTTGGCTTGATCCGTGCCAACGGTATTTAAATCCTTTTCTTAACTAGGGCTTACGCGTTGGTGCAATCACGTTGGCATTCTTCGGTGAAGATGTGATCGTAATGATCGATTTCGGGCCGGTTAATGGGCCTTCATTAATTTCTACAGCACAGGTACGATCGCCTTTGGTAAATACTAGAAAGCTTGTTTTGGCTTTCGTAGCAGTCACGGTTGTCCAGCCCGCTTTGGGATACTCCGATTGGAAGAATGCATAAACATCGGTAGCGCCCTGTAATGCACTGATATTGACGCGACCAACCCAGCCATCGCCCCGACCAATAATTAAAGAATCAGAGCCCATGATTTTGGCACCTGTTGGCAAAGGCATATCGCCAAGCAACTGTGACTGAATCTGATTGACTTCGTCTTGCGAACCAGTGGGGCTATCACCCATCGCGCAAGCCCCTAAGAGCAAAGCGGCTAGCAATGCTACGCATTTCGTTTTGTCAAGATAAAAGTGGTTCATGCTTAGGCTCCAGAGCTCTAGTGTACTAAATGCCAATAGGACTGATTTTAGGGAAGCAAACTAATTCGTCAAGGCTGATTTTGGAGGCGCGTGAGGGAATCGAACCCCCGTACGAAGCTTTGCAGGCTCCTGCCTAACCACTCGGCCAACGCGCCCTGGCTGGTTTTATGCAAACCAAACGTCATCCCAAACAAAATGGGAAGCTTTTGGGGCTTCCCATTCATTAATGGAGCGGGAAACGAGGCTCGAACTCGCGACCTCAACCTTGGCAAGGTTGCGCTCTACCAACTGAGCTATTCCCGCATTACAGGTTCGACAGTTTAGCAAAGATTCAGCTTTAGGGCTTTAATAACCAAAATATGGGTGGGGCTAAGGTCTATTTGTAAGCTGAGGTAAAGCCTTCTGGAGGTAGTAAAACATGGACCACAAGGTTAAGAAGGCTGCAACCCAAATAAGCCAGGTTCCAAGTTGGGCACTATGTATACCAAATAGCTGCCCATTAAATAGTAGGAATGGGATCGCAATTAACTGTGCGGTGGTCTTTAACTTTCCCACCATATGCACAGCCACACTTCGTGAGGCGCCGACTTGGGCCATCCACTCCCTTAGCGCAGAAATGGTGATCTCTCGTCCAATAATTACCAAAGCAACCCAAACTTGAACACGATCCATGTTAAGAAGAACTAATAAAGCAGCCGCCACAATTAATTTATCAGCAACTGGATCTAGAAACTCTCCGAAGGCAGATTCTTGTTTCATTCGCCTTGCTAAAAATCCATCCAGCCAATCAGTAATCGCCGCAAATACGAATAACGCTGTTGCAAATAAATTTTTTTCCTCAATACTCAACCAACTACCGGGCAAGTAAAAAATACCTACCAATAATGGAATGGCGGCAACACGCAGCCAGGTTAATGCGATTGGTAAATTAAATGGCATATTTGGAGAATAAACGATTCGTAATGCTTTTTAATGAAGTTGGCGATAGATTTGTTCGGCCAAGGTGCTTGAGATCCCCTCAACGCTTGATAACTCTTCTATGCTGGCATTTGCCACTCCTTTAATCCCTCCAAAGCGAGCCAGTAATTTCTGCCTTCGCTTGGCACCAATTCCTTCAATTTCCTCCAGGCGTGAAACTGTTCGGGTCTTCGCTCTCTTGGCGCGCATTCCGGTAATTGCAAAACGGTGGGCCTCATCCCGAATATGTGCAATGAGCATTAATGCCTGACTATCCTGGCCCAAGATCAAGGACTCTCTGCCATCCGCAAAAATAAGGGTTTCTAAACCGACCTTTCGATCTTCCCCCTTAGCAACCCCCACAATTAATCCAATATCGATACCAAGTTCACTAAAGACTTGTCTTGATATCTCAACCTGACCCTTACCACCATCAATTAAGACGAGATGGGGCACCTTTTCTGGAGGGATTTCTTGGTAATTCGAATAGCGTCTTGTTAATACTTGTCGCATAGCGGCATAGTCATCTCCACCAGTAATTCCGGTGATGTTAAAGCGTCGATATTCGCTTGCTTGCATCTCATTTTTTGCAAAGACCACGCATGACGCTTGAGTTGCCTCGCCGGAGGTGTGGCTGATATCAAAACATTCAATACGAAGTTGGTCTAAATGTTCAAGATCAAGATTTAACACATCAGCAAGGGCTCTTACCTTAGCTAATTGACCACCAGTTTCTGAGATGCGCCTTAATAAAGCAATCTTGGCATTTCCTTCAGCCATTGAAAGCCAGTACTTACCTTGTCCCTGGGGTTGATGTAATAACTGCACCTTTCGCGATGAGTGCTCGGTCAAACTTTGCAATAAAACATCGACTGAGTCACCCTTTAAGGCTACATTTGTAATGAGCACAGAGGGGAGCAATGTGCTGGGCTCTGCATTGATATCTATATCGAGATAATGCTGCTGAATAAAGGTTTCCAAAATTTCACTGGGATGATAGGTAGTGTCTGGGCTAGCCTTGATCACTTTTGGGAAATAAGCGCGATCTCCTAAATGTCGCCCACCCCGAACCATGGCTAGGTTTACACAGATATTTCCGTCCATGATCTCGGCAGCCAAAATATCCACATCACCTTCACCCTCGGCAACGACATCCATTGATTGCTGTTGCAATACGCTCGATAGATCGGCAATCCGGTCCCGAATAATGGCTGCCATCTCAAACTCCATGGCAACACTATGCTCTTCCATTTCTTCTTCAAGATCAGCCAACACGGCTCGATGATCACCTTCCAGAAACCGCAATGCCTGTTGCACATCTTGCGAGTACTGGTCTTTGCTCAACATACCAACACAAGGTGCACTACAGCGATGTATTTGATGTAACAAACATGGCCGACTACGGTTCTTAAAAACAGAGTCCTCACAGGTGCGCAAACGAAATACTTTTTGTAATATTTGTACACTATTGCGCACAGCCCACGAGTTAGGAAATGGTCCAAAATACCGATTACGCCGGTCAACCTTACCCCGATAAGAAGCGAGGCGAGGATAATCATGGCCACTTAACATTAGATAGGGATAAGACTTATCGTCCCGAAACAAAATATTGAATGGTGGGCTATGTTCTTTAATTAAGTTATTCTCCAGAATTAAAGCCTCTGTTTCTGTGCGCGTCACCGTGATTTCAAAACGGATAATCCGTTTAACCATCCGCTCAATACGGGGCGATAACTGGGTGCGCTGAAAGTAGCTTGATACGCGTTTCTTAAGATCTTTGGCCTTGCCGACATACAAGATGTGTCCAGCCTCATCAAAGAAGCGATAAACACCTGGGAGACCAGGAATGCGTTTTAGATCTTTTTGAAGGGTTTCAGGGGACAAATTTGTCATGCGTTGGGATATTTTCTGCCAAATCGTTGATAACTATGGGGATGCTGGTATTTGCTGGCGTCTAGCCCGGTCTTTGGCTGTTCAACACCATCAAAATATACGCCTATTTTGCGATGATCTTCATACCCTCAAACTATTCATGATGGGCAGTGGCGATATCCAAGGCATTGAGGTTTTACCTTGGGAGGCTAGCCATACGAATGTAAGACATGGGCCAGATACTCCTGATGTTGTGATTCAGGCATTTTCCTGCGACTTGCCAGAGCGCTACCTCAATCATTTAATCCTTGCCCCACACAAACCTATCTTCATTCATTTGGAATACTTAAGTGCCGAACCCTGGGTTGTCGATTTTCATGGGAGACCATCTCCTCAAAACAATGGGCTCCAAAAATACTTCTTTTTTCCTGGGTTTCAACAGAATACGGGTGGGCTGTTACTAGATCCCATCCCCCCAAGCAGACAAGATATATGTCCAAAAAGTCTTTCATCGATTTGGGACCAATCTCGCAAAGGGGCTAAGAAGATCAGTATCTTTTCTTATCCAGGGGCACCCATCAAGCAATGGCTCACACAACTTAATCAATTCGATATTCCCGTTGATATATTCATGGCTTTTGGTAATGCTGAATTACTAAACCTGCAAAAGCAAGCATGGTCAAACTTAAAACTAATCTCGCTACCCTTCATCCCACAGGATGATTTTGACTATCTCCTAGCCCAATGCGACTTCAATATTGTCCGCGGGGAAGACTCTTTTGTAAGAGCCCAACTAGTGGGCAGGCCTTTTATTTGGAACATCTATCCTCAGGACGATGGGGCTCATTTGATTAAATTGCAGGCATTCTTAGATCTTTATTTAAAAGAAGCAACCCCTGAATTACGAGCTGCTGTCACTAAAGCGATGGCATGGGCTGATATTAATCAATGGTGGACGGCCCTCCCCCTCTGGAATCAGCTTGCCAGAGTATGGCGCTCGCAGCTACTTGAAAGCCAGACTGATGGCGGTCTGGCGGCCCGCCTACTCCGTTTTGTCAGTTAAAGCCACAAAAGGTTAAAATCTTAGGTTTGATTAATTTGGCTTCATGAGCCAAGCCAATATAGAAGATATTAGGAACTGTTATGAAAATCGCTCAAGAAATTCGCGTCGGCAACGTTGTCATGATCAACGGTGAACCCATGGTCGTCCAAAAACACGAATACAGTCGCTCTGGTCGTAACTCAGCTGTGGTCAAAATGAAATACAAAAATTTACTAACTGCCGCACCGAACGAGGGTATCTACAAGGCAGATGATAAGTTCGATATCGTAATCTTAGACAAGAAAGAGTGCACTTATTCTTATTTTGCTGATCCGATGTTTACATTCATGGATACTGAGTACAACCAGTATGAGGTTGAAAAAGATAATATGGGTGACTCACTCAATTACCTTGAAGAAGGTATGGCAGTCGAAGTGGTGTTCTATGATGGTAGAGCTATCTCTGTTGAATTACCGACCTCTGTAGTCCGTGAAATTAGCTATACAGAGCCAGCAGTAAAAGGTGATACCAGCTCCGGAAAAGTACTCAAGAATGCAAAGATTTCAACTGGCTTTGAAATCCAAGTGCCATTATTCTGTAGCACTGGCGACAAGATTGAAATTGATACCCGTACTGGTGAATATCGGAGTCGTGCTAATTAATTTGTAATCAGCTTAAGGCTTTTTAATAAAGTTTTAGCATGAATATACTCATACTCTGTCTGAAGAGATTCCCAAGACTGAGCTGTCGCCTTCGGAAAGAGTCTATTAAGGCGCCTAGCAGATTCTGCTAGTTTTGACTTTGATACCTTGAGCTTACTGAGTAATAGATCTGCTAGATCTGGCCGATTACAAATGAGTACTGCATCACAGCCTGCCTCAAGTGCTAAGTGAGCACCCTGCACAACATCCCCTGCAACACTTGCTCCCTCCATCGAAAGGTCATCACTAAAAATGACTCCCTCAAATTTAAGCTTTTTGCGTAAGATATCTTGCAGCCAGATCTTAGAGAATCCTGCCGGTAGCTGATCAACCTTTGGATAAATAACGTGGGCAGGCATTACAGAGGCAAGACTAAGGTCTAACCACTCATAGGGCTTCATATCATCACGAGCAATCCGCTTCAAGGAGCGATCATCAATAGGGATCTCAACGTGGGAATCGGCCTTGGCCCACCCATGCCCTGGAAAATGTTTTCCACAATTTGCCATATCGCCTAATCGCAAGCCTTCATTCAGACTTTTTGCTAGAGAAAATACTACTTCTGGCAATGAATGAAATGCGCGATCTCCAATCACACTACTGTTGCCATAATCGAGATCAAGGACTGGAGTAAAGCTGAAATCAACTCCACATGACCTTAGTTCACTTGCCAAAATATAACCGCAGGCGGTAGTTGCTTGCATCGCATCAATCGCAGCCTCTATACTCGATTCGCCTGAAGACCATAGCTCTCCAAAAGCTCGCATTGCGGGCAGATGAGTAAAACCATCTGTCTTGCATCGTTGTACTCGTCCACCTTCATGATCAATGCAAATTAAGACATCTTTACGAACTGCCATAATTTGATTGGTTAACTCTATTAGCTGAGAGCGCGATGTAAAGTTCCGTCCAAATAGAATGACACCACCAGTCAAGGGATGTGAGATTCGTTCTTGATCGCGCTGATTTAGCTCTAAGCCCTCAACATCCAAAATAACAGGGCCTGGATTTCGATTGTCTTGCTCATTACTTCGCATACTTAATAATCATCCTATGTAGTTGCTTGGATCAAAAGTGCTAACAATGGGCGTGCCATAACTGACCACCACAAAAGCCATCACCATATCTTGCTCATCGGTCACGGTTACCTGAGCGTGCCATTGCTTCTCAAGCATAAAATCTGCCAATGCGCCCGAGTACTTGGTATACGGTTTACCGCTAGATTGGTTTAGAGTCTGTAAAGACCTCCAGGTCATTGGCATATGCATTCCCAGGCCAATCGCCTTAGAAAAAGCTTCTTTGGCTGCAAAACGAGTGGCTAGATAGGCAATGCCACGTTTGTGATTACGTTTTAGCCTTTGCTCAAAGATAGTCAGTTCCTCTTCCCCAAGAACTCTTTTTGCCAAACGGCCTTGTGTCCGGTCATAAGCTGCCTCTAGCCGTTTTAATTGCAATAAATCTGCGCCTATTCCGACGATCATTGTGCACGCGCCTCATTCATCAAATGGCGCATATCTTGGATAGCCTTGGTCCATCCCTTAAAAATGGCCTGAGCGACGATGGCATGTCCAATATTGAGTTCACTAATCTCTGGTATTTGAGCGATTGCTTTCACATTCCCCTCATTTAGACCATGACCAGCATTGACACGAAATCCCAATGACTTTGCATAATAGGCCGCTTCCTGGATTCGTTTTAATTCTTGGATCTGCGTAGAATCCTTAGCATCTGCATAGGCCCCGGTATGCAGTTCAATAACGTGTGCACCCACTTCTTTGGCTGCATTAATTTGTTCGTCATCAGGATCAATAAATAATGACACCCGAATACCAGCCTCTGTCAATTGAGTAATAGCAGATTTAACTTCTGCAGCATGACCGATAACATGTAACCCACCCTCTGTAGTTATCTCAGTTCTCTTTTCCGGCACCAAACAAACATCGTGAGGTCTAACCTTGACTGCGATTTCTAACATTTCTGAGGTGATAGCGCACTCCAGGTTCATGCGCGTTTTTATCAGTGGACGTAAGCTAAATAGATCTGCGTCTTTAATATGTCGCCGATCTTCCCGCAAATGCAAAGTAATGAGATCCGCTCCAGCCTCCTCGGCAAGACGTCCTGCCAAAATTGGGTCTGGATATGAAGTGCCCCGCGCATTACGCAAGGTGGCAACGTGATCAATATTGATACCGAGTTCAAGAGAAGGCATATCTAATTCTAAAGGTAAGCAACCCAACTTAGATTTTTTTTAGATCAATCAATATTTGTCTTGTGGTTAATACTTGATCCTGCAGGTGTATTCCTAACAAGAAACGCATCAGCTGCTTACTTTGACTCAAGGTTTCTATATCTGAGAAGTCCCCTTTTGCCATTGCTTCTAAGGCAAAGCCCGTCAAAACTGGCCAATGCCCAGGATCATCGCTTTGCAAAGGGCGTATACCTTTTTCGGGTTGGTACACATAACGCTCTGTTGCAATGGGTTTAGTTTGGGTTTCAACGCAATGATCAAGGGCTGCAGCGTAGCCTGTCTCGCGTAATAAGGCTAACTCAAAAGGTCTTAGGGTTTGTTCAATATTTGCACCGGAATCGATGATTTGAGATAAGGCATAAATGGTTTGCGCATACTGATCGTAGAGGACCTCATACGCATCTTCGCGCGCCAAGAACTTTACCAAAAGTTCATTGAGGTAAAAACCGCACAGCAGCGCATCGCCGACTAATGCCGGCGATCCTCCCACCCATTCTGATTTCGTTAAGGTGCGTAACTCTGACTTACCACTCCACGAAATAAGTAATGGCTGAAAGCGTTGCAACACAGGGCGCAAACTAGAATGGGGGCGTTTAGCCCCCTTGGCAATTAAGGCAAGTCGTCCATGAGAACGCGTAAATACATCCAGAATGAGGCTAGTTTCCTTGTAGGGAATGCTATGGAGCACAAACCCCGGTTCATCCATCACACGTATTCCAGCCATTTATTCCAGACCTTGCGCCCGTAGCTCTGCCAAATCGTCTGCCCAGCCTCGCTTAACCTTAACCCAAGTCTCTAAAAATACTTTGCCGTCAAATAGTTTTTCCATATCCAAACGAGCCTCGGTCGAAATCTTTTTCAAGCGCTCACCTTTTTGGCCGATGATCATTGCTTTGTGACTATCACGATCCACCAAAATAGTGGCAGCTATTCGTCGCATCGTTCCATCTAACTTAAACTGATCAATGATCACGGAGCTTGCATAGGGTAATTCGTCGCCGGTATACCGAAATACCTTCTCGCGTAAGATCTCAGCAGCCATAAACCGTTCACTACGATCGGTTAAGGTCTCTGCATCATATACAGCCTCACCTTCTGGTAAATACTCTTCGATAATATCGAGCAAGCGTCCAATATCATCTTTATTCTTACCGCTCATGGGGATGATTTCAGCAAACTCACCTAGAGGCGATGAAATACTTTCGGACTCAAAACCTTTAGTTTGAGTAGCAATCTCTCCCCAAGCTTGTCCCATCTTCCCCATGAACTCAAATAAGGCAGTATCACGATCTTGTGGGATCTCAAAGCGTGATGCAAATAAATCTAATTTATTAGCAATTAATAAAACTGGCTTGTCAGATGGTAATAGTCGCAGTACCTTGGCATCGTCTGCACCCCAATATCCTGCCTCTACAATAAAACAGATGACATCAACATCATTCAGAGTGCTCGTTACAGTACGGTTTAGTGTTTGGTTTAGAGTATTCATCACCCGAGTCTGAAACCCAGGCGTATCAATGAATATAAATTGCGCACTATCGCGTGTTTGCACACCAGCAATGCGATATCGCGTAGTCTGTGCTTTGCGTGAGGTAATGCTAATTTTTTGCCCAACCAAGGCATTTAATAAGGTTGATTTACCCATATTAGGTCTACCAACTAATGCGATCGTGCCGCATTTAAACATCATTAATCCTTTAGCTTAAGAGGCAACTGACCCTTAACGGTATCTGCTTTTGCAGCTTTTTTCTTGGCAGCACGGGTCTTCTTTGGCTTACGGCTTTCTTGCGGAAGTGCTTTTTGAACAGCGGCCAGAGCTAATTTTGCCGCGACCTGTTCAGCGGCACGCCGTGATGCACCTTCACCTTTGACACTCACCTTCAAGTTTGGAATAACGCATTCCACTTCAAATTGTTGATTATGAGCAGCCCCTGTAGTGCCAACCACGTTATACGCTGGCAATGGCAACTGAAATCCCTGTAAATATTCTTGCAACAATGTTTTATCGTCCTTACCCAATGTTTTAGGGTCAACATTTTGCAAAATACTGGAATACAGCTTCCGTAAACTTGCTTTAGCAGCATCAAAACCACCATCAATGAAAATAGCCCCTGTAATCGCCTCTAAGGTATCTGCCAATATAGATGGTCTACGAAAGCCCCCGCTTTTAAGCTCACCTTCACCGAGCTTAAGATAATCAGATAATAATAATCCTTGAGCAATTTCATAGAGGGCTTGCTGCTTCACTAAATTAGCGCGCACCCTCGATAAATCGCCCTCATCTAAATCTGAATAACGTTCATACAAAATTTCAGCAACCGCACAATTCAATACAGAGTCGCCCAAAAACTCAAGACGCTCATTATTTTTTTTACTATGGCTTCGATGTGTTAATGCTTGGTTTAATAGCTCTGCCTTCTTGAACTGATAGCCTAGGCGCTCCTGAAGTGGGCTCAGATCGAGAGTGGCGCGAGCGTTCATGTCTACTGAAAGCTTCCAATACGGCTTAAGGAACTCATATTGAGCCAAATAAAGAAAGCACGACCCACTAAATTTTGGTCAGGCACAAATCCCCAAAACCGAGAATCTAGGCTGTTATCGCGGTTATCCCCCATCACAAAATAATGCCCTGGAGGCACCTTACAGCTCATCGAAGTACCTATGTATTGACAAAACTCAGCGCCCGGAAAGCGGTCGGGCTGATAGATGGTGCTGCGATCCGGATCATTCAAGATCTCGTGTTGATTACTACCCAGATCTGTAGGAAAACTTTCCTTGTAAAAATTAGCATAACGCATGCTCTCTGGATCTAGATAAGGGGTGCCACCTGCATACAAAAGTGGTTTGCCATTAATGGATACTTTTTTATCCTGATAGATAATCTCATCCCCTGGGATTGCCATCACCCGTTTAATGTAATCGACAGACTCGTCTTTGGGATAACGAAAGACCACCACATCGCCCCGTTTTGGCGTACCAATATCGATTACTTTTATATTAATCACTGGTAGACGGATTCCGTAGGTATATTTATTGACCACAATAAAATCCCCAATATGCAGAGTGGGAATCATCGATCCCGAAGGAATCTTAAAGGGCTCAATTAAAAATGAGCGCAGAATAAATACAGCCACAATTACGGGAAAGAAACTAGCTGAGTACTCAAGCCATAGTGGCATACGTTCAATTCCTGCAGCTTTGCGTTGTGGAGCAAAGTAAAGTTTGTCAGCCACCCAAGCAATACCGGTAATCAGCACCAAGATAAATAGAATCAGAGCGAAGTTCATTTTTCCTCTACCTGCAAAATAGCTAAGAAGGCTTCTTGTGGGATTTCCACATTCCCGACTTGTTTCATGCGTTTTTTACCTTCTTTTTGTTTTTCTAATAATTTTCGCTTACGCGAGATGTCTCCACCATAACATTTAGCCAAGACATTTTTGCGTAATGCTTTGACATTCTCGCGGGCAATAATATTGCTTCCAATAGCTGCTTGAATCGCTACATCAAACATTTGCCGGGGAATAATGCCCCGCATTTTTGCTACCACTTCACGACCTCGATGTTGACTATTGCTGCGATGAACGATGATCGATAGAGCATCTACGCGATCGCCATTAATCAATATGTCGACTTTCACCACATCAGCCGAACGATATTCTTTAAACTCATAATCCATTGATGCATAACCACGGGAGACTGATTTCAGGCGATCAAAGAAATCCAGCACAATTTCTGCCATTGGTAACTCGTAGGTGAGCTGTACTTGACGGCCCAAATAGGTCATATTGGTTTGAACCCCACGCTTACCCGTACACAAAGTAATCACCGAGCCAACATACTCTTGTGGCATATAAAGATTAACGGTCACTATCGGCTCAAGAATCGTTTCTATCTTGCTGGGATCGGGCATCTTAGATGGGTTATCAACCACGATTGTTGTGCCATCACGCTGCAAGACTTCGTACACCACGGTTGGTGCGGTAGTAATTAAACTCATGTCAAACTGACGCTCTAGGCGCTCTTGCACAATCTCCATATGCAGAAGACCCAAAAATCCACACCGAAATCCAAAACCTAAGGCTTGAGAGACTTCTGGATCGTATTGCAATGAAGCGTCATTCAGTTTGAGCTTCTCAAGAGATTCGCGCAGAGCATCGTATTGATTAGCCTCTACAGGATAAAGGCCAGCGAATACCTGAGGCTTTACTTCTTTGAAACCAGGTAGCGGCTCTGCGGCGGGAGTCTTGCCTTGTTGGCCAGCGGCATGAGTGACGGTATCACCTACTTTTGCCGCCTTTAGCTCCTTAATACCAGAAATAATAAAACCCACCTGGCCAGCGGATAGCTCACTAAGGGTTAAGGACTTCGGTGTAAAAACACCCAATTGCTCGACTAAATGCGTAGAGCCATTTGCCATTAATAAAATCTTATCCTTTGGCTTGAGAGTGCCATTGATTACTCGCACCAACATCACTACACCCACATAATTATCGAACCAAGAATCAATAATTAAGGCTTGCAATGGCTTAGTAATGTCCCCTTTTGGAGGGGGTACACGCCGAATCATTTCTTCAAGAACATCTGCAACTCCCAAACCAGTTTTTGCTGAGCACGTTACCGCATCGCTTGCATCAATACCGATGACATCCTCAATTTCTTTCTTGGCGGCCTCTGGGTCTGCGGATGGCAAATCAATCTTATTTAGAATCGGAATAACTTCAACACCAAGTTCAGTAGCGGTATAGCAATTGGCGACCGTTTGAGCCTCTACACCCTGACTGGCGTCTACCACCAAGAGAGCTCCCTCGCACGCAGATAGGGAACGGCTAACCTCGTAAGAAAAATCAACGTGTCCCGGGGTATCAATTAGGTTGAGGTTGTAGGTCTTGCCATCTTTGGCTTTGTAAGATAGGGCTGCGGTTTGAGCTTTGATCGTAATTCCGCGTTCTCGTTCGATATCCATAGAATCAAGAACCTGTTCACCCATCTCTCGATCAGATAGGCCCCCGCATAACTGGATAATTCGGTCCGCCAGGGTTGATTTGCCATGATCAATATGGGCGATGATGGAGAAATTTCGGATGTGATCCATGGGCTGTTCTATAGGGTTTGTACAAAACGCCTTGTCGCAACGCAACACAATGATGCGCTGCAATAAGAAGTCTTTCCACTATTGTAATGGGATAGGGAAAAGGGCTTATTTTCCTTATCTGCAAGGGATATTACCCCGATACCCATGAAAAAAGGGTGTCTTGCAACACCCTTTTTGAACCCAAAACGATGCGCTTATTTTTGAGCTGGTCGAATTGGGACCACAATCGTGCCATCTCCGCGACGAACAAAAATGGGGACAGCTTTATTGGGATCCATTGCCTTTACAGCCGACTCAAACTGCTTGACTCCCGTAATATCGGTATCACCTATCCGTACGATGACATCGCCGATACGCAAGCCTGCCCGAGCAGCTGCCCCTTCACCAACATTGGTAATCTCCGCCCCGCCTTTACCACCAAGATCTTTCCTCTTGGCATCCGACACCTCAGCAACACTAATGCCGAGGGACTTGTTTGCAGTCCCCGCTTGTGGGCTAGGAGCCTCTATTTTCTTCGCAACGGCCTTATCGGGCTCAGCATCCGCCACAACAACCGTTAAGTCACGGGTTGTACCTTTACGCCAAACCTTGACAGTAGCAGTGGTCCCAGGCTTAGTCTCACCAACAATGCGAGGCAAATCAGTAGACTTATTAATATCTTTACCGTTAAAGCTTAGAATTACATCGCCCGCTTCTATGCCGCCTTGCGCAGCAGGTGCACCAGGTTCAGCATTGCGCACAAACGCACCGCGTGGTTTTCCTAAGCCCAAACTTTCAGCAACCTCTTTATTGATTTCACCGATTGCAACACCAATTCGACCGCGTACTAAGCGTCCAGTAGTACGAAGCTGGTCAGCAACTCGCATTGCTTCATCAATGGGGATTGCAAACGAGATTCCCATATAGCCGCCAGAGCGACTAAAGATTTGTGAATTAATTCCAATGACTTGACCAGCAGTATTTAGTAGAGGCCCCCCTGAATTTCCAGGATTTACAGCCACATCGGTCTGGATAAAAGGCAAGTAATCACCAGTGTCCCTACTTTTAGCAGATACGATACCTGCGGTGACTGTATTTTCTAAACCAAAGGGTGATCCAATCGCTACCACCCACTCACCTACTTTTACCTTAGATGAGTCTCCTAATGGCAGCTTTGGTAAACCACTTGCGTCAATCTTTAAAACCGCTAGATCGGTGCGCTTGTCAGCGCCCAATAGCTTTGCCTTAAACTCACGTTTATCAGTCAGGGTGACAAAGATAGTCGTCGCACCCTCAACCACATGAGCATTAGTCAAAATGGTGCCATTAGAATCAATAACGAAACCAGAGCCCACTCCACGCTCGATCTCTTCAGGTTGACTCCGGCGATTTTGCGGGCCCTTGGGACTACCAGGCGCGCCAGGTAATGGCACACCAAAGAAACGTCGGAAGAACTCAGCTTGCTCATCCGGAATACCAGGAATGCCACCCTGAGCCTGTTGATTGGCTAATCGTTCAGTGGTGCGAATATTAACAACAGCGGGGCTTGCCTTCTCAACTAAATCAACAAAATCAGGCAAGGCAATCCTTGGGGATGTTTGTGCCTGTGTGACAGGGACAAAAGAAAGCAGACCCCAGCTAAATACCGAAAAGACTACCAATAGAATTTTTTTCATAAGAAATTGAGCTTGACTCAATCCAATAGTTACATTACTGACAATATTAGGGCGTATTCCCAAATATCAAGGTACCGTTAGTACCCCCAAATCCAAAATTGTTTTTAACCGCGTAGTCAATTTTCAGATCTCTTGCTACGTTAGCACAGTAGTCCAAATCACATTCTGGGTCTTGATTAAAGATATTGATAGTGGGCGGCGATTTTTGATGGTGCAGTGCAAGAACAGTAAATACCGACTCTAGGCCACCAGCACCCCCCAAAAGGTGTCCGGTCATGGACTTAGTGGAGTTCACCACTATTTTTTTAGCATGATCACCTAAGGCCGCTTTAATCGCTTCGGTTTCATTCTTGTCGCCTAATGGTGTGGATGTGCCGTGCGCATTGACATACTGAATTTGATCGGCGTTTAATCCAGCATCGCGCAAGGCATTGTTCATACAGCGTCTTGGACCATCCATATTGGGTGCGGTCATATGATAAGCATCACCACTCATTCCAAAACCACACAATTCAGCATAAATCTTAGCGCCGCGGGCGCGCGCATGCTCATACTCTTCCAGTACCATCACTCCAGCACCCTCACCGAGAACAAAACCGTCGCGATCTTTGTCCCATGGTCGTGAGGCAGTAGCGGGGTCATCATTACGCGTCGAAAGCGCTCTAGCGGCAGCAAAACCACCTACCCCCAATGGAGAAATCGTAGACTCTGCACCACCAGCCAGCATGACATCGGCATCACCATATTGAATTAAGCGGGCTGCCAAGCCAATGCTGTGCAAACCGGTTGTGCAAGCAGTGACTGCTGCCACATTAGGGCCCTTGAGATTCAAGAGAATACTGAGGTGCCCTGAAATCATATTAATAATTGACCCAGGTACGAAAAATGGTGAAATCCGGCGTGGGCCACGAGAGAGCAATTCTGAATTGGTATCTTCAATCATCGGGAGACCGCCAATACCGGAGCCAACCATTACGCCAATACGCTCTGCATTTTGATCGGTAATTGTGATACCGCTATCTCGAATCGCTTGAGTACCAGCCGCTATGCCATAGTGAATAAAGGTATCCATATGACGCGCTTCTTTTGTCGAGACATACTCCTCGACATTAAAGTCTTTTACCTCTCCAGCAAAATGAACGCTAAGCGCAGAGTGATCAAACTTTGTAATAGTAGCAATACCAGTTCGGCCCGCAATGAGATTGTCCCAAGCGGTCGCTACTGAATTGCCTACTGGTGAAATCAGACCTAAGCCAGTGACCACCACGCGACGTGGCTGTTTTAATGCGGGCACGACTTGGCCTAAATAGTGAGATTAGCCCTGTCCAGCTTTCGTTTTAGCGAAATCAATCGCAAGCTGAACAGTGGTAATTTTTTCGGCTTCTTCGTCTGGTATTTCAATACCAAACTCATCTTCTAAAGCCATAACCAATTCAACAGTGTCAAGAGAGTCTGCGCCGAGGTCGTTCACAAAAGAAGACTCATTCTTAATGTCTGCTTCTGGCACGCCTAATTGCTCAGCCACAATTTTCTTAACGCGTTGTTCGATGTTGTCCATTCATTCCCTCCGGGGCTTGTTAAAACGAATTACAGGATTTTATCAGTTTGTTAGCTGATCTCTCAATTTACTCAAATAATCAGGCTAGATATAGGCCACCATTGACGTGCAGGGTTGTTCCGGTAATGTAGGCAGCTGCGGGAGAGGCCAAAAACGCCACCGCCTGGGCTACGTCCTCTGGAGTCCCTAAACGAGCCAAAGGAATATTTGCCTTCAGACTATTTTGCTGCTCCTCACTTAAGGCACGGGTCATATCTGTATCAATAAAGCCTGGGGCTACGCAATTAACCGTGATATTCCGGCTGCCGATTTCACGGGCTAAGGCACGGGTCATTCCTGCAACACCTGCTTTTGCAGCTGCATAATTTGCCTGTCCAGCATTACCCATATGCCCCACGATCGAGGTGATATTGATGATTCGACCACTACGCGCCTTCATCATGGGACGCATCACCGCTTGTGAAAGCTTAAATACAGAACTCAAGTTAGTAGAAATAACATCTGACCACTCATCACCCTTCATCCGCATTGCCAAATTATCTTTAGTAATCCCTGCATTGTTGACCAAAATGTCGATGCGACCAAATTCTTTGATAATGCCATCCATGATGCTTTCACATGCTGCATCATCCGTGACATTTAAGACTTTGGCAGAACCGCCATGCGGTTTTAAACGTGCTGCAATTGCTTGAGCACCCGCCTCGGTGGTTGCGGTTCCAATAACAGTTGCACCGCAACTAGCCAGCTCTTGGGCAATTGCTTGACCAATGCCGCGCGAGGCCCCTGTTACAAGAGCTACTTGATTAGTGAGGTCTAAATTCATCGTTGTCTCTTTTGCTTCGTCAATCCATCTAAGATTTTAATGTCTGCATCACTTCCATAAGACTGGCATCGTCCATCAAAGCCATGCCCTGTAATTGGTCATCAATACGCTTAGTTAAACCCGCAAGTACCTTCCCAGGACCGCACTCAACAACCTGGATTACACCACGCGCTGACATTGCCCGAATCGTTTCTTGCCAACGCACTGGTTTTGCAGCTTGTCGCACCAAGGCATCCTTAATGGCAGCGGGATTATCCAAAATACTCACGTCCACATTGTTAATCACGGGAATAGTAGGAACATGAAACTCAATATTCTCAAGGTATGTCTTTAATTTCTCAGACGCTGGCTTTAACAAAGAGGAATGAAATGGGGCCGATACTGGTAATGGTAAGGCTCGTTTAGCACCCGCTCCTTTTAGTAACTCGCATGCCTTAGCAACAGCCTCAGCTGCGCCCGCAATTACTATTTGTCCTGGTGCATTGAAATTAACTGCTTCCACAATCTTTCCAGTTTGCGCACTGGCAGATGCGCATACCTCAATCACGGTCGCATCATCCAAACCTAAGATGGCTGCCATGCCACCAGTTCCTACTGGAACTGCTGACTGCATTGCCTCAGCTCGAAAACGTACTAGCGGTATCGCATCTTTAAAACTAATGACTCCAGATGCTACTAGTGCGGAGTACTCCCCAAGACTATGGCCAGCAAGCACGCTGGGCTTTGGACCGCCCGCAGCCAACCAAGCTCGATAACAGGCAACTCCAGCGGTTAGCATTACAGGCTGCGTGTTGGTGGTTAATGCCAAAGCCTCTGCAGGGCCTTCAGCAATTAGTTTGCTGATGTTCTCGCCCAAAGCATCAGAAGCCTCTTGTAAAGTAGCATGCACTTCCGTGCGCGCAGCAAGCGAATTCAGCATTCCCACCGATTGGGAGCCCTGTCCAGGAAATACAAATGCAAATGTCATAACAATCTCATAAAAAATTTATATCGCGTCAATCAATTAGTAGCGCAAGATTACTGCACCCCAAGCAAAGCCGCCGCCAACTCCCTCAAGCAGTGCATATTGACCGCGCTTAATGTGACCTAAACGAATACCTGTATCTAAGGCTAATGGAATTGATGCAGCTGAAGTATTTCCATGCTCGGCAACGGTTACTATCACCTTGTCCATCGACATTCCCATTTTGCGGGCAGTGCCCTCCATGATCCTAATATTGGCTTGATGTGGAACTAGCCAATCGATTTGATCAGCACTCATACCAGCTTTTTCTAAGACCTCATTAGCCACTTGCTCCAAAACCTTCACTGCTAATTTAAAGACTGCTTGACCATCCATGGTCAAAAACGGAGAACCCTCAATACCCCCGCAGCTTGCTCGGCCCGGAACACACAAAATATTACGCTGACTACCATCCGCATGCAAAGCACTCGCCAAGATACCGGGTTGATCCGATGCCTCAAGCACCACAGCCCCAGCACCATCACCAAATAATACGCACGTGGTGCGATCTTTAAAATCAAGAATGCGTGAGAATACTTCAGCGCCAATCACTAATACCTTTTGATGCGCACCTGTCCGAATAAATGCATCTGCAATACTTAGGGCATACGAAAAGCCCGCACAGACAGCCTGCACATCAAAGGCTGCGCAGCCATGCTTGGCACCTAATTTATCCTGAATCACGCACGCAGTACTCGGAAAGCCGCCCAAATGATCAGGGGTAGAAGTAGCCAAGATGATGAGATCAATTTCGCTCACATCGCAAGAGGCTGCTTGCAAAGCAGCTTGCGCTGCCTTAACCGCTAGGTCACTGGTCAACTCATGCTCAGCAGCAAAATGCCTTGCTGAAATTCCGCTGCGTGTCTGGATCCATTCGTCACTGGTCTCCAAACCTTCTTTCGCAAGACGTGCAACTAGATCTTGATTACTAACGCGCTGTTTTGGTAAATAACTACCAGTTCCTGCAATTCGTGCATAGCGAGCTGCGCTCATACAGACCTCATGCCAAAAGTTTCTGCAATCTTATCAACCATCCGATTCTTTGCAGCGTCATAAGCCCGTTCGAGCGCAACCTTAAAGGCAAAGCGATCCGCTGATCCATGACTCTTGATCACACAACCACGTAATCCCAATAAAACTGCTCCGTTATATCGGCGGTGGTCCACTCGCTTACGTACCCGTCCCAAAGGTATGAGTGCTGTCAAGCCCATTAATTTAGTTAACAAGGAACGACTAAATTCTTCACGGATCATGCCACTCATCATCTTAGCTAGGCCTTCGCTAGCCTTCAAAACTACATTGCCCACAAATCCATCACAGACCACGATATCCGTTGTTCCCTTAAAAATATCATTGCCCTCTACATTGCCATAGAAATTGAGCTTACTTTGCCGTAATAGCTCCGCTGCTTGCTTAACCACATCATTACCTTTGATGACCTCTTCGCCAATATTGAGTAAGCCAATCGTTGGACTGGTATTTCCATTCACCACACGTAACATTACATCTGCCATTTGTGCAAACTGAAGCAGATGAATCGGCTCGCAATCTGCATTGGCTCCCAAATCCAGTACAGTCGTACCTTTACCCAATTCATTCGGAATTGCCGTCGCAATGGCAGGACGGTCTATACCCTCAAGGGTTTTGAGAATATAGCGAGAGATTGCCATCAAAGCACCTGTATTACCCGCAGAGACTACGGCATCTGCTTTACCTTGCTGTACTTGCTCAATAGCAACCCGCATGGATGAATCTTTTTTGCGACGTAATGCCACTTCGATAGGATCATCCATCAAAACAATTTCAGAGGCGCCAATAATCTGAAAGCGATTAAGCATTTCCGCATTACATCGCTTAATTGCTTCATTGAGCAATTTAGGGTCACCAACTGCGATTACCATCACATCAGGATGGGATTGCAAAAAATCACAGCAGGCAGGAATGGTTACGGCGACGCCAAAATCTCCGCCCATAGCATCGACTGCAAGGGTGACACTCATTGTTTTTGTTTGCAACGTGGATTGTGTCTAAGAAAAAAGCGGCTAAGAGCCGCTTCGATCCAGCAAAATGGAATTAGTCGTTTTTGGTTTTAACGACTTTACGACCACGGTAGTAGCCATTTGGAGAAACGTGATGGCGCAAATGTGCCTCACCAGTAGTAGACTCAACCGCAATCGCAGGTGCGGTCAAGAAATCATGGGCACGGTGCATGCCACGTTTCGAAGGGGATTTTTTATTTTGTTGGACGGCCATAATGAACTCCTAAGCAATCATGAATTCTAGCATAAAAACAGGTAAAAACCCGTATTGGGGGTTGATTTAATTACTATTTCTTGAGACTTTTCAGTACCTTAAAGGGATTTTCATCCCCCAGTCCATCGCCCGCTTGGCTCATTTGACAATCCCCCATGGGGTGTTTTGGGGCGTACGGGATGGCCAGCAAAATTTCGTCCTCGAGGGCTTCTAGAAGATCAACGTGATGACTAGCGACCAGCGCCTCTTGCGCCTCATCATCCAAAGGGAACTCATCTGCCTCTTTTTCTGTTTTCATAAAAACAAAACGTTTTTTTTGAGAAAACTCAAAGATCAAGGGCTGTAAACAGCGTTGGCACGCCAATTGCATTTTCCCCGTGAGGCTAATTTCCATAACAGGCATCCCCCCATCTTGATGATGAGTCCGAAGCTCACAATAAAAGCCATCTTGGGGGTCTAAGTGTGAGGCCTCAAGCTGCAATCTCGCAAAATCAGTCAGGCTTAAAAACCCCTCTCCTATGTACGAAACAGGGGCTAATATGTCAACTTTCCCAAGCGATTTTGGGGTGATTTCAAGCTGAGAGATGGGAAAGGCAGAATGAGAGCTCATCCAAGAAGTCTAAATCGAGTCTCAAAACTAAGCCACAATATCGCAATACTGAATCCCTAGACGTGATTTCTCAATGTCAAATACCAAACAACTTGTTCTAGCATCAAGCTCTCTGTATCGGCGCCAACTATTAGAGCGATTGGGTTTGCCTTTTACCACCGCTTCTCCCGATATTGATGAATCTCCCTTGGAACACGAGTTACCAGAAGCTATGACGATACGCCTTGCCCAATTAAAAGCGAGTGCAATTGCTAAACAATTTCCTGAGGCATGGATTATTGGCTCCGATCAATGCGCTGACCTTCGTGGTCAAATCATTGGCAAACCTGGCAATCATGAGCGTGCTCTAGCTCAACTAAAGAAGATGCAAGGGCAAACTGTTGTCTTCCATACCGCCCTATGTCTTCTGAAGAGCGGTAAACAAAAAACATTGAGTATTCCCACGCGGGTGCGCTTTCGCACTTTGCCCGATTCAATCCTAGAGAATTATTTGCGGATTGAGACACCTTATGACTGCGCAGGGAGCGCCAAGTCGGAAGGGATGGGTATTATTCTTCTCGAACAAATTGAGAGCGATGACCCAACCGCACTGATTGGCCTTCCTTTAATTGCCCTGTCTGGACTCTTGCGTGAAACAGGGTTTGCGATCCCTCATGAGTAAATTAAGTAATGCAACTAGTCTGGGATGTCTGTACCTTATTCCCAATACACTCGGGGAAGAAGATCGTGCCACACAATTGCCCAGAGTCATACCAACCGAAATCCTGAAACAAATTGCCTCTCTAAAAAACTGGATTGTGGAGGACGCCAAGACTGCAAGGGCCTTACTGAACGCCGTCAATCAAATAACCCCTTTAAGTAACTCGCTCCAAAGTATGCAAATGAATGAGTGGCGAGGCCCCCAGAGTAAAAATAAGACTGGGCTTAAACCACACGAACTTCTCGAGCCAATAATGCGTGGTGAAGATATAGGACTGATGTCGGAGGCTGGGGTTCCGGGTGTAGCCGATCCCGGTGCTGAGATCGTCTACATGGCTCATCAACTGGGTGCTCGGGTCAAGCCATTGGTCGGGCCAAGCTCAATCTTGTTAGGTTTAATGGCCAGCGGTTTAAATGGACAATGCTTTAGTTTTCAAGGCTACCTTCCGGTAGATGCTGCTGAGCGTTCAAAAAGGATCAAACAACTTGAGCAACGCTCGAAGCAAAATCATGAAACACAACTCTGGATTGAGACCCCTTATCGCAATACAGCGATGCTAGAAAGTTGCTTAGGTTCACTTTCATCACAAACTCAACTATGTATCGCCGTCGACTTGAGCCTTCAAAGCGAGTGGATTTGGACTGCGCCAGTCAGCGAATGGCAGAATCGATTTAGTAATCCAGTCGCAATGAACGCGGTATTAAAAAATCGTCCCGCTATATTTTTAATGCTGGCTTAGCGCATCTCCGCGCCACGCATTAGAGCCTTACTGATTGCAGCGCCGGTCTCCGCCCCAAAACGTTTAGCAACCCGTTCTGCAAAGTTCTCTTTAAGGGTGTATTCAAACAAGTCTGGCGCTTTCAAAATATCGCGCGCAACGGAATCAACCGTGCCATATCCATCCACCAAGCCTAGTTGCAAGGCCTGCTCACCATTCCAGACACGACCTGTAAAGATCTCAGGGTCGTTTTTTAAGCGATCGCCACGCCCTTGTTTCACCACTGTAATAAATTGCTGGTGGATCTCTTCAAGCATTTTTTTTACCATCTCAACTTGCTTAGGATTTTCTTTAGAAAAAGGATCCAACATACCCTTTTCCGTTCCGGCAGTAATGAGGCGTCTTGAGATGCCCATTTTCTCCATGAGTCCTGTAAAGCCAAAACTGCCCATGACCACACCAATGGAACCTACGAGACTCGCTTTATCCACCAATATCTTGTCCCCAGCAACAGCAATGTAATAGCCACCTGATGCACATACATCCTCAACCACTACATAAAAGGGTTTCTCAGGATGCAGGGTTCGCAAACGTCTGATCTCATCGTTAATCATGCCGGCTTGCACCGGTGAACCACCAGGACTATTGATCCGTAATACAACACCAACTGCTTCTTTGCTTTCAAACGCTGCGGTGAGTGCTGAATTAATATCTAAGGCATTTGCTATGGAGTTTGGGGAGATCTCACCCTCAATACTCACCAGAGCGGTATGTTTTCCACTGACGCCACTTCCGGGTAACCGTATATCAAAGACTTGATAAATGAGGCCAACGAGTACTATCAAACTCAGAATCCTGAGAGCAGCCCTCCAGCGCCTTGCCTTGCGGTTCTCTTTTAAATTCTCTAACAAAAGAAGTTCTAGTGCATTACGCTCCCATAGGGTGTTCGGTTTTGCAGATTCTGGGCTTTGCTTTGTATCCATAATGAACTCTATTTACCAATTTCAATCGAGGTGGGATGTTGTACATACAAATTATTTTGTAACCAAGAGACTAACTGCTCTACATTATCAAGGCAAGCAATAGATTTTGCTGCCTTCAACGCATCAGCTGGGTGTGCGCCATAGCTTACTGCAACCCCATCAACCCCTGCGGATTGGGCCATCTCAAGATCGTGAGTAGTATCGCCGATCATTAGCATCTTACGCACCGGAACTTGCAAGCTATCCGATAAGTCTAGCAACATGCCAGGGTGGGGCTTAGAAAACGATTCGTCGGCAGTGCGAGTGTCATGAAAAAGATGCTTGAGTTCGTGAAAATTGAGGGATCGGTCTAATCCGCGCCTTGGTTTGCCTGTGGCGACGCCCAACATAAAGCCTTTATTTTTTAGGTCCTCCAATAACTCTCGGATACCGACGAATAAATGCAGTTCGTGATCCTTAGCGAGGTAGTGATAACGAAACCGCTCAACCAACTCCGGAAAGCGGGCGGGATGCACCGTAGGAACCACTCGACGTAATGAGTCTTGTACACCCAAACCAATCACGTAGCTAGCGATGGAATCATCCGGAACGGGAAAATCAAGATCACGGCAGGCCTGCTGGATGCAATGCACAATCGTGGGCGTCGAATCCATAATGGTTCCATCCCAATCCCAGACAACTAAATCGTAACGGCGCTCTTCGGATTTCACTACAGCTCTTTCTTATGTTTGTTCGGGAAGCGTCTCACACTCCCACCGCGTTAACCATTCTCTAAATGCCTTCGGTACATCGGCCTCGACCCGCATCTTCTCCTGCGTCTTAGGGTGTGCAAAGACTGCAAGATGAGCGTGTAAGAATAAATGCTTTACCTTAAGACGTTTATCTTCGGCGTCAATACCATACTTATCATCGCCCAAAATAGGATGGCCAATCTTTTGTAAGTGCACTCGAATCTGGTGAGTGCGACCTGTTTTTAATTGTGCTTCAGCGAGAGTCACCTCGCCCAGCTCACCTTTTAGAATCTCTGTCACTCGAAGATTTGTATGACTAGCTTGACCTTTTGAATCAACCCGTACTCTGCGTTCTCCATTCTCTAAAAGATACTTCAGCAGGGGAAACTTGAGTTGCGCGGTACCAGCCCCTTGAGAAATTTCACCATGGGCTAGGAGTCGATAGCGCTTATCGGTCAAACCCTCTCGGATTTGTCGATGCATCTCTACGAGTGCGCTGCGTTTTTTGGCAAAGATCAAAATGCCCGAAGTATCACGGTCCAAACGATGTACCAACTCTAAGAACTTACTCTCTGGTCTTGCCTTTCGGAGTAACTCAATCGCCCCCAAACTTACGCCCGAGCCGCCATGAACTGCGAGCCCAGACGGTTTATCAATAATCAGTAAATATTCATCTTCAAATAAGGTCGGTATTTTTGCAGCCAGCTCAGTTGCCTTGGTTTGTGAAATTCCCGCACCAGCTTTTGGGGGTTCAGCCAATCGGGTTGGGGGTAAACGGACAATATCACCCTCAGCCAGTCTAGAGGTTGGCAAAGCACGTTTTTTATTGATACGAACCTCGCCCGAGCGAATAATTCGATAAACATGGCTTTTAGGCACACCCTTAGCCCAGCGAAGCAAAAAATTATCAAGCCGCTGGCCTGCAGAATTAGCGTCAATGGTCTCAAAAACAGCCTGTAGAGCAGGAGTTTTGGCAGATTCCTTGGCAGAAACGCTCTTTTTTGGGGCAGGATTAATGGTTTTCCTCATGTGATAGACCACATTGTCATTCGTTTTGTGACCTATAATCAAGGATCTAGGTAATTTATTACCAGATTGATTTGAATTCCGGAGCTTGGAGTCGCCCATTAATAGACTCCCGGGGTTGCCCCTCTCCCGTTTTAATGAGGCGCAGGGTTGGCGTGATGTATGCCGCGACCCACGAAGCAGATGACCTTTTTTAGGCGAGCGCCTACATTGAGATCTTAAGGAGATCTCTGTGGCGAGCGTTGGTGTGAGACTCAGACCATGGAATTAATGGTTTGATCGTAATTTCCTGTAGAGGAATGTTTTAGACTCTCTCACCTCTTAATGTCTGGGGATTTATTCCTCAGAACTTTCTTAGTCATCCTCTTCGCGTCGCACAAAAGCGCCTCCCATGAAGGAGAGTGTTATGAAACGCATGTTATTTAATGCAACGCAACAGGAAGAGTTGCGCGTCGCCATTGTTGATGGTCAGAAATTAATCGACATCGATATTGAATCCGCTGGACGCGAACAGCGTAAAGGCAATATCTACAAAGGTGTTATTACCCGTATTGAGCCATCCCTAGAGGCTTGCTTTGTGAACTACGGCGAGGAGCGTCATGGCTTCCTGCCATTTAAAGAGGTTGCGCGCACCTACTTTAAAGAAGGTGTTGACGTTCGTAACGCATCAATTAAGGATGCGCTTCGCGAGGGTCAAGAAATTGTTGTCCAAGTTGAAAAGGAAGAGCGGGGCCAAAAAGGTGCCGCATTAACCTCCTTTGTCTCATTGGCTGGCCGCTATCTTGTGCTAATGCCAAATAATCCCAGGGGTGGCGGGGTATCGCGCCGTATTGAGGGTGAAGATCGTCAGGAATTGCGTGAGGCAATGTCACAACTAGAAATACCAGATGGCATGAGCATTATTGCCAGAACCGCCGGTATCGGTCGCGATGCCGTTGAATTGCAATGGGACCTGAACTATCTCATGCAGTTATGGAAAGCGATTGATGAGGCCGTCAAAGGAAATTCTGCCCCCCTATTGATTTATTTGGAATCCAGCCTTGTCATTCGTGCAATCCGCGACTATTTCCAACCAGATATTGGCGAGATCCTAATCGATACGGATGATATTTATGAGCAAGCTCAGGCGTTTATGTCGGTTGTTATGCCTGATAACTTGCCAAGAGTTAAACGCTATCAAGATGACGTGCCCTTATTCTCGCGTTTCCAGATTGAGCATCAGATTGAAACTGCCTACTCGAGAACGGTCCCACTCCCTTCTGGTGGAGCAATCGTTATCGATCATACCGAAGCACTCGTGTCTGTTGACGTTAACTCAGCGCGTGCAACACGCGGTTCTGATATTGAAGAAACCGCAACTCGTACCAACCTAGAAGCTGCTGACGAAATTGCTAGACAAATGCGTCTACGCGACCTTGGTGGCCTCATCGTGATTGACTTCATTGATATGGAATCTGCCAAGAGCCAGCGTGATGTTGAGAATCGCTTGCGTGACGCTTTGCGACATGATCGCGCTCGCGTTCAAACCGGCAAGATTTCGAAGTTTGGTCTGATGGAATTATCGCGTCAACGCTTGCGCCCCGCCTTATCCGAGGCGAGTCATGTCACTTGCCCACGGTGTAATGGCACAGGCCATATTCGGGATACAGAATCGTCTGCACTTCAGGTCTTACGGATTATTCAAGAAGAGGCCATGAAGGAAAATACAGCTGCAATTCACTGCCAGGTTCCAGTGGATGTTGTTGCCTTCCTGTTAAATGAAAAACGTGCTGAAGTCATTAAGATTGAAACCCGCTTTAAGGTACATGTCTTAATGATTCCGAATAAGCATCTTGAGACCCCTCATTACAAGTTAGAGCGCTTACGGCATGATGATCCACGCCTCGATGAGCAAAAGCTTAGCTATGTGATGGTAGAAGAATCTGCGCGTGAGCTCGAGACCGATACTGTCATTGGTCGCAAAAATGAAGAAGTACGTGCGCGTCCTGAGGCAGCCGTAAAGGGTATTACCCCTAGCCAGCCGGCGCCCATGGCTAGCCCTCGACCAGCTCGCGAGAGCGCCTCCGCTAATACAAGTGTGGGATCCTCTGGCGGAATCTTTGGGTTCTTTAAAAAGATATTCTCTCCTGCCGCTCCGGCTAAAACCGAAGAGGTCAAACCTAGCGCCCGTCCAGAAGGTCGCGGTCGTAACGGAGATCGCAATAACCGTAATCGCGGTCGTAATCGTCAAGATAGAACTACGCGTGGCGATAATCCAGATCGCCCAGAGAAAGTTGCTGACGTTGGCGAGCAAAACCAAAATCGACCCCGTCAAGAAGGTCGGGGTCGTAATCGTGGTGAGCGAAATGAACGCAATCCGCAGCAAGACCGAAATGATCAAGCAGTCACTCAACAAGCTCAAACTGTTGCGCCTGATGTAAGTGATGCAGAGGCTGCTAACGAAGACCGTCGTCGGGGCAGAAATCGCCGCGGTCGCGGTCGTAACCGCAATGAACGATCTGAGCGCAGTGACAGCTCTACCCAAGATCTTCATAATGGCTTTCCGATGGGCTTGGGGGGTCGTTCTGCCTCAATGCCACTATCCGATCTCACTCGGAGCATCAAAGAGGGTTCGACGCCTCGTCGGTCTGGATCTAATCGCGGCCCCAGATCAGAACAAAGAATGCAAACAGAGAGTCCGTCTGTAAACACTCCAGCGACAATTCTTCAAGGCACGACCGCTGAGACTCCTCCTGTAACGCCGATTATTGTTCCCGAGCTACCTAAGGTAGCCTTTACACCGCTTGCTGAAGAGCCCCTGAAAAGTGTGGTGCAGACCGCTGGAATGGTTTGGGTTGGTACCGACAGCAACAAACTAGCGGAGGTACAAAATCAGATTCAGGCTGAGAACCCTGCGCCTCGAGCTCAACGGGATCCGAAACCTCCAGCCAATCTCTCAACAGGACCCATGGTGCTGGTGGAGACGGGCGGCCAAGAAAAAACCATTGATAAAAATGGCTAGCCCCCTCGGTGCGAACGAGATGAGCGTTTGAAGTCATAATGCATCATGGTTGATCGAATTATTCCTATCCGCAAAGAGGCCCGAGAGGGTCCTTTGCCATTGGTGCCTGAGACTCTTTCTGAGGCTCATGGTCAGACCTTGGATTTACGTCGGAGGTCCTTAAAGGATTTACGCATATCCGTTACTGATCGGTGCAATTTTCGCTGTACCTATTGCATGCCAAAGGAAGTGTTTGATCAAAACTATCCCTATTTAGCCCAACAAGAATTATTAAGCTTTGAGGAAATTCACCGCTTAGCTAATATTTTTGCCACGCTGGGTGTTGAAAAAATTCGTTTGACTGGTGGCGAGCCTCTGTTGCGCAAAGATGTTGAAAAACTCATCACCATGTTGGCTCAAATCAAAACACCCAGTGGTCAATCTCTTGATCTGACGCTGACGACCAATGGCAGTCTTTTGTTGAAAAAGTCAGCTCAGTTAAAGGCGGCAGGCCTTCAACGCCTTACCGTGAGTCTTGATGCCATGGATGATGCGATCTTCAAAAAAATGAATGATGTTGACTATCCCGTTTCGGATGTCTTAAATGGGATTGAAGCAGCCCAGAAGGTAGGCTTTACCGGTATCAAAGTCAATATGGTTGTTAAAAAAGGTACAAACGAGCAAGAAATTTTGCCAATGGCCAAACACTTTCGTAATAGTGGAGTGACCCTACGCTTTATTGAGTTTATGGATGTTGGTAGCTCAAATGGCTGGAACTTAGCTGAGGTACTCCCCTCCGCTAAAGTGATCGCTATGATTCATGAGCATTTTCCACTAGAGCAGATTGATCCTAATTATTCAGGGGAGGTAGCACAACGCTGGCGTTATCAAGATGATGCTGGTGAAATTGGTGTGATCTCGAGTGTGACCCAAACCTTTTGCCACGAATGTACTCGGGCACGTCTATCTACGGATGGACAACTCTTTCTTTGCTTGTTTGCGACACAAGGATTTGACTTCAAAACACTTCTGCGTTCTGGAAAAAGTGATCTAGAAATTGCAAACGCCGTGATGCATACCTGGTCCTCCAGAGACGATCGCTACTCTGAACTAAGACACCTCAATACTAAAGATCCGAAACGAGCTGATCGTAAAGTTGAAATGTCGTATATCGGCGGCTAAGTCCATGGGATCGATTGCAGTATCGGATATCACGGGTCTTGTTTTAGCCGGTGGTCGTGCCCAACGAATGGGCGGGATTGATAAAGGCTTAATCCCATTTAAAGGAATTCCGTTGATCGAGTCAGTTCTTGAACGACTGAAACCCCAGGTTCACACAATACTGATTAATGCTAACCGCAATCATTCAATCTATTCATCGTATGGTTATCCTGTTTTAGCCGATGAGGACGATAGTTTTTCGGGTCCGCTGGCTGGTTTTGTGGCAGGTCTTAAAGCATGCAAAACCCCTTATTTGCTCACTGTACCCTGCGATTCCCCACTATTTCCGCTTGATCTTGCCAATCAATTAGCCGATTCTCTTAAAACAAATCAGGTGAAGATTGGATACGCATCGAGTCAAGATACGACAGGGAAGATTTGGGCACAACCAGTCTTCTGTTTAATGCATAAAGATTTATTAGGCTCCTTAAAAATCTTCTTAGAAAGTGGTGAGCGAAAAATAGACCGTTGGTTTTCCCAAGAAAATGCCTACAGTGTTCTATTTGCCAACGAAAAGGCATTTACCAATGCGAACACCCCCGAAGAATTAGCACAACTAGAGTCTCTTACAGATTCATATTGATGAATAAACCAGTAAATGCCAATCAAGAGTTTCAGTCTGATTTTTTATCAGTGACTGAGGCGCGTAATGCGATATCAACGTTAATTCAAGATATCCAATTACAAGCTAAGCGTTCCGATGCGATAGAAAAACTTCCGCTTAAGCAATGTTTAGGCCGTATTCTTGCTAACGATATTCTTTCACCAATCAATGTCCCTGCTACCGATAACTCGGCAATGGATGGTTTTGCATTTAATAGTAAAGACCTGAAGACAGATCGCGAGCAAATTCATTTGCGTGTTGTGGGAACTGTATACGCAGGACAAACTTCGGTGCCACCGACTCAGGCAAGTGAGTGCATCAAAATCATGACGGGCGCAATGATGCCGCCTGATTGCGATACAGTGATTCCGCAAGAGTTTACACAGTTAAGCGATGAGGGATTAATCACGTTTGCTAAACATACCGTTCGTGCCGGCGAGAATCGTCGCTTACGCGGAGAAGACCTACAAGCGGATAAGCCAGCAATCCAGCAAGGGCGAATACTCAAAGCATCGGATATTGGCTTAGCAGCTTCATTAGGAATTGCTGAGCTTGGAGTTTATCAACGGATTAAAGTTGCTATTCTGTCTTCCGGGGATGAGCTTTGCGATATGAGCGAACCATTAGTGCCTGGCAAAATATATGACAGTAATCGTTTTAGCCTTCATGCCTGCCTCAGTCGATTAGGTTTTGAGATCATTGACTGCGGTATCGTCCGTGATACTCCAGAGGATCTTCGACACGCATTTACATTAGCCTCACAAAAAGCAGATGTCATTATTTCATCAGGTGGAGTATCGGTGGGAGAGGCTGACTTCACCAAACAAATAATGGACGAGTTGGGGGAAGTCGGGTTTTGGAAGATTGCAATGCGCCCAGGGAGGCCCATGGCTTTTGGCAGTCTCAAACCGATTAGCCCAAAGACAAGCCCTACGGTATTTTTTGGTTTACCAGGCAACCCCGTTGCTGTGATGGTGACCTTTTACCAATTTGTGCGGAATGCCCTCTTACAGTTAAATGGCGCCCTGAAGCCTGAGATTCCTCTTGTCTTGGTCCAATCTGCCGAAGCGATTCGGAAGAAATCCGGTCGTACGGAATTCCAACGAGGAGTTTTATTTCGGGATTCAGAGGGTAAATTATTCGTCAAATCAACCGGTAGTCAGGGTGCCGGCATCTTGCGCTCGATGAGTGAGGCTAATTGCTTCATGATTCTTCATCACGATCAAGGCAATATTGCCCCCGGCGACTGGGTGGATGTAGAGATTTTTGATGGACTGCTTTAAGATTGCAGGATCATGAAATTTACTAAAAAAGAAATTGTCTTCTTAGACCCCATGCATACCGCCAAAACTCTGGTTTTGGTCTATCTGTGCTTCTCCGTGCCTATCGTTCTATTAGCTCTTTTTGTGGCTTTTATTCGGGAGGGGTCGATGCCAGGATTTACCGTAATCTCAGCGCTGATTTTGAATGCTGTGCTTGGCTTTGGGCTCCTGTGGATCGCGTGCAAAGTCTATAACTGGGTTGCCGAAAAGTTCGGTGGAATTGAGTTAGCCCTAAAAGAACTGTCCGAAGAAACTGACGATATTCGATAAGGCAGCTTGGATCTGCCTTATTTTTTCCAGAGTTCGGTATTAATTAAGCTAGGCGGCTTCTTACCCGCTAATGCCGCTCGTAAATTACGAACTGCTAGATCAATCATAGCGCGCCGCGTCTTCTCGGTCGCACTGGCAATATGGGGGGCTAAGACCACATTACTTAATTTCAATAGCTCAGGATGAACCTTTGGTTCTCCCTCGTATACATCTAAACCAGCAGCAAAGATTTGTTTTGCCTTAAGAGCCGCGGCTAGGGCAGCATCATCCACAATACCACCGCGCGCAATATTGACTAGGGTCGCAGTAGACTTCATGAGGGCAATTTCTTTTGCACCAATCAGATGATGACTTTCAGCAGAATAAGGAACAACCAAAACGACGTGATCTGCCTCGCGCAATAAGGTCTCTTTATCAACATAATGAGCACCACAGGCTTTTTCATCAGCATCACTCAGGCGCTTACGATTGTGATAGATCACATTCATACCAAAACCAAGGCCACGTTTCGCAATGCCTTGTCCGATCCGACCCATGCCAATGATGCCAAGGGTGGTGTGATGTAAATCCATTCCTAACGGATTATGAACAATAGACCATTTATCCCACTGACCATTCCGAATCCAATGTTCAGACTCTGTGATGCGTCTAGCAGCAGCCATCATCAGTGCAAAGCCAAAGTCAGCGGTACTATCTGTTAAAACATCCGGGGTATTGGTCGCCATAACGCCTGCCGAGGTCATTGCAGGTACGTCAAAATTGTTATACCCCACCGAGATATTGGCAGCAATTGTTAAGTTCTTAGCGTTCGCTAAGGAGTTTTGATCAATACGTTCACTACCGGTGACTAAGGCACCACTAACCCCTTCTAAGTGCTGGCGTAGTTGGTCTGCAGTAAAGACCTGATCAGCTTGATTGGATTGAACATCAAAGCTCTCCTCTAAGCTTGCTAAGGCATCGGGGAAAATAGCTCTAGCAACAAGAATTCGTGGTTTTGCGGTCATAAGATTAAATGAAAATAAGGTAAAAACGCTTGGAAGCAAAACTTTACACCATTTGGGCTAAAATCAATTTAGAGGTGCTATTCTGCAGAATTACTTGAAATCTATCCTTAATTACATGTCGTAGAGCAAAGCCATGACTTACGTTGTTACTGAATCTTGTATTCGTTGCAAATACACCGACTGCGTGGATGTTTGTCCGGTTGACTGTTTTCGTGAAGGTCCAAACTTTTTAACCATCGATCCAAATGAGTGCATCGATTGTGCTGTTTGCGTTCCTGAATGCCCTGTGAATGCAATTTATGCAGAAGATGATGTGCCAGGTGATCAACAGCAATTTATCAAAATGAATCTTGAACTTGCAAAACAATGGCCATCCATCACAAAATCAAAGGCACCATTGCCCGATGCCGATGATTGGAAAGATGTAAAAACTAAGCTTGAGCATCTCGAAAAATAGTCCTTAATAAAGTAGTCTTCATTAATTTATTTCTATGCGCCAATTTCATGAGTTAATGCGCCACGTCCTTGATCATGGGGCAAAGAAATCAGATCGGACTGGGACGGGCACTTTATCGGTCTTCGGTCATCAAATGCGCTTTGATTTATCAGCGGGCTTTCCGCTCGTCACCACCAAAAAGTTGCATCTCAAATCAATTGTGTATGAACTCCTTTGGTTTCTGAGTGGTAATACCAATAATCAATGGCTCAAAGAGCGTGGTGTCTCGATCTGGGATGAATGGGCAGCTCCTGATGGTGATCTCGGTCCTGTGTATGGCTATCAGTGGCGCTCTTGGCCTGCGCCAAATGGGCAACATATTGATCAGATCCAAGAAATTATTCAGACTATCAAAACAAATCCGGATTCGCGACGCATCATTGTGTCTGCGTGGAATGTGGCTGATATCCCGAAGATGGCATTAGCGCCCTGCCATGCCTTCTTTCAGTTTTATGTCGCTAACGGTAAACTTTCCTGCCAACTCTATCAACGGAGCGCCGACATTTTCTTGGGCGTACCATTCAATATCGCCAGCTATGCCTTGTTAACCCACATGGTTGCTCAACAATGTAATCTCGATTTAGGTGATTTCATTTGGACCGGCGGTGATTGCCATCTGTATAGCAACCACCTAGAGCAAGTGGAACTCCAACTATCTCGCATGCCTTACCATCTTCCTCAATTAAAAATTCATCGTAAGCCCGATAGTATTTTTGACTACCAATTTGAGGACTTTGAAATTGTGGGTTATGAATCCCACCCTCACATCAAAGCCCCTGTTGCGGTTTAAGCGAACTTACTGATGAGCATGCCAGCCATTTCCATGATCGTGGCGCGTTCACGCAATCATGTCATTGGTAAAGATAATCAGATGCCGTGGAAGATCTCGGCTGATTTACAGTTCTTCAAAAAAGTTACCATGGGATACCCCATTATCATGGGTCGCAAAACCTGGGAATCGATTGGTAGGCCTTTGCCTGGTAGACGAAATATCGTAGTGAGTCGGAATGTTAATTACCTAGCGCTTGGCGCTGAATTAGTTGGTTCACTAGAGCAAGCCTTGGACTCATTAAAAGAATTTAAACGTGTCTTTGTCATTGGTGGTCAACAACTTTTTAATCAGGCCTTCCCGCTAGCAGATGAACTATTCATTACGGAGATTGAGATACAGGTTAATGGTGACACCTATTTTGAGATTCCAGATCCAAGCGATTGGCAAGAAATCGATCGGGTTCAAGAAAAAGAAGGTGAGATTGAATTTGCCTATGTGACTCTTCGACGCAAGGCAGTCTAATTACTTTCCACCAATCGTCATTGAGCCCAGCAAAATTGATCCGGTCTCTTTAGTTCCCCGAATAATCGTGTCATCGCCCACCGCCTGAATATCCATCAACATTTCTTTTAAGTTCCCAGCAATGGTAATTTCTTCAACTGGATGTTGGATGATGCCGTTTTCGACCCAATAACCAAATGCCCCGCGTGAGTAATCACCCGTCACGTAGTTCACTCCTTGACCCATCAACTCAGTCACCAAAAGACCGGTGCCCATTTCCCTTAATAGGCCAGGCAAACCTCCCGAAGGAGTGTGCATACTATGTAACTTCAGGTGATGCGCGCCACCTGCATTTCCTGTTGTTTGCATACCTAATTTTCTGGCTGAGTAGGTCGATAAGAAGTAGCCTTGTAATTCTCCTTTGGATATCACCGACCGAGCTTTAGTGCGGACACCTTCTTCATCAAACGGTGCGCTGCCACTCATTCGCTTTAGGTGGGGCAACTCAAATAGATCAATATGCTTTGGCATTACTTGCTTACCTAGGCTATCCAGTAAAAAACTGGAGCGTCGATATAGAGCGCCGCCTGAGCTAGCTTGCACTAGTGAACCGATTAAGCCCACAGCAATTGGGGCCTCAAAGATTACTGGGCAACGACGGGTTGTGAGTGATTTTGCATGTAACTTGGCTAAAGCGCGCTCGGCGGCATAACGACCAATCAATGCGGGGTTTGCTAATTCACTCGCAATGCGCGAAGTGCTATACCAATCATCGCGCTGCATCGAACTAGAATTTTTTGCCGAACTCGCGATCGGTGCGCAGGATATAAAATGTCTTGAATAGGGATATCCCCCCATGAATCCATTGCTCGTGCCCAGCATAAAGTGCGCCTGATGGGCAGATACCGATGCACCATCACTGTTCTGAATTGCTTTATCGACTGCAAATGCTGCCTTTTCTGCCTTGCGCGCGATCTGAATCGCCTCTTTAGTATCAAGATCCCATGGATGAAACAAATCAAGATCTTGGGGGTTCTGCTCCAAGAGATCCGCCTGTGCTAAACCAGCACAGTCATCTTCTGCAGTATGTTGAGCAATATGAAAAGCTGCCTCTACAGTTAAACGCAATGAGTCAGGAGAAAAATCACTGGTACTGGCGTTGCCGCGACGCTGCCCTAGATAGACACTGACACCTACTTGCTTATCAACGCTTTGTTCAATGGTTTCTACTTCACCCTTGCGGACCGTTACGGATAAGCCCTGACCCTCAGAGATTTCTGCGGCAGAGTCTGATGCCCCAATGCGCTTGGCTTCTGCCAAAATAAAGTCAATAATGATCCTAAATTGATCGGGGGAATATGCAAACATTCCTCAATGATAGCTAGAATACGAACATGAAGCAGCAAAACCCTTTTCATCGTAATAGCCCTAATGAGGTAAAGATTGGCTTAGTATCGATTTCTGATCGGGCTAGCCAAGGGGTATATGTGGATGAAGGTATCCCCTCCTTAAAAAATTGGCTTGGTCTGGTGATTACCACCCCCGTAGTTTTTCATGAGCGCCTTATCCCTGATGAGACCGAGCATATTACCTCCACATTAATTGAGCTGGTCGATGAGCTGGGGTGTGATTTAGTATTCACCACAGGCGGCACAGGCCCCTCCCGCCGGGACCTTACACCAGAAGCAACCTTGGAGATTGGAACTCGAGAGATGCCTGGCTTTGGTGAGCAGATGCGGCAAATTAGCCTTCGTTTTGTGCCCACCGCTATTCTGTCTCGACAAGTGGCTGTATTGCGCGAGATCGAGAATCATGCTGCTTTAATCATGAATCTCCCCGGTCAGCCAAAGTCCATTCAGGAAACCTTGGAAGGTTTAAAAGATGCTGAGGGCAAGGTACTTGCTCATGGTATTTTTGCAGCCGTGCCCTACTGTATTGATCTAATTGGTGGGCCGTTTATTGAAACCGACGAAGCAATTGTGAAAGCCTTTCGTCCCAAGAAAAAGAAGTAGCCCAAATATTTAAATTGATCTCTTTTTCTTACTCTTTTTGAGAGGGAATAAAAAATCGTTCGCGATAATACTTGAGCTCTTCAATTGATTCCATAATGTCTGCTAAGGCAGTATGTGCTTGTTGCTTATTAAACCCTTTTACAATCTCAGGTTGCCAACGTTTACAGAGTTCTTTAATAGTGGATACGTCCACATTCCGATAATGAAAATAAGCCTCTAACGTTGGCATATAGCGCGCCATGAACCGTCGGTCTTGGCAAATTGAGTTCCCACACATCGGCACGGTGTTGGCTTTGACATACTGCTTCAGAAAAGTGATGCACTGCTCCTCTACAGCCCCCTCATCTAAATTCGATACCTTAACCTTGTCTACTAAACCCGACTTGGTATGAGTTCCAGTGTTCCAGGCATCCATACCAGCTAAAACCTCATCCGTTTGATGAACCACCCATACTGGCGCAGTGGCAATGATATTGAGATGGGCGTCGGTCACAATCATGGCAATCTCTAGAATACGGTCAGAATCAGGCTTTAATCCCGACATTTCCATATCCACCCAAATCATGGGCTCGGTCTTATTGCCAGATACCTTATTTTCAGTACTCATCTTTATAATAACCCTATGACCTTTACATATCTATTTATTTTGGCTTTAGTTCTGAGCGTTGGCTTACGCCACTGGTTAGCCATGCGCCAAATTCGCCATGTCGCCAATCATCGCGCTAGTGTACCTAATGAATTCGCTCATACGATCAGTTTAGTAGATCATCAAAAAGCAGCCGACTATACGATTGCTAAATTGCGTCTTGGTCTAACCGAGAATTTCGTTGCCGCCTTTATATTAATTTCATTCACGTTATTAGGCGGCCTAGAACTTCTCAATCAAACCCTACTCGGTCTTTTAGGCCCTGGCATTTTGCAACAAATGGCTTTGCTCGTATCTATTTTTCTAATCTCCGGCATCTTAGATTTACCATTTACCTGGAAAAAGCAATTCGGTATTGAGGCTGCCTATGGTTTTAATCGCATGACCCCCAAGCTCTTTTGGCTGGATATGATCAAAGGTATCGCATTAGCCTCCGCCCTTGGGCTTCCTCTTCTCTGGTTGGTCTTGGAGTTAATGTCTAGTAGTGGGCCCTTATGGTGGTTATGGACTTGGATCGTCTGGACAGTGTTTAATGCCCTGCTTCTTTGGTTATTCCCGACCTTTATTGCACCCCTATTCAATAAATTTAAGGCTCTGGAAGAGGGGTCCTTAAAAGTACAAATTGAGCATCTTTTAGAGCGTTGTGATTTTGCTAGCCAAGGTTTATATGTGATGGATGGCAGCAAACGCAGTGCCCATGGCAATGCCTACTTTACGGGTATTGGCAAAGCAAAAAGGATCGTATTCTTTGACACCTTGATTGAGAAGCTTGAGCCACTAGAAGTAGAGGCTGTTCTTGCCCATGAACTTGGTCACTTTAAGCGTCAACATATCCGCAAGCGTTTGCTAGTCTCCTTTGCGCTTAGCTTTGTCATGCTCGCTATTTTGGGCTGGGTAAGCTCACAGCCATGGTTCTATTTGGGCCTTGGAGTCACCCCCAACCTCAATGGCTATAACGGCGGTCTTGCATTGGCGCTCTTTATGTTGGTAGCCCCTGTATTTAGTTTCTTCTTTACCCCACTAGCAAGCTTGGCTTCCCGCAAACATGAATACGAAGCCGATCATTTTGCTGCCCAGAAATCGTCTGCTAGCGCCTTAATCTCTGCCCTCGTAAAACTCTATCAAGACAATGCTTCGACCTTAACCCCGGACCCGCTCTACACCGCATTCTATAGCTCCCATCCTCCTGCGCCCCTGCGGATTGCGCATTTACAACGATTTGCATGAGCGGTTTTTGCTGATGGGCCAATTTCGTGCCCTGCTAAGTGCTTCCTACGGCAGACATTACTTAGCGCAAACTATTCAGGCGGATGGCTCTCATGCTGGGCCCTTAATACAAGTAAGCACCCCAGGCAAGCGCCACGTCGGTGCAGTAGGAGATCAATTAATCCTGGAAGAAACAGGGCCCTCTCAGGCTCGCATTATTGAAATTGAGAAACGCAAGAACTTACTATATCGATCGGATGCATTCAAGAGTAAATCAATTGCAGCGAATGTGGATCAAATTCTGGTGGTTCTTGCAACTGCCCCTGCTTTCTCACCAGACCTATTGGGACGCGCTGTGGTTGCTGCTGAACTCGACCAAATTGAACTGCGCATCATCCTGAATAAATGCGATCTGCAGGATCAATTAACGAATGCGCGACGAGGTCTTGTTCCATACCAAAAAATGGGCTATCCCGTTCACGAAGTCTCCGCTAAATTTGATCCACTATCACTCGAGGAACTTCAGCCATTCTTGAAAGGTAAGGTATCCGTATTGGTCGGGCAGTCTGGAATGGGTAAATCGACCCTGTTAAATAGCTGGGTTCCAAATGCAGCAGCTCTTACCCAAGAGTATTCTTTAAAATTAGATAGCGGCAAACACACCACCACAGCCTGCCGTTACTTTGATTTACCCGAGTGGTCTCGCAATCAAGCGCATTTGGGTGGACTGATTGACTCCCCTGGTTTTCAGGAATTTGGCTTGGCCCATCTCTCTGAAAGTCAACTCCAGCACGCCTTTCGCGAGTTTAAACCCTTACTCGGTAAATGCCGTTTTCATAATTGCAAGCATGATAGTGAGCCTGGCTGCGTCATCCAAGAGGCCGTTCTTGCTGGGGAGATTGCTATAGAACGTTTAGCGCTTTTCAAACAATTACTGTCAGACTCCAAAACGGCGGACACTCAACTGCAAGGTATCAGCCAAGCCAAAGAGCGATGGTCAACATCGCCAAAACCATCATACAAACGATGAGAGCTCGCCATACTAAACCGATGGCAGATCGCATAGACCGCTCGCTTGGCTCGTTTCCTATCTCATAGACGGGCGGCTCACCCGCCTCCGCTCTAGCAAGAGCCTCATCACTGCTGGCCTCGCGTAATGGCTCCCCAAGTCGAACGCCCAAAGCGCCACTACCGGATGCCAACAATACTGCACTGAGGGGATCTGACCACTTGCTTGTTAAATTACGCCAAGCATAAACTGAGTCTTCAAAGTTGCCCACAATGGCAAAACTCATGGCGCTTAAACGAACAGGTAGCCAATCCAAAATATAGAAGAAGTGTTTAGCTGCCTCGGATAAATTAAACCCATACTGCTCCCAACGCAGGGAGGCTTTATCCGCTAAGCGATACAGGACTACACCGGCAGGACCAATTGGCACTAGGAACCAGAAGAAAACTCCAAAAACATGGCGATGGGCGCCAATGATGGCTTTCTCAAGTGCTAATGCAATTATCTCGGTCTCGGATAGATGCGCAACATCAATATCACCCCCTAGCCAGTTTTGAAGGGCAATACGAGCTGCTGGTACATCATGATTTTGAATAGCCTCATGAACCTCTGTAAACGAATGGCTAAATTGTCTAAAGCCAAAAAAGAGATAAACAATGATGATGTTCCACACAAAAGCCAACAGAGGATGAACCACAAATGCCACGATATAAATGATGAATACAAAAACGGTAGGTAGTCCAAAGCCCACTAAGCAGGCTAGCCTAGCGCCTACTGGAGTGGCCCCATCAGCAGATTTGCCACCAAACTCTTTAGCAACCCAATCCAGCCAAACAGTACTCATCCTCCGAATCCAATGGGATGCAGTAACAGGCCGATATTGCTCGGCAATCAGAGCGAAGAGAATTGAGAAAAAGGTCATGCTTTAAGAAGATGATATAGATTTCGTAACATACCAGCAGTTGCGCCCCAAATAAAACGATCCGCATAGGGCATTGCGTAAAAACGGCGTGAACCCTCTGGGCCTTGCCAGACCCGAATCTCATGATTAGCAGGATCCATTAAGAAGCGTAAGGGGACCTCAAATACATCCGCAACCTCAAAAGGATCTGGCCGATATTGAGGAATGGGCTTTACCAAAGCAACCACCGGCGTAACCTGATACCCCGAGACCGTTAAATATTCCGGCAATAAGCCAAGCACCTCAATGCTCTGACTTGGAAGCCCAATCTCTTCCTCGCTCTCCCGAATTGCAGTGGCAACAAGTGACTCATCGCCCTCATCCATCCGCCCCCCTGGAAAACTAATCTGCCCTGCATGGTCATGCAAATGATCCGTGCGCTGGGTTAATAGAACATGTAAGCCGCTTGCCTGCATCACAAGAGGTATCAGAACGGCCGCTTTCGTAGTAATCCCCTGCTCTTGTTTACGCGTAATGATATTGCTGGCTAAGACATGACGGTTTTCATCGGTAATCTCTGGAGACCATGTGGGTGCAGCTTTAAACTGAGCCCGAAGTCCACTCTCGCAACACAAGGTCTCTGGCACCGGCTTTTGATTAATACAACGACGATCGATGGGCACTAAACATGGATTAAATCCAGGTGGTGCCGCTAAGCTTTTTTTGAGAGAGTCCAGAGTGTTTGACATGGATCCATTTTAGGTGATTTAAACAAACAAAAAGGCGACCGAGGTCGCCTTAATGGATGACAGAGTAGATTACTCTGCTACTGTCTGAGTAACTGTTTCTTTAACGCGCGCCTTTAGCTTCTCTTTAATACGAGCAGACTTACCAGAACGATCGCGCAAGTAATACAACTTAGCACGACGCACATCGCCACGACGCTTCACTTCAATACTTGCGATTAATGGTGAATACGTTTGGAAAGTACGCTCCACTCCTTCGCCCGATGAAATCTTACGCACGATGAAGCTTGAGTTCAGGCCGCGGTTACGTTTAGCGATTACAACGCCCTCAAAAGCCTGAGCGCGCTTGCGAGTACCTTCAACCACATTTACGCTCACAACTACGGTATCGCCGGGAGCAAAACTTGGAATTGTTTTGTTGGCGGTTAGACGAGCAACTTCTTCTTGCTCGATTTTTTGGATCAAGTTCATTACAACTCCTTAGGCATCATGTTGGCGTTAATCCCGTGATCAATCAGCGGGCCCAATAGAGGATGCAGTTAAAACAATTCTGCCAAACCAAGACTCTTCATTACGAAGAGAGTTTCTTTAAAAAAAGCTCATCATCTTGATTTAACAACCCATTTGCGCGCGCAGCCTCAATGAGGTCCGGGCGACGCTTTAACGTCAACTCTAAAGACATTTGCCGACGCCAATCTGTTATTTTAGCGTGATGTCCGCTTAAAAGCACGTCTGGGACGCATAAATTTTCATAAATTTCAGGCCGGGTATAGTGGGGGTGGTCCAAAAGGCCATTGACAAAGCTATCTTGCAAGGCGGAGTTCTCATCCCCTAACACCCCTGGAATCAAGCGGATCATGGCATCCATAATAGCCATGGCAGGGATTTCACCCCCGGAAAGCACAAAATCTCCAATGGAAAGCTCAAAATCTATATTGCGGTCAATAAAGCGTTGATCAACTGCCTCGTACCGTCCGCAAATAAGGGTTAAATTGCTGTATTTGAGCATATCTGTCGCTAACTTCTGGGAAAATACCTTTCCCTGTGGGCTTAATAAGCAAACTGGCCCAGACGAAATCTGAGCTTTATGATGGGAATTTCGAATTGCGGCCAAGGTATCCTCCAAGGGTTTAATGAGCATCACCATGCCAGGACCACCCCCATAGGCCCGATCATCCACAGTTTTACGAGAATCTTCGCAAAAATCCCTGATATTCCATGTACTTACAGTTGTAAGTCTTTGCTCACATGCGCGGCCTGTTACCCCGCTTTTTGTCAAAGCAGTAAACATTTCAGGGAAAAGGGTCACCACATCAAAGTGCATATAGGTCATTAAATCACTTACTCACTCCAATTGGGCTGCCAAGCAACCACAATGGTTCCAATACCTCCAGGATCGCTCGCCTGAAGATCGACTGACCTTACAAGGGCTGGTACAAAAGGAATTAATTCTTTGCCTACCGTCATGACGGGATGGGCCCCAAATTCAGAGATCTCATCCAGATACCCGAGTTGAGTACCCTCCTCATTAAGTACTCTGCATCCAATTAGATCAATCCAGTAATAGGAGTCTACCTCCGCCTTAGGGAAGTTAGCTCTAGGCAGCTTTAACGAAGAGCCCTTTAAAAACAAAGCGGCGTCACGATCCGTAATCCCATCAAGAACCATAATTACATATCCGCTATGTAATTTTGCTTGGGTCACCGTGTAAGTCGCATCGATGGGGGCACCACGCGTGCCATCCCGTTGCACATAAATCTGCTTGCAATGAAGCAGTGCGATGGGGTCTTGGGAGTAAGGGCGAACCTTAATATGTCCCTTAAGACCTTGGGCATCAAATACTTGCCCAAGTTCTACCAGATCAGAAGGAGGCTGATGACTCACAACACCTCCATAAAAACTCGTAAGCCAGTTAATTAGGCTGCGGGATGATCCTTGATCAAGCGCTTGACGGTTGGAGAGATCTGAGCACCAACGCCAGTCCAATACGTTAAACGGTCTTGAGCAAGACGCATTGCCTGCTCCTTTTCAGATGCCTTGGGATTAAAATAACCCAAGCGCTCAATGTAATTAGAGTCACGACGATTTTGTTTATCGGTAGCAACAATGCTATAAAAGGGGCGCTTTTTTGAGCCGCCGCGTGCAAGTCGAATGACGACCATAGTTATTCCTTAAAATCCTAGTAAAACGGGTTAATTAATTGGTTAATTACATCGTTTTCCTGCCCAATTAGCTATTTCAAGCAGATTAATGCGATGCAAACTTCAGAAAACCTCATATTCTAGACGAAAACCCTTATAAACTCTAGACACCTTATGAAGATTTATCCGAGTAGACAGTAAAAATATATATAAATCAATGACTTATAATGTACTAATGGCTAAGCAATTAATCCTGTCCTGCAAACGAATACAGCGAACTCTCTTTTTGATGGGTGGGGTCTGCTTATTAGGTGCTTGCGCCAATATCGTCCCTCCATGTGCTGGTAAAAATACCCCTCCCGCCGCCGAACTTCATGGAACGCACTGGGAACTATCTCGCTGGAATCTGCCACCGAATTCCATGGGCGAGGTTCGTCTGCGTTCCTTGCCTAATGATCAAGGTCAAAAAATTCAAGTGCAGTTCAGCGGCACTCGAATAAGTGGCTTTGGCGCCTGCAATCGCTTTACAGGTCAGCTCACAGAAGATAGTCGCGGCTTTTCAATCACACAAATTGCCACAACGCGGATGGCTTGCTTATCGGTTCGAGAAGAGATCGAACGTGAATTTTTATACCTCCTAAATGATTACAGAACCATTGCACGCGATGGAGATCGTCTACTGATCATTGGCCCCAATCGGGAAGTCTTAAGTTTTTCTCAAATAAATCCCCCATCAAAATGAACTCAACTTTTCGATCCAAATTTAGGTTTTGTGCTTTAGGAATATTTTTTCCGGGAACTGGCCTTAACTGTTTTTATCTCCAAGGGATTAAAAGTTTTTGGGGATGGATACAACTCGTTTCATTACTCGGCGGAGTAATGGGTTATTGGCTTTTGCAATTCAACACCGGATCATCTGGAGCTGCGTGGTTCTTAGTAGTCTTAGGGTTCATTGCTATCGAGGCAAGTTGGCTAACAACCATTGTGTTTGGTTTGCGCCCAGATGAAAAATGGGATTTACAGTTCAATCCCACTATCAGTGATCAAAAAACCGAATCGGGCTGGCCAGTCGTAATCACAGTGATCTTATCTCTGATCCTTGGTGCGGGAGTAATGATGACCTTCTTAGCAGTAAGCTTTGAGCAGTTCTTCATTTATCAAATTGAAGAAGCCAGAAAAATTAGTCAGTAACTAAAGGCTATAAAGCTGCAGTTAATTCAGGAATTAAGGTAAATAAATCGCCCACTAAGCCGTAATCGGCTACACCAAAGATGGGCGCATCAGGATCTTTATTAATTGCCACAATAATTTTTGAATCTTTCATCCCGGCCAAATGTTGGATCGCACCTGAAATACCAACCGCAATATATAACTGAGGCGCTACGATCTTTCCAGTCTGCCCTACCTGATAATCATTCGGGACATAACCTGCATCTACAGCGGCGCGGGATGCCCCAAGGGCGGCACCCAATTTATCGGCTAGAGGCTCGATGAGTTCTTTGTATTTCTCGGCAGATCCTAAACCGCGGCCACCAGACACAATAATCTTGGCTGCTGCTAATTCTGGGCGATCCGACTTCGTCAATTCTCGCCCCATAAATTGCGAGGCTCTGTATGGATCTACCGCTTGAATAGACTCGATAACAGCTGAGCCACCCTCAGACGCAGCCTCAAAATTTGTTGTTCGTACCGTGATGACTTTTTTGGGATCGCTTGATTGCACAGTCGCAATCGCATTACCTGCATAGATAGGACGCTCATAGGTATCACTCGATACAACTTTAGTAATATCAGATATTTGCGCAACATCTAATTTAGCAGCAACTCGAGGCATCACACTTTTTCCATGTGCAGTTGCAGGGGCTAAGAAAAAATCATAATCTGCAGCCATAGAAATCATCTGTTGTGCCACGACTTCTGGAAGTTGATCCGTAAAGTGTTTCGCATCAGCATACAAAACCTTACGAACGCCAGCAATACATGCTGCCGCCTGAGAAATTGAACCAGCATTACTACCAATTAATAAAAGATCTACGTTAGGACTGCATTGCTTAGCAGCACTCACGGCATGATGAGTGGCAGCCTTTAAAGAATGATGGTCATGCTCGACCAGAACTAAAGCAGCCATTTAGAGCACCTTTGCTTCATTTTTTAATTTATCGATTAGGCTAGCCACATCTGGTACTTTGATACCTGCGGTACGCTTTGGGGGCTCTTCCACTCTAATCGTTTTCAAACGAGGTGCAATATCAACCCCCAGATCCTCTGGCTTTAATATGTCTAATTGCTTTTTCTTGGCCTTCATAATGTTTGGTAAGGTCACATACCGAGGTTCATTTAAGCGTAAGTCCGTTGTAATCACTGCTGGTAAGGAAATTGATACTGTTTCAAGACCCCCATCCACCTCACGGGTCACCTGAGCCTTGCCATCTGCAATGCTTACTTTTGAAGCGAAGGTTGCTTGGGGCAGATTCAGTAAAGCAGCAAGCATTTGTCCCGTCTGATTACTATCATCATCAATTGCTTGCTTACCCAAAATAATGAGCTGAGCTTGCTCTTTTTGATAAATTGCTTGTAATAATTTTGCTACTGCTAATGGCTGCAGTTCGGTATCCGTTTCGAACAAAATAGCGCGGTCAGCCCCAATCGCTAGAGCAGTCCGCAAAGTCTCTTGACATTGTTGTGGGCCAGCCGAAAAAGCAATCACCTCAGTAGCGATACCAGCCTCTTTGAGGCGGACAGCCTCTTCAACGGCGATCTCATCAAATGGGTTCATGCTCATTTTGACGTTTGCTATATCAACCCCAGATTGATCTGATTTCACACGTACTTTGACGTTGTAATCAACCACTCGCTTCACAGCCACTAAAACCTTCATCTGCTACCTTTATCTGTCAAATTAACGCCTATTTTATCGCTATTTAGAGCTCGGCTAAGGTCTTCAAATGGGCCACGACACTCCTCCCTAATGCAGAGAGGTTATATCCACCCTCGAGACAACTGACAATTTTCCCCTCGCACGTCTGATTGGCAACATTCATGAGCTGCTGTGTGATCCACACATAATCATCCTCTACTAAACCCATTTGACCCAAATCATCTTCCCGATGGGCATCAAAGCCAGCCGAGATCATGATCAATTGGGGTTTGAACTCTTGCAGACGCGGAATCCAAATCTTACTAATCATCTCTCGTACCACCTTGCCGCTTGTGCTGGCCGGCAAAGGAATGTTCACCATGTTGTCGCCGCCTTCCAAACCACTGTAGGGATAAAACGGATGCTGAAAGAAACTACACATGAGCACGTGGGGATCATCGATAAATGCCGCTTCAGTCCCATTGCCATGGTGAACATCAAAATCAATCACGGCAACCCGATCGAGGTCATATTGCTCAAGTGCGTATCGTGTTGCAATGGCAATCGTATTAAACACACAAAATCCCATTGAGCGATGGGGCTCTGCATGGTGTCCTGGTGGACGAATTGCGCAAAAAGCATTATTCACTTCGCCTTTCATCACTGCGTCTACCGCTGCAATGGCAGCTCCAGCAGCACGTAGGGAGACATTCCATGTGGCAGTGTTCATAATCGTATCGCCATCGATCATGGCATAGCCGCTCGTTGGAGCTTTGCTTTTGATGAATGCCAGGTGGTCCTCACTATGCACACGGGTAATATCTGCCTCCGTCGCCAGTGGCGGGTCAATTCGTTTTAAATGGCCATCCAAACGACTCTGAATCAATTGGTCTTCAATCGCCTGAATGCGTTCTGGGCACTCGGGATGATGGCGTCCCATCTCATGCTTCATAAAATCAGGATGACTGATATAGGCTGTAGTCATTTGCTCGTCTCTCTTATATTTTGTATAAATTACTATTTTGCTCGCTAAACTAGCATCTCTATCAAAACTACTGATATCTTAGCGCTAACTTGAAAACACGATCCCATTTATCTCTGTTAGGACTGATCCTACTTTTGGGGGGCTGCGCTACCTCTCCTCTCAGTAGCCCCCCTACTTCTGCCATCAATAATCCTCCAAGCGCTCAAACGGAAGGATCCTTTACTCCATTGGAAAAGGTCTCAGAACTAATTGATTCACATTCCGAAAAAAGCTATCAAGAGCAGTTAAGAGCATTCATTCTTGAGATCTCTTTAAGCCAAGCAATCCCTATAGAAAGTCTTGATCTGGGCCTTCGGGATAGCAAAAACTTAAGTCAAGTTAAGAAACTGGTGGCCCCTCCTCCGGTTACCTTCCAAAAAAATTGGCAGGTTTATCGTAGTCGCTTTGTAGAACCCATGCGGATTAGGGCAGGTCTTGCTTATATCGAACAAAATCGCCTAGCGCTGCAGGCGGCTGAGCAAGAAAGCGGGGTACCTTATCAGGTCATCGCAGCTATTATTGGTGTTGAGACGATTTATGGTCGCCAAATGGGTAACTTTAGAGTGAAGGACGTATTGACTAGTCTTGCTTTTGACTACCCAGAAGCACCTAATCGCTTAGCCCGACAAACTTTATTCAGGGATCAATTAAAAGATCTGGTTACCCTCTGTTGGCGGACTACAAATCGCAAACAGGAAGGTTTTAACCGTTGCTTAAATCAAAGCAGCTCTTACGCCGGTGCTATAGGTCTGCCTCAATTTATGCCTGGCAGTATTCTGCAATTTGCTAAAGATGGCGATGGCGATGGACTTATTGATTTGCGCAAAAGTAATCGAGATGCAATCTTTAGCGTAGCTAACTTTCTTAAAGTACACGGCTGGCAAGCCGGTATGCCAATTTACTTTCCTACCATCAATCAAGAACAAACCCTTTCTAAAATAATGGAACTTGCGGATGGCCAGCCCATTGCTAAATTAACAGTGAAGCAATTAATCGAGTTAGGCATCCTAGAGCCTAAGCAAGGCGATCTTCTTCAAGGTGGGGTCGAGGCTGATAGTAAAGCCCTCATCGTAGATCTACCCTCTCCAAGTAAGGGAGAGGTGCCTCAGATTGAATATGTGGTGGGTCTTGCTAACTTCTTGAGTATTGTCAACTACAACCGTAGCTATTTTTATGCGCAAAGTGTTGCTGAGTTTGCAGAGGCACTTGGCTATAGCAATAAAAGCGTCTTTCCTGTTCAGGAACAAAGTACTTCAAAATCTGTAAAGGAGCAACAAAAACCAAAAAAACAGGAGAAGAAAGTTAAAAAGGTTAAGAAATCCGAGAAGCCGGCAGACTAAACCTATGCAGGAAAAACGCCTGTTGAGAGATAACGGTCCCCGCGATCACACACAATAAAGACAATGGTTGCGTTCTCGACCGTGCGCGCCACTCGCAAGGCAATGACCAATGCGCCAGCAGCCGAGATGCCACAAAAAATACCTTCCTCTCTTGCCATGCGACGCGCCATTTCTTCAGCCTCAGCCTGAGTTACATACTCAATACGATCCACTCGTTCACCTTGGTATATTTTTGGAAGGTAGGCTGGTGCCCATTTACGGATACCAGGAATTTGTGAGCCCTCCTCAGGCTGCCCTCCAATAATTTGTATCTCGGGGTTCATCGACTTTAGGTAAGTGGAGACCCCAGTAATAGTTCCAGTCGTTCCCATCGCCGACACAAAATGAGTGATTGCCCCATGGGTATCGCGCCAAATCTCAGGACCTGTAGTTTCAATATGAGCTCGGGGATTATCTGGATTAGCAAACTGATCTAATAATTTACCGCGCCCTTCTTTTTGTAATTGCTCGGCATAGTCACGCGCCAACTCCATACCTCCAGAGCTTGAGGTCAAAATTAATTCAGCGCCATAAGCTGCCATACTTTGCCTACGCTCTAGACTTTGGTTCTCGGGCATGACCAAAATAATCTTATAGCCCAACATTGCGCCAACCATCGCAATTGCAATGCCTGTATTGCCACTGGTGGCCTCAATCAAGGTATCCCCAGGTTTAATAACTCCACGTTCTTGCGCATGCAAGATCATGGAAAGTGCGGGGCGGTCTTTAACCGACCCCGCAGGATTGTTACCTTCTAGCTTACCCAAAATTAAATTGCCACAACGCTCATTCTCAACACCTGGAATACGCTGCAAGCGAACCAAAGGAGTGTTACCAATGGTTTGAGAGATAGTTGGATAGAGCGAATCTGGTGGCTTTGCTTGAGTCATGGGACCATTTTAGTCACAAGCAACTCAATAGGTAAATTTACTCAAAACCGCTTACGCGTACTCGACCTCTCAGCCTCCGCCTGGGGCGACGTAGCTTGGTTTTTAGTACTTTTTCGGCTTGAACGAGACTCTGAACGCGTATTACTTTTGGTCTCTCGATAGCCACTTTGGCCCTCTATCTTTAAGCCGTTTTCCATCAATTTACTTACTGATTTCTCGCCGATACCCCGCACCCGTGAATGCAAATCATAAGAGTCATAAAATGCACCACCCTTCTCTCGCTCAGTAATAATTGCCTTAGCTTTTGAGGGTCCCAAACCACGAATACTCTCTAACTCCGACTGACTGGCAGTATTTACGTTGACGGGGCCTGCATACACATGCTGCATAAAGAGGGGTGCAGTAAGGGCTAATGCAGTCATGCAAATAGCTGCTTTTTTGGATAGGCTATTTTTTGATCCCTTAATAAGTGTTGATAAGTCCATATTTTCTCCATGATTGTTAATGAAATCTCTGTGACCAAAAGCCACAGCATTCCTCAACGCAAGGAAATAATTTATGTTGACTAAAAAACGGGTTTAAAGTGGGTTAGCTAGAAAATCAGAATTCTCTGACAGCCATGCCACGTAAGGGCTGACACCTTCCTCAACATTTAGGAAGTCTGCTGCATAACCAGCAGCGCGCAAGTGCGTGAGATCGGCTTGGGTGAAGCACTGATACTTTCCACGCAGGTCATCTGGAAATGGAATGTACTGAATCAAACCTGCTTTAACTAACTCAGAGAGGGGTAGCGCAGTTTCACCATGAAGCTTTCGCATCGCATTCACGGTTGCTAGCGCGACGTCATTGAAGGGTTGAGCCCTTCCAGTTCCCAAATTAAAGATGCCGCTCTTTTCTGGGTGATCGAGGAAAAACATATTCACCTTGATCACATCCTCAACAGAGACAAAGTCGCGCGCTTGCTGACCAGGCGCATATCCACCGTATTCGCCAAAGAGTTTTACAGTCTTATTGGCCTTGAATTGATGGTAGTGATGAAATGCTACAGAAGCCATGCGGCCCTTATGAGACTCACGTGGGCCATAGACATTGAAATACCGAAAGCCGACCACTTGTGCTGTTGGTGCATTCTCAGCAATTCGGGAACGCATATATTGATCAAATAAAAACTTAGAGTAGCCATATATATTCAGTGGCTTCTCATGCTGTCGTTGCTCTACAAAAACATCCGATCCGCCATAGGTTGCCGCAGAGGAGGCGTATAAAAATGGAACTTTTTGCGTAGTGCAAATCTCATACAGATTGACGGAGTACTGATAATTGTTATTCATCATAAATACTCCATCCGTTTCCATGGTGTCAGAACAGGCCCCCTCATGAAAAACTGCTTTTACCTTCCCAAACCAGCCCTCATCAAATCCTTCTAAGAAATCGTTTTTGTCGATGTAATCAGCAATATCAAGATCGGCTAAATTACGATACTTATCAGCAGGGCGCAAATCGTCAACAGCGATAATATTTTTTTCACCACGAGCATTCAGTGCCCGGACAATATTTGCTCCCACAAAACCTGCTGCACCTGTTACGATGTAAGTCACTGAAGCTCCTCCGCAGAAACCGTTGCCGTTCCTAGTTTGCCGACCACAATACCGCCTGCACGATTAGCTAATGCCATTGCACGCTCTAATGACCAACCTGCACCCATTGCAACCGCTAAGGCAGCAATCACGGTATCGCCAGCTCCAGAAACATCAAAAACCTCACGGGCCTGTGCGCGGACATGTTCTGTGCCCTTATCTGTAAATAATGTCATGCCCTCTTCCGAGCGGGTCAACAGTAGAGCACCAAGTCCTAAATTTTTGCGTAAGGACTGTGCCCTTAATGTGAGATCATCCTCACTACTCCATTGACCAACCACCTGACGCAACTCACTCCGATTCGGCGTTAATACTGTCGCTCCCTTGTATTTATCATATGCATCGCCCTTGGGATCCACCAATACTAATTTTTTACTAGCGTTCGCAAGTTCGATCATGGCAGACACTTGCTCTAAAGCACCCTTGCCATAATCAGACAAAATAACGATATCAATGTTTGGCAACAGACTCTTAAACCGCTTTAATTTTGCATCTAAAGAGATTTGACTAGGCGCCTCTTCAAAGTCTAGACGAATGAGCTGTTGCTGTCTGGCAATCACTCGCAGCTTTACTGTAGTGGGAACATTACCATCAGTCTGTAATTGGCTTTGAACACCACTTTCAAGCAGAAGTTGCTCGACCCGCTTACCTGCCTCGTCTTCTCCCACTACTCCAAGGATGGTGGTTTGCGCACCTAAGGCAGATGCATTACGCGCGACGTTAGCAGCACCACCCAAACGTTCATCTATTTTTTCGACCTGCACAACGGGGACGGGTGCTTCGGGCGAAATTCGTCCTGTGTCACCAAACCAATATCGATCGAGCATGACATCACCCACAACCAAAAGACGGGTTTTGCTAAATTGATTGCGATCGGCTTTTTCTATAGTCAATTTGAGCTCTTTGTTAATTCAATACCCTAATTATGCCGACCAATTCCTTGATACTCAAAACCGAGCTCTTTCATGGTTTGGGGCTCATATAAATTACGCCCGTCAAAAATGATGGGGTTTTTCATCGTTTGTTTGAGTATCTCAAAATCGGGACTTCTAAATGCCTTCCACTCGGTCACAATGATCAAAGCGCTTGCTTGGTCTAGTGCATCTTCTGGAGCCTTTACCATCTTTACATTATCTAAAAGCTTAGGGTGCGACTTAAAGTCGAGCTCCAGACAGCGTTGCGCCTCTGGCATAGCTACAGGATCATGCGCCAAAATACTAGCACCCCGCTTAACCAACTCCGAGATGATCAAACGACTAGGTGCCTCACGCATATCATCGGTGTTTGGCTTAAATGCCAATCCCCACAGAGCAAATCGATGCCCTGTTAAGTTTTCTCCAAAGCGCTTAACAATTTTTTCAATCAGGATCGTTTTTTGGGCTTGGTTCACAGCCTCGACCGCTTCCAGAATCTTGAGATCACGACCATATTGTTGTGCGGTTTGAGAAAGTGCCGAAACATCCTTCGGAAAACAAGAACCACCATATCCTGTGCCTGCATACAAAAAGCCATAACCAATACGAGAGTCCGAACCAATTCCTTGACGAACCGCCTCAATATCAGCACCTACCTCATCTGCTAAATTGGCTAACTCATTCATAAAAGAAATTCGGGTAGCTAACATGGCATTCGCGGCATACTTTGTGAGCTCAGCGCTCTTTACATCCATGTAATAGGTACGCTCATGGTGGCGATTAAAAGGGGCGTAGAGCTTACGCATCATCTCTTTGGCTCGCAATCCAGCTGCATCATGATTGGTACCGATCACAATCCGATCGGGGCGCATAAAATCTTCTACCGCCGCCCCCTCTTTTAAAAACTCAGGGTTTGAGACCACTGAACACAAAGCAGGATCAAGATTTCGTTTCTTGAGCTCTTCTTGAACAGCCGCAGTTACCTTTTCTGCAGTACCAACCGGCACAGTAGATTTATCCACGATTACTTTTGGGACGGTCATATGCTTACCAATATTGCGGGCAGCGGCGATTACATACTGCAAATCAGCAGAACCATCCTCATCGGGGGGTGTGCCTACCGCAATAAATTGGATATCGCCATGCGCTACTGCGGCTGCCACATCGGTCGAAAATTGAATACGTCCAGCAGCACGATTGCGAGCGATCATCTCTTGCAAACCAGATTCATAAATAGGGACGCCGCCAGAGTTCAAGATATCAATCTTTTTTTGATCAATATCCAAACAAAAAATAGTATTGCCAAGCTCTGCTAAGCAAGCCCCCGTAACAAGCCCGACATACCCGCTTCCAATAATTGTGACTTTCAATTGATTTCCTTAAAAAGACTGTGAACGAATTTCTGTATTCACTGGCTATTATTTCTAATTATTTTGACTCATTTCTTACATCGAAGGGCCGCTTGGTACCGCACCCTCACTTCGTCTTGGAGAATACGCTTCCCAATGATTGCAACCTGGGCACTGCCAATAGAAACGTCGGGCTCTAAAACCACAATTACCGCAGGTATAACGCGCCAGGGCGGTCGTCCGTTGTTTGAGCAAACTCAGAGTGGACTTCAAATCAGCGACTCGGCTTTCGGGGCCAGAGACCTCGGCAAGTACTAAGCGCGTCTCCGCTAATTTAGAGAGCGCGCTCAATGTTGGGGAATGTTGCATCACCTCGACCAACATTTGCTCAGCGGCTTCTGCGCCACGTATTTGCATAACATGCCTATGCGCAATATCTAACAACTCACCAATCGCCTGAGTCTTTAAAAGTACCAGTAATTGGTCAAGACCAATACCTACCTGATTAACAGCGGTGTGTGCTGCCATCCAACGATCCGCTACTAAATGCATATAAGCTGGATGCTCCCTAGGCACAATACCCCATACCTCGATAGCTTGTAATGGACGTTCCATTGCCAGAAAGTAATCGCCTTGCAAAATAAGGGCACGCGCTTGGTTCGGGATGGCTTGCAAAGCATTGTTAATACTACTTTCGGCCTCGGCCATATCTTTGCGTCGTAGAGCATCTTGTGCGATTTCACAATAGAACTGTGCAATTTCTAACTGATGGCTTTTATCTTGTAATCCTTGGAGTTCTGTAGCGGCAATGATGGCTTTTTTCCAATCCTTCTCAACCTGATACATCTCCAACAAACTTTCTTTTGCTGGAATGGCATATATACCCTGACCTACTTGATTTAAGGATGCTTCGGCGCGATCCAATAAACCTGCGCGCAAGAAGTCTCGACCTAATTCATATGCGGCATGATCACGATCCCGCGGTTTAATATCTTCACGATTTGCTAAGTGCTGATGTACTCGGATGGCGCGTTCGGTCTCGCCCCGACGCCGAAATAAATTTCCCAATGAAAAGTGAAGGTCAACAGTTTCTGGGTCAAGCTGAGCAACTTTGACTAAGGTCTCAATTGCCTGATCAGGCTGTTCATTAAGAAGAAGATTTAAACCCTTAAAGGTAGAGCGCTGTTGCTTTAGTCGCTCGCGCTCATCTTGACGTGCCTCTAGACGTAAATCCCAACGAGAAGCAAGCCAACCTAAACCAAAAAAGATTGGGATTAGGAGCAACCAACCGGTTTCTATTTGAATCATGTTCAGTGGCTTTTAGAAAAGAACTTATTTTTTAGATCTGTAACAGACCTGCCACCACGGGACTAGGCACCCGAACTCCCTTTATCAGTCACTAATTTTTGATTAAGTGGTTTGTAATCCACTCGCTCACGCAATTCTTTACCAGGCTTAAAATGTGGCACACGCTTTTCAGGAATTAATACTTTCTCACCAGACTTGGGATTACGACCAGTACGAGCAGGGCGATGGTGCAGAACAAAACTACCAACGCCACGCAATTCGATGCGTTTACCCTCAGCCAATGCTTGGGTCATGGTGTCGAGTAATGTTTTGACAGCTAACTCCACGTCACGAGGTAAGAGTTGCGGAAACTGCTCCGCTAAACTCTCGACTAACTCGGAACGGGTAATAGCTTGATGCTCTTGATCTGACATAATCTAATTAGCCCGCCACTCATCGAGTGGCGGAATCGGCTTAGCTTTGGTTATCCATTTTCGCTTTTAACAAGGCACCTAAATTCGTTGTACCAGAACCTGCATCACTCTGTAACTTATTCATCGTATCTTGCTGATCAGCGCTATCTTTTGCCTTAATCGACAAATTAATGGAACGTGACTTGCGATCAATATTGATAATCATGGCAGAGACGGTATCACCCTCTTTAAGGGCATTACGTGCGTCTTCCACGCGATCGGTTGAGATCTCAGAGGCACGCAAATAGCCCTCCACCTCATCGGCCAAATGAATGACAGCACCCTTGGCATCGACACTCTTCACCGTACCAGAGACTAGGCTACCTTTATCACTAGTTGATGTGTAGTTATTAAAGGGGTCGCCGGACATTTGTTTGATACCGAGAGAAATACGCTCTTTCTCAACATCAATAGCCAAGACCACGGCTTCAAGCTCATCGCCTTTTTTGAATGCCTTAACAGCCTCTTCCCCAGGCTCATTCCACGACAGATCGGATAAATGCACAAGACCATCAATTGCACCAGGCAAGCCAATGAAGACGCCGAAATCAGTAATTGATTTAATGGCACCCTTGATCTTGTCGCCTTTTTGATGGCTACGCGAGAACTCTTCCCATGGATTCGCTTTGCACTGCTTAATACCTAAGCTAATACGGCGCTTGTCTTCATCAATATCTAAAACCATTACTTCAACTTCGGTTCCCAAAGACACCGCCTTGCTTGGGGCGACGTTCTTATTGGTCCAATCCATTTCAGAAACGTGTACCAAGCCTTCAATACCACTTTCGATTTCGACGAATGCGCCGTAATCTGTCAGGTTCGTTACCTTACCAAATAGACGCGTATTCGGTGGATAGCGGCGGGCAATACCAACCCAAGGGTCATCGCCTAATTGTTTAATACCCAAGGAAACACGATTCTTTTCTTGATCAAACTTCAAAATCTTGGCAGTTACTTCTTGACCAACGGTCAACATCTCACTGGGATGACGCACGCGACGCCATGCCAAATCGGTAATGTGCAAGAGTCCATCGATACCACCGAGGTCCACGAATGCGCCGTAATCGGTAATATTTTTGATGGTGCCTTGAACAACGCTACCCTCTTGGAGGTTAGACATCATCTTGGCGCGCTCTTCGCCTTGGCTAGCTTCTACAACAGCACGACGAGAGAGGACAACGTTATTACGCTTACGATCTAATTTAATGACCTTGAACTCCATGGTCTTGCCTTCATAAGGACTGGTGTCCTTAATGGGGCGAGTATCGACCAAAGAGCCTGGAAGGAACGCACGGATACCGTTAACCATAACGGTCAGGCCACCTTTCACTTTGCCAGTAACAGTACCGGTCACGATCTCTGCGCCTTCAAGCGCTTTCTCAAGGTTCATCCATGAGGCCAAGCGCTTCGCTTTGTCGCGGGATAGGATGGTGTCGCCATAACCATTTTCCAGTGCATCAATTGCAACTGAAACGAAATCACCAGGATTGACTTCGAGCTCACCCTGGTCATTTTGGAATTCTTCAACGGGAATAAATGCTTCGGACTTCAGTCCAGCATTCACAACGACAAAATTATGATCAATACGAACAACTTCGGCCGAAATAACCTGGCCAGTTTTCATATTGGAACGAGTTAGGGATTCTTCAAATAGTTCTGCAAACGATTCAGACATGAGTTTCACTTTTTGTGCCGTCAAACAACCGACGGGTTAAATTAATAAAACTTTAGAAGGCGGGCAATGCCGTAGATGCCTACTAAAGTGCCAAAACTACAGTTGGCGGTGCAATTCTGCGTACCAACTTACAACTTGCGCAACCGCTTGATTAACCGATAAATTCGATGTATCTAGCAAATACGCCCCTTCCACACGTTGTAGGGGCGCAGTCCCTCGATTGGTATCTCGGGCATCGCGTTCCTTCAAATCTTGCAAAAGGACGTCCATTCTAGCAGAAATTCCCTTAGCGATCAATTGCTTATATCGACGCTCTGCTCTAGCCTGGACAGTGGCCGTCAAATAGACCTTTAAAATTGCATCGGTAAAGATACGGCTAGCCATATCGCGGCCGTCTGCCACCAGGCCGGGCTGCTCCCTAAAAGACTGCTGGAGTACCAATAAAGCATCTCTTACCTCAGGGTAGATTGCTAATTGAGAGGCGCGGGTCCCTATTTTTTCCTCCCGAATCGCCTCGCTTACATCCTTGCCGGCCAGTAAAACCTCACCATCCCTAAATTCAATTTGCATTTCTGAGGCAAGACGACCAAGGGCGGATGAATCCTTTACCGAAATCCCTTCTTTATCGCTTGCCAAAGCAACCAGGCGATAAAGAGCGCCACTATCTAAATAATGAAATCCCAATTGGGCGGCAACGCGCATAGCCACCGTTCCCTTACCGGAGGCAGTAGGACCATCAATAGCGATAACGGGGGGTAGATTACTTGCTACTTTCATGGGATTTAATTAATACGTGATGCTGGCTAACTCAGAAAAATAATGAGGGAAGGTTTTGGCAACACAATTTGGATCATTAATCTGAATTGACTTAGGGCCAAACGCACTTAATGAAAAGCACATAGCCATACGATGGTCATCATAGGTATCAATTCCATCTGCCGGTGACTGCCAATCTTGTTGGTCCAGGGGCTCAATCTCAATAAAATCTGCTCCCTTAATAACGATGGCGCCTAATTTACGCAACTCCTTAGCCATCGCAGCAATTCGGTCCGTTTCTTTAACACGCCAACTCGCAATCTTTTCTAGCCGGGTCTTGCCCTTAGCAAATAGAGCCATGATCGCCAAGGTCATTGCTGCATCGGGTATGGTAGTGCAATCGATAGTGATGCCATTTAACTGGCCATGACGAACACCACTAGTTTGTAAATAATGATCGCCGCGCTCAACCACAGCACCCATTTTTTCAATGGCATCGGCAAAGGCAATATCCCCCTGAATACTTGTTTTACCAACTCCCAAAACACGAACTGGCCCTTGTCCCAAAACTCCAGCTGCCAAGAAATAGGATGCTGATGAGGCATCGCCTTCAACATACAAAGTCTGTGGGCTGGTATAGACAGCACCTACCTCCGTGGAAGAAATCACAAAGGTATTTTGGTCGGGGGAGTTCACCATAACTCCAAAGCGAGCCATGAGCTTTATGGTGATATCAATATATGGGCGAGAAATTAATTCTCCAAGCACCTCAATCCGAATTGCTTGGCGAGCGATTAAGGGTAAAGCCATTAATAAAGCGGTTAAGAATTGGCTTGATACATCACCTCTAACTCGAATCACATCCGGTAAATTCAGCTTACTCTTGTGAATCAACAAGGGTGGATAACCTACTTCCTTTTCGTAATCAATCTGCGCCCCTACTTGCTTAAGGCCGTCAACCAGATCGCCAATGGGGCGCTCATGCATCCGGGGTACGCCCGATAAACGGTAATTACCTTCCTGCATCACTAATGCAGCCGTTAATGGACGAATTGCTGTGCCCGCATTACCCATGAATAAATCCGCTTCTTTATTTGGGAACAGTCCGCCGCAACCCGTAACGACGCAATCTAAACCACGATCTTCCACCGAAAGACCAAGCTGACGTAATGCATTGCGCATCACCTTCGTATCATCTGCATCTAATAATTGCTTGAGTGTTGTTACTCCATTTGCAAGGCCGGCCAATAACAAAACGCGATTTGAAATACTCTTGGACCCTGGGAGGATGATTTCACCTTTTGCACCTTGAAATGGCCCAACCTGAATTGCTGGACTTGCCATTAAGACTCATCCCATTGCTGTCGTGCCTGGCTTGCCTTTTGAAAAACCTTTTCCAAACCATCTGTGTCCTCTTTGGCAATCATCTCACGCAGACGCTGTGTGATATTCAGATATTGATCGAGCTCTTTCAAAATCGCTTGCTTATTTGCGATGCAGATATCCCGCCACATTTCAGGGCTGGATGCAGCAATCCGCGTAAAATCCCTAAAGCCCGCCCCAGCATGCCCTAGTTTTTGCTCCGCATCTTCAGAGTTAAGAACGCTCGCCATCAAGGCATAGGAGAGGATATGTGGCAAGTGGGAAACAGCCGCATAAATCGCATCATGTTGAACTGCTGATATTCGTTTTATCTTAGAGCCTACCGTCATCCAGAATTGCTCAACCAAAGTAACATCCGCCGCGCTATTTTCTTGTAACTGACAAATAATCGTTTGCTTACCCTGAAACAAATCTGCTCGTGCAGCCGCAGCACCGTGCTGAGCTCCACCAGCAATAGGATGCGCAGGAACAAACTGACAAACCTTCTTACCTAACGTTTCTTTTGCTGCCAAGATCACGTCGCACTTAGTACTGCCAGCGTCTGTAATAAGAGTATTCGGACCTAAATGGGGCTCCATCTGAGTGAAGATTGCGCGCATTTGTGCGACTGGCACGCATACGACGATCCATTGTGAGGATCTGACGGCATCAGCTAAATCAGCCACTCGATCAATGGCGCCTATCTTGAGGGCCTGATCCAAATTAGAAGCGCTTCGTCCCACTCCAATCATTTGATGCACAACTTTAGCCTGCTTCAGTGCCAAACCCAAAGAAGCGCCTATTAAGCCCGCGCCAATAATGCCAACCGTGCCAAATTGATTTGCACTCATGCCAATACCTTTTCATCTTTTAAGATTTGAGTAAAGGCATCTAGAAATGCAGCATTTTCTTGCGGCAAGCCGATCGAGATGCGTAGCCACTGAGGCAGGCCATAGTTACCAACGGGTCGCACGATTACGCCACGCTTCAGAAGTTCTTGATTTACTCGAACACCAGCCTGATGATCGTTACCCACTTTTACAAGAACAAAATTACCCGAAGATGGCAAATAAGGCAGCTTCATTCGCTCAAAGGCCTCTGTTAGTTGCGCATAACCCGCTTTATTGAGTTCATAGCCTTTTTGTAAGAATGCTTCATCCTGTAGAGCGGCAATTGCAGCAGCTTGCGCTAGGCTATTCACATTAAAGGGTTGACGTATTCGATTCAGTAAGTCAGTTAAGGTAGGTTGAGCAATGCCGTAGCCAATGCGTAGTCCTGCTAAACCATAGGCCTTTGAAAAACTGCGTGACACAATTAAATTCGGATTAGCCCGAACCCAAGCAATTGCGTCGTACCTCTGCTCCGGAGATAAATATTCGTTATAGGCCTCATCCAAAACAATCACAACATGGGGTGGCACCTGAGAAATAAAAGAGGAAATAGCGTCGGGTTGTAAGTAGCTGCCAGTCGGATTATTTGGATTCGCAATAAAGACCAACTTAGCTTGGTCACCCAAGGACAGAATCGTGCGAAGCATTGCCGGCAGATCATGGCCATAATTTGAATCCGCAAGAACCTCAATCGCCTTTGCTCCAATCGCTTGGGTAGCCAATGGATAGACAGCAAATGCATGTTTTGAGAACACCACTGCATCACCCGCATAGGCTACAGCACGAGCGGTTAGCTCGAGAATGTCATTACTCCCATTTCCGAGCGTAATCCAATCTTCAGGAACGCCAAGACGATTAGATAAAACCTGCTTGAGCTCAAATCCATTGGAGTCTGGATAACGCCCAAGCTCACTGGCAACCTTTAACATTGCTTGCTTAGCGGACTCCGGGATCCCAAGTGGGTTCTCATTGGAGGCCAATTTCACAATCTTGCTTTCGTCTAGGCCATACTCACGCGCAACCTCACTAATGGGCCTGCCACCTACATAAGGAGCAATTGCTTGCACATGGTCTAAACCAATTTTCGTTGCCATTGACGTGTGATGAACTTAATTAGGATGTTCTTAATTTTTAGCTCTCGGGTAAGAGCCAAGCTTTTTATAAAACGCGGCAATTGTCTTTAACTCGTCAATTGCTTTGGCTACTTTTACATCCTCTGCATGACCTTCAATATCAATGTAGAAGTGATACTCCCAAGAGCCCTTGCGAGCCGGTCTAGACTCAAAGCGAGTCATTGATACCCCATGTTTGGCCAATGGAGCAAGCAAGTGATGAACGGCGCCAGGCTGATTGGAAACCGACAACACCAACGAGGTTTGATCGTGACCGCAAGGCTGACATGCGTATTGGCCAATCACCACAAAGCGAGTACGATTATTGGGGTCATCCTGAATTTGCGCAGAGATGATTTGTAATCCATAGGCAATTTGCGCAGGATCCCCAGCAATCGCCGCAATGCTGTTATCAAGGCTGGCCATACGCGCAGCTTCTGCATTGCTACTGACCGCTTGGCGTTGTAATTGCGCGGCATGCGTACTAAGCCATTGCTGACACTGGGCTAATGCTTGCGCGTGAGCACAGACCGTCTTGATGCCATCCAAACTTCCCGTTTTGTTAAGAAGGTGATGCCGAATGGGTAATACCACTTCACCGCTAATTTGTAGAGGGCTCTCCAACAGCAAATCGAGAGTGCGCGAGACAGCTCCCTCGCTGGAGTTCTCCACTGGCACCACCCCAAAATCAGCAGCACCTTTTTCAACAGATTTGAATACCTCATCCAAGCTGGCGCAAGGTAAGCCCTGAATCGATTGTCCAAAAAACTGTTGTGCAGCCAACTCAGAAAAAGTACCAACAGGGCCTAAGTATGCAATTGTTTGCCTTGATTCCAATGCTCTGCACGCCGACATAATCTCGCGCCAGATCGAGGCAATCCCATCGGGAAGCAAAGGCCCTGAATTTTTACTCAAAACATTTTGGATCACTTGATTCTCACGCTCAGGCCGAAAAATAGGTGTTGAGGATTCGTTTTTAATATGGCCGACCTCTTGGGCTGCCTTCGCTCTCTTAGAGAGAAGGGTTAAGAGCTCAGCGTCAATCGCATCAATCTTTGCGCGCAAGGGGGCTAATCGTTGATCATCATTCGACATTAAGCGCGCCTCTCAAATTCCTGCATGAACGCCAGCAGAGTTTCAACTCCAGCAATTGGCATTGCGTTGTAGACGCTCGCTCGCATCCCGCCAGCGGCTTTATGACCGCGCAGTGCAGCCAACCCTGACTCGCTGGACTGTGCCAAAAACTCTGCATTCAAACGCTCGTCTTTCAGAAAAAAAGTAACATTTGTTCTCGACCGGCAATTTTTGTTGACCCGACTCTCATATAAAGAGCTTTGATCAATGAAGTCATATAACAAAGATGATTTAACCTGGCTTCGGCGTTCCATCTCTGCGACCCCGCCTTGTCGCTTAATCCACTTAAATACTAAGCCTGAAAGATAAATTGGGAAAGTGGGGGGGGTATTAAACATCGACTGATTGGCGGCCTCCTTCGCCCAATCCCAAATCGATGGGGTAATACTCATTGCATGCCCCATCAAGTCCTTGCGCACGATCACAATAGTGACACCAGCAGGCCCAATATTCTTCTGGGCGCCTGCAAATAAAACACCACAACGGGGCACATCCATCTTTTTAGACAAGATATTGCTTGAAATATCGGCAACTAAAGGGGTGTTGCCAACATCTGGAAAGTTTGCAAACTCAACGCCACCAATGGTCTCATTGGCGCAAATATGAACATAGGCAGAATCATCAGAGAGCTTCCAAGAATTACGCTCTGGAATAGTCCGAAATTGATCATCAAGGGATGAAGCAGCAATATGGGCTTCTCCATATTTTTGTGCTTCCTTCACTGATTTCTCTGACCAAATTCCGGTGACGATAAAGTCGGCTTTAGGCTTTTTTGCCAAAGGCATAAGATTCATGGGAACCGCAGCATTTTGACCAATCCCACCCCCTTGCAATAGCAAAATCTCATAATCATCCGGGATCGACATCAACTCACGCAGATCGGTGAGCGTCTCTTCATAAACCGCCATGAACTCTTTGCTTCGATGACTGATCTCCATCACGCTTGTACCAAGACCATGCCAATTTAGAAGCTCATCGGAAGCCTGCTGCAAGACCTCCTCTGGCAAGGTTGCTGGGCCCGCTGCGAAGTTATAAATGCGGCGGTCAAAACTCATGATGATTTATGGTTTCAGATTGGTGAAATTAAGCATCGCCAGAGGATTCTGAAAGATTGTCGGACTCCTCGCCGAGCTCATCGGCATCGTCATCAGAGTCGCTCTCAGCAATCCGCTGCAAACCAGATAAATGTGTTCCCTCGTCAACATTAATCAAGGTGACACCTTGTGTGGATCGACCCATTTCCCGAATCTCCGACACGCGAGTTCGAACCAAAACACCGCCCGTGGTGATGAGCATGATTTGATCTTCAGGTGAGACTAATGCTGCAGCAACAACCTTGCCGTTTCGCTCGCTGGTCTGGATTGCAATCATGCCCTTAGTGCCGCGACCATGTCGGGTATATTCCGCGATGGGTGTGCGTTTACCAAAACCATTCTCTGTAGCAGTTAAGACACTGCTGGGCGCATCATTCGCAGTGGTATCCGTGTTCATACTTGCTTCTTCTGAAATCTCTGCAGGTGCAACTAACATTGCAATGACTTCCTGCCCTTCGCCCAAGTTCATTCCTCGGACACCGCGCGCTGTTCTGCCCATTGGACGGACGTCATTTTCATCGAATCGGACCGCTTTACCAGCATCTGAGAACAACATCACATCGTGTTTGCCATCCGTGATTGCTGCACCAACCAAGCAATCGCCCTCATCTAAATCAACCGCGATAATTCCAGCTTTACGTGGGTTCGAGAAATCCGATAAGCGGGTCTTTTTAACTGTGCCGCGCTGGGTAGACATAAAGACGTATTGATCATCCTGATAGCCTTTAATAGGCAATATGACCGTGATCTTCTCTCCCTCAATTAAAGGGAACATATTGACGATTGGTTTACCTCGAGAAGTGCGGCTGCCTTGTGGAACTTCCCAAACTTTTAACCAATACATTCGGCCACGATCCGAGAAGCAAAGAATGGTGTCGTGGGTATTGGCAACGAACAAGGTATCGATCCAATCCTCATCCTTGGTTGTGGCTGCTTGTTTACCACGCCCTCCGCGCTTTTGTGCACGGTACTCACTCAAAGGCTGGCTCTTCATATAACCAGCGTGCGACAAGGTCACCACCATATCGGTGGGTGTAATGAGATCTTCTGTAAAGAGCTCCGTCGCATTCATCTCAATGAAAGAGCGACGACCTGAATCACCGCCCGCTTGACCGAACTCATTTTGCACTTCTTTTAGCTCGGTCTCGATGACTTTGGTCACTCGATCAGGCTTTGCTAAAAGGTCTAAGAGATCCGCAATCTCATCCATCACCTCTTTATACTCAGCAACAATCTTGTCCTGCTCTAAACCGGTTAAACGTTGTAAGCGCATCTGCAGAATTTCTTGCGCCTGTCCATCGGAGAGGCGATACAGACCGCTGTCTTGCATTCCATACTCGGGCAATAAGCCTTCGGGTCGGAATGAGTTACGTCCGCCAGGGGCCTCACCCTCAGCGCGTGCCAGCATCTCGCGGACCAAAGAAGAATCCCATGCCTGTGCCATGAGCTCTTGCTTAGCCTCAACCGGATTGGCCGCTGCTTTGATAATGGCGATAAAGCGATCAATATTGGCTAATGCAACTGCAAGACCTTCCAATACATGCCCGCGTTCGCGCGCCTTGCGCAGTTCAAAGATTGTTCTTCTGGTAATCACTTCGCGGCGATGTGCCAAGAAATATTCCAGCATTTGCTTCAAGTTCAATAGGCGGGGCTGGTTATCTACCAAGGCCACCATGTTCATACCAAAGTTGTCTTGGAGTTGCGTACTCTTGTAAAGATTATTGAGAACCACCTCAGGTACCTCGCCACGCTTGAGCTCAATCACGACCCGCATACCAGATTTATCAGACTCATCGCGCAAGTCAGAGATACCTTCGATCTTTTTCTCATTCACAAGCTCAGCAATGCGCTCTAGCAAGTTTTTCTTATTAACCTGATAAGGCAGCTCATCGACAATAATCGCCTGACGCTGACCCTTCTCCATATCCTCAAAGTGCGTTTTTGCCCGCATGACTACGCGGCCGCGGCCCGTGCGATAACCTTCGCGCACACCCTGCACGCCATAGATAATTCCGGCGGTTGGGAAGTCAGGTGCTGGAACAATTTCAATTAACTCATCGACTGTGCAATCAGGGTTGTGGAGCACATGCAAGCACGCCCGAATGACTTCATCCAAATTATGGGGAGGAATATTGGTCGCCATACCCACGGCAATTCCAGAGGACCCATTAATGAGCAAATTGGGTACTTTTGCCGGTAGGATTAGGGGCTCTTTTTCACTACCGTCATAGTTCGGACCGAAATTAACCGTTTCTTTGTCCAAATCGGCTAATAGCTCATGGGCAATCTTACGTAACCGAATTTCGGTATAACGCATTGCAGCGGCGTTATCCCCATCCACCGATCCAAAGTTACCCTGACCGTCCACGAGCATGTAACGTAGCGAGAAATCCTGTGCCATCCGAACGATCGTGTCATAAACGGCGGTATCCCCGTGGGGGTGGTATTTACCAATAACATCACCCACAATACGGGCTGATTTCTTAAAAGCCCGATTCCAATCGTTGTTTAATTCATACATCGCAAAAAGAACCCTGCGATGTACGGGTTTTAACCCATCCCTCACGTCTGGCAAGGCTCGGCCGACGATCACGCTCATGGCGTAGTCCAGGTAGGACCGCCGCATTTCGTCTTCTAGGGATATTGGTAGAGTTTCTTTAGCGGCTTGTTCCATCTCGAAATAATATCATTTCGCAGTCACAGAACCTGTGCTAACATTCGGGTAGTTGGTACCTATATTAGTGTTGGTGCTTTAAGCCTTAAGAGCATTATTGAGCTTTTGGGCGTTTAGTCTGCTTTAACTTATTAAATGTTTTTTGAGGATAAAAAATGAACAAAACCCTAAAACTGATGCTCGCAGCATTAATTACTATTTCTGCTGGTTCAGTCATGGCTCAGCAAAAGAACGTTGACAACTGGGTCAACTCAACCGGAACTCCTTGGAGAAACGGCGACGGTACATTGTGCTGGCGTGATGCTGCCTGGACACCTGCCACTGCTGCTGCAAACTGCGATGGCTGGCTTGCTCCAAAACCAGCTGCTGCTCCTGCTAAGCCAGCTGCTGCTGCTAGCAAAGTAGCGCAGAAGAAAATTACCCTCCAAGCAGATACTTTGTTTGACTTTGATAAATCTACCTTGAAATCTAGTGGAATCGCAACTTTGAATAAAGTTGCGCAAGATATCAAGAAAATGAAGCTTGAGGTAGTCATCATTGTTGGTTATACCGACAGCGTTGGTTCCGATGCTTACAACATTGCCCTAGGCCAACGCCGTGCAAATGCCGTGAAATCTTTCCTCACCAATGATGGTGGCGTTGAGGCAACCCGCGTTTACACCGAGAGCAAAGGCAAAGCTGACCCTGTTGCAAGCAATGCTACTGCAGAAGGTCGTGCTAAGAACCGTCGCGCTGTAATCGAAGTTGTTGGTACACAGCCCGTGAAGTAATTAGTCTCCTTAGACTGTAAAGCCCGGTTCGCCGGGCTTTTTTATTGCTTCTTTTGTATAGTGGTAGTTTTATAACCCTAAGTGATTTGATTCATGAGTAATGTAGACCAAAGCGAGATTGATAAATTTAGCGCCCTAGCGCACCGTTGGTGGGATCCCACCAGTGAGTTCAAACCTCTTCATGCTATCAATCCACTCCGCTTAGGCTGGATTGAGTCAATCACCAGTCTAGCCGGTAAAAAAGTATTAGATGTAGGTTGTGGTGGTGGCATCTTGGCTGAATCGCTCTCCAAGGCTGGTGGGATAGTTACGGGCATTGATCTATCCAATAAGGCCCTCAAGGTTGCAGAGCTGCATCAGTTAGAAAGCAATACCTCGGTGCAGTATCGCTCGATTTCTGCGGAAGATTTAGCGAAGCAAGAACCCGAAAACTATGACGTGGTGACCTGTATGGAAATGCTAGAACATGTTCCAGACCCAAGCTCCGTTGTTCAGGCATGCGCAACCCTTTGCAAACCTGGAGGCAGTATCTTCTTCTCAACCCTGAACCGCAATCCTAAATCGTATTTGTTTGCAATTATTGGTGCAGAGTACATCCTGAAGCTATTGCCTAAGGGAACCCATGAGTACGATAAATTCATTAAACCTTCTGAACTAGCGGGCTTTACAAGACAAGCTGGTCTTGAACTACTGGAGATCAAGGGAATGACCTATAACCCGCTGACGCAGATCTATCGGCTGGGTAGCGATACTGATGTGAACTACATGATCGCCACACGAAAATCTGAATGATGTCTTCTATTCCCTTGTTTGAGGGGGTCTTCTTTGATCTAGATGGCACCTTAGCCGACACTGCCCCTGATCTGGTGGCGGCAGCAAACCGCCTGTTGATTAGTAAAAATATGTCACCAATGCCCTATGAATCCCTGCGACCCATGGCTTCAGCGGGGGCACGAGGATTGATCCATAAAAGTTTTGGAATTGACAAAGAGCATCCTGATTTTATTTCCTTACGTGACGAATTTCTGAACTACTATGAAGAGGCCTTACTGGTTCATAGCAAACTCTATGAAGGGATGGAGGAGCTGCTTCAAAAACTCGAGGACGAAAAGCTTCCTTGGGGTATTGTGACTAACAAACAAAAACGGTTTACTGTGCCACTCACTGAGCAAATGGGCCTTATGCAACGAGCGCATTGTGTCGTTTCTGGTGACACCACCCCTTTCTCCAAGCCCCATCCGGAACCCATTTTGCATGCCGCACGACTGACTAAGGTCAATCCGCAAAAGGCACTTTATGTAGGCGACGATATTCGAGATATCGTTTCAGGAAAGGCGGCTGGGATGCAAACTGCGGCTGCTCTTTATGGGTATTGTGGATGCAACGAGCCCCCAAGTACATGGGGCGCTAACTACGAAATCCAACACCCTCGAGAACTGCAGCAGATCATCTTTGCAAAATAAGATGTGCAATTTAAGTCGAACCAATTTAGAATAATGATCCCAATGTAAGCAATTCCGGGGTCGACATGGTTTCGACGTGGATTACAAAGCATCAAGGGCATACCGAGGACCCGTTATCTCGTAAATCAATGGGAATGTAATAACTGCTAACGACGAACGTTACGCACTAGCCGCTTAAATGCGGTTGCCCCTGAACTGATTCTCTCTTGGGTCAGGTAGCGCAAGCTACATCAGGGTCATTTACAAGAGATAAGATCAATTCATGTCACGGGGGTTGATACGAAAATCTAGTGAATCGCTAATGCAAAGCGTGTCGATTCGCGTTGCACTGGTTAAATTAAATAATTAGACTAAGTATGTAGAACTTGTTGTAGAGTGTTTGCGGACGCGGGTTCGATTCCCGCCGACTCCACCAACTTTTAGATTAACCCTTTTGCTAGGGTTATCTCCTGTCGACTATCGCGCAGAGCGATCAGTCATTTTTCCATCAAAACATGGCTTCCATTTCTTTACGAACGCGATAGGCGTCGGTTGTTTTATCAATCGCAACATCGTCCCAAAAAAGGCTTTGGCCCTTTTGAACCGGTCTCACTACTTTCACTTGATGCGCCAAGCCTAAAGGCAGTCCACCCATTTGTGATGATTTTTTAGCTGGTAAGAGTTTGCCCCAAACCGTATATCCACCCTCTCCATCTAATACATCTCCAGGATTTAGATCACGCTTCGCAGTAGCAACCACGTCAGCATTCCAACAATAAGGCACCCCCGTGGCTTCCTTACGAAGAGCAACGCTAGCGACTGACATACCGACTTCTAACCCAATTAAGTGCCAACGCTTATATAGCGTGAAATAACGACCACTAGGATCAGTATGTACCTTGTATTCTTCAAAACAATTTTTAATATAGTCTGTTTCCGCTTCGACCGTGACCCAAATACCCATCCGAATATCGTATGGAATCTTTCTGCCATCTTTCTCAAGAGATGAAATAACCTCTACCATTCCTTTTTGTTCTAGGTGACCACCCTCGCTGATAGGTCTTGTAACGACTGGTATATCTTCAATACTGGCTGGGGGATAAAGCAAGCCATTACTCGGCACAAAAAGGCCCGTTGCGTTTGCAACTGCGGTCGACTCAATCGAGGGTTTTGAGCCATCTAAAAAGCTATTGAACATTTTGGGATTTAAGCCACCACGCGCAGCTTGCTCAGGTGTTAAACCATAATGATTCCATACGGTCTCGGGGGTGGAATCGGCATAGTGCGGTAACCACTTATGACCTCGGCCCGCAGCGACAACCGGAAATCCACACGTGCGCGCCCAATCGACTAAATCACAAATCAAGGCAGGCTGATCACCAAATGCCAGAGAATAAACCACGTTTGCCTCTTGGGCTTTTTTAGCCAACAGTGGCCCACAAAAGGCATCAGCCTCTACGGTGACATTCACGACATGCTTGCCTTGGGAGAAGGCTTTTAAACAATGCTCGACAGCAGCAATTGGGTTACCAGTGCACTCTACAATCACATCAATCTGATCTGCGTTGACGAGTTTTGTCCAGTCTTCCGTAATAAAGCAACTATTTTCTGTAATAGCGGTCTCAATCGAGTTAGCCTGCGTCCGAGATAGATCCCATCCAACTCGCTTTAAATTTTCTCTGGCAGCATCTGGAGACAAATCTGCAATTCCAACTAAATGAACTCCCGGAGTTCTAGGTATTTGTGCCAGATACATAGCACCAAATTTACCGGCTCCGATTAAACCAACTCGAATAGGATTCTGCTGTCGTTCGCGCTCTTGTAATTGCTGATAAAGACTCATAGGTTTTTTATACCGCAGTTAATCGATTGTGTTGATAGTCATCTATCGCTTGCTCAATCTCTTCGCGCGTGTTCATTACAAATGGGCCATGCTGAACAATCGGCTCATCAAGGGGTTTTGCTGCCAACACAATAGCTTTGGCGCCCTCTTCAGTGGCCGTCATGTTAAATTGTTTACCCTCACCAAGAATAATTGCGGCTTGCTTAGGCGCTACTTGCGAACTAGAGCCAACCATCAAACTACCCTCATAGATATAAATGAAGGCATTATGGGTGCTGGGCAAGGGATTAGAAAAGTGCTCATTTGGCATAAGGTGAATATCAAAAAAGAGTGGCTCAGTACTCAAACCATAAATAGGTCCACGAATCAATTCTCCCTGAAGGTTGCGATATTCACCAGCGATTACTTTAAGCATGCCTCCACCCAAAAGATTAGCTCTTGGAATCGCATCTTCTTGAATATCCTGGTAACCCGCTGGCTTCATTTTTTCTTTTGCAGGCAAATTAATCCACAACTGAAAGCCCCGCATTGTGCCGCTTTCTTGCTGAGGCATCTCCGAGTGAATAATTCCACGCCCAGCTGTCATCCATTGCACGCCACCCGTTTTTAAATGGCCTTGGTTACCCAAATGATCTTGATGCAACATATGCCCTTCGAGCATATAAGTTACGGTCTCAAAACCACGATGGGGATGTGAAGGAAAGCCGGCCAGGTAATCATTGGGGTCATTGGATGAGAACTCATCCAGCATTAAGAAAGGGTCTAAGCGTTGACGATCTTGGCCGCCCAGACTACGTCGTAAGCGGACCCCTGCACCATCCGATGTAAGGATCCCAGGAATAATGCGTGTAATTTCTCGGTTCATAATTTAAGTGGTAGGTGGATGGTCTTCAGGATGAATATCTAATGCAATCAGAAAGCGGGAGACCATATTGTAACTAGCGATCACCCCAACTAACTCGACTAAGACCGTATTCCCTAATGCGTTTAGCAGTCGCTCCATTAATGGTGATTCAACCTTGATGTTACGTGTCATTTGGAACGTTAATGCTAAAGTGTCATTTTCTAAATCACTAAAACAGTCTGGGTTAAATGTTTCTTGGCCAAGGTGCCGAATAGCAGCCACTTGCTCTTGCGTCCCTCCTGCTTTTAGAAACGGTGGCGCATGATGAAAGAACTCATATTCAGCACCATTCAGAATTGCTACGCCACACATACTAAGCTCTCTTAGCCTGGGATCTAAAGATAGTTTTTCTCGGACATTGCCGATAAAAAAATTCCAGCCCCTAGCAAATGGCTCGCTATGAAGCAACATACGGTCAAGATTTATCAATTGACCGCCGCGACGCTTGCGAATTTCTGCCACTAGGTCGGATGGCTCTGATAAATCAAGGGGTTGATATGGAATTAATCGGGAATTTGCCATGTTTTTAAAAGTTGTGTAATTTGCTATGCCTCTAGTTTAGCGACAAAGTTGATTAATAATATGGTCTATGAATGAATTATCAATACGACCAAGCGACCAAGCTATCTTAAATATTGCAGGGTATCAGTTTGTTCGCCTCGATCAGCTAGAAACTTTACGGGAGTCTCTACGAGAATCTGCCCTTCTTTATCAACTTAAGGGAACCGTTCTTCTTGCCGAAGAAGGTATTAATTTATTCTTGGCAGGTTTTGAAAACGATGTTCAAGAATTCTTAAAATATCTACGTAAAGATCCACGTTTAAAGAGCTTTAGAACAAAAGATAGCTGGTCTGCTTCTCAACCATTTCGCAAATTACTGGTCAAGATTAAAAAAGAGATCATTCGGATGAATCATCCGACGATTACTCCTGAAACAGGTAGGGCAAAATTTATTCTCCCTGAGAAATTAAAGCAGTGGCTTGATCAAGGACATGATGATTTGGGGCGGCCCGTGGTCATGATTGATACGCGTAATGATTTTGAGGTGGAATATGGCAGCTTTGACAATGCCTTGCACTTCAATATCAATAAATTTAGTGAGTTTCCGGGGGCAATTGAATCACATCTTTCGGAACTTGCTGATAAGACCCTTGTGAGCTTCTGTACGGGCGGGATTCGTTGTGAGAAATCTGGCTTGTACCTACGAGAACGTGGCTTAGAGCATAGCTACCAATTGGATGGCGGCATCCTCCAATACTTTGAAGATATTGGCTCTGCCCATTATCGGGGAGACTGTTTTGTCTTTGATGAGCGCGAGACTCTAGAGCCAACCCTTGCAGCAAAGCCGCAGGGTCGACTCAAACCTAAAAAAACGAATCCCTAATCAGATTTACCGACTAAGTTGAAATGCTCAACCGCTGGGGGTTGAGTAAAAAATGGCCCAACAATACTGCGCCATTCTGTAAATGCGGGTGAACCCCGAAAATCAACCATATGATTTTCTAATGTATCCCAGTAGATCATCAATAAATAACGGTTAGGAGATTCAATACTGTGATTAACCTTAAATCCCCGAAATCCTTTGGCTGGAGCAATAGCTGTGCGCACTCCTCGCACAATCGCCTCATCAAACTCGGCTTGTTTGCCTTCATCAATTCGTATATCAACGACTTCTAAAATCATATAGATCCCCTTTTAAGTCTTCACCAGAAACATCAATTATCATCGATTTATAAGCGATTGAATTGAGGGAAAACAGTTTCTGTATGCAAGCACAACCAAGAATTGTTGTTTTAGGCGACTATGAGCAATCTCTGCAACGCTTTGCGGATTGGTCATCGATTGCTCAGCGTTCCCAGCTCTGCTTTCACCATGAGCCCCTATCTGGAGAAACTCTGTATGAAGTAGTCAAGGATGCCGAGGTCATTGCTCTAGTTCGAGATCGCTCCCCCTTTCCTGCGGAGCTAATTAGGCGCCTGCCTAAACTGAAATTATTTTTATTTACTGGTGCTCGTAATAATCTTCTGGATCATCAAGCTCTCATTGATCGAGGAATTCCGATTGCATGCACTGCTGGTGGTCCATCCAAAGAAACTACTGCAGAACTAACTTGGGCACTGATCCTCGCTGCCAGTAAAAATATCGTTGGCCAAACTCAATTACTACAGCAGGGTCAATGGCGCAATCCAGAATCCGTCTTACCCATGTTAAGTGGCCAACGCCTCGGGATTATTGGTCTTGGCTCAATTGGAGGCATTGTTGCTAAGGTAGGGGCGGCATTTGGAATGGATGTCGTTTGCTGGAGCCCGAATATGACCACCGAGCGAGCTAAAGCAGTAAATTGCGAATATGTACCTCTTGATACTCTTTTGCAGACCTCAAAAATTGTTAGTCTTCATTTAGTCGTGAGCCAAAATACGAAAGGCTTAATCAATCTGGAGCGCTTACAACTAATGCGTACAGATTCTGTTTTGGTCAATACGGCACGCTCTGCCTTAATTGTGACCGCTGATTTAATTGAAGCCCTCAAGATGGGTCGCCCCGGTAAAGCTGCGCTTGATGTATTTGACATGGAGCCCATTCCCATGGACTCCCCATTGCGGTACGCCCCAAATTTACTCATGAGCCCTCATTTAGGATTTATTGCGGAACCCATCTTGAGTAGTTTTGCAAATGGTATGGTTGACTCGCTTACAGCATGGCTTGATGGTAAGCCTGTCCCCTTACCATTTAAGTGAATCATTCAAGTAACCGTATCGTGCAGCAAAGTCCCGCTCGATTATTTATTACCTTTACCTTGATTGGTCTATCTGGTTTTGGGGGTGTTTTGCCTTGGGCAAGGCGAACACTGGTGGAACAAAAACAATGGCTCAGTTCTCAAGAATTTAATGCCATCCTCGGCCTTTGCCAATTAGTACCAGGGCCTAATATCGTGAACTTAGCGGTCTGCGTTGGACAGCGATTTGGCGGTCTACGTGGAGCCTTTGCTGCCGTTGGGGGGCTCATGATAGCGCCCATGACCGTGGTAATTCTATTGGCTCTTTTATATGATCACTATGGTCAATTTGAACAAGTACAGGGCATGCTACGTGGCATTTCGGCAGTGGGTGTAGGGCTGATCGCTGCAACTGGTTTTAAGATGCTCAAAGAGGAGCTTTCCTATCGTCCAATGCTCATTGTGATTGCGCTTAGTATTGTGATGGCAACTGTATTTCATTTAGCACTTGGCTGGGTAGTTGCTCTCACCCTTCCTTTGGCACTGCTGTTTGCCTGGAACAAAGCCAAATGATGATCGGCTTACTTGGCTTATTTGTGAAGCTATCTCTTTTTTCATTAATTGCTTTTGGGGGGGTTAATGCCTTACTCCCTACCCTCTACGATATTTCTGTTAACCAAGAAAAGTGGATTGACGCGGATACATTTATTCATTACTTTGCAATTGCTCAAGCAGCACCAGGACCCAACCTACTTACTGTCACCTTAATTGGTTGGAATGCGTTTGGTCTAACTGGGGCATTGCTGGCCACCCTTGCGGTTTGCTGGCCCTCCTGCATTCTTATTTTTTATCTGCAACGTGTGCTAACTAATCTGCGCCATATTCGCTGGAAGAAGACGATTGAGTACTCAGCCGGTGCACTCGCAGTTGGTCTTGTTTTGGCATCTGCTTGGCAAATTGCGGAACGGATTAATGGCAATGCAATGGCCTATGCGCTGACCATATTTAGTATTGTGTTTGTTTTGGTGAGTCGTAAACACCCGCTCTACTTAATTGGCTTGGGAGCCTTACTCGGTATACTTGGTTTTGTTTAAAAGGAGATCAACTTGAAAGATCTAATTCATTCGTTTTTTTCTTCGCCTTATCGCTATTGGATTATTGCGAGCCTAATTTTTACTCTATTCAGTATTCCTGTATCAATAGCTCAGACTCCCTATCCCAATAAACCCATTTCGTTTATTGTTCCTTATGGAACATCGGGTAGTGCCGATCTTCGCAGCAGACAAGTTACCCAAAAAATGTCTGTGGTCCTAAAACAAAGTTTTATTGTTGAAAATAAGCCCGGCGCAGGTGGCAATATTGGTACAGAATTTATTGCCCGCGCAAATCCCGATGGCTACACCATTGGTATGGGTAACTTTGCCCCGCTATCTGTCAATAAATATCTGTTTGAGGTACTGCGATTTGACCCAGAAAAAGACGTCGTTCCTATTATTTTGATTGAAAAGGGTCCTTTAGTTTTGGTGGTGAACACCAACTCTCCATTTAAAACAATCGATGACATCGTCAGAGCAGCAAAAGCAAAGCCTGGCTCTCTCACTTTCTCCTCTGGTGGGATTGGCGGTACTCATCAACTTTCTGCTGAGCTTTTTAAACAAAGTGCTGAGATTGACATGATTCATGTGCCGTATAAAAGTGGTTCAGCTGCATTAACCGACCTCATGGCAGGTAATGTGAACATGATGTTCACACAAATGTATTCTGCAATTCCAAACATACAGGCAGGCAAAATTCGACCGATTGCAATTACAAGCAAGGCACGATCTGCGCTATTGGCAAATGTACCCACCTTTATTGAATTAGGTTATCCCAAAGTAGAAGTGCTGAACTGGCAAGGCCTAATTGCTCCAAAGGGAACACCTAAAGCCATTATCGACAGACTTAATACTGTTGCTAATCAAGTACTGAAAGATCCCGTTGTGAGAGATCAAATTATTTCTCAAAATAATGAAGTGGGTGGAGGTACCCCAGAAGAATTTGCAGCCCTCATAAAATCAGAGTCAGCAAAATGGTCCAGCGTGATCAAGGCGGCAGGCATCAAAGCTGAATGAACTTACTTTAAAGTCTGATAGGTCCAGATGCCAAGAACGGTTAACAAGATTGAACCACAAACATGCATCAGTGCCAAACCCAAACCCCATGTAAGCTGTCCACGCTCTAGGAGAGAGACGACCTCCGCAGAAAAACTAGAGAAGGTTGTTAGCCCTCCCAAAAAACCCGTGATGATAAAAAGTCTCCACTCAGGCGAAACCGAAGGATGACTAGTAAAGTAAGCGAGTGCAATCCCGACGAGATAACAGCCCAAGAGGTTAGAAATTAATGTACCCATCGGCACAATCGCCGAAAGACCAACCGAAACTGTGTTAAACCAAACTCTCAGCAGGGCACCAAGACCTGCCCCACAAAAAATAGCTGCGAGCGATAGACTGCTCAGTGGAAGTCCCATTATTGGGATGATGAACAGGTTCTAGCTAAACACATAGCCGGTATGAGCGGCAACTAATGCAAACAAAATAGCAAGACTTGTGGCGGCTGCAAGCATCACAATCAAGGTAATGATCTTTTTATTAATAGCGCCTTTATCTTCGTTATGCCATTCATTCATTGTTATCTCCCAATTTCAGCGAGGCTGTAAGAAGTTATTATCCACGATTGGGCGAGCCTAACGGCCGCGGCCAGCCTTACGCATCATTCCTTTACCACCACCAAAGCCCTGCTGAGGCTTTCCGCCTAAGCTTTGTGGCCCCTTTCCAGTTGGTGGGCGCTGTGGAGCTTTGGGGGCTTTCACTGCGGGTTTGGCTAGGGGTTTCTTCTCATCGGTCACAATGGGCTCCTGTCGATATGATGTAGCTATGTTTACTGACTATTCTATCCAAGCAATCGCAATTAATGCTATACCCCTGATTTTTGCCATCACAATCCATGAGGCTGCTCATGGCTACGCCGCAAAACGATTAGGGGATAACACTGCTTTTTTGCTAGGCAGAGTTACTTTAAACCCATTAAAACACATTGACCCAATTGGCACTGTTTTAATACCCATTGCCCTTGTCCTAGCAAGCTCTCCTTTTTTAGTAGGCTATGCCAAACCAGTGCCTGTTCGTTTTGATCAACTTCGCAATCCTCGCATTGACATGATTTGGGTGGCTTTGGCTGGTCCGGGATCCAATTTCATTCAGGCTATTTTGTGGGCAGTATTTTGGATCTTAATTCAGGGTTTTGATGTCAATGAGCCATTTTTAATCTCGATGGCCAAAGCGGGTGTATTTTGGAATATCGGTCTACTCGTTTTCAACTTATTTCCCTTACCCCCTCTTGATGGAGGCCGTATCCTTGCCGGAATCTTGCCCCGTAGACAAGCCTTAATGTTTGGCAAACTAGAGCCTTGGGGCTTTTTTATTGTTTTAGGACTTCTTTTTACTGGAGTCATATCGCATTGGTGGATGATGCCATTAAGTGACTTTTTTATTACCATCCTACGTGCCCTCACCTCGCCGCTCAGAATGGTGTTTTCACCATAAAAATCGGCTTAGGCAAACTTAATAATATCCTTCATAAAATTCAGGTATGCTTTGAAGCACTCAAGCAGTTTTTATCCTTTGGAGATTTACATGAAGACCCACTATTCCCGTATTGCTCTTGGAACACTTGTTTCTGCTATCAGCCTAAGTATGGCAAGTCCAGCTTTTGCACAGTTTGCGAAACCAGAAGATGCAGTTAAATATCGTCAAAGTGCTTTTGCACTCATGGGCGCTCACATGGGCCGCTTGGCAGCGGTAGTGAAAGGTGAGACCCCCTACAACAAAGACGATGTGGTTCGTAATGCCACCATTATTGGCATGCTATCTGGCATGCCATGGCAAGCGTTTGGCGCTGGCACAGAAGGTGGTAAAGCCCAGCCCAATATATGGACAGACGGGGCTAAGTTCAAATCCGCCTCTGAGAAGATGCAAGCAGCAGTAGCTGATCTTAATAGCGCAGCGCAATCGGGTAATCCTGAGAACCTCAAAAAGGCATTGGGTGCAGCTAGTCAAACGTGCAAAGCATGCCACGACGACTTCCGCAAAAAATAATTAGCTGGCTATACGGACTTTACTAACTATATCTACTTAATCAGGTAATACAGCCCAACCCCTACCGCTACAAAAATCGCCAGGGCAGCCAAGCGCTGCTTAATGGTGTCAATTGATTCTGTGGAAACTGAGACTTCACTAGTCACTAGGACTTTTTTATTCCCAGTAATCATTGGTTTAATTAAGCCCTCTTTTTTAAACACTTGGTAAAAAAAGATAGCTGCTATATGAATAGCAACCAAGGCAATGATGATGTATTGATTAAAACGATGAACGCTCGTCAAAAATGCAACGGTTGCATTCGATACGTATTTAGCCAGCGGTCCTTGAAAAAAAATATCATCGTCAGCAAAAAGGCCTGTAGAGGCCTGCAAGAGCACCGCCAATAAAAGTGCGATAACCGATAGTGCTCCCATAGGATTATGGCCAAGGCCTCCTGCTGTCTCTCCCTTGAGGTATGCAATTAGTTGTTTAGGACTTGGTACAAAGTTAGCAAAGCGGGCATGCCAAGATCCCGCAAATCCCCAAATAATCCGAAAGAGTACTAAGGTTAAAGCCAAGTACCCGCAATACGCATGCCATTGCATGGCGTTACCGCCAATCTTTACGAAGATAATTCCAAGAACGATGCAGAGAGCAAGAATCCAATGAAATAGACGGGTTGGTAAATCCCAGACTCGAATCTCGTGCTTCACCTTATTTAATCTCCGGGAGTTCTTTTTGAATGAGTTTCAAACCCCCTCGTAGCAGCTCATCGTAACGTTGCCGCTCTACTTTGATAGCATCGGCAGTCCATGGATAAAACCCTTGACCGCTTTTCATGCCTAAATTACCAGCATCAACCTTATCTTTAAGGCACTTAGCGACCTCGCCCTTGTTATTAAGTGATGGATAAATACTCGCACCTGCTGCTGCATGAATTTCTAGGCCCGCATGATCGCGTTGCAGCACCGGTCCCGCTGCCAGGTAGCGAAAGCCAAAACCAAAGCGCACCGCCTTATCAACATCTTCCGGGGTCACAATGCCGGCATCGATTAAATCAAAGGCCTCACGAGAAAGTGCATGTTGTAAGCGATTAGCCAAGAATCCTGGTAGATCCTTTTTAACAGTTACCGGTACCATGCCGCACGCGGTCATTAAGCGACTCAGACTTTCAGCGACTAAGCGCGAAGTTTTTTCACCATAGACCACTTCCACACAGGGGACGATGTGGGCGGGCATAAAGAAATGCAGACCAATCATTCGGGCGGAGGTTTTTAAGCCTTCTGCAATTTGACTAATCGGAAAACTAGAGCTATTGCTAGCCAATACAGTCTGAGGATTCACGACTTGCTCGAGTTGAGCAAACAAATCTTGCTTAATCTCTAATTTCTCAGGCACACACTCAATCACCAAATCAATCCCTGACCAATCAAACTGATTAAGCGAATCTACCAAAGAAATTAAGTGGGCTCGCTGACCAAAACCCATCTCCAGTAATTTAGTTTGAAAGTAATTTGGCAAGACTTTACAGCGCTCAGTATTTGCTTCAAATACATATGTCGTACAACCACCGCGTGCACAAACAAGCGCAACATCGGCACCCATCGTTCCGCCACCCACAATCAGAACCTTAGTATCTGCTGGATTAAATAACATTTCACGAACCTTTCAAGATAGGAGCGGTTCCTGTTATCGATGGAACCATGAAATCAAAATCACAACCAATATCCGCTTGGGTTACCGTAGTTTGATATAAGCGCCGATATCCTGATTCTGGAATAGCAAGACGCTCTGCTGGTGGTGCCAGAGCAGCAATGCGTTTTTGTATCTCTTCATCATCCAACTCCAGCCGCAAAAGTCTCTGACTGACATCTAAGACAATCATGTCGCCATTGCGAACGATAGCAAGGGGGCCATTCTCAGCAGATTCTGGGGTGATGTGCAATACGATTGTTCCAAATGCCGTACCACTCATTCGCGCATCCGAAATACGGACCATATCTTTAACGCCAACTTGGGCTAATTTTTTAGGGATCGGCAGATATCCCGCCTCCGGCATTCCTGGGGCGCCCTTTGGTCCAGCATTCTGTAACACCAAAATATCATCGGCATTGACATCTAAATCCGGGCTATCAATCCGCAATGCCAAATCCTCTAAAGAACTAAACACCACAGCACGCCCCCGATGCTTCAATAAATCTGGGCTAGCTGCCGAGTGTTTAATCACAGCTCCCCGAGGGGCCAAATTGCCATGGAGGACCGCTAAGCCACCCACCGGAAAGATAGGATCGCTTGAAATTCGGATTACTTTCCTTACTTTGGTCACTTTAGCGAGCTCGATCTCTTCGCCTAGAGTTCTTCCAGAGATCGTTAGGCAATCCAAGTACAAATGGGGTTTGAGCTCTTTGAGCACTGCCATTAAGCCACCATCTTCATAAAGATGCTCCATGTAATGGGCGCCACTAGGTTTGAGATCAACCAAAACCGGAACATTTCTACCTAATTGATCAACCTGATCCAAATTAATCTTGATGCCCAAGCGCGCTGCCACGGCTGTAATATGAATTAAGGCATTAGTAGATCCACCAATCGCATGCAGAACGGTCAAAGCATTTGTGAGGGCCTTGGGTGTGAGAATTGCTCGTGGTGAAAATATTTTTTGATCGGCTGTTTTTGCTAACTCTACGGCTCTACGTCCAGTCAGTTCCGATAAACGAAAACGCTCTGCCATAACTGCTGGTGCAGCGGCTGTTCCTGGCAAACTAAGTCCCGCAGTCTCTACCATACATGCAATCGTGCTAGCAGTACCCATGACCATGCAGGTTCCAGTCGTTGGCGCTAACCTGCCATTGATCTCATCGATCTCTTCTTGATCAATTTCGCCCGCTCTAAATTTTCCCCAATAGCGCCGACAATCCGTACAAGCGCCTAAGCGATCTCCCTGATGAAGCGTCGTTAACATGGGCCCTGTCGGTATTGAAAGCACAGGAATATCCAAGCTAGCTGCCGCCATCAGTTGGGCTGGAATCGTTTTATCGCAACCCCCTACTAAAACAACTGCATCTACCGGTTGTGAGCGCATCATCTCTTCAGTATCAAGTGCCATCAAGTTACGCAAATACATACTGGTTGGAAATGCAAAGGACTCGTGGATCGATATCGTTGGAAATACCATGGGCATACCACCAGCCTGCATCACTCCGCGCTTAATTGCCTCAATCATTTGCGGCACATTGCCATGACATGGGTTGAAATCGCTGTAAGTATTTGTGATACCAATGATAGGTCTCTCCAGAGCGCTGTCGCTATACCCCATTGCCTTGATGAAAGCCTTACGCAGAAATAGGGAGAACTCTGTATCGCCATAGCGAGTGAGCCCCTTACGAATCCCTGTTGGGGTACTTTGATTTACTGATGCTTTCGGATCTTTCGCTACACTCATTGGATCGTTCCCAAAATGATAAAAATATCGACTTACAATGTCACATTATTCCAATAAAATCAGAAGAGAGACATGATTCCCGTCAATAGCGTATTACAGGTCGGCTTTTTCCCTGAAATCATGCAGTTAACGATTGAGAGGCGTCTTAAAGCTTTGCCATTATTAGATCCCCATTCCCCATGCCAGCATAATGAGGCCTTAGCCATAATTACACGTTCCCCCTGTCCGATTAACCTTAAACTACTTGAACAATTACCCAAATTGAAAATGATTTCAGTATGCGGTGTTGGCTATGACAATCTCCCACTCGATTATCTAAAGCAAAGGGGGATTATTGCTTCTAATACCCCCGGCGTTCTCAATGATGCTGTTTGTGAACTTACCATTGGGCTTCTCTTCGGTCTTTTAAGAAAGATCCCAGAGGGTCAACAATTTGTTCTCCAGAAAACATGGGCCACCGAAACCTTTCCATTTACCACTTCCTTAGCAGGGAAAAAAATAGGGATTGTGGGTATGGGTCGAATCGGACAAGAGCTAGCTTCACGTCTATTGCCATTTAAAGTGGAGATTGCTTATCACGGTCCTAGCCCAAAAAATCTTCCCTATGTATTTTTTTCCGCATTACTGGATTTGGCACGAGAGAGCGATATCCTTATATTGACATGCCCAGGTGGCAAATCAACTGAGAAAATTATTAATACTTCGATCCTACAGGCGCTTGGACCGAAGGGTTATCTGATTAATGTTGCACGCGGTAGCGTTGTGAATGAAGATGATCTCATCAACGCTTTACAAAACAAAGTTATTGCAGGTGCCGCTCTTGATGTTTTTGAGAACGAACCCAACCCAAAGGCTGATTTCTTAACTCTTTCGAATGTACTTCTCACTCCTCATATTGGAAGCGCCACACAAGAAACCCGTCAAGCAATGACCAATTTGGCAATAGATAATCTTGAGGCCTTTTTTAATCACCAGCCCCTTCCAACCCCCATTTCTTTCTAGTCGGAGATTTTGAATGTCTGCTCACACCTCTACCCTATCTGCTGTTTTGTCCCCGGTACTGACCCCCTTTAATGCGGATGGCAGTCCCAATAGTAAAAAGTTGTTACGTCAATGCCAATGGCTCCAGAGTAATGGGGTTGGTCAAGCTGTCTTTGGGACCAACTCAGAGGCCAACTCAATGTCAGCTGGGCAAAAAATAGATGTGCTTCATGAACTTATTGTAGGAGGACTGAACCCTAAAAACATGATGCCGGGGACTGGCGCATGCTCTGTTGCAGATGCATCGATGATGACAAGATCTGCAGTTAAGGCCGGTTGTGCAGGCGTTTTAATGCTGCCCCCTTTTTATTACAAAGATGTTGCCGACGAAGGTCTCTTTCAGTATTACGCGGAGATTATTGAGGCAGTGGGCGATGCAGACCTAAAAATATATGTTTACAACATTCCACAGGTTACAAAAGTTGGCCTTAGTGTTCCTCTTCTGGAGCGCTTAGTAAAAACCTATCCCAATACAGTAGTGGGTATTAAAGATAGTTCAGGCGATTGGCCTTATACCGAGTCAGTTATTAAAGCCTTACTTGGAACTGGATTTAGGGTATACGCTGGTAGTGAGATTTTTTTGCTTCGCGCCCTACGCGCAGGTGGCGTGGGTTGTATTTCAGCGATGGCCAATGTTAATCCTAAGGCAATTGCGGATTTAGCAGCTCACTGGCAAGAGCCAACTGCAGACCAATCACAAGAGGCTTTAACAGCGCTTCGTTCAGTCTACGCTCAATATCCAATGATTCCGGCAATGAAGGCTGCCGTAGCCCATTACAGTAAAGATCCAGAATGGGCTCGGGTTAGGCCGCCGCTATTGGCGCTTAAGCCCAGTGAACAAAGTAAACTAATTGCTGAACTTGAAAAAATTGGCTTCCAAATGCCTGGGCTTTGATACCCCAGATAATTGGTATAGACTTAGGTTTAACTACTCATAAATAATCAGGAGATATTAAATGAAACTTATTAAAGCTCTCGTTGTTTGCTCTGCACTTGTTTGGGGCAGTGTACAAGCACAAAACATTTCAATTGCGACCGGTGGTACGGGTGGTGTTTATTACCCGATGGGTGGCGGATTAGCATCGGTGCTCTCCAAAAAAGTCCCAGGCATGTCTGCGACTGCTGAAGTGACCGGTGGCTCCGTTGATAACCTCAATCTCATCGGTACTGGCAAGCCTTATGTGGGCTTCTCGATGGCTGATGCTGCGAAAGATGCGCAATCGGGCCAAGATAAATTTACTGGTAAAAAAGTAGACCTCAGCACCCTACTCGTTTTGTATCCTAATCGTATGCACATTGTGACCACTGGTGCCACTGGTATCAAAACGATGCAAGACCTCAAAGGGAAGCGCGTCAGCACTGGCAGCCCTGGAAGTGCAACCGAAGTGATGGCTTTTCGTGTGATCGAAGCTGCCGGTCTTGATAAAGACAAAGACATGAGACGTGAGCGTTTAAGTGTTGCCGAATCGGTTAATGCTGTTAAAGATCGTAAGATTGATGCATTCTTTTGGGTGGGTGGTTTACCAACGGCTGCTGTTACTGATCTTGCCAATACTCCAAATACTCAAATCGTCATGATTGATCATTCCAAAGAAGTGGATGCGATGAACAAAAAATATGGCAATCTGTACTTCAAGGATGTGATCCCAAAAACAACCTACAAGGGTATGGAAAAAGACAATAATGTGATCTCCGTTGCTAATATTTTAGTAACAAGTCCAAAAATGTCCGAGAAAGATGCCTATAACATCGTTAAAGCTGTTTTTGATAATAAGATTGAATTAGTCCGGACTCATTATGAGTACATCAGCGTCACATTGGCAGGTCAAAAATCTGCCTCTACGCCAATACCTTTCCATCCTGGTGCTCTCAAGTACTTTAAAGAAAAGAATATCAAAGTGAACTGAGGCTTCATAGTTGAGAATGCTGTGAAGTAATGGCCGCTCATGCGGCCATTTTTTAATAGAGAATAAAAATATGAGTCAAAGTGCGATCGATAGTGCAACCCAAGAAAAATTAGAAGCGTTAATCAAACAGGAAGAAGGTGACTCTAATAAATATAAAGGTCTATTCGCTGTATTTCTAACGCTCATAGCGGTTAGCATGTCGCTGTTTCATCTCTACGCAGCCTACTCGATTGTTCCCACACAGGTACTGCGAACTGTTCACGTGAGCTTCATGCTCTTTTTGGTTTTCTTAAGTTTTCCACTGATGGCTCGTTTTAAAAACCGCCTGATGTGGTGGGATGTTATTTGTGCACTCTTGGCAATTTATGTTGCCTACTTTGCTATAAGTAGCGGTGATGATTTTGGTGACCGCAATACGGCCCCAAATTCCATAGATATCGTTTGGGGCACCATTCTAATTCTTCTTATCTTAGAGGCTGTGCGCCGTACCAGTGGGTTCATATTAGTTTCCGTTACCGTCCTCTTCTTAATGTACGCACTTTTTGGTGATTACTTACCCGCACCATGGACTCATAAGGGCTACTCAATCGATCGTCTGGTTGGCTTTATGTACATGACCTTAGAAGGTATTTACGGAACCGCTGTCGATGTATCGGCCACCTTAATTATTTTATTTACGATCTTCGGGGCCTTCCTACAATTTACTGGCGCTGGTAAGTTCTTCATCGACTTCTCCTTTGCTGCCATGGGTGGTAAATCGTCTGGGGTTGGGCGCACCATTGTGCTTTCTTCTTTCTTACTCGGCGGCCCCTCCGGCTCGGGTGTTGCGACCACTGTCACCGTGGGCTCTGTTGCTGCGCCTATGTTGAGTAAAGTCGGCTATGAAAAAAATGCAGCTGGCGGTCTTTTAGCAGCAGGGGGTTTAGGTGCAATTATTTCCCCACCCGTATTGGGTGCGGCGGCATTCTTAATCGCAGATTTTTTAAAGATATCTTACCTAGACGTCTTATTGATGTCGATTATTCCGACCATTTTGTTTTATCTGGGTCTTTTTACAATGGTCGAAATTGATGTACGTAAATATGGGATGAAAGCAATGCACTTTGAGGCCGTAGAAAGTGCTTGGTCTCTCAGTAAAAAATATTGGTTTCATTTCTTTTCTTTAGTTTCCATCGTCCTCTTTATGATGTTGGGGTTTTCACCGGTCATGGCAGTTTTTTGGGCAACCGTAGTTTCTGCACTAACCAGCATGCTGCGCCGTGATACCGCTATCCTCTCTTACGATTGGCTAAGCGGTAAAGAGCCATTCTTAAAAGGCCTCTATGAATCTAATTTAACCAAGGCTCTTGCTTCTGGATCGACTGGTGTGCTTGCCATCGCCGCAACTTGTGCTGGTGCTGGTCTGATTGTTGGAACAGTGGTGTTAACCGGTTTAGGGCTTAAATTTAGCTCAATTGTGATTGCGTATGCAGGTGGGTCATTGCTCCTCACAGCCATCTTCACGGCTTTGATTGTTTGGATTGTAGGTCTAGCAGTGCCGGTTACCGCCTCCTACATTATTTGTGCAGTAATCGCTGCTCCAGCCTTGATTAATCTTGGGGTACCTGCCTTTGCCGCACATATGTTTATCTTCTATTACGCCGTTTTATCAGAGGTATCACCACCGACAGCTCTGTCACCCTTTGCGGCAGCGGCAATTTGTAAGGGCAATCCTTACAAAACAACGTTGCAGAGCTGGAAATACGTCGCTCCAGCCATATTAGTGCCCTTTATGTTTGTTCTGGATAAGTCAGGGGTAAGCCTCTTACTCATGGGCTCTACCACTGCCTTAGCACAAGCTAATTGGATTGATATTGCTTGGTCAACTTTTACAGCAATTGTGGGTATTGTTTGTCTTGCTGGTGGTTTGCAAGGATGGTTTATTGAAAAAACAAATATTATTGAACGTCTCTTAATGATCGTATCGGGTGTCGCTCTTGCCTATACATCACCTACAAGTGACATGATTGGCTTTGCGGGTTTTGCAATTGTCTTAGTCATTCAGTTCTTTAAATACTTCAAGGTAAGGCCTAAACAAGCCAGCTAAGTCCCCTCATAAAAAGCCAGTATTGAACTGGCTATTTTTCTTGTACTACGGGATTGCTATTTACTTACCAATTTTGCTCCAAGCAGATTTGCCAGCATATTTTTTCACCGCGGCTTCATCAAACTCAAATCCTAAGCCAGGCGTTTTATGTAAGATCAGGTCACCATTCTTGAAGGCTAATTGTTTATTCACCAAACGTCTAAAATTTAAGACCTGATTATCGGGAAAGAACTCCACAAAGCGGGCATTGGGGGTTGCCGCAACGAGAGGGGCGTGCAGATCATGAAACCAATGCGGGCAAACAGTAATTCCTTTGGAGTCGGCATACGCCGCAATTCGTCTAAACTCACTGATCCCGCCACATACCGCTGCATCGGCCTGCAAGATACCAGCACCGCCTGCATCCACTAATTCTCTAAACCGCCAACGGCCCACTTCAATCTCTCCCGTGGCAATCGTGATTGAGGTACTTGATGCTAAACGGGCATGAAGATCAATGGCATCGGGCGAGAATGGCTCTTCTAGCCAATAGGGATTGTATTTCTCAAAACGGCGGACATACTCCATCGCGGTTGGCAGATCATGCCAAGCATTATTTGCGTCTAAGGTCAGCAACACATCCTCGCCAATGGCACTTCGTGCAGCCTTCACACGCGCCTCTTCCTCGCGCGGCGATAAACGCCCCACTTTCATTTTGACTGCTTTAAAGCCCAGTTTTACAAAGGCCTCCATCTCCTTTCCTAATTTGGCAGGAGTTTTACCTTCTAGGTAGTAGCCACCACTTGCGTAGGCTGGTACACGATCATCCACCACGCAGCCCATAAACTGATGCAAAGGCAAACCGACAGAACGAGCATTAAGATCCCAAATAGCAGTATCCAAAATCGAGATGCCACGCATCACCGACCCAGCCCGTCCTTGCAGAATAGATTCTGCATACATATCATTCCAGAGTCCTTCACTACGATGGCTATTCTGCCCAATTAATTTGGGGGCCAAAAGTTGTTCAACCGCAGTCTTTGCGATATCGCCTGCGGCAGAGCCAACATAACAAAACCCTACGCCCTCAATACCGTCTCTGCTTCGCACTTTAACGATGCAATAGTGACGTTCCCGAACCGTGCGGGTTGAAAAGGACGTAACAACATCCAAGGGAATGGGGACTGCTGCAACCTGAACGGATTCAATAATCGGCATTTTTACTCCTACCAAATGGCATTCAAAGAAAAACGATTGTAGCGATTATTTTCCGGTCGCCTCAGACAGGCAACGCTTCATAAAGGTATCTTTTGCGGCATCAATTAATTTACGCTGGCGTGCATGACGCTCGCATTCGGATCGTACTTGCGCCATGCAATCGTCATATGAGACAAGTTTGGGGCTGGGGTTTGCTGTATTTTGGCTTGCTAACTGTGGAGTACAAGTCTTACTCGATACCTCTGTTGAGGGGGCAAAAGCAAAAAAGGCTACAGTCATTATGGATATTTTCATCATCGCTACCTCCAGGTGATGGTTTTTCCATCATACCTACTTTGCCTTCATAAAAATGTTGCAGCACCGCATAATGCTTACCCCTTCATTTGGGATATTGGATAATCGGTGTGTGCTACAAAAAAATATCCTCGGGGCCAAAAGGCTGCATATTCTTTTTAAGTTAGCGGGAGCTTTTTTTTCTTTCTTCATCCTGCTTCCCACTACTAGCTCAATGGTGAACGCCCAAACTACTCCGGCTAATAAAGCGCTTCAAACAAAACCGGTTAGCAAGCAAAGAGGGATTCAGGTTAATCAACGCCAAGGAGCGAAACCAGCCCAAAAAACTGTTGCTTCCCTAACCGATCCCGGTTCCGAGGAATATAGTCAATTTGACGCTGCGCCTGACTTTAGGGTTACGCGTGGTTGTATGCAACGTGGTTTTCGAGACAGCCGATTTCCTCAACGAATCGGAATTGAAGACCCAGAATTTTTAGATTACTTTAGAAATCAAACGACTCGTTTTTTTAATACGATTCAAGGTTCATGCATTCCCTATGTTGCCGCATTTGGTAAACGTAATCGACTGGAGTCCCTGAGCATCATGAACGGACCGACCCGAAATGAAAAGTCACAAATACTTACGTTTACTGTGTCTTCATTTGGGGGATACCTCGTACAAGAAGAAAACTTGGTCGACCAAATGCAATTCTGGACCGAGGTTTTTATCCCACTACAGGAGGTGCTTTATGATCCGCAGCTCCTTGGAGATAAATTACCTGTAGAGCTCGTATGGGAACTGAACACTATTGTGAAGCAAATTTATTTAGACGATGTTAGTGCTTCAGAAAACACTGCTAAACAGGTCCGCGTGATTGTTGATTTTGGAACACGTGATCGTTGGGCACAAATTTGGGCAGTTGAAATTATTAATCCAGAAACAAGTCAAGTGGTCGCAGATGCGTTTTGGCTCAATCGACCTGAAATTCCAGGCTCCTTTTTTACCTCCAGTGGTGAGTCGATCGAACGTAGCTTTTGGACAAATCCTCTCAGTTATCGACGAATTTCTAGAGGGGTTGGGCAAGTTTTAATTCGTTCAAAACCGAACCCAAATAATCCGCAGGCACAAAATAAAGACCGTCGCTATCGTACCCATATGGGCATCGATTATGCAGCGCCGACAGGAACACCTGTGTTTAGTGTTGCAGACGGAACAGTGGCCTATATTGGATTTAGCGGAGCTTATGGAAAGTTAATCATTATTGAACATCTAGGCAACTACCGCACTTACTATGCCCATTTGAGTAATTTTAATAATGAATTGTTGGTTGGCAACGCTATTCGTCGAGGAATGGAAATCGGCTATGTAGGCTCGACTGGTCGATCAACCGGGCCACACCTGCACTATGAGTTACGTAAGAACGGTATTTACGTTGATCCTTACAACCCAAAGATACAGTTAGATTTATGGTCTATGCGGCCAAATGATAGCGGTCAATTTACTAAACATCTTCTATTACTTGGTAACATTAATCCTGAATGACGCTTCCATGTTAAATACTTTGTGCCTTCAGTCCGTATCCTGCGTACGCGGGGGGAAAACTTTATTTAATAATCTTGATCTAAAAATAAAGTCCGGGACTATTTTGCGCATCTCGGGTGATAACGGCTCTGGTAAGTCTAGTCTTTTGCGTATTCTTTGCGGACTCTTAGCGCCGCAATCTGGAGAGGTGATTTGGGGAGATCAAGCGATTAACAAGGATCGCGATCAGTTTCATAGTGAACTGATTTATCTGGGTCATATTCCCGCTTTAAAAGCTGATTTCACGGCACTAGAGAATCTAATCAGCTCAGCACTGCTTGGTGGTCAAGTGATTACTGCAAAAGAGGCATTACAAGCTCTTAGTGCGGCAGGTCTTGCAGATCAAGCCCATCGCGTGGTGCGTACCCTATCCCAGGGCCAAAAGCAGCGTATAGCCCTTGCGCGCTTGCGCTTACCCCAGCCAAAGCCCCTTTGGATTCTCGACGAGCCTTTTAATGCTCTAGATCAAAAATCCAATCAACTACTCCAATCGTTGCTAGTAGAGCATGTGAAACATGGTGGAATCGTGGCTTTGAGCAGTCATCAAACCCTAAGTATGGATGATGAACCACAAGTTGTTAGGCTTGAACTATGAGTCACCCCGCATCGAGTGTCTCTATCTTTATTGGTATCATTCGCCGCGACCTGCAGCTTGCTCTGCGGCGGAAGAGTGATAGTCTTTCTGCATTGATATTTTTTGCCGTCGTGGCTAGTTTGTTTCCCCTCGGTATTGGTCCTGAGACAAAACTCTTAATGCAAATCGCACCCGGAATGCTCTGGATTGCGGCATTGTTGGCAGCCATGCTGTCTTTACATAAATTGTTTACTGAGGATTTTATCGATGGATCCTTAGACCAAATTTTACTGAGTACACTTCCCTTGCCTCTGGTGGTCTTGGCAAAGACGATTGCCCACTGGCTAAGTAGCGGTCTGTTGTTAGCACTAGTCTCGCCGATCTTGGCTCTGCAATTTAATTTACCATTTGATACTATCGGTGTGCTCTTTTTATCGCTTCTCTTAGGTACACCTCTACTAAGTTTGATTGGCTCAATTGGTGCAGGTCTCACCTTAGCCAGTCGAGGAGGTGGCACCCTGTTATCCTTAATCATTCTCCCGCTAGTAGCACCAGTCCTCATTTTTGGGGCAGGTGCCGTCGAGTCTTACCAAGCCGGCTTAGGCTTAACTGCCCATTTTTCGCTTTTGGGTGCAATGCTAGCAATCGCTTTGTTTCTCGCCCCTATTGCCACCGCTGCTAGCCTTCGGATTGCATTGGAATGAACCTATTTGGTCTCATAATTCGACTTACAATAGTCGCCGACACTACCATTAAGAACTGTTGACCTATTTTGTCTATACGCGATAACAACTGGTTTAAGTACGCTCCACCGCAACGCTTTTATGAGCTCTGCGGGACGCTTATCCCCTGGTTTACGATTAGCGGGGCAATCCTCACCATCGTCGGCTTAGTGATCGGCCTCGGTATCGCTCCAAGCGATCATCAGCAAGGTAATTCCTATCGGATTATTTTTATTCATGTACCGGCTGCTTGGATGTCCATGCTGATTTATGTCGTGATGGCATTTTGGGCAGCGATTGGTCTCATCTTTAATGCCCGCTTAGCAAGCATGTTGGCCTTATCGCTCGCACCCACTGGGGCAATCATGACCTTTATTGCACTCTGGACCGGAGCGGTTTGGGGCAAGCCCACATGGGGCACTTGGTGGGTTTGGGATGCACGCTTAACTTCCGAGCTTGTTTTATTGTTCTTGTATTTTGGTTTTTTATCACTCCACGCTTCAATCGACGATGTGCGTAAAGCAGATCGTAGCGCCGCCTTATTGGCCATTGTTGGGGTCGTTAATGTACCAATTATTTATTTCTCGGTAAAGTGGTGGAACACTCTGCACCAAGGGGCGTCCATTAGTCTCACAAAGGCTCCAACGATGGCGACGCAAATGCTGACCGGAATGCTCATCATGGTTTTTGCGTTTTGGATGTACTCCCTTGCCGTGGCCTTGTACCGTTGCCGTATTCTGATCATCGAACGTGAGCGACATACCCAATGGGTTAGGGAGACTCTCTAATGTTCCACTGGTCAAGTCTTTCTGAGTTCTTGCACATGGGGGGGTATGCCCTTTATGTCTGGGGGGCTTATCTGGTCACCACTTTGGTCTTGCTTATCGAGGTTTTAAGGCTTAGGAGCAGGAATCGAGCCCTCAGAAAAACCCTAATTTCAGAATTCGACGAGTCTTCAAAAACTTAGGCAAAATACGAGGTTATGAAACCCCGTACAAAACGCGGTCTTGCGATCGCTGGCGGTCTAGCATCTTTAGGGATCGCAACCTATCTTGTCTTACAAACCTTTCAAAGTAATTTGGTGTTCTTCTTTAGTCCTTCTCAAGTAGTAGCAAATGAAGCTCCAAAGAATAAGCCTTTTAGAATTGGGGGATTGGTCAAAGAAGGAAGTATTCAGCGTGATCCGGGTGGTCTCAAAGTATCGTTTATCGTGACTGATACCGCACACGATGTTCGAGTTCAGTACGAGGGTCTTTTGCCAGATCTTTTTAAAGAAGGTAAAGGCGTGGTGGCACAAGGACAGCTTGGCAGTAATGGACTATTCGAGGCAAAACAGGTTCTTGCTAAACACGATGAAAACTATATGCCTCCAGAAGCCGCTGAGGCACTTGAAAAAGCAAAGGCAAAACAACCTCAAACTGCTCCTACTTTGCAAGAGCCATCAGGAGCTAAAAAATGATTGCTGAAATTGGTCAATACGCTTTAGTACTGGCTTTGTTTACTGCCATCATTTTGGCGATATTTCCTATTCTGGGCGCTCAGAGCAATCGCCCGCAACTGAATGCCATCGCTAGACCTGCCTCATGGGGGCTCTTTATTTGGGTTGTGATCTCGTATATTTGCTTAACTATTACATTTGTGCAAAATGATTTCAGCGTTCTTTATGTGGCACAAAACTCCAACTCAAACCTTCCCCTCATCTACCGAATCTGTGCCGTCTGGGGTGGTCATGAGGGTTCAATTCTGTTGTGGGCTCTGATGCTGGCGAGCTGGACTCTAGCTGTTGCAGTATTTTCCAAGCACCTACCTGACAAAATGGTTGCCAGGATTTTAGGAGTTCTGGGTATTTTGAGTATTGGTGTTTTGTTATTTACGCTCTTAACGTCCAATCCGTTTGATCGTTTATTTCCTCCAGCACCCGAAGGCAGAGATCTAAATCCCCTTTTACAAGACCCGGGGATGATTATTCATCCGCCATTTTTATACATGGGTTATGTGGGCTCAGCGGTTGCTTTTGCCTTTGCCATCGCCGCCTTACTATCTGGCCGTTTAGATGCAGCCTGGGCGCGTTGGTCGCGCCCATGGGTCACTACTGCATGGTGCTTTTTAACCATTGGCATTGCCTTGGGTAGCGCATGGGCCTACTATGAATTGGGCTGGGGTGGATGGTGGTTTTGGGATCCTGTCGAGAATGCATCCTTCATGCCTTGGTTAGTTGGCACTGCATTGATTCATTCATTGGCAGTTACTGAAAAACGTGGTGGCTTTAAGATGTGGACCGCCCTCTTAGCTATCCTTGCTTTTTCACTCTCTTTGTTGGGCACCTTCTTAGTTCGCTCGGGTGTCATCACCTCTGTGCATGCTTTTGCAACCGATCCCGAACGTGGAATCTTTATTCTAGGGTTTCTTGCTTTTGTGGTGGGGGGCTCACTTTTGCTTTTTGCATGGCGCGCGCCCAAAGCGAATATCGGTGGTAATTTTGAAACCGTATCGCGTGAAGGTATGTTACTTGTCAATAACGTTTTATTACTCGTAGCTGCTGCAGCTGTTTTACTGGGTACCCTATACCCGCTTATCTTAGATGCTCTTAACTTAGGCAAGATCTCTGTGGGCGAGCCTTACTTTGAGGCGGTATTTGTTCCACTCATGACCCCTGCATTGTTTTTAATGGGGGTTGGACCAATTGCCCGGTGGCGCCAGTCCCCACCCATTGAACTAGTTCTGAAGTTGAAATGGGCTTTTGCGGTTAGCGCCATTACCGCCGTCATTGCACCAATCGTGCTGCGCTCATGGACCCCAATGATTGGTTTTGGTTTCTTGGTTGCTGCTTGGATTATTAGCTCTGGGGTAACGCAGTTGATTGATCGTGCGCGCATCAATCCGGATCGATCCTGGTGGCAGAATTTACGAATTCAGCCTGCTGGCTATTACGGTATGCTGATGGCCCATTTCGGAGTGGCGGTATTTATTATTGGCATTACCGCAGTGCGTGGCTTTGAAACCGAGCAAGATGTGCGAATGCAGGTGGGCGGCGTCTCTCAATCAGGTGGCTATGATTTCCAATTGGTTTCCTTAAAGACCATCGCTGGTCCTAATTATGCTGCCATACAGGGTCATTTTGATGTAAGCAAAAACGGTAAGCCAGTAACGAGTCTCTATCCCGAAAAGCGCGTCTATACAGCCAGTCAAATGCCAATGACCGAAGCAGCGATTGACTCTGGGATAACACGCGACCTATATGTTTCATTGGGTGAGCCCATTAATGAGAATGAATGGAGTGTACGCATTTATCACAAGCCGTTTATTGATTGGATCTGGGGCGGTTGTTTGCTAATGGCTTTAGGTGGTTTCTTGGCAATTACAGATCGGCGTTATCGTAAGAAAGCGGCCTGAGATGAAACGCTATCTCATTCCGCTGCTAATCTTTGTTGTTCTACTCGTTTTTTTAGTGATTGGGCTTCAGCTCAAACCTCGTGAGGTGCCATCACCTTTTATTGGTAAGCCAGCACCTAGTTTTACATTACCGATCTTAGGAAAAGAACAAAACGCCTTTTCTCCCGATCAAATGCAGGGTAAAGTTTGGATTCTCAATATCTGGGCATCATGGTGTGTAGCATGCCGAGAGGAACATCCTTTGTTAGTGGATTTTGCAAAAACTCAAAGCACCCCTCTCATTGGCTTGGATTATAAAGACAAACCCGAGGCTGCTAAAGCATGGTTAAAACAATATGGTGATCCCTATCAACTTTCTATTTCCGATCTAACTGGTCAAGTAGGCATTGATTACGGCGTGTACGGAGTTCCAGAAACCTTTGTTATCGATCGATCTGGAATCATTCGATATAAGCATATTGGCCCCCTCACAAAAGAAGCAATGAGTCAAAAAATTATTCCGCTGATTACAAAATTAGAGCAATGAAGTTCACACAACTTTCTATTCTTTCAAGCCTTTTAGCGCTCTTCGTGATTAGCACTGCTGTGAGCGCCCAAGTAACTACCGGTGATACTTCGGCAAAGATCGCCACACCAGTTTCTAGCAATCCCGATTTAGAAAAAAAAGTATTAGAGCTCTCCAATGAGCTGCGCTGCCTTGTTTGCCAAAACCAAACCATTGCAGACTCTAATGCTGATCTAGCAGTTGATTTGAAAAATCAGGTGCGCAAACAACTGAGCGAGGGTCGTTCTAAAGACGAAATCCTTAAATATATGACCGATCGTTATGGTGATTTTGTTTTATATAGACCCCCTTTTAATGCAGCCACGCTTATGCTTTGGGTTGGTCCCTTTTTATTAATGTTATTGGGCTTATTTTTCTTAGTTCGGCAGATTAAACAACGTCGGCAAGACCTTTTGGGTGAATCCTTCACAGCCCAAGATATTCAGCGTGCTCGGCAATTACTCGAACGGAAGACGGATAATCAGTAATGACCATTTTTATCATCCTCGCCCTCATCATGACCGTACTTGCGGTCCTGATTATTGTGATTCCGTTTCGGAGAAAAAAATTAGATTTTCAAAAAATTTCGCTCGAGCAAGATGAAAACATTGCCATCTTACGTAATCAATTGAGTCAGTTTGAGCTGGATTTTAAAGAAGGTCGCATTAGCCAAGAGCAGCTTGCAGAATCTCGTCTTGATATTGAGAAACGTCTTTTACAAGAAGAGCTTGCGATTGCTGCCGATCAATTTACTTCGGAGAATCCTAAGCAGGGCAGTAGTAGGAAGTGGCCAACTATTTGGATTGCAACCGGCTTACCTGTATGTGCCATCCTGCTTTATCTCCTGGTTGGCTCACCACTTGCCCTCTATCTGCCAGAAGCAAACCAAGTGCAACCGCAGCTTAGCCAACAGGATATTGAGGGAATGGTAGAGCGTCTGGCTGAGAAGCTCAAGAAAGAACCTAATAATGCGGAAGGCTGGCAAATGTTAGGTCGTTCGTATGCTGCCCTCCAAAAAATGACCGAGGCTCTTGCTGCCTATAAAAAGGCTTTGGAGCTAAGTCCTAATAATGCCCAATTAATGGTGGATTACGCCGATTTACTCGCTTTCCAAAACAAGAGTATTCGGGGTGAGCCGATGCGTCTAATCCAAAAAGCCCTGCAACTAGAACCTAACAATCTCAAGGCCCTCGCTTTGGGTGGAACAGCTTCTTTTGAGCTAGGTGACTTTAAGAAGGCTGAGGATTATTGGACCAAAGCGAAGAACTTGGTACCTGCCGATAGCGAGTTTGCTCGAGGCATGACAGAAAATATTGCCTCTGCAAAAGCAGAGGCTGCAAACCAAGTTAAAAAATAAATGGGTTTAACCCAAGACTAAAACGGGCAAATTGCTGTGAACGATCACTGCGTGAGTTTCGCTTCCTAGCAAAATCCCTTTTAAGCCAGTATTTTTATTTGATGCCATCACAATGACATCCCCCTTGGCTTCTTTAGCAGCCTCAATAATGCCCTCAAATACATTAACATTTTGGACATGCATCGTATGGACTAGCAACTCTGCGCCAATTTTCTCGTGTGACTGAGCAAGAATTTTCTTTGCAAAAGATTCGCATACTTTTTTATGTGCCGCATCCGAGAATGGCACCCCCATCGTACTATCGGCATACGCAATGGGCGGCAATGGATCAGAGACATAAACCAAAGTTACCTTAGCCCCATCTGCCTTTGCTAGTTCTTTAACCTTTTCTAAGGATTTCTGACTAAGATCGCTTCCATCAATGGGTACTATTAGATTCTTAAACATACCTTGCTCCTTAGAAATAGTTTGGGGATTTATACTGTTAAGTCAATACTAAGTCTTATTACCTAAACATGTAGGGATGCTGATCAAAATGCTCAAGTATTTAGCCCCATATTTATCCTTCTTAATTTGCTTGTTGGTCATTGATCTCATTTGGCTGCTGGGTATTGCTAAGGGGCTTTATCGTTCGGAAATGGGTTCGCTAATGGCAACCCATCCTAATTTAGTGGCTGCACTAGCGTTTTATCTCCTCTACGGTCTTGGAGTAAGCCTTTTTGTTGTTTATCCCGCTCTCCAAAAGCAAGCCTGGCTTGATGCCTTGCTATACGGCGCCCTATTTGGGTTCTTTTGCTACATGACCTATAACCTAACCAATCTCGCAGTCATTCAAGGCTTTCCCACTAAATTAGCCTTGATTGACATCGTCTGGGGCAGTTTTTTGACAGCCGCCTGTTCCGTATTTGCATACTGGACTAGCAATTCCTTATTCCCTTGGTTTAAAAATTAATGGCTTTTTTTAGGCCCACCATCCTTGATTCATTTAAAGGCTATAAGCAAGCCTATTTTTATGAGGATGTATTAGCAGGTATCACAGTTGGAGTGGTTGCCCTCCCCCTAGCGATGGCTTTTGCAATTGCTAGTGGTCTAAAACCAGAGGCCGGAATTTATGCAGCGATTGTCGGGGGGCTATTGGTAGCTCTTTTGGGTGGCACCAAAGTTCAAATTGCAGGGCCGGCAGGTGCTTTTATTGTGATTGTGTATGGCATTGTTGATCGCTATGGTGTTGCCAATCTACTCTTAGCAACAAGCCTATCCGGAATATTTTTGTTCCTCATGGGCGTATTTCGCCTAGGGACACTTGTTCGTTTTATCCCTATTGCCGTCATTGTTGGCTTTACTAACGGTATTGCAGTTTTGATTATCTTGTCTCAAATTCGAGACCTGCTGGGCTTACAGATCGACAAGGTACCCTCGCAATTTTTTAGCTTAGCTCAATCTCTGTATCAAGAGATTGGTACATTTAACCCGTTTGCGATTTTTTTATCGCTTGCGAGTCTAGCTATCTTGGTGATCTGGCGAATCAATAAAAAACGCTTTGGAATGCTAGGGAATGTGCCTGGAACTATTTTTGTTTTAATTGCCGCCACTCTAACGACCAGCATTTTCTCCCTACCCATTGAAACAATTGGCAGTCGCTTCGGTGGCATCCCATCCTCCTTACCTAGCCCTCAATGGCTGGGAATCTCTTGGGAAAGCGCTCAGTTTTTAATAGCCCCAGCGATGACCTTAGCTCTTTTGGGCGCCATTGAATCCCTACTCTGTGCTCGCATTGCAGATGGTCTGACCCACTCCCGTCATCAACCGAATCAAGAGCTCATGGGCCAAGGAATTGCTAATTTTTGCGTGCCGTTTTTAGGTGGTATGCCCGTTACTGGAACAATTGCACGCACCGTTACAAATATCGAGTCGGGAGCTAGAACCCCTATTTCAGCAATCGTTCACTCATTAACCCTACTCCTCATTATTATTTTGGCAGCCCCTTTAGCAAAAGATATCCCTCTTGCATGCTTAGCTGCCATCTTGATTTATATCGCCTGGAATATGGGTGAATGGAACAGGTTTATTGATTTCAAACAATTTCGAATGCCGTATCGCATTACGATGATCAGCGTCTTTCTCTTAACGGTCATGGTTGATTTAACAGTGGCTGTTGAAGTTGGTCTTTTGCTGGCATTCTTGACCTTTATCTACCGAATCTCCAGTCTTAGCCGCATTGAACGTGCACAAGCGCAAGACTACCCATTCTTGGAAGATCTAACTGGTAAGGTAGCAGGTTACCGAATCTATGGGACCTTGTTCTTTGGAGCCGTCCAATTGCTGGAGGAGATTGAAAATAATCTTCCACAAAATGCAGTGGTTCTTGACTTTAAGAATGTGATTTATATTGACTCAACGGGTATGGATAGTCTTTCTGAACTAATCCATCACTGCCATAAGCAAGGGCTTACGGTATATATTTGCGGGCTTGCGCACCAGCCGCATGATATTGCAAAACGGTCTGGCTTTTATCAAAAAATGAATGCAGATTATTTCTGTCACGATCTACAAGCTGGCTTACAAAAGGCTAGGCAAAGTATTGCTTAGTGTAATGATTCATTACGCCACTCAGTGCACCCAACCCTTACGACGCTCATAGATTACAAAAAGAACTCCCCAAATCACAATTGAGGCATACGCCCAAATCCACGATATCCGATCGGTTTGTGAGCCACTCAAATCAAGAACGAATCCGAATATTGCCGGACCAAGAAGTCCGCCACCAAAACCCATTAAGGAATGTAAGCCCATTGCGGCGCCCTTCATTTTTGGATTGGCACTCGTCACCAAGCCTGCAGTTAAGGTCGCTGAATCTGCCATGATAAAAATAGCGTGGCCTATTGCTAAAGCTAAAATTAACCAGCTAGCATGACCCATTGAATAGGCTAGAGCAACGCCAAAGATAGCGCTGGTGATCATCACAATACAAATCCATTTTTGGCGACCTATTTTAAGAGCTAATTCATTACCCAATATAGATGCCGGCACCCCAAAGAAATTAATGACTCCAGCTAGGGTGGTGGCTGCTAAGAAAAATTCCACTCCAGATAGCTGAGTACTTAAAATAAAGAATGCGACAAGCCAACTACGCGATGCAAATAGTTCTAAGGAATGAAAGGTATAGCCAAGAATATAACCAGATGCATTGCGATCCTCTAAGATCTGCTGCCACTTTGCTATTGGAAAGACATTCTTCCAATTTATTTGTATGCTGTCGTACCAGTGCCTAACATGCATGGGACGTATCCAGAAATAAACAATTACCAAAGAGATAGTGGGGCCTAGTGCAACCCACTGATAAACAAGATGCCAATCCCCTAAATCAAGAATCCAACCAGATACAACATATGATAATCCGGTACCAACACCAAAGAAGGCAGTATAAAAAGAGATGTGGCGCGTGATTTCGCCTTGCGTTAAACGATCCGATAAGATCTTAAGTCCCGGCATGTAGGTAGCTGCCAATCCAGCACCACTGACAGCCATACACATACATCCACTGAAAAAATCGTTCGCCAGAAAGCCCATTCCCAATAATCCTGCGATTGCCAAAATACTACCCAGTAAATAAATACGGCGCGCATCCATTTGATCTGTCAGTGCAGTTGCGAAGGGTACCAAAAGAACATAGCCAACAAAGAAGGAGCTAGCGATTAAACCAGATTCAAAATTACTAAGGCCCCATTCATCTTGTAGGGTAGTTAAGGTAACTGCATACGCAGCAAATCCTAATAAAGCCCCAATTTGTGCCAGGAGCATCAGCGGCGTATTACCTTTCAAAATACTCATGAATAGGTCTTATTGATCGTGATGAAGCGGTGGCTCTTGAAAGCTATTACGACGGAAGGTAATCACTAAAGTATCGCGATATCCAGGGCTAGTAATTGGTTGTATTGGGGTAGTTTCATGAATCATCTTGGCATCATTGAGTAATAAAGCACTCCAGGAATCTTGTAAAGTAAAGCGTAAGCCAATCGAGCCCTCAGCCTCAAAAATACGGGTCTCGCCACCTTTGACCCCAACCCGATCAACCAAGATCACAGCCACAAAATCAACCCCATCTCGATGAGCACCCTCTGGCGTAGGACGACCAATTCCATCACTGGTATCAATCCGGAAAGGATGCGCCTCTACGAACCACGTTGGTGATGGTGCGATGTTATCTAGTAATTGGGTAATCTTACTAATCAACTGCTGCCAATACTGATTTTTAGAAAGCTCGGGCTGCAAAGGCTCAAACCAACGCTCAATACCGCCATGTAATGCGTTGTAATCCAACGATTGCCAATGCGCTCGATGTGGCGCTAACTCGAGGCTGGTGCCGCGTACGATGTAGCTCGCATGTCTTCGATAACGGTACCGTCCGCCATCCTTGAGATAGGGATCACGGGGCAAATGATCCCAGAAGGCCTTTAGGGTATTCAGATTTTCTAACGATAAATTAGTCTGATTTGCGAAATGGTCTGGGGATAAAACGGCAAACCCCCGTTCGCTGAATTGAGAGCTAAATTGTTCTAAGGAAGTAAAGGGAGGAGTCAACATATCGAGTTAATCATCACCACTTTTTAGTTTCTCCAGCTCTATCTTTAGTTGTTGGGCAAACTGGGTATATAAGCCGTCTGGAAACCCGGTTACGATTGTTAAGGTTTTAGGGGGATGGGGAAGAAGGAACCAAATGCTAATAAAAACAGTCGTTACCAGAGCAATAATTACCGAAACAAGGGCGGCTGGTCTAGAGGCTAGCTGATACAAAAGGTTCATGGATATATCATTGTATTTTTAACAATTATGCCCTGATTGATCAAATAACTATGAACTCAAATTCTTTGCGTGTTGCCCTAATTACAGGTGCTGGAACCGGTATCGGAAAAGCGGCTGCCAAAGCCCTTCTTACCGATGGCTTTTGTATCGTATTAACCGGTCGTAAGATGGAGCGGCTCACGAAGGCGATCGAAGAAATTGGGGGTAATGATAAAAACTGCCTGGCGGTCTCATGCGATATTGGGAAACCTGATGAGGTAAAGGTCTTATTTGCTGCTCTCAAGAGTAAGTTTGGTCGCATTGACGTACTTTTTAATAACGCCGGCACAGGTGCCCCGGCCATCCCCATGGATGAGCTTAGTTATGAACAATGGATGAATGTGGTGAATAGTAATTTATGTGGTGCGTTCTTATGCTCCCAAGAGGCTATGCGCATGATGAAAGCACAATCCCCACAAGGCGGTCGCATTATTAATAATGGCTCGATCTCTGCTCATGCCCCACGCCCAAATACCGCTCCCTATACATCTACTAAACATGCAATTACTGGACTAACTAAATCAATTTCATTAGATGGTCGTCCGTTTAATATTAATTGCGGGCAAATTGATATTGGTAATGCTGCCACTGAGATGACCGAGCGGATGGCCAATGGCATTATGCAGGCTGATGGATCGATCAAAGTAGAGCCACGTATGGATGTTGACCATGTTGGTCAGGCGGTTTTGCACATGGCAAAGTTACCGCCCGAGAGTAATGTCTTATTTATGACCATCATGGCTAGCAAAATGCCATTTGTAGGTCGTGGCTAATTAATAGAGCTGGTAGGCTAAGCCGAGCTAACCTGAATGAGATTATGGCTAAGTGGGCCGATATATGTTTTCTTAAAATCCATCAATGAATATATCAACAGACCATGTATTGCGAAAACGCCTAGAAAATTAAGGGCTAGAGATCTGCGTAATCTCATTAAGTTATTTCAATTTGATTATTTAAATCCAATCCTATCTAAGATTCGTTGCGCTGCTATCTGATTACGTCCAATAGCGGCCACTGAGACCTTCTCAGCCTGATAAGGTCCTAAAGCTTTTAGGGCAGAGTTATCCACCTTCACTGAAGTCACAGCAGGCCATTCATTATTACCATCTGCTAGATAAATCTGTGCAGCGTCGCTAGCTAAATACTCCAAGAACTTTACAGCCGCTTTAGGATTTGGTGCATTTTTTGCTACCCCTCCCCCAGAGATATTGATATGAACACCACCTGCGTTTTGATTGGGCCAAATATGCCCTACCTTAGCGACAGTCGCCATGTCCTCGGGCTTAGTGGAACGCATGAGACGCGCAAGGTAGTAAGAATTTGTTATAGCAACGCCACATTCTCCAGAGGCAACTGCTTTAATTTGATCAGTATCTCCACCTTTTGGAGAGCGAGCCATATTTGCCACCATACCCTTTGCCCATTGCTCTGTAGCAACTGAACCATCTCGCTCAATCAATGCGCCCACCAAGGACAACATATATGGGTGCGATCCAGAACGCGTGCAAACCTTACCCTTATTAACGGGCTCAGCAAGCTTTTCATACGTATTTACATTCTGAGGATTGATGCTTGCTTTGTTGTAAACAATGATACGAGCTCGGGTGGAGAAACCAAACCAAGTCGTACCGTCGGCATCTGCTTTTGCCCGCAGATTCATTGGTATGCGCTGATCTAAAAGCTTTGATTGAGTAGGTCTAAACATCCCATTAACCTGTGCACGCCATAATCGCGCTGCATCTACTAACAAAATAACATCGGCAGGACTTTTTGTCCCCTCACTATTAAGGCGCTCTAATAATGCATTGTCATCAGCCTCAATACGGTTGATCTTAATTCCTGTGGATTTTGTGAAATTGGCATACAAAGCCTCATCGGTTTGGTAATGCCGTGCCGAATAAAGATTAAGCTCATTGTTTGGTTCCGATGCGAACCCCTTGCTCGAGTTCGCTATGAGCAAAGTAATAGCTACTAAGAATAATTTTAGCCGGGTTAGCCAATCACCATATTTTGAAACCATTCTGCAACCCCTATTGATCAGTTCACTAGGAAGTATCCTATCACAAATGAGAATGATTATCAATAGTATTGATGATTTCGGGGTTTCTAGCGCCCTTTTGAGATGGCCCTTGTTAACAAAATGACTGGTAATAGTCCAACCAAGACTATGCTTAAGGCTGGCAGTGCAAGTTCAGCAAGTCGCTCATCTGCTGCAAGTTGATAAGTGGCCACTGCCAAAGTATCGAGATTAAATGGTCGTAGTAGCAATGTGGCAGGTAACTCTTTCATGACATCAACAAATACAAAGAGTAAAGCAGTCAACACACTACGCCGTAATAGAGGTAGATGAATTCTACGGATCATCTCCCATGGCTTTGCGCCCAATAATGCAGCGGTACCATCCATCGCTGGGGTAATTCGGGTTAATCCTGTTTCGATACTTTGAAGTCCGGCCGATAAAAAACGAATCAGATAGGCATACACTAAAACACCAACGCTCACTGACATAAACCATGCAACATCCAATAATCCCATGAGTGATAGGATGCCGACACCTAAAACAGCGCCGGGTAAGGCATATCCAACCGTTAGCACGCGGTTCATTGATCGTAGTGTTTGACTTTGACTTAAGCGCGCAGCATACGCAAGAAATGCAGCACAGATAACCGCTACGATTGCAGTGAGTGCTGCGAGTCCCAAGGAATTCTTTAACCATGAAAAGTAACGAGGGTCCATGGTGAAGCCCTCACTCAATAGCAAGTGCAGCAATATCAGCATAGGTAATACAAATGCAAAAAATAAAGTCAGTCCGCAAAAGCAAGATGCATAGAGTGCATGCGTGCCCTGCAAGCGTTTCGGAATTACTCCCTGTGAAGTGGTATTGACCAGGGCGTAGCGCTGACGTGAGCGGTTATGCTGTTCCCAGTAAAACACCAGCAAGACAAAGGTCAACAACATCAGCGATAGGTGCACAGCCGCCATTCGGTCCCCAAAGGAAAGCCAGGCCTTGAAGATCCCGGTTGCAAAGGTCTGTAAACCAAAATAAGAGACCGCCCCAAAGTCCGCTAAGACCTCCATGAGCGCCAAAGCAATACCCGTGAAGATCGCTGGTCTTGTCATAGGCAACACTAAGCGAATAAATGCCTCAACACTGCTATAACCCAAGGTTTCTGCTGCCTCCATTAGATGTGCGCTGCGATCTAAAAATGAAGTACGGGCGACTAAGTACACATAGGGATACAAACAAAGAGAAAAAGTCCAAATAGCGCCACCCAAGGAACGCGGATCGGGTAAAGCCGCATGGATCCCAAAACTATCGCGCAGGATAGTTTGCAACGGACCGGAGAACTGTAAAAAATCAACGAAGAGATAAGCCATAACATAGGCGGGAACTGCTAAGGGCAAAATAAGCCCCCACTCAAATAGTTTTTTGCCTGGGAATTGATAATTTGCCACTAACCATGCATTACCTACTCCGAGAATAAAGACACCAATGCCAACACCAAGGCCCAGTAAGAGTGTAGTGACCACATAATCAGTTAAGACGTAATTCCATAAATGAAGAAGCGTGCTATCGCCTATTTCTCCTAATTCTGCGGATGATAGGGGTTGCCCTCCACCCCAAAAAAGAGGCAAAAGTAAGCCAATGATCGGCAAAGATAAGAATAAAGAAAGAAGAATTGCAGCGGCGCGCATGAGAGAGTGATTGATGAGGGTCTTATCTGCTATTTGTACAGGATTTGTGAATTTAAGCAATTCAATGAGAAAATTATAGGGATGAATTCCAATCCAATCCTAATTTCGCTTGAAAACATTGCCATTCAGTTTCCGAAGCAAGATGGCTCAGGCATCTTAGAAATTGTGAATGGGCTTAGTTTTAGCCTTCCCCAGGGTGATATTGCATGCCTCCTAGGCCCCTCTGGGTGTGGAAAATCAACCGTACTACGTGCTATTTGTGGCTTTGAGCCTTTGCAGATGGGTGAGATTCAAATTCATGGCAAAACAGTGAGCTCAAAAAGCATCCGAGTTTCTCCAGCAGATCGTAAGGTTGGCATGGTTTTTCAAGACTTTGCACTATTTCCACACCTAACGGTGCTTGAGAACGTTATCTTTGGTTTGCGCGAAGGTTCAACCGCAGATCGAAGACAAAGGGGAATGCGGTGGTTGGAGCGGGTATCTTTACACGATAAAGCGGCGGCCTACCCTCACGAACTCTCTGGGGGTCAACAGCAACGAGTAGCTTTAGCAAGAGCAATGGCACCCGAGCCTGATCTAATTTTGCTAGATGAACCATTCTCAAATCTTGACATTGATTTACGCGAGCGACTTGCGGACGAGATGCGCGATATTCTGAAAGCAAATAATGTAACGGCCCTTCTCGTTACGCATGATCAATTTGAGGCCTTTGCCATCGCCGATCACATTGGCATTATGAACAACGGCAAAATAGTGCAATGGGATACCCCTTACGATCTTTACCACAAGCCGATTAACCGCTATGTCGCTGAATTTATTGGTCGGGGTGTATTTATTCAAGGAGAAACTCAGGCTAACGGTGCTGTAATGATTGAGCTTGGGCAATTGCAACTCGATGATGGGGAACATATCGCCCCTGGCAAGCAAATTGATGTGCTCTTGCGGGCCGATGATATTCAACACGATGATGATAGCCCTATGCAAGCAGAGGTAGTTCGTAAGGCTTTTAGAGGGGCGGATTTTTTATACACCCTGAAGCTTCAATCCGGACAAGAAGTATTTGCCTTTGTCCCCAGTCATCACAATCATGCGATTGGCGAAAAAATTGGCATCCGCTTAGGGGCCGATCACGTTGTTACTTTTCAAGACAAGCATCAAGACTAATGAATAAAAAGCGCTAAGGGCTACCAGTCTCTGGGGCTTCTTTTGTATTACCAATCGATATCAATATCGCAATACCGAGCAATACAACGCCAATACCAACTAGCTGTAAGAGGCTAATGGGTTCACTTAAAAAATACCACCCTAAGAAAGCAGTTCCAACCGGGCCGATCGTACTGGCCTGCGCAGTCATGCTTGAGCCAATGCGTTGCACCGCCATCATGATGCATACCATTGGTATAAAGGTACAAAATAGGGCGTTAATCCAAGCAAGCTGGTAAACCTCCGTACTTTGTATGAATAACTGATTGAAATCTAGTAGGATCGACTGGAGGCAGGCAGCGACTGTCGCTGAGGCACTTGCTAAAGCCACTAAACGAATACTACCTACTCGACCAACCAACTCACCTGCAAAGATTAAATAGAAGGAATAAACCACCGCTGCCAAAAATACCAAGATACTTCCAAGGACAACAGCCCCACCTTCATTAATCTGAATATCGTGCATAAATACCAACATGATGCCAAGGTAGGCGACGACCATGGCTAGATATTGCCTTCGATCAATGGCTTTGTTCAACAGAAATTTAGATAAAATTAAAACAATTGCTGGGGTCAGATACAAGATCACTCTTTCCAGTCCAGCAGAGATATATTGCAGTCCTAGAAAATCAAGATAGGAAGATAAGAAGTATCCCAACAAACCAATACCGCATACCTTCATAACATCGTTCCGGATTAAGGGCTGTAATGCGGAGTGGCGTTGACTCCACCAGACTGCAACCCAAAAGATGGGTAATGAAAAGACCATGCGTAAAGTTAGAATTACATCGGCTGTGGCGCCATACTGATATGAAAACTTAACCACAATGGCTTTAGCAGCAAAAAGAATTGCTCCGATACTGGCAAATACGATAGAAACGATAAAATGAGATTGCATCTTGGCTACACTTACTTAAAACAATTAGGATGGATCATTTGTTGAAACATCATTTAGAATCTCTTTTCTTATACGGAAAATACAAATGAACAATGCCACTGAAACTATAAAACTAGTTCAATTACTCGATGCTTTTTGTGAAGCGTTTAATCGACATGACCCTGATGCTATTGTATCGATGATTACCGATGATTGTGAATTTAGACCTGCGCTTGGTGATAAGCAATTTGGTGCATCAATTAAAGGTAAATCTGCAATTAAAGAAGCGTTTATCAATACCTTTGCAATGTTTCCAGATGCCAAATGGGTTCCCAGGAACAAGAATGAGGTTATTGGGGAACGGGGCTTTTCAGAGTGGACTTTTATTGCGACCCGTCAAGCGGATGGTGCTTTTTTTGAGATGGATGGCGTTGATCTATTTTTCTTTAAAGATGGCAAGATCTGCATAAAAGATGTATATCGCAAAAACCGTGAGCCCATTTTTCCGAAATAATATCGACATCAATCCCTGATGCTTTAATATCATTACGATGCAAGCTTACAACCCATTCCATGACCCCTTGGTTGATTCCATTCCAGGAACCAATCAAGACTACTCTCCTACCTACTGGGTAGCCAGCGCAGGCTCACCACCACAAACTAATGGTCCCGTCCCAGGTGATATGGATGCCGATGTAGTGATTGTCGGTTCCGGAGCCACCGGCATTTCAACTGCTCTTTACTTAGCCCAAGAGTATGGTATTCAAGCAGTTATCCTGGAGGCCAATCAAACCGCTTGGGGTTGCTCTAGTAGGAATGGCGGTCAAGGTCAAAATGCAAGCGGGCGATTGAGTCGCTCTCAATGGATTGAGCGTTGGGGTCTAGATACTGCAAAACGACTAGATCGTGAAATCCGTACTGGATTTGATAATTTTGCTCAATTGACCTCTGAAATTGATTGCGAGGCAACTCCGGGGGGTCATTTATATGTTGCTCATCGGCCAGATAAATTAGCCTATTTAGAAAACGAAGCACATGTCAAACGATCCATCTTTGGGTATAAACCCCAAATATTATCGGTAGCTGAAATCAAGGAGCGATATTGTGATGATCGCGATGCTCATGGAGCTCTACTTGAAGAAGAGGGTATTGGCATACATCCTCTAAAGTTTAACTTTGGCATGCTAAAAAAAGCACAGGCCTTGGGTGTAAAAATATATACAGGAAGTCCAGTACTGGAATCTAAATCGATCAATGGTATCGAGCACTTATATACTCCAACTGGCGTTGTTAAAGCCAAAAGGGTTGCCTTCTGCACGGGTGGCTATACAGGACAAAATGTCAATCCGAGCCTGAAGAATAAGATCCTACCAGTACTCTCAAACTCCCTTGTTACTCGACCTCTTACTGCTGCAGAAATATCTGCTACACAATTTCGTTCTCATGTTTTTTTAACCGATACCCGAAAATTGCGTTTTTATTATCGCCTTCTAAAAGATAATCGTCTGCAAATAGGTAGCCGCAGCTCTATTCATGGTAGCGATGCAGGTAACCCAAAACATTATCAACTGTTATTAGATGGTATTGCCCGCAAGTTCCCGCCTCTTGCCGGTATTCAAGTGGATTACTCCTGGTGGGGTTGGGTCGATGTCAGCCACGATATGATGCCCCGTATTACAAAACCAAATCCCAACAAGAATGTTTGGTATGCCGTTGGATATGGTGGCAATGGTGTTTCTTTCTCAACCTGGGCTGGCAAACGATTGGCCCAACGAGTCGCTGGAAAGGATCAAAATGATCCTGTATTTAACTTACCAATCTATTCTTCTGAGTTAGAGTACCCCAATATCTTTGGCAAGATTAGATCCGAACTTTTTGCCCCATTCCGTCGTTTTGGTCAGTCATTTCTTTATCGGTGGTACTGGCTAAAAGATGAGGTCATTTAGAGTTCTAATTCTATTTTTTCCTACAGACCAATAGCCGATCCCAGCAATTACTAGCTGGGATTTTTATTTCTGGTGGGCCCACCAGGACTTGAACCTGGGACCAAAGGATTATGAGTCCTCTGCTCTGACCAACTGAGCTATGGGCCCCTTAGATCAAATCAATCTTCTTCGAGGAAGGTCTTGAGCTTATCACTTCGGCTTGGATGACGCATCTTCCGCAGAGCCTTGGCTTCGATTTGACGAATTCGCTCACGCGTTACATCAAACTGTTTACCAACCTCTTCCAAAGTATGGTCGGTGCTCATCTCAACACCAAAACGCATGCGCAGAACTTTTGCCTCACGGGGCGTTAATGAGTCGAGTACATCCTTAACAACATCCCGCATTGAGTCATGAAGTGCAGCATCGGCAGGGGCAAGAGTATTGGAATCTTCAATAAAATCGCCCAAATGGGAATCCTCATCATCGCCGATTGGCGTTTCCATAGAGATGGGCTCTTTAGCGATCTTCATGATCTTACGAATCTTATCTTCTGGGATTTCCATTTTTAGAGCCAGAGTTGCTGCGTCGGGCTCATGACCAGTCTCTTGCAAGATCTGACGGCTAATACGATTCATCTTATTGATGGTTTCAATCATATGTACTGGAATGCGGATGGTTCGTGCCTGATCTGCAATCGATCGGGTAATAGCCTGACGAATCCACCAGGTAGCATAGGTTGAGAACTTATAACCACGGCGATACTCAAACTTATCAACTGCTTTCATTAAGCCAATATTGCCTTCTTGAATTAAATCCAAGAACTGTAAGCCGCGATTGGTGTACTTCTTAGCAATGGAAATGACCAGACGTAAGTTAGCTACGGTCATTTCGCGCTTTGCTTCCCGAGCACGTTTCTCGCCCGCAATCATTTGCTTATTGACTTCTTTAAGCTCATTAAGTGGCAACACTACTTTTGTCTGGATATCAATCAATTTTTGTTGTAATTCTTGAATTGCAGGTACATTGCGCTCTAAAAGTGCACTATAAGGCTTAGAGTCCTTAAGCAGATTACCGGTCCAACGTAAGTTCATCGACATCTTCGGAAACGCTTGTATTACTTCAGAACGGGGTACGCCAATCTTATCCACGAGTATGCTCACAATACCGCGCTCGAGTTTCCAAACTTCATCGACTTGCGAGCGCATGGTGTCACAAAGTTTCTCAACACTCTTAGCGGTCAAACGAAATCCCAGTAATTCATTCCGAATCACATCTTGTGCTTTGAGATAGCCAGGTGAGTTATAACCATCGCGATCATGGGCGCGACGCATTTTGTCGAACTGAGTCCGAATGACTGCAAATTTCTCAAGGGAGCGCTGTTTTAACTCCTCCAATTGTTTAGCGCTCGCAGTGCTAGAACCGCCACCGCCACTGCCACCTTCTTCTTCATCACCCTCTTCGCCCTCATCCATCATCTCAAGCTCATCGGGCTCATCAGGTGCCATCGGAATATCTACTGCATTGGGGTCGACTAATCCATCAACAAATTGATCAATCTCCATCTCGCCGCTTGTAATCTTGTCGACGTTGCCTAAGATTTCAGTAATCGTCACCGGACAAGCAGACAAAGCCATCACCATATCTTTGAGGCCTGCCTCAATCTTCTTGGCAATCACAATCTCACCCTCGCGGGTTAACAGATCAACCGTGCCCATCTCGCGCATATACATCCGCACTGGATCGGTTGTGCGTCCAAACTCAGAATCAACGGTTGAGAGAGCTGCCTCAGCCTCCTCTTCAGCCTCCTCTTCCGAGCTGGCGGTATGGCCATGCTCATTCAGTAGCAAAGTCTCTGCATCGGGTGCTTGTTCGTATACCGTAATACCGATATCGTTGAGCAAGCCAATTAAGGTCTCCAATGCATCCGCATCAGACAACTCATCTGACATCACGTCATTCATTTCTCCATGGGTCAAATACCCCTTGGATTTACCCATTTTGATGAGGGTCTTAAGCCGTGAACGACGAAGCTCTTGTTGTTCTTCGGTGCCGAGCTGCTGAGCAGCAAACTCTTTTAAGAGAGCTTTTTCTTTTGCTTTGCGATCGCGCGCTTTTTGCCGATCGGTGCGGTTATCAACACCCGGTTCACTGACCACCTCAACTTTGGGTTTGCGTCCTCGAGTTTTTTTAATTGGCTGACCATTCTCATCGAGCTCAATTGCCGCTTCTTTTGCTTTTAACTTCGCGGCCTTTGCATCTGCTTTAGCCTGTTCTTTGGCAGCTTTCTCTTGGGCTTTTTTGAGGGCCTTCTCGGCAGCTGCTTTTTTAGCTAACTCTTTGGCTGTTAATTTTGGTACCGCCTTGACCGACTTGGCCGCAGGTTTAGCAGTTTTACCGAGGGGCTTCGCTATTGGTTTAGCACTCCCTTTTTTAACAGGGGCGATCGTTGGCTTAGCGCGTACTTTGCTTACAGTCTTTGCAGTCGGCTTGACTGCTTTCTTAGCAATTGGTTTTGCGGGTTTGGCTTTTACAGAAGGCTTGGTCTTTTTAACAGGAGCCTTGGTTGTCTTTACCGGAGTCTTTGCTTTACTAACCGGTTTTGTAGATTTTTTATGGGCGGGCACTTTGGAAACTAGTTTTTTCATTGTCATCTTTGCAATGGTAAGTCTTATAAGTTAGTATTCACTTACATTAAGCTTATTTGGTATTGATAAGGCCTCGTTATGCCGTTTCTATCATTTTGTACCGAAATAGTCTCTCGCCATGTAGGTAAGTGGCTGATTCAAAAAGTTTTTTTCTGGAAGTGCGTATTATACTCGATTGGGTAAATTTGATCCCTGTAATCCAATAAATTTACCAATTGCGTTCAATTTTTTATCCCTTTCCTACCCCTTTGCCAACTTTTCCCCCAGTTCTCGATATCTCGCTATATCTGCTGGGCTTGCCTCATTGTTAGCCATTTTTTGGGCAATTTCAGTCATTGCTGCTTTCAGATCCGACCGTTCTAACTTTTGAAAAACACCATCCAAATCCGCCTTTGCGCCTGCAAAATCGGAGTCTGACCCCAGGACTCGTTGACGCAAAATTTCGTATAAATCCGCCAATGGGCGACTCGATAGCTGATCTTGAAAAACAGCAAAATACGAATTGGGGTTTGATTCATTAATGTGTAAAGAATCGCATTGCTGTAGTAAATCATCCATTAATTCAAAGGCCTTGGTAGAACGCATCTTCGCCGTACTCAATGCCAGCATTCTTTGTGCCGAATCCATCTCTTTACCGAGCACTGGGTACTGAATCAAAAGACGCATGATGTGTTCTGATAAATCAGTGGGTGCCTTTGGGGGCTGATTTGGTTTTGGCAATGAGGGCTTATATCGCGTTCCGGTCTGCTTGGCCGCTTGACCTGTTTTGCTGTAAGTTTGTCCTTGGGTTCCTAAGGAATTTTGTTGGGAACTCCGCTTTGCCTGCACTGATGAGGATGGAGTACTTTGTGTTGGAAGTTTAGGAAGGTCGCAGAACTGCTCTAGTTCACCTACACTCGATGCTGTCCGATTTGCGAGCTCTCGCAGTAACTGTGAACGAAGAGCGATCGGGGGCATGGACTGTAACAAAGGTTTGGCGGTGTGATGCGTTTTAGCTCTACCCTCTGGACTAGATAAATCATTTCCATCGCTGGCAAGTTTGAAAAAGAATCCGGACAATGGCATTGCCTGGGAGACTGCTTGTTCAAATGCAGCTGTTCCGTATTGTCGAATATAGCTATCAGGATCATGTTCGCTGGGCAAGAATAAAAACCTGATTTCTTTATCGTCTCCTAAAATCGGCAAAGAAGCTTCTAATGCTCGCTGGGCTGCGCGCTGTCCAGCACTATCACCATCAAAGGAAAACACAATGCGGTCGGTTTGGCGCAACAAGGTCCGCACATGAAAGGGTGTGCATGCAGTTCCCAAAGTAGCTACTGCATTCGCAAAGCCCAACTGTGCCAATGCCACCACATCCATATACCCCTCGCAGACTAGTACGTAGCCCTGATCACGAATTGCTTTACGTCCCTCAAATAATCCGTAGAGAGTGTTCCCTTTTGAAAATAAGGGGGTCTCTGGTGAATTTAAATACTTCGGCTCACCTTGATCGAGTATCCGGCCTCCAAAAGCAATGACCTGCCCCTTGGGATTGCGAATTGGAAACATAATGCGATCTCGAAAGCGGTCATACCGTTTCGCATTTCCTTGGCTATCACTGTTCTCGCCCTGAATCATCAAACCAGCTTCTTGCAAGATCTTGGCAGTTTCATCGTTGCTGTACGAATTAAATACGGCTTCTAATCCCTGCCAGCCATCTTGGGCGTAGCCTAAGGCATAGCGCTTAGCAATTTCACCCGTGAGGCCCCTTCCCTTGAGATAATCAATCGCACGCTGCGATCCTTTCAGTTGCTGGGCATACCAATCGCTTGCCATATTCATTACCTCGCCCAAGGCAATGGCTTGCTTTTGTTTGATAACATCGCGCACGCTACGCTCTTCTCTTGGCACAACCAATCCAGCTGATCGCGCCAGATCTTCAATTGCATCAACATACGATAGTCCAGAGTATTCCATCATGAACCCAATAGCTGAACCATGTGCAGCACATCCGAAACAGTGATAAAACTGCTTCGTCGGTGATACTGAAAAAGAGGGTGACTTCTCTTGATGAAAGGGGCACAAACCTTGGTAGTTCGCACCCGCCTTCTTTAATTTGACATGCGTACCAACAACATCAACAATATCAACCCGATTCAGTAAATCGGAGATAAAGGATTGCGGAATAAGTGCCATGGGGTGTTGGCTTTATTTTGCTAGGGCGGCTTTCACCATTCCTGACACCATTCCCATATCAGCCTTGCCAGCTAGCTGAGCTTTTAATGCCCCGATTACCTTACCCATATCTTGGGGGCCGTTAGCACCAAGATCGGCAATCGTTTTGCTCACAATCGCGGAGATCTCGTCGGGAGCTAATTGAGCAGGCATGTACGCCTGTAATATATTGAGCTCATAAGTCTCTTGATTCACAAGATCCATACGGCCTGCTTTATCAAACTGCGTAATTGAGTCTTTACGTTGCTTCATTAACTTCTCAATAATAGCCACGATGCCTGCATCATCCACCACAATTCGCTCATCAACCTCGCGTTGCTTGATTGCTGCCAACAACAACCGGATGGTTCCCAAGCGCTCCGTCTCTTTAGCGCGCATGGCAGTCTTCATATCTTCGGTAATTTGATCTTTAAGGCTCATGGTGTTAACTCCAGAAAAAAGAGGCTCTTGCTACATTATCCAAGAGATTGAAAAACAAAAACCCGCTAAGTAAGCGGGTTCCATAAAAAACCTGAACTAGAGAAGGGCTCTAATGATGCCCAGAACTCAACACAAAGTAATCAGTACAGTTTTTTGGGTAGCATCTGACTACGAATACGCTTGTAATGGCGCTTTGCAGCCGCAGCTTTTTTACGCTTGCGCTCGGCTGTGGGTTTCTCATAAAACTCACGGGCGCGAAGATCGGTCAAAAGACCATTCTTCTCAATGGTGCGCTTGAAGCGGCGAAGGGCTACTTCAAAAGGTTCGTTCTCACGAAGACGGACTGTGGTCATACTTGTTTTACTCGCTTTTACTCTTCTATTGCTAGAAAATGATCAAAATTTACCAAAACACGGATTTTAGCATGATAAGCCACAATAATGATAGTTCTAGGCATTGAGACCTCCTGTGATGAAACTGGCCTAGCCCTATATGACTCAAGGTCTTGGGAACAGGGTAAGCCTGCCCATCTAGGCGTTTTAGGTCAAGCCCTCCACTCCCAAATTGAGATGCACCAGGATTATGGCGGGGTTGTACCCGAATTGGCCTCCCGCGACCATATTCGGCGAGTTATTCCTTTACTAAAAAGGGTCTTAAAAGAGGCTAATTGCCCGATAGAGGCTGTTGATGCAATTGCGTATACCCAAGGACCGGGATTGGCCGGGGCCCTACTAGTAGGCTCAGCCTTTGCCAATGCCCTAGCAAGCTCTCTCAAAAAGCCCATCATTGGTGTTCATCATCTCGAAGGCCATCTCTTATCACCACTCTTGGCGAATGAGGGTAAAAGGGGTCCTGAATTTCCTTTTATTGCCCTCCTAGTATCTGGCGGTCATACCCAACTCATGCTGGTTAATGGAGTAGGTCAATACCAACTTTTAGGGGAAACTGTCGATGATGCCGCCGGGGAGGCTTTTGATAAAACCGCCAAATTGCTTGGTCTGGATTATCCAGGAGGTGCCGCGCTTTCAAAACTCGCCGAGGGTGGCCAACGGGGCCGCTTTGAACTACCCCGTCCGATGCTGCATTCAGGAGATTTAGATTTTTCGTTCTCGGGTCTCAAAACAGCGGTTTTGAATCAGGTCAAAAAAGCAGAAGCAAGCAACACTCTGAACGAAAACTTTCGCAGGGATATTGCCTTTGCTTTCGTTGAATCCCTTGTAGAGGTTATTACCCATAAAGCAATGAACGCACTCGATAAGACGGGTTGTCACGATCTAGTACTTGCTGGCGGTGTAGGTGCCAATCGACAACTCCGCGCAGCACTTACAAACATGGCTCATCAAAAAGGGGGGGCTGTCCATTACCCGCCTTTAGAGCTTTGCACAGATAACGGGGTCATGATCGCCTTTGCGGGCACTCTTCGTCTACTACAAAAAGAATTTAACCCCTCTAACTTACAGGGTGGCTTTGATATCAAGCCGCGTTGGGAACTTAGTTCGTAAAGTTACTAAGGGAGACTAATCCGTGCAAACGCACTGTGGTTATGGATTGACTCAAAGTTTTCAGCTTCGACCATTAACGACAGAATCCGTTGGTCATCTTTTAATCGACTTGCGACATCACGCACTAAATCCTCAACAAACTTAGGATTCTCATACGCATGCTCTGTGACCCACTTTTCATCTGGGCGCTTTAAGATCGCCCACAACTCACTAGAGGCTTCGCTCTCAGCAATACGAACTAATTCTTCAACCGTGAGGTGAGCATCTGAATCTAGTTTCACCAAGATCGTGACATGCGAGCGCTGATTATGCGCACCGTACTCGGAGATCTCTTTCGAGCAAGGGCACAAGCTCATCACGGGCACCACTGCTTGTAAGTACAATTCGACTTCAATTTGCTCATCGATACCTTGCGTGGCTTCTGCTAAATAAGTCACTTGATAGTCCATCCAACTTTGCACAGCAGAAACAGGTGCTATTTTTTTTACAAAGTGGGTATAACGCATCTGAATCCGCCCCTGCTTCGCTTCTAATAAAGGTAGCATCTCTTTAACCAATGAAGCTACGGTTGCGCTATCCATCTCTGTGTGCTCTTGCTCAATCAGGGCCACAAAGCGTGACATGTGTGTACCCTTTTTATCGGCTGGTAAGGCCACATCCATCTCAAAGCTAGCAACGGTCGAAAATGATCCATTGGAGCTACGCATCAAAACAGGTTGCTTAATTCCTCGAATACCTACCCGCTCAATTGCCAAGGCTCGGTCATCCACACTACTTTGCACATCAGGCAATGCAGTGATCTTTAAAAAGGAGGTATTGAGATCATTCATATTGCTATTTTCCCTCAAAATACAAATGAGGTCTTTTGGGATACCTATTTACCTGCTGGGACTTGGTTCTGATTGAATTTTAGGTCCAAAGATTGCGAGGCAAGATCTGGAAAGCGCTTAAGTATTGAGGCTTCTATACCCGCAGAATCCAAGCCACATTTAGCCATTAATAAGTTGTAGTCTCCATGCTCCACAAAGGTGTCCGGAAGACCTAATGCTAATAATGGTTTAGTAATCCCCAGTTGACTCATTGCCTCTAAACAGGCGCTACCCGCGCTCCCTTGAACACTCGCGTCCTCAACACTCACAAAGTAATCATGGTCTTTTGCCAACGCTTGAATCAACTCAATATCAAGTGGCTTTACAAAACGCATATTGATAACCGTAGCGTTGAGCTTTTCTGCAACATCTAAGGCGGGATAGAGTAAGGTTCCAAAAGCGAGGATGGCTAAGCGTTTTTCACTGGCGCTTGATTTTCTACGAATCTCTCCGCGCCCCAAGGGTAAAGTGCGTAATTCTTTAGAGGGCGGATTGCCAATACCAGCACCACGCGGATAACGCACAGCAGTCGGATGATCTTGATGATAGGCAGTGGTTAATAAATCACGGCACTCAGCCTCATCAGCGGGGGTCATGATCATCATATTGGGGATGCAACGTAAGTAGGCAATGTCGTAAGCGCCGGCATGGGTAGCGCCATCAGCACCCACTAAACCAGCGCGATCGATTGCAAAGACAATCGGCAAATCCTGCAAAGCGACATCATGGATTAATTGATCATAGGCGCGCTGCAAGAAAGTAGAGTAAATCGCTACGACAGGCTTCATGCCCTCGCAAGCCATTCCCGCTGCAAAGGTGACGGAGTGTTGCTCGGCAATCCCGACATCGTAATAACGCTCAGGAAAACGCTTCTCAAACTCAACCAAACCAGAACCTTCGCGCATCGCAGGAGTAATACCAACCAACTTAGGATCTGCTTGAGCCATATCACACAACCAATCCCCAAATACTTGGGTAAAGGTCTTCTTCGAAGCCCCGCTGGATTTAATGCCTTCTTGCGGATTGAACTTACCAGGGCCGTGGTACAGAATGGGATCGGCCTCCGCCAACATATAGCCTTGGCCTTTACGGGTAATAACGTGCAAAAACTGTGGGCCATTACCCTCTTTGGCTAGGCGTCGAACGTTTTGCATCATCGGCACTAGGGTATTGAGATCATGCCCATCAATCGGGCCAAAATAGGTAAAGCCAAACTCCTCAAAAATAGTAGACGGAGACACAAACCCCTTGGCGTGATCCTCTAAGCGTTTAGCAAACTCACGCAAAGGGGGTGCCATCGAAGAGAGAACCGAGTCGATTCCTTTTTTAGTTGCCGAATAAATATTGCCACTCAGTAGGCGGGCAAGATAACGATTAAGCGCACCCACTGCTGGTGAGATCGACATATCGTTGTCATTCAGAATGACTACTAAAGGCATAGTCTCATAGACGCCAGCATTGTTCATTGCCTCAAATGCCATCCCTGCACTCATGGCGCCATCCCCAATCACAGCAACGGCCACACGGTCTTCACCCTTCGTTTGTGCAGCACGCGCCATTCCCATTGCAGCGGAGATGCTTGTGGATGAGTGCGCCGTACCAAAGGTATCGTATTCACTTTCCTCGCGCCTTGGGAAGCCCGATAATCCAGAATACTGTCGCAGTGTGTTCATCCGATCACGACGACCGGTCAATATCTTGTGAGGATAACTTTGATGACCAACATCCCACACGATACGGTCGTGCGGTGTATCAAACACGTAATGCAGTGCTATGGATAACTCCACCGTCCCCAAATTAGAGGAAAGGTGTCCACCGGTTTTTGAGACCGAGTCAACAATATATTGCCTCAGCTCATCCGCTAAGGCGGGGAGTTGATCACGCTCAAGCTTGCGTAGTTCGCTAGGGTCGTTAATTGAATGCAGCATCTTATTTTTTTCGGTCCACAACTAAGCCTGCAAGATGGCGTAATGCATCCGCTTCAGGTCCAAACTGACTTAGGCTGTTTAGAGCTCTCCCTTTTAGTTCTTTTGCTAGTTCTTGTGCATAGTCTAAACCCTTCAGAGTCACATAGGTAGGCTTATCTTGGGCAGCATCTTTCCCAGCTGTTTTTCCAAGGGTAGCGCTATCAGCAGTAGCATCCAAAATATCATCAACGACCTGAAAGGCTAGGCCGAGGGCCTTAGCGAAGGAATGCAGGCTTTTTAAATCCTCTTTAGAAACCTGGGCTGCAATCCCCCCCAGTTGAACGGCACAAATTAGTAATGCACCTGTTTTCATCGCATGCATTTGTTCCAATGCGGGAAGATCCATTTTTTTGCCAACGTGTTGTAAGTCAATGGCTTGCCCCCCTGCCATCCCTTTAGAGCCCGAAGCAAGCGCAAGCGCCTCAATCATGGCCAAACGCATCGCGATCATTTGTGGGCTATCAGATTCATGGTGATTTGAGAGAATCTCAAAAGCACGAGTTTGCAATGCATCACCAACCAATAGCGCCGTTGCCTCATCAAAGGCCTTATGAACGGTTGGACGTCCACGACGAAGATCATCATCGTCCATACAGGGTAAATCATCGTGTACTAGGGAATAGGCATGAATCATTTCAATAGCGGCGGCTGCAGTATCAACCAATGCTTGATCAAGCATTTCCTTGGGTCGAAGTTCGCTGGCAGCATAGACCAACAAAGGTCGTATACGCTTTCCACCACCTAGCACTGCATACCGCATCGCCTTGTGCAATTGCTCAGGCGTAGAGCTCTCAGAGTCCAAATAATGTAAGAGCGCGTTCTCTGCACGCTGGGATTGTGAGGCAAGCCATGCCTCTATCTGAAAATGGCTCATATCCGAGATTGTGTTAATAAATTAGGTCTCGATAAACTTAATCTGTTGCTCAACTTGGGCCAGAACCCCCTGGCAATGCTTTAAAAGAGCTGTGCCCCGCTGATAAGCCGACAAGGTCTCCTCCAAAGAAAGTTTGCCAGACTCCATCTGGCTAACTAATTTCTCGAGGTCTTTTAAGGCTTCCTCATAGCGCAAACCTGGATCAATCGCAGGAATAGTAGCGGTAGAGTCGGTTTCGGCTGAATTCACTTTTTTGCTAGGCATATAGCGACATATTAATACTGAATTGATAAGGGCAATGAGGGGGTGTCCTTTACCTTGCACCCATCTTGCTCAGCAAGGTTTCTAGCCCCAGAATTTCCTAGTGGGTATAATTCTTACTTCCTTTCCAATATCGACATGTCGATGGTTGGATTGGTTGTTCCGCTTAGCTTCGGCTGACTTTTTCGGGGGTGGGGAGAATGACTAATCTGGCTACCGCGCAGTTTCTTGCGCCGTCCAATTTACAACTGCCGGTTTCGGCATATTTTGATGTTGATTTATTTCAACGTGAAATGCGATTGCTCTTTAAGCAAGGCCCGGGCTATGTGGGTCACGAGCTCATGGTTCCCGAGAAGGGATCCTACCGTACCTTAGCTGCCGAGAACGAAGGTCGTATTTTGGTGCGCAATCGCGAGGGAAATGATGGTATTGAACTTCTCTCTAACGTCTGTCGCCATCGTCAAGCCTTAATGCTCAATGGCAGCGGTCAATTAGACAATATTGTTTGCCCCCTTCACCGTTGGACCTATGATCTTGAAGGCCGGTTGCTTGGGGCGCCGCACTTTGGTGATAAGCCGTGCTTGCATTTAGGGAAGTCGCCATTGCAAAACTGGCAAGGTCTCTTGTTTGAGGGGCCTCGTGACGTTCATGCGGATTTAGGAAAACTGGGGGTTGCGAAGGATCTTGATTTTTCTGGTTACCTGTTAGACCATGTTGAAGTGCATGAATGCAACTACAACTGGAAAACCTTTATTGAGGTTTATCTTGAGGATTATCATGTCGTCCCCTTCCATCCAGGCTTGGGTAAGTTCGTTTCCTGCGAAGACCTCCATTGGGAGTTTGGCTCTTGGCATAGCGTGCAAACGGTTGGCATCCATAAAGAATTAAGTAAACCTGGTACACCAACCTATCGCGCCTGGCATGATGCGGTCTTACGTCACCACAAAGGGCAAATGCCTAAGCACGGCGCAATCTGGTTAACCTACTATCCCAATGTCATGGTGGAGTGGTACCCTGGTGTTCTGTGCATCTCCACTTTGCATCCAATTGCACCAAACAAAACCCGCAACATCGTCGAGTTCTACTATCCTGAAGAAATTGTTCTTTTTGAACGTGAGTTTGTCAAGGCTGAACGAGCCGCCTATATGGAAACCTGCATCGAGGATGATGAGATTGCTGAACGGATGGATGCAGGCCGCGCCGCTCTAATGGCTCGTGGTGATAACGAAGTGGGGCCCTATCAAAGTCCAA